>ERZ773038.965-NODE-965-length-17445-cov-7.485221_pt1 | contig 17445 bp, 17 predicted proteins | sample MGYA00511665_ERZ773038 | MGnify/ENA primary metagenome ERZ773038 (study PRJEB29015, sample SAMEA2737966) | human oral metagenome | biome: human oral; feature: human-associated habitat; material: dental | place: China | collected 2028 ... | reverse complement strand
CCTGACCCTGGACGATGGCACGGTCACGTGCGGGCTCCACCGGCTGTGCCCGTAGTTGGGTCCTGGTGCGGAAGTCATGCCCGGCTGCGGCGCACCGGATCGGTGGTCCGACGTCCCGTCCGGGGCGTCCTCACCCAGGCGACACTCTTCGCAGCAGGCCCTAAGGGACTCGCCGTCGCCATGAACCTCTATCCTTGGTTCCCGACCAGGAGGACCAATGATCCAGCACCTCGCCGTGCAGATGCGCGCGGCCATAGCCGAGCACGCTGACCGCCCAGCCACCCGGATCCGGGTCGGCGAGGGCTGGCGCACCCACACCTTCCGAGAGTTCGGTAAGCGCATCGACGAGGCGGCTCAGGGGCTGTTGGACCGGGGAATCCAGCCGGGGCAGCGCATCGGGTTGTTCGCGAACAACTGCCCCGAGTGGTCGGAGATCGACTTCGGTGCCGCCACTGTGAGGGCCATCCCGGTGCCCATCTACGCCACCTCCACCCCAGCACAGATCCGGCACATCGCCGCCGACTCCGGGCTACGGATCCTGTTCGTGGGCGGTCGCAGCGAGTGTGAACGCGTCCTGGAGGTCGCCGATGATCTGCCCGAACTGGAGCACGTGGTGATTCTCGAACCCTGGGAGGGCATGCCGGAACGGATCATCACCTACGACGACTTCCGCTCCAACCCCGACTCCCGGGCCCTGGAGGCCCGTCTCGCTCAAGCGGGCCCCGATGACCTGGCATCGATCATCTACACCTCCGGTACCACGGGAGACCCGAAGGGAGTGATGCTCAAGCACTCCGCGATGATCGCCCAGAAAGAGGCGATCGAGGAACTGTTTCACTTCGGGCCGGAGGAACATTCGTTGTGTTTCCTGCCCCTCTCGCACGCGTTAGAGCGGGCATGGACCAGCATCGTGCTGCTCAAGGGCTGCATGAACACCTACGTTCCTGACCCCCGCACCGTTGCCGAGGCCCTGGTGCAGGCGAAGCCGACGCTGCTCGTGAGCGTTCCGAAGCTCTACGAGAAGGTCTTCGCGACCGCTCACGCGAAGGTCGCGGCCTCGGGGATCAAACGTGGCATCTTCAAGTGGGCGCTGCGCGTGGGGGCCCGGAACCAGCGGGCCTACCGCAAGGGAAGGCGACCTGCGTGGTTGTGGCGCGCCCAGCTCGGCATGGCCGACCGGCTCGTCCTGTCCTCGATCCGCGTCGCCCTGGGCGGCAACAAAGCGGTCCTGGCCTGTGGTGGGGCGCCGCTGCGCAAGGAGATCGAGGAGTTCTTCTCCGCGGTTGGGATGCCCATCTACACCGGCTATGGACTGACCGAGGCCTCACCGCTGGTGACCTTCAACTCGCCGGGTGGGTTCAAGATCGGCACGACGGGGCGGGTGCTCGAGGGCGGGCAGCTGCACATCGGCGAGCACGGTGAGGTGCTGTTCCGTGGCCCGAATGTGATGGCCGGGTACTGGAACAACGAGGAGGCCACCGCCGCCGCCATCGACTCCGACGGTTGGCTGCACACCGGGGACGCCGGATACGTCGATGTTGACGGGTTCTTGGTCATCACCGACCGCATCAAGGACATCATCGTCACTTTGGGCGGCAAGAACGTCGCTCCGCAGCCCATCGAGGGGCTCATTCTCGCCGATCCACTGTTCGAGCACGCCGTCCTGCTCGGCGACAACAGGCCCTGTGTGACGCTGCTGGTCAAACCGTCGCTGCCGCACGTGGAGGAGCTCGGGAAGTTGATGCAGTGGCCGGGGGAGGTGGCCGATTGGTTGAAGTCCAACGAACTGGCCGAGGAGCTGCGTCGGAGGGTCACCGCCCTGACCGACAAGCTCCCGAGCCAGGAGAAACCCCGCGCTACCGAACTGATGGACGGCGACCTCACCACGGACAACGGTCTGCTCACCCCGACGTTGAAGGTGCGCCGCCGGCAGGTGGAGGAGCGCTTCAAGGAACTCATCGACGGCATGTACGAGGCACTGGAACGGCGTCGGCGCTCCAGTTGAGCCATCAGCTGGACGAGTTCTCGCCGGATGAGCTGGAGATCACCCCTCATGAAACAGGTTGAGTCCGCCGAAGCGATCACGAATGCCGGGAACGTTCCGATCACCCCCCCATGAAGCTGGTCGAGCCGGACCGCGACGAAGGAAGGGCCCGAGCCGAAACCACGTCGGGCAACTGACAGCAGCACTGCTCACCTACACGTCCCCGGGCGTCTGGGACAGGGGCGTGACGAAACCGGCTCGCATGAACCGCGCAGACCGGCTCACGCCCATGCGCGAATCCCGGGATCCCACCGCAGGTTCTTGGCCTTCCCGGCCAGCACTGGTCCCAACAGCGCATTGACGAGGTTCGTGGCCAGGGGGTATCGTCATGGTGTGACATCCCCGAGCAAGGTGCTCACGTCACATTGTATGGAAAGGAGCGGTCCCCCATGCAGAGAACTTTGCTGCGCATCAAGTCAATCGGAGACACGTGCTCCCGATCCGGTGCGGCCAGGTTGATGCTCCCTGACCATGCCCAGGATGCTGATCGAGACTTCGAACTCGAACTCATGAAGGCCATGGAGATGGACAAAGAGCTGACCGGCGCGGTTCGCTGAGAACTGGGGGTGTGGACGCTTTCGTCCGCACCCCCTGGACCCAAATCGGAACGAGGACCCTCGTGAAAAAGAGTCGATACGTCCATACTATACGGGGGGTACGCCACGCGGGCGCCTATGACGTACGGCGCCCTGCGCTTTTCAAGGTCTCGGAGGCAGAGCTCCAGAGGCTAGAAGGCGGAGCCGCGCATGGTCTTGGGGAACTCGGTGCCGTTGGTGCCGAACAAGAAGGTGCTCTCGTTAGGGCGCTCAATGATCAGCGGCAGCGCCGTAGGAGCAGTCAGAGCGGTTGTTTCACGGATATGCGGCTGTCCTTGACGGAGCGATGCAATATGTCCTGCGACTACTGTTTCCAGCAGACTCTATATCCAGAGTCGCGGCCTCGAATGTCGGAGGAGACACTGAGGGAAACGCTCTCTTGGTTCCTGGGACAAGCCAATCAGTGCGCAGTGACTATTCAGTACTTCGGCGGTGAGCCCATGCTGGAATGGCGACATCTGGTTGCCTCCCATGAGATGCTGGAAGAGGCTCGCAGTCAAGGTGTCATCGAGGGGTACCGAGAGTCGATGACGACAAATGGCACCGTCATGACTCGCGAACGTGCTAGATGGCTGATTGATCGGGAATTTGAGGTCAGATTCTCATTTGACGGCCCCCCAGAGGTGAATGACCTTCACCGCGTCATGAGAAACGGAACTGGTAGTTCGGAACGGGCATTGCGAGGGCTCCGAAACTGGGTGGATGAGGGAGGCGAAACGGCTATTCTCATGACTGTCACCCCGGAGAATCTGAGGAGTCTACCTGGCCATGTAAAATGGTTCCTGGAGCAGGACGACCTCCAATTGGCTCAGATTGGAATCAACTCGCCCCAGCCGAATGCGGAGGGCTGGGAAACTGGTGGTCCAGAACTCGCGGAAACGATCTTCGAAATTTGGCAAGAGTGTAACAAGCGGGGAATCAAGTTTCACGGACCGGGTACACAGATACCGCAGTACATCAATTCTGGGAGGCCGCAGCAGCGTTCTTGCGCCGATAGTGCCTGGATGACCGACGGGCCGGGGCAATGGCCCGTGTATGTCGCAGCCGATGGGCGTCGGTCGCTCTGTTTGGTCCATCACAATGATAAGAGGGTCGCTTTCGATGCCGCGTCAGAGAAGACCCGCGCCCGAGAGTGGCACTTTTCCCACGGTGTGCCTCTTGATTGCGATGCCTGCCCAGCTTTGACCGTTTGCGGAGGGCCCTGTGTTCTCGAACGCCTACTATGGGGAGATAATCTGGCCAGCCAGAAGTGCGGGTTCATGCGGACGATGCTTGATCTTGTGATCCGTGATGAACTGTCCTGATCCAGTTGAGCGGGCCGCGCGCGGAATTATTCGAGCCACGCTTCAGGCTCTCGGCGGTAGGACCCCCTCCGTAGTTCATTTGGTGGTCAAGGAAGACGCAGCCCTATGGCTTCATGTGAAAGCGATTGCCCATGCGATGGGGTGGCACGTAACAGAGGCTAGCCACGCGTCCGACGAGGCCCTTCCAAGGGTCACTCGCTCAGAGGGCCCGCGGGTTCTCTGGTGGCAGGAGGCTTTCCGCAAAGAGGAGCCGGCGGGGCTAGTCAGCTGGCCAGAGTATTGGAGCGAGCACTTCGAACTGTTAGTCAGCATCGGTTACCCGGAGGGTTTGACATCCAGAAGATTGTTCGAACTTGTAGCAGGAGCCTACGACATGGCTTTAGCGGTCGATCCAGGCCGAGTGGAGCGTAGGTCGGCTGCAGTATCGCACCTGATGTCCCAGGCCAGTGAGGTCCTGCTCAAGCATGAGGATTCCTACATCCGGATTCCCCGACAGCACGAGGCCCGTACAGATTTTGATTCAGTAGGACGCGACGCGCCGATATTGCAACTCCCGCTTGGTGAATCCTGGCTTCCGGTTGATAGTCCAGGGTTTACCATACAATTGCCCTATCTTGATGACTTCGACATTAGAAATGCTCAAATAGAAGACGGGCGTTTCGAAGGAATCAACATTTGCGAGGTGGGGATAGGGACAAACTCTGCTTGCCGCCCGATCCCGGGCACTCTCCTTCCAGAAAAGACCGATGGGCGCGTCCACCTTGGCCTGGGAGACAATATTCTAATGGGTGGGGATACTTCTGGATCTTTCCATGGGGATTTGTTCCTGACTCCCGAGGTCAGTCTGGTCGCTAAGATCGATGATTCGTTCGAGGTTCGTGTTTCGCCCGCGAAGACTTCCCCTCAGGCCTACGTGGCGGTCACCGGGGAGGGCCAACGAATCGTGCGTGTCCCACTTCGAGGCTTCGTGGGACCAAACGATGGAGATCCGTGCGAAATCATAGAAGCGTTTGGCGAAAGGATTGCTCCCTCCTGGTCAAACTGGGAATCGCTGGGGTCCTTGGTTGATCCAAGATCAACCGAACTCTTCGTATTCCCCGAGACTGATATCGAACGGGTATGCTCTCTCGATAACGGCGCGAGTGAAGGCCCCTACGCGGACCTATGGCAACGCTTTCAGATCACCCTGGGGCCACTGCCTTGGCCACGGGTTGACATCTTGCGTGCCCCCCTATCGAAGCTAGGGCTTGCGCAAGCAGTCTCGGTGCCCGGTGCAATTCTTCTGGATCATTCGCTCAAGAGTCGACCCCTAACTGAAAAGTGGCTCTATATCTCGCATGAGATGTGTCATCAGTGGATTGGCGGAATGATGAGGCTGGGGCCCAAGCACAGCTCTACCTGGGAAGCTGCCTGCGAGGGCATTGCGCAGAGGATTTCGGAGGAAGTTCTAGGGAGTCGGTCCGCTGAAGTGTTCAGATTACTTAGAACCAGGCAACGAGTATTCTCTGACGGCCTATCTCGTATAACGGAAGAATGGGCAACCGATGTCGCCCTGTGCTCCGTCGTTAGACAGATATGCGAAGAGTCGCTGCTTCAAGCGAGGCGACAGGAAGATATTCCACTACCACCCAGGAGTCGTGCATGTTCGCCAGTCAAATGATCTCAACCGCTGTCTCGTGCAATCTTAGCTGCACTTACTGTTACTACGTGACAGGGGCTTCGGAGTACGTTGCTAGCAATCTGCAGGCCGATGACTATGAGGCTTGGTTTGAGAAGTGCCGCTCGGCCGATGTTCCGTTGTATTCCATTGACATAACGGGTGGTGAACCGCTCCTGCATCCAGGTATTGAAGGAATTCTGCGGGTTGCTGCCGATGCTTTCCATAGGTATGCCCTGCTGACCAATGGCGTGCTAATGACGGATACTATTGCGCATCTGTTGGCTTCCCTGGGTTACTCGGTCCATGTCTCGCTTGACCACGTTTCACCCGAGGTTGGCGATAGAGTACGTGGCGGGACCAAGGGAGCGCTTCGTGGTATTGAACGCTTGCTTGAGGCGGGAGTACGAGAAATTGAGGCGGCGATGGTGGTGACCAGCCAGAATTGGCGTGATATTCCGAATGTCAGCCAGTTTGCTGCAGACAAGGGGGTGGCGCTGGAGCTCCTGCCCGTAGGTATTCACTCGAGTCATCATCTTAGTCTCACACGGCTCGCGCCGGAGGAGAGAATAGCTTTGGCAACTATGGTTCGGGATGTGCAAGCAGATCGTGAAGACTACTCTCTTAACGTGGCGTCTGCAGTGTTGACGGGAAGGTTGCCGCGGATTGAGAGATGCTCCTTTGTCGAGAGCTCAATCTTCATCGAAGCGGACGGCGGCATCTGGCCCTGCGGTCATGAGATGGGTCCAACGCAAAGGCTGGGGAGTATTCTTGATGATCCAACTGAGATCGTCTTGAAGCACGCCGAGGCCGCTTCTGAACGTCGCCCGCCTACCTGTGCTGGGATCCACTGCCTTCCTCTTGCGAGCTGACTTGAAAGACTTGATGATGCTCGTTAAAGGGTCGGTTGGGAGCGGGAGGAAACTCCTCGCATTGCTCGCCGTTGTTGGTTTCGCGGACTTCATTTTCGGGGCCACATTCGTATCGCAGATGCTTGCTGCTGGTGTCGGGCCCGCGGTCGCATCACTCGCGGTTTCGATTGCCGGCCTCGTATCCGTGGTGGTTGAGGTGCCAAGCGGTGTGCTGGGTGACAAGTATGGTCATAAACGGTTGACGGTATCTGGGCTCCTGGCCTGGGGGCTTGGACTTGTCGCGTTTGGCGTGTCTACATCGACATGGATGTTTGTCTGTAGCTTGCTGCTTTGGGGGATCGGGATGTCGTTGTTCTCCGGGGCCCCGGGAGCTCTGGTGGTCAACGAATTGCGTGCCAACGGCCGGGAGGACGTGATTCCACGTCTGGTCGCCCGCATACATATTGCCCACTGGGTTGCATCCGCGGCAGGGGCATGTAGTGTATTTCTGTTTGGTGAGCGCGTTTCAGCTCCTGGATTGGTTGTGGTGGCCGGTGTACTGCTGGTGGTGCTGTGCGTCTGGGTGTGCCTTACTTGGGGAAATGGTGTTAAAACTTCCGGGCTGCGGATCACTGAGACGTTTTCTCTCGCCATCAAGTACTCGTGGCGGAAGGCTCGGCTTCCACTGGTGTATGGCGTTCTGCTAGGGATGCTACAAGGGATCCTCGTTCTTTCTTGGCAGCCATTAATATTGGAAGTCGGATCGGGGAGGGCGAGCACACTTGGGTTGGCACTCTTCTTCTTGAGTCTTGCGGCCGCATTGGGGTCTTGGTTTGCTGAGCGTCTAGTGAGGGTGGGGCGTAACCTCGTGACGTTCGGTTCCCTGCTGCTCTTAGCGTCCGGGCTTATTCTTGCAGCAGGTGGTGGACTTGGTGCCTACGCGGGTATCGGAATCGCTGAGTTGGGAATTGGCTTGGGCCTGGCAGTCGTATCAATGTGGCAGCATGAGGTGTTTGAAGATTCCGTTCGGAATACCCAGCTGTCTCTGGCCAGCGCTAGTGGGGCGATTGGAATGGCCGCTGCCCAGGCGGTGTTTGGGTTGAATTGGGAGAGGTGGGGGCTCGGGCCAAGCCTTGTTTCCGCTTGCGTTATGGTCTCGTTACTCGGCCTCCTGGCCCAGGGCATTGCTGTCATGACTCGTCTACGCACACGTGCGGAAGGGGGTGCTTGATGTACAGAATCGGATTGCTTTGGCATGCTCGCGGAGAATGCTACTTGATTAGCGAGCGCGGTTGGCTTCGACTGAGGTCAAATTCGAGGATCGCAAGAAGAGATGGCCTGGTGAGGGTCTACGGCGAGGCATTGAATGAAGGTGAGTGGCTTGTAGAACGGGTTGAGGAAATCTTTGGCGGCGCCTCGGAAAAGAGACCTCTATATTACGACCGTCCGCCCGAGAATGTCTTCGGAGCAAGTATGCTGCGGAGCCGTGTGCATAAATTCATGGAGGCTCGGGGGTACGCAGAAATAATGCTCCCCTCGGCATGGCACACTGCTCAGGAGTGTGACGCCGAGGAGTTGCGGGTCACGCATCCACACGTCCTTGGTGACGTGGTCCTTCTGCAATCCCCTCAGCTTCCCGCTTATGCGGCGGTTTCAGGCGGTCTGGATGGTTGGTATTCGTTTGCCCGCTCATGGAGGTGTGGGCCCAGCGGCGAGAGCGTGGAGGCAAGCCTGTTTGAGTTTGAGCAGTTGGTACTGGGCGGCGTTGGTGTCGTGCTCGCGGATCTGATGGGCGATGTCCAGGATCTCTTCTGTGAGTTGGCTGCTACCCAAGGAATCACGGTTTGCGAAGACGAGTTTCGCTCTGTGCCCGTTCGGACGGACTCCTTTGGTGTAGGCAAGATGGATCCTGTGTCGGTCTTGAAAGTGTCGACCAACATGGGGCGTCAAGCCCGAGTGTTGATGTACCGACGGCTTGCTGAGCTCGGTGCACATGTCACCGTCTTAGACGAGTTTGGGTCGACCCTATACGGAGAAGATGCTGTCTTGTCGAGCGCCTGTGAACGTCTCGTGGTCCAGGTCGCCGAGGAACACTTCGATGAAGTAGAGCGGTTGTTTGCCGCCGTGCGGCGCGCCCTAGCCCGCAGCCAGCTCACTGATATGACCAACCAGATTACGGATGCCTGGATGCCGACGTGGAGGATCCTGACCACGGCCATAGAGAAGGACTCTGCAAAGATCGGAGAGGGTAGCGGTGGAGGGCGCGCTATCGCGGCAACCAGACTCGGTGATGATCGTTGTCGTGCGGCCTCCCTAACAGTCGGCGGGGTTAACGTAGCCCACGTGGAGGAATTTAGCGCCCTGGATCGTTTCGAAATGAACCTGCAAGCAAATGGCTTGCCCCATGAACGGTTCAGGTATCTACTGGATCTCAAGGGGAGTGCGCCTAGGGCGACGGGGATGGCGTGCTTAGGGTGGGAGCAACTGTGTGCAGTTATTCTCGGGACGTCGCCGTATCGATGTCAGCTATTTCCGCGACGCAGTAATGGCTCTGCCGGCAACGCGCAGACGCCCACGATCCATTCGTAAGCTTTGAGAAGGAGGCTCAGCATGGTTCCAGGGACGAAGAAGTTGAACGTGCCGCGTGGGTCGGGGGCCGTTCCGTCGGCAGGGCCACTGCTGACGATGCAAGATGCCCTACGCCGTCTCTCCGATTACTGGACCTCGAAAGGGTGCCTCACGTGGCAGCCGTTCAATTCCGAGGTCGGTGCGGGTACCATGAACCCGGCGACGGTGCTGCGGGTGCTTGGCCCTGAGCCGTGGGATGTGGCCTACGTGGAGCCGTCGGTGCGCCCCGACGACTCCCGCTATGGCGAGAACCCGATGCGTATTCAGACGTTTACCCAGTTTCAGGTGATCCTGAAGCCGGAGCCTGGCGACCCGCAGGAGCTGTACCTGGGTTCGCTGGAGGAGGCCCTCGGGATCGACCTGAGCAAGCACGACGTGCGCTTCGTCGAGGACAACTGGCAGCAGCCGGCGATCGGCGCGTGGGGCCTCGGCTGGGAGGTGTGGCTGGACGGGATGGAGATCACCCAGTTCACCTACTTCCAGCAGGTCGGCGGCCAGAACCTCGACCCGATCCCGGTCGAGCTGACCTACGGCATGGAGCGCATCATGATGGCCCAGCAGGGCGTCACGCACTTCAAGGACATCGTCTACGCGACCGCCGCCGACAGGCGCCCCGTCACCTACGGCGAGGCGTTCGGCCAGCAGGAATACGAGATGAGCCGCTACTACCTCGACGACGCCGATGTCGAGGCGAACCGCCGCCTCTACGAGACCTACATCGGTGAGGCGACCCGCATGGTGGAGTCGCGCCTTCCGGTGCCTGCACATTCCTACATCCTGAAGTCGAGCCACGCGTTCAACGTGCTGGACGCCCGCGGCGCCATCTCGACGACGGAGCGGGCCAAGGCGTTCGCGACGATGCGTCGCCTGATGCGCGACACCGCTGCGCTGTGGATCGAGCGCCGTGAGGAGCTCGGCTTCCCGCTGACCCGTGAGGCCGCCGCCGAGGACGACACCGCCCCGCGGCCGGCCGACCCGACCACCCTGTCGACCGAGCCGCAGACCTTCGCCCTCGAGATCGGCGTCGAGGACTTGCCCCCATACGTCGTGCCGCAGACCGTCGACGCCGTCCGCGAGTCGCTCACCGCGAAGCTGGCCGCGACCCGGCTCGAGCACGGCGAGATCACCGTCGAGGGCACCCCCCGCCGGATCGTCGCCACCGTCAAGGACGTCGCGGCCGCCGAGCCCGACGCGAAGCAGTTCCGCAAGGGCCCGAAGTGGCAGGCCGCGTTTGACGCCGACGGCAACCCGACCAAACCGCTCGAAGGTTTCATGCGCGGCCAGGGCGCCACGATCGAGCAGGTCGTCAAGGTTGAGATCGGCGGCAATGAGCACGCGGCCATCTCGGTCAAGGTCGAGGGCCGCAGCGTGTTGGAGGTTCTTGGCGGCATCGTTGCCGACATCGTCTCCGGGCTGCGCGCCGAGAAGAACATGCGCTGGAATGACCCGTCGCTGTCGTTCTCCCGCGCCGTTCGCTGGCTGCTAGCGCTCTGGGGCGAGGCTGTCGTGCCTGCCACCATCTCAGAGCTGACTGCGGGCCGCACCACCTACCTGGAGCGTGTCGTGGCGGCCGACTCCGACGGCGTGCGCGCCGACGGCGCCAAGGTCGGCCACGTTGAGGTCGCCTCCGCCGACGAGCTGCTGACCACTATTGAGGCGGGACGCATCGTGCTGTCCGCCGACGCCCGACGCGAGTCGGTGTCCCGGCAGGCCACCGACCTCGCGGCCAGCGTCGGCGGCACCGTCGACCTGGACGACGAGGCCGCCCTCGTCGACGAGATCACGAATCTGGTGGAGGAGCCGCGCGGCATCCTGTGCCACTTCGACGATCGCTACCTCGACCTGCCGGAGAAGATCCTCACCACAGTCATGCGCAAGCACCAGCGCTACCTGCCCGTCTTCAAGGACGGCAAGCTCGCACCGTACTTCGTCACGATGGCCAACGGCCTTTGCGACGATGACACGGTGCGTGCCGGCAACGAGTCGGTGATCCGGTCTCGCTACGAGGACGCGCTGTTCTTCTGGAACTGCGACCTAGAGGTAGAGAAGGTCGACTCTTTCGTGCCCGGCCTCGGCGCCCTGACCTTTGAGGACCGCCTCGGCTCGGTGGGTCTGCGTGCCCGCCGGATCGCCGCCATCGCCGCCAAGCTGGCCGACCGGATCGGCCTGGACGGCACCGAGCGCGAGACGCTGACCCGCGCGGGACGGCTTGCCAAGTTCGATCTGTCGACCCAGATGGTCGTCGAGATGAGCTCGCTCGCCGGGTTTATCGCCCGCGAATACGCCGTCCGCAAGGGCGAGTCGCAGGCCGTCGCCGACGCGCTCTACGAGATGGAACAGCCGCACACCTCCGCCGATCCCGTCCCCGCCTCCGTGCCCGGTGCGCTGCTCGCGCTAGGCGACCGGTTCGACCTGCTCGCCGCCATGTTCGCGCTCGGCGCGAAGCCGACCGGCTCCTCCGATCCGTTCGGGCTGCGCCGTGCGGCACTCGGTGTCGTGCGGATCCTGCGTGAGTCCGCGGGCACCAAGCTGGAGGCGCTCACCATCCGCGCTGGCCTGACCGACGCAGTCGCCCGGCTCGCGGAGCAGGGCATCGACGTCGCCCCCGACGCCATCGAGTCAGCCCTGGAATTTACCGTCGGCCGCTTCGCACAGTTGCTGCGCGACGAGGGCACTCCCGCTGACCTGGTCACCGCCATCCTGCCCGCCGCTGACGCACCCGGCCGAGCCACGCGGCTGCTCGCCGAGCTGGATGCCGCCAAGGCCGATCCGCGGCTTGCGGCGCTGGTCGAGACGCTTGTGCGAATCTCCCGGATCCTCCCGGATGGGGTCGCCCCCAGCTTCGACGCCGCCAAGCTGTCCGAGCCCGCCGAACTCGCTCTCGCGGAGCGGGTCGGCGCCCTTGGCGTCGGTGTTGCCGAGCTGCCGATCGCGGCGCTGCTCGACGAGACCGAGCCGGTCGTGGCTCAGGCTGCGACGTTCTTCCACGACATTCTGGTTAACGCCGAAGATGCCGACGTTCGGGCCGCCCGTCAGGGCCTGCTCGCTACGTTCCTCGCCTCGGTGCCCGCCGGGATAGCCTGGAAGGCACTCGATGCCTCTTCTACAGGTCGCAAGCAAGGTACTGGGGTGACATTCTGAAGAGCTATACACTGTCGCGGTTCCGACATCCTGATCCCGTAGCCGCAACCAACGCAATTCTGGTCAACTTCCGTGATTTCTACACTGGAAGGGGATATCAGGAGGCTTCTCGTGCAGGCCTATCTCGGCATCGCGATAAGTCGATCCGTTTCACGAATTCGACCATAAGCGCACTGAAGCCGTATCTTGACGGGCCATGCGTAAACAACTCCTTATTCCTTTCTCAGCCGGCGGTGCGGCTGCGCAACCTTGACTATTGGAATGTGCGCGGCAAGATGTCGCCATTCGGATGCTCGTTCGTTGCGATGGGAACCCTTATGCCCGCCTCGTCCATCGGGCAAGCCCTGGATGACTTGATAGTATTTCTCAGTCGTCATGTCGGTCTGTACGAGCAAAGGCTTCAGTTGGGAGTTTATCGAGAGCACCTGGACCTCCTGTCTTTGGTGAGCGCCTCCGGCATGCGAGTAGTTGCGGGTGAGGCCCAAGAGGACTACTTATACCGATACGGAATGCCGGACATCTCAGGACGTTCAATCAAAATTACCGCTTCCGAGCCCAATGGAGGTGTGACCGAGGTGGCTGCAGTAGTTGAAGTTGCTCGGCTGGGCGCCCCGATTGCGGTTGAGACAGCCTTTAGTGTGAACATCCTGCTTACTTCGCGTGAGAGCCTCATCCATCCAGTTCTCGCGTCTGTCGGTGCGTTGGGTGCTGATGAGGGAGTTGATACCCTAATTGCCTTAGACTGTCTAGGGACAGCGGTATCGCTTCTTGCGGAAGGGCTTCTCCCGACTGCCCGGGGGAGGGGAGGTCGACTACGTCAACTATTGCGAACCGCCGTCAAGGCGTCTCCCGTCCTTGACTGGCCATCGGTTATTACTCGTCTGGCGGACGCTGAGACTTCGGTGAGGTCGAATCTGAGCCCCCCTGACCGAAGTCTTTTCGAGGATCTGTCGGCGTCAGATACGGCTGCCCGTTTCGGGGCTGCACTCGCAAGAGTCGGCTGAGTAGCGAGTCAGGCTTCTCTTCGGAGGTTTCCAGTCATAGTGGTGATACTGAGAACTGGACACGACAGAGACATCGCCCTGGGCTACGACCTGACTTGGCTCATGTTTGGTGTTTTTGGGGTTGGAGGGGGTGTTGGCTAGGGGTTTTGGTTGGTGTGGTGTGCACTAATCGGGGGTGTTTTAGCCTGTTGGGGTGAGTCCGTATGTGAGGACGGTGAAGACCGCGTCGGGGGCGACAGCGGTTCAGGTGGTGTGGTCGTCGTCTCGTGGATCGCGGTCGATGGATCACATCGGGTCGGCGCACACGCCGGAGGATGTTGAGGTGTTGAAAGCGGTGGCGCGGCAACGCATGATCGCTGCTGGCCAGGACGAGTTCGATTTCGGGGACGGGCGGCCACGACGGCGGGCGCTACCGATCCGGCGGTCGCGGGCGGAGCACTTGTGGAATGCTTTGTCGGTCGGGTTTGAACGGCTCGGGTTCGATACCGCCAGTGGCGGTGACGAGGTTTTCAAGCAGTTGGTGCTGGGCCGGTTGATCGAGCCGGCCAGCAAGTTGGAGACCTTGCGGGTGCTCGAAGAGGTCGGGGTTCGGCCTTGCGGCTACGCGACGGTGAAGCGTCGGCTCGCCGTGTATGCCGAGCCGGCGTGGCGGCAGCAGATAGCGTCCGCGTGCGCTTGTCACGTCGGGTTGGGGCCTGCCACTTTGGTGTTGTACGACGTGAGCACGCTCTACTTTGAGACTGATGTTGGGGACGGGTTCCGGGAACCCGGATACAGCAAACAACGCCGCTTGGAACCCCAAATTCACCATTGGGTTGTTGACCGATGCGCGGGGGTTCCCGTTGATGGTGGAGGCGTTCGAGGGTAACCGTGCGGAGACGACCACGATCATCGCGTCGCTCCAGGCGTTCCAGGCCGCTCACGCCCTGCCGGAGATAACGGTGGTGGCTGATGCGGGCATGTTGTCTGATGGGAACCTGCGGGCGTTGTCCGGGGCGGGGTTGCGGTTCATCGTGGGTCAGAAGATTCCCGAGGTCCCCTACATCGTGCGGGAGTGGCTGAAGACCCATTCCGGTCAGCAGCCCCCTGACGGGCTGATCCTGACTCAACCCTGGTCGAGGGGCCCGGCTGGGGCAGCAGTGACAGAGACGATCTACTACCAGTACCGGGCCGACCGAGCACGCCGTACCCTACGCGGTATCAGCGAGCAGGTCAGCAAGGCCGAACGCGTGGTCGCGGGGAAGATCCCGGTGAAACGGAACCGGTTCATCACTCTCACCGGCGCACAGAAATCGGTGAACCGGGACTTGGAGGCCAAAGCCAAAGCGCTGGCTGGCTGGAAGGGCTACATCACGAACCTGGCTGCCCCGAGGCCGGAGTACGTGATCGGCGCCTACCACCAGTTGTGGCAGATCGAGAAGTCCTTCCGGATGAGCAAATCCGATCTGAAAGCCCGCCCGATCTACCACCACCTGAAAGACTCGATCGAGGCCCACCTCACCATCGTGTTCGCCGCCCTCGCCGTCGCTCGCTGGTTGGAGGCCACCACCAAAGTCAGCTTGAAGACCCTGGTCAAAACACTACGCCGCTACCGAACCATCGACATCCAAGCCGGCGACGCCATCGTCACCGCTGAAGACCCCATCCCCAACAACATCCAAACCTGGCTCGACGCCATCCACAACACCCGGGAACGACACTAAATGAGCCAAGTCAGGTCGGCTGAGTAGCGAGTCAGGCTTTTCTTCGGAGGGTTCCAGTCATAGTGGTGATACTGAGAACTGGACACGACAGAGACATCGCCCTGGGCTACGACGACTCCGCCCGCAGAATCCCCCAAGCCGATCGTCGCCCCACCCAAACTATTGCCGACGCAGCGCAGACCAGTCCGACGGTCAACCACTACACCGACGGCTCGAACAACCCGGCTATGCGCATTTGACGGGACTGTCCTAGAAACGGTGTAAGTGGCTTGATTGCCCCACATGGGGCAGGAGGAGTCATGATGACCGAGAAAACGACGAGTTTTGTTGAGTCACCCGAGGTGTCAGCCACACTGGAGGCTGTGACCCATGCTTCACCACCGTCAGATGAACCGATTGGGTTGGATGAGGCTCAACGAGAGGCAATCACACAGATGGTCCGACAGGCCAAGGACGCCGATTTAGCCTGGCTCGGATGGGTTGTTGAAAGCGTTGACAGTACAGATCGTCAAAGCCCGTGTTCGATGAGGAACTTCACTAGGATTTGGGGCGTTATTCATGTGGGTTATTTGGGTTTCTGAAGTGACCCTTTTTGTAGGGCATCGACTGCTCCATGGGAGAATAGGTGTTGCAAACTATCCGTATCTCTCGAAGAAGCAGCCGATGCGTTATCAGTCTACTACAGGTCTTCCCGCTCATGTGATCTATGAGATCGTGACCCGTGTCCATGACGTCGCCCAGGGTCGGGGACTCGACTTTAGCCGCCACAAGATTAAACTCTACCGGCAGGTGGTGATCTCTTTGATGCTCTTGCGTCAGAACATATCCCAGATGGTGATCGCTGACATGTTCGGGGTGTCCCAGTCCACGATCTGCAGGATCTGGCGCAGGATCACCGAGATCCTGGAGACGGTGCTGGTGTTCACCAGTGGCGGAGTGGAGGAGGCGATCGCTCAGGGACAGCTCCTGCTGGTCGACGGCACCTACGTTCCGACCGGGAACCGCCCAGCAAGCGGGCAGGGCGCTGCGAACTACTCCGGGAAACGTAAAGTCCAATGTGTGAACATCCAGACCGCGGCCACCTGCCGGGGCGACCTCGTGGCGGTGTCCGAGCCGTTCCCAGGAGCTCGTCATGATGCCAGGGTGATCCAGGAGTGTGGGTGGAGTGACCTTTTTTCTGAGACAGAGGCCACGTGGGTTGCTGACAGTGCTTACACCGCGACCACCGCGATAACTCCGGTCAAGAAATCCCCCAATCAACCCCGAAGTGGCTGGGAGAAAAGATTCAACAAAACAATCGCCAGTCTCCGCGCCGGAATCGAGCACTGCATCGCTCACCTGAAGAACTGGAAGATCCTCGCCAAAGGCTACCATGGACGCCTCGAAGAACTCCCCGCCATCATCCGCATCGTCACCCAACTCGAACTACTACGAACCCGATAACAAAAACCCACATGAATAACGCCCTTGGACTGGGACAAGCACCACCTGGTGGGCCGCTGCTCGGGTCATTCCGACAACGGCCCGGGGGGTGATGGTCACTGACAACGTTAGCGTGATCGGCATCCAGGCCCCCAGGGGGCTGTGGCGGGACCTTCGAGCCTCAGTTGGTTAAGAAACACCAACGCCGCTTATCGGATATGGACGCCATGGCGCTAACCCAGATGCGTGACACGAGAGTTGACGACCGGAGAGATCGCCGCTTGTTTCGCCGAGGTTTATGGCACGTCGGTGTAGAAGGACAGACACGATCAGCCGGGATCACCGAGCATGCCGTCGACGAGATGATGTCGACCTGAACGAGCCGCCCCACCCCAAACCCGTTCATTATTCTGGAAGCGAGGAGGCGACTGTCCCGCGTCAAGTAGTCGGCGGGGTTTCTTCTTGATTTAAAGGTGGGTGTGGCCGGGCTAGCGCGGCTGAGGACCTCGAGGGGCCGGTTCCAGGCGATGGCCTCGTGCGGGGTGTTCGGTGTTGTATTCGAGGCGGTAGTCTTCGGCTCTTTCGGCCAGGGTCAATGTGTCAGGGATCTCGTCAAAGAGCAACCGCTCGTATTTCAGTGTCCTGAGGGGGCGTCAGATGGTTTGTGTAAGTGGTGGTTTCCCGTTCTGAAGGAGATTGACTATGAAGGATGACCAGGGCGAGTCGGAGGCACGCTAGTGGCGTGGCGTTTAAATAGCTTTATGGTTTGGTGGGGTAATGGAGCATGGCGAACAAGCCGGCTCCGGTCCTGCTGCTTCGTGACGGTGACCAAGCGATCCTTGAGAAGGTGGTGCGTTCGAGTGCCGCAACGAGGGGGGCGGTGCAGTGGGTGTGGATTGTGTTGCTGGCCTCCCGGGGGATCGTGAATGCGTTGATCTCTGAGTTGGTGGGGGTGTCTCGACCGGTGGTGAATCTGTGGTGGGGCCGCTATCTGGAACATGGTCTGGAGGGGCTGGTTGACATCCCACGTCCGGGCTGATCGAAGGTGGTTGATGATGCAGCGATCATCACCGCAACGTTGAGGCCTCCCCCGAA
>ERZ773038.959-NODE-959-length-17479-cov-5.354626_pt1 | contig 17479 bp, 15 predicted proteins | sample MGYA00511665_ERZ773038 | MGnify/ENA primary metagenome ERZ773038 (study PRJEB29015, sample SAMEA2737966) | human oral metagenome | biome: human oral; feature: human-associated habitat; material: dental | place: China | collected 2028 ... | reverse complement strand
GTTATACTCCTTTATTCAATGCCTTGCTTGCAGCCGTCCCTTACTTAACCCGTGAAGATTTACCCAAAGCTCCTCCGGCTGAAAATGAGGATTTGGTGTGTGATTGGTTATTTAAGCATTTAGGTTGGTATAGCGAATCAGGTGAATGGCATTATGCTGATCATCAATTTATGGATTATATGGAATGGAAAAATCCATATTTGGAATTAGAGCGGTTTTATCCTATACAAAAACTGGGTATTGAAATAGATACGACAGAAATTGATGACGAAGTGTGCGATCGTACAGTAGCAGCATTTTGCACTCAAGAAGGCATTGCCGTGCCGGATGAAGAAGATGAATTGGACGAGCTTTGTGAGAGTGATGAGATGAATATGTTTGCGATGTTCAATGCCCATATCTTTGTTTCAGATGCTTACGATGCATTGCTTAAGCCCCATGGGCTTCGACTAATAGACATTGGTTATGCCGAAAATGCCTTCCTACTGATGGTTAAAGATGATGATGAGGCAGTGGGAAATGTGGAGCAGGCACTGATCGATTTGGGATATGTCGATATTGAAGAGTAATTTTTGAGTGTATACAGACAGAGTGGAGTTACCGTAGGGCAGAGAGGTTTTGCTGTACTGCGTATTCGACTTATCGATTCCACTATAAATTTGACAACAATGTAATCAATTTTCAGACGGCCCGGCAGCCTTAAGGTCGTCTGAAAACGTTTATCCCCCACAATAAAAGCAACACAACCCACGCATTACGGCACGTCAGCCATTAAACCCATCACTGTTGTTTCAGACGACCCCGATTTGGAATTTTAAAGGTCGTCTGAAAAACGAGGAGACCGATTTGATGCTGAAAATGCCGACAAAACCCCTTTTAATCAGTGCAGTCATGATTTTATTTGCAGGCTGTACCACCAAACAACTGCCGCGCCCGAACGCCGAAATTGCCGAACTGAGGGCGAAAGAACCGCCGGCGGCGCAAAGCCTGCCCAATCCTGTTAAAGGCAAGCGTTTTGACGACACTTGGGGCGCGGCGCGCAGTCAGGGGCGCAGACATGAAGGCGTGGATATTTTCGCTAAGAAAAACACGCCGATACGCAGTACGACGCCCGGTATTGTAACCAAAATCGGGCGCAACCGATTGGGTGGCAAAGTCATCGGCATCCAAGGGCCGGGCGCATGGCACTACTATGCCCACCTCAACAAATTCGCCAGCGTCCGCCTGTATGAACGTGTGAAAGAAGGACAGGTCATCGGCTATGTCGGTAAAACCGGCAACGCCAAAACCACGCCGGCCCATTTGCATTACGGCGTGTATCTGCCAAGCGGTGCGATTAATCCGTATCCATTGATTAATCAGGACAAATAGGTCGTCTGAAAAAAGAGTGAAGCAATGAACGCAAAAAAATTGGTCAAGGCAACGAACATCATCGGTATGGTAGCGGTGACACTGCTGGTGTACTGGGTGTTCGCGTTGATATTGATCCAAGTCTTCGGACTCAAGGTGTTCCGTGAACACATTACAGAAATTTTCCTGATGAGTATTTTGGGGATTTTGGCTGTGATGGGCGGTACGTTGATGTTGAACATCATGTTGAATCTGACCCGTATTGCCGAGCGCGGGCAGGAAGAAGAAGTCCGTGGCGGTAGGAAAACCGTATATCTGCTGTTGGCGGTATTTCCTATTTTGGCTGCGTTGCTGTTCGGCGGCAATTACCTGACTATTCGGCAAAAACGCGACATCTTAACCCAATCGTCGGAGCGCATCGTCAAAGACAATCCTGCTCAAATAGATGCCTTGACAGATTACCATTTCGACTTGGCGTATATTAAAAAATCGTCAGAAATCCTTGATTTGATGGCTAAAGATGATTTGTCGTTCAAATCTGCCATGATTATCGTGCAGGATAAGATCGACAACAAACCGGTTTATCTAGCTTTTTCAGCCGATTCCCGCCTTAACGTGGGTGGCGAAGCTGTACCTGCCGCAAATCAAAATGTAGAAGGTAATGATAATTTTGTCATGGATCGAAATGGTGAGAAAGTGATGGTCAAGAAAATGGACTATGTCTATTCTCCGAATTTGAAGGAGCGCGAATACCTGCAAAAAGTATTTGCCGGACAAACCGATGAAATACGTTATGAAGCGCATGATGGCAATTACAGCCTTTGTCGCCCCTACCGTCAAAATGGCAAAACCGCCGTATTGTGTTTTTCCGATTACCAGAGGTATGGGAAAATCGGCAGTTGAGTATGGGAAAATCGGTTTCAATATTACAGGAATACGTCAAGTGAATGATTTACAAGAAGTATTGCTGAGTAAATATGTAGAGATTTTAAACAAACCGGAACATCAGAACTTGTTGCATGCAATTAACAATAAGGACAATAAATTGTCCAATATCCATTTGGGCTTTGTCCATGAACATTATGAAAGCGCAGAACACAAAATTCTGATTGTCGGCAGAGAAACACGCAGTTGGTACGATAGCAAGAAATTTGATGAATATCATGCCGAAAATGTAAGGCAACTGATGTCGTTAAGCAAAGATTTTATTTGGTGGAATTTGACTGGAGATTTAAAAAGAAACACAAGAGGAGCCACCTTTTTCAATTTCGTCCGCAGGGTTGCCAAGCGAAGTGGGAACGAAGGCATCTTGTGGGCTAATATTTTTGCGGTGGACTATAAAACTAAACATCCCAAGTATTCGGATTGGTTCGAAGATATAAAAACACTTTCCTGTAAATTACTGCGTGCCCAAATTGAAATTTTAAAGCCACAGATTATTCTTTTCGTAAGCGGAGACGGCGGCGTAGCGGCGCGGAGGGAGTGCTTTCCTGATTTGTCCGGTTCGGGTCAAGGCGTAAACGGCTTGAATAAGGGAAAACTGGAAAAATTTTCTTTTGAAGGTGATAAGGAAATAATATGTTACCGAGCACCTCATCCCAGTACCAGAAATCGAGAAGGAAGACATGTTTTAAAGGTGCTCGTCGAAGAGTTGCTGCCTTCTGCCAAAGTGTAAAATGCCTTTGCAACAAAACGCCTGTTTGAAAAAAAACAAACGAAAGAAATCATGAAACCACTAGACCTAAACTTCATCTGCCAAACCCTCAATCTTCCGACGCCGTCTGAAAACAAACCCGTTTCGCGCATCGTAACCGACAGCCGCGACATTCGCGCGGGCGATGTGTTTTTTGCTTTGGCAGGCGAGCGGTTTGACGCGCATGATTTTGTTGAAGACGTATTGGCTGCGGGTGCGGCGGCGGTTGTGGTTTCGCGCGAAGATTGCGCTGCAATGGACGGCGCGTTGAAAGTCGATGACACGCTTACCGCGTTGCAAACGCTGGCGAAGGCTTGGCGCGATAATGTGAACCCGTTTGTGTTCGGCATTACCGGCTCGGGCGGCAAGACGACGGTGAAGGAAATGTTGGCTGCGGTATTGCGCCGCCGTTTCGGCGATGATGCCGTTTTGGCGACGGCGGGCAACTTCAACAACCATATCGGCCTGCCGCTGACTTTGTTGAAATTAAACGAAAAACACCGCTATGCCGTGATTGAAATGGGCATGAACCATTTCGGCGAGCTGGCGGTTTTGACGCAAATCGCCAAACCCGATGCCGCTTTGGTCAACAACGCCTTGCGCGCCCATGTCGGCTGCGGTTTTGACGGCACGAACGATATTGCCAAGGCGAAAAGCGAGATTTATCAAGGCTTGGGCGAAGACGGATTGGCTTTGATTCCGTGCGAAGACGAACATGCCGCCGTGTTTCAGACGACCTCCCAAGGTCATCAGCAGAAGACTTTCGGCATCGATAGCGGCGATGTCCACGCGGAAAATATCGTGTTGAAACCTTTATCGTGCGAATTTGATTTGGTGTGCGGCAACGAGCGTGCCGCCGTGGTGCTGCCCGTTCCCGGCCGCCACAATGTCCACAACGCCGCCGCTGCCGCCGCGTTGGCTTTGGCGGCAGGTTTGAGTTTGAACGATGTGGCGGAAGGTTTGAAAGGCTTCAGCAATATCAAAGGTCGTCTGAACGTCAAAGCCGGCATCAAAGGCGCGACCCTGATTGACGATACGTACAATGCGAACCCCGACAGCATGAAAGCTGCGATTGACGTGTTGGCGCGTATGCCTGCGCCGCGTATTTTTGTGATGGGCGATATGGGCGAACTGGGCGAGGACGAAGCCGCCGCCATGCACGCCGAAGTCGGCGCGTACGCCCGCGACCAAGGCATCGAAGCGGCTTATTTTGTCGGCGACAACAGCGTCGAAGCAGCAGAAACGTTTGGCGCGGACGGTTTGTGGTTCGCCGCCAAAGACCCGTTGATTCAAGTGTTGAGCCACGATTTGCCCGAACGCGCCACCGTATTGGTGAAAGGTTCGCGCTTTATGAAGATGGAAGAAGTGGTCGAGGCATTGACGGACAAAGAGGTCGTCTGAAAATGAAAAGCCTTATTGCTGATTGGTACGAAATTATCCGATTTGCGTGATTGAGAAAGACACTAACGCCGCCACTACTCAATAATGCTGCCATCTCTCTAAACAACGGATAACGGGTTCGCTAGAAACCTGCATAGAGAGTGAACTTCAGCAGGCGCTGACTGTCATAAGCAGCTTGATAATCAACAAAGGTCGTCTGAAACTTTTTCAGACGACCCAAAAACCAAAATTTAAAACGGGCGATAAGCCCAATGTAACAACAAAAACAAAAGGAAGCCCCATGTTTTTATGGCTTGCACATTTCAGTAACTGGTTGACCGGTCTGAATGTCTTTCAATACACCACATTCCGCGCCGTCATGGCAGCTTTGACCGCCCTGGCGTTTTCCCTGCTGCTCGGTCCGTGGACCATCCGCAAACTGACGCAGTTAAAAGTCGGGCAGGCGGTACGCACCGACGGGCCGCAAACCCACCTCATCAAAAACGGCACGCCGACCATGGGCGGCTCGCTGATTCTGACCGCCATCACCGTATCCACGCTGTTGTGGGGCAACTGGGCAAACCCGTATATTTGGATTCTCTTGGGCGTATTGCTCGCCACGGGCGCGCTCGGTTTTTACGACGACTGGCGCAAAGTCGTCTATAAAGACCCCAACGGCGTTTCTGCCAAATTCAAAATGGTATGGCAGTCAAGCGTCGCCATTATCGCCGCGCTTGCCCTGTTCTTCCTTGCTGAAAACTCCTCCAACAACATCCTGATCGTTCCCTTCTTCAAACAAGTCGCCTTGCCGCTTGGCGTGGTCGGTTTCGTCGTCCTGACCTATCTGACCATCGTCGGCACTTCCAACGCCGTCAACCTCACCGACGGCCTTGACGGACTTGCCGCCTTCCCCGTCGTCCTCGTTGCCGCCGGCCTCGCCATCTTCGCCTACGCCAGCGGCCATGCCCAATTTGCCCAATACCTGCAACTGCCTTATGTTGCAGGCGCGAACGAAGTCGTGATTTTCTGTACCGCTATGTGCGGTGCGTGTCTCGGATTTTTGTGGTTCAACGCCTATCCCGCGCAAGTTTTCATGGGTGACGTCGGCGCGCTGGCATTGGGGGCGGCACTCGGTACCGTTGCCGTCATCGTCCGCCAAGAGTTTGTCCTCGTCATCATGGGTGGTCTGTTCGTCGTCGAAGCCGTATCTGTTATGCTTCAGGTCGGCTGGTATAAGAGAACCAAAAAACGCATCTTCCTGATGGCGCCCATCCACCATCACTACGAACAAAAAGGCTGGAAAGAAACCCAAGTCGTCGTCCGCTTCTGGATTATTACCATCGTCTTGGTGTTAATCGGATTGAGTACGCTGAAAATCCGCTAAGTCGCTTTCCCTTTTCTGACGTTCACATTTTCAGACGACCTGATGAGATCCATCGGGTCGTCTGAGTTTTTAAGAGGGCAGGGCAGATGAATTGCCGTCACATATTCTTGCGATGTTGGGACAATGGTGCGTCAAACCCGCCACATTCATTTTCAGACGACCCCTCGCCATATCAAGCTGATATAATCCCCGCCAATCATATTTACACGGAGTCATCATGCAGTTCTCGGCATTCGGCGAAAAATTCACGCAACACAGCGGCATCCTGCAACTTATGGACGACCTCGGCGACGCGCTCAAAAGCGACAAGCCCGTCAACATGCTCGGCGGCGGCAATCCGGCGCGGATCGCCGAAGTCAATGCCGTGTTCGCCGACGTATTTTCCAAGCTGGCGGCGGAACACGCCGTCGAGAACATCGGCAATTACTCCAATCCTCAAGGCGATGCCGCGCTGATTGACGCGTTGACCGCCTTCCTCAACCGCGAATACGGCTGGAACCTGACCGCCGACAATATCGCGCTGACCAACGGTTCGCAGAACGCGTTTTTCTATCTTTTCAACCTCTTCGGCGGCAAATTCAAGGTTTCAGACGACCTTTCCGTAGAGAAAGCCATCCTGCTGCCGCTCGCGCCCGAGTACATCGGCTATGCCGACGTGCATGTCGAAGGGCAGCACTTTGTTTCCGTCAAACCCAAAATCGAAGCTGTCGAACACGAAGGCGAAGCAGGCTTCTTCAAATACCGCGTGGACTTTGACGCGCTGGAAAGCCTGCCCGAGCTGAAAGAAGGCAAAATCGGCGCGATTTGCTGTTCGCGCCCGACCAACCCGACCGGCAATGTGTTGACCGACGGCGAAATGGCGCGGCTGGACGCTTTGGCGCAAGAACACGGCATTCCGCTGATTATCGACAACGCCTACGGAATGCCGTTCCCCAACATCATTTACAGCGACGTGACGCTGAATTGGCACGAAAACATCATCCTCTGCTTCAGCCTTTCCAAAGTCGGCTTACCGGGCGTGCGCACCGGCATCATCGTCGCCGCGCCCGAAGTCGTCAAAGCCGTCAGCAGCCTGAACGCGATTGTGAACCTGTCGCCCACCCGTTTCGGCGCGGCCATCGCAACGCCGCTGTTGCAGGACGGTCGTCTGAAACAGCTTTCAGACGACGTCATCCGGCCGTTTTACCGCAATCAGGCGCAAACCGCCGTTTCGCTGCTCAAGCGCGAGCTGGGCGCGTATCCGCTGAAAATCCACAAGCCCGAAGGCGCGATTTTCCTGTGGCTCTGGTTTGAAAACCTGCCCGTTTCATCGCAAACCCTGTACGAAATGCTCAAATCCGAAGGCACGCTGATTATTCCGGGCGAACATTTCTTCGTCGGCATCGACACGCAGGATTACCCGCACGCCCGCGAGTGCATCCGCATGAGCATCGCGCAGGACGCGGAAACGCTGGAAAAAGGCATCGCCGCCATCGGCAGGGTGGTGCGCGGTTTGTACGATGCGGCGTAAACGGTAAAGTTGACAGCCATTCAGTCAAAAGGTCGTCTGAAAATAGTTTCAGACGACCTTTTATCATTTATTTTTTTGAAATGAAAATAATTTTCTTTTAAAATTAACCGTTACGACCGACTTTTGAAAGAAAATACAAATGATTAAGCCCGCTTCCAGACTCAGTATCCTCAGCCTCTCCCTCCTTGCCGTTTCGGCGGCATTTGCCTCAGACGAACCCCAAGTCCGAGAAACCGCCGAACTTGAAACCATCACCGTAACCGCCAGCGCGGACGCATCCAAGGGCGGTTTGATTCCTGCATTTAAGGGCGGACAGGTGGCGCGCGGCAGCCGCGTGGGTATTTTGGGCAATAAAAAAAACCTAGAATCGCCGTTCTCCAATACTGCTTACACCAATAGGCTGATTCAAGACAAACATGCGCGCAGCGTCGGCGACGTACTGCAAAACGACCCGACCGTCCGCGTTGCGCGCGGTTACGGCAATTTTCAGGAAGCCTATTTCATACGCGGCTTTGCCGCCGAATCGGACGATACCATGTACAACGGCCTTTACGGCATCCTGCCGCGCCAATACATCGCCACTGAGCTTTTCGAACGCGTGGAAGTCCAGCGCGGCGCATCCGCCTTCTTAAACGGCATGGCGCCGGGCGGCAACAATATCGGCGGCACGGTATCCGTATTGCCCAAACGCGCGTCCAATGAAGGATTGAACCGGCTGACTGCCAATTACGGCGCAGGAAAACGCGGTGGTTTGGCGGCGGACGTGGCGCGCCGTTTCGGACAAAATCAGGAATTCGGCGTGCGCGTCAATGCGGCGCACCATAACGGCAAAACCGCAATAGACGACGAAAAGTCCAAACTCAGCCTGGTCAATGTCGGCCTAGACTGGCGCAATGAAAATGCCCGCCTGTCCGCCGATTTGGGCTGGCAGGACAACAAGCTCAAATCCACGCGTACCAATGTTACCCTGTCAGGCCTGACCGCCGTGCCGGCCGCGCCTGATGCCTCGTCCAACTGGGCGCAGCCGTGGACGTATTCCAACGAGCGCGACTGGTTCGGCACCATGCGCGGCGAATACGATTTCAACGACAACCTGACTGCCTACGCCGCCTATGGCTTCCGCCGCAGCAAGGAAAACAATTCTCTGGCAAACCTGACTGTCCGCAATGTCAACGGCGACGGATCGATTTACCGCTTCGACAACGCGCGTAAGGATAAAATCGACACGGGCGAAATCGGTTTGCGCGGCAAATTCAATACGGGCGCGGTAGGGCACGAATGGACCGTCGCCGCCAACCGTTTCCAATCCTCGCGCAAAAACGCTTACATCATGGATTGGGGCAACCAATATACGACCAACCTCTACAACCCGTCCCGCTATCCGCAACCCGCAGCCGCCGACCCGCTGTATTCGGGCAACGACATGGGCAATCCTGCCGTTACCGGCAAAACACGTCTGACCAGCTTCGCCCTGGGCGACACCTTCAGCCTTTGGGACAAACGCCTGCAATTCATGCTCGGGGCGCGCTGGCAGCAGGTGCATAACAAGGCTTACGCCTATAATACGGGCGCGCAAACCGAAAATTACAAAAAATCGCGCCTCAGTCCCGCCGTCGGCGCGGTGTACCGCATCACGCCGAATTGGTCGGTGTACGGCAACTACATCGAAAGCCTGGGACAAGGCGCGACCGCAGGCTCGACTGCCTCCATCAACGGTCGGGCCTACGCCGTCAGCAATGCCGGCGAATCGCTCAAACCCTATGTTTCCAAACAAAAAGAAATCGGCACGAAATATGAAGCAGGCGGTTTCGGCGCGGGATTGGCCCTGTTCCACACCGACAAACCGCGTTCGCTTTACGTTGCCGAAAGCGACAACACCGCCCGCTTCACCTCCGAAGGCAAAGACCGCCACCGGGGCGCGGAAATCACCGTTTACGGGGAAGTCGCACAAGGTGTGAGGCTCTTGGGCGGCATTACCCTGCTCGATGCCAAGCAGAAATCTACCGGCTCATCTTCAACTGACGGCAAACGCACCATCGGCGCGGCTAAAACCCAGGCCAACATCGGCTTGGAATGGGAAGTGCCGAAAGTGCAGGGTTTGGCATTTGACGGACGCATGGTTTACACCGGTTCTTCCTACGCCGATGCGGCCAATACGCTTAAAGTCGGCGGCTGGACACGCTTCGACATCGGCGCGCGCTACCGCACCCAAATCGGCAGGCACGAAGCCACCTTCCGCGCCCGCCTCGATAATGTTGCCAACAAGAAATACTGGGCATCCGTCGGCGGCTATCCCGGCAGCGGCTACCTGAACGCCGGCGCACCGCGCAGCTTCACCCTGTCGGCTTCGGTCGATTTTTAAGGGACGGGCGGCAAACGGCCTCCAACGGTCCAAAGGTCGTCTGAAACGTTTTCAGACGACCTTGGAGCCTGAGGCGTCCGACTTTGTCCTACGCTTTCGGACAACCGCCGTAAAACTCCGCCTTTGCGGCATCGGCACCGACAACGGGCAATGGGTTTTGCCGCGCCGCCGCTTTCTCCGAATAACGTCAAACCCACCAAAAGGTCGTCTGAAACGTGTTCCAAATCCAAAACGCCACCTTCGCCATACCCGGCCGCTCGCTGCTGCACGACATCAGCGTCAACTTTTCCCCTAACCGCGTGTACGGCCTCATCGGTCATAACGGCTCGGGCAAGTCCACGCTGTTGAAACTGCTCACCCGCCAGCATGAACCCGCAGGCGGCAGGATATTGCTGAACGACAAAGAAATACGCGCCTATTCCGCCCGCGCATACGCCAAAGAAGTCGCCTATCTTCCGCAGCACCTGCCCGCCGCCACCGCGCTGACCGCGCGCGAGCTGGTTATGATGGGGCGTTATGCCTGGAGCGGGCTTTTAGGGCGCACGAACGATGCGGACAGACAGGCGGTGGAACAGGCGTTGCGGCTGACGCATACGGAAAAATTTGCCGATCAAATCGTCGATACGCTTTCGGGTGGCGAACGTTCGCGCGTCTGGCTGGCGATGTGCCTGGCGCAGCAAAGCCGCTTTTTGCTGCTGGACGAACCGCTTGCCGCTTTGGACATCGCCCACCAAATCGACGTGATGGCACTGGTGCGCAAGCTGTCTCGCGATTTGGGTTTGGGCGTCATCATCGTCATCCACGACATTAATCTGGCGGCGCAGTATTGCGATGAACTGGTCGCGCTCAAACAGGGACGGCTATTAAAAACGGGCAAACCCGCCGACATCATGACCGCAGAAGTGTTGAAAGACATTTACAGCGTCGATATGAACATCATCGCCCATCCTGAAAACGGCCGCCCCGTGGCATTGCCTTGACGCAGGCAAGCCGTCCCGCCGCATAAGCTCCGACCATAAAATCCGCCGCCCGAATCCAAACCGGATGACATTGCAGACCATTGTGGAATACCTGTTCCGATATGTTTCAGACGACCCTTTATTCAAAAACCGAAAGACCTTCCAAGCCGATGTCCCACCGCTTTTCAGACGACATTCCCCGCCTTGCCGCACGGCTGTTTTTTACCGCCGCCCTCCTGTTTTCCCTGCCTGCACCCGCCGCACCGCGCGTGGCGACTTCGGACTGGACGGTCGCCGAAACACTGACGGCGATGGGGCATCCGCCCGTCAGCGTCGCCGACCGCCGCGTGTACGATACCTGGGTGAACCATCCGCCGCTGCCCGCTGCCGTCAAGGAAGCGGGGCTGCGCTTCCAGCCGAATTTGGAGCGGCTGTATCAGATAAAGCCTGATTTTTTCGTGCAATCTTCCTGGTATGCCGCCGCCAAGTCCCAGTTTGAAAAAATCGCCCCGGTACGCGAAGTGGATTTCGGCACGGCAAAAGGCATCGAATATGCCCACACGGTCGAAGCCACGCGCAGGCTGGGTAAAATCATCGGCGACCCTGCCGCTGCCGAAAAGCTGATTGCCGGTACGGAAAACCTGTTTGCCCGCGCCAAACCCGCGCTTTCGGCATATCGCGGCCGCCCGTTTGCGGTGGTGCAGTTTGCCGACGGGCGGCATTTGCGGATTTACGGCAAGACTTCGCTGTTTCAGGCCGTGTTCGACAAATTGGGGCTGAACAATGCCTGGACGGGCAAAAGCAACGAATGGGGTTTCGAAAACATCACGCTTTTAGATTTAGCAAAGCTGCCGCCGGACACGCTGCTGATCATCGTCAAACCGCATCCTCAAAATACACGTGCAACGCTCGAAAAAAGCGCGCTTTGGCAACGCCTGCCGTTCAGCCGCCCTGCAAACCGCCGCATCTTCGAGCCGTCGTGGAGCTACGGCGCGCTGCCGTCCATGCAGCGTTTCACTTTGCAACTGATGCGTTCGATGTCGTCTGAAAACCCGTCCGCACAAAAGGAAGTCACATGGTAAAGATTTTCAGACGACCCCTGCCTATCCTTGCCGCCGCGTTGGCAATATCGTGCGCGCTGACGGCGTTTTGGATATTGAAGCTGGAATGGACGCTGCCGTGGCTGCGGCTGTTTGACCGTCCCGACAGCCTGCCTTTGGACGCACTGATGGTGCAGAACAACACCCTGCCCCGCATGGCGATGGCGCTGCTCGCGGGCGGCAGTACGGCGATGGCGACCATGCTGATGCAGCAGTTGATGCGCAATCCGCTCGCATCCGACAGTACGCTGGCAGTTAGTAGCGGCGCGCAGGCGGCTTTGGTGGCGGCGACCGTGTTCGCCCCTTCCTTCCTTGCATACGGCACGTCCGCCGTGGCGTTTGCCGGCGCAGCGGCGGCTTTGGGCGCGGTATTGCGGCTGTCGGCACGGCGCGCCCTGCAACCGCTCAGCGTCGTGCTGGCGGGTTTGGTGGTCAGCCTGTATCTGGGTTCCCTCACCGGTATCGTGATGCTGTTTTTCAGCGAAGAGACGCGCGGCGTGATGCAGTGGGGCAGCGGCTCCCTGGTGCAGGACAGTTGGCGCGATACGTTGGGGCTTTTGTGGCGGATTGCCGTTGCCGCCATACTTACCGCCTTTTTAATCAAACCGTTAAACATCATGAGCCTGGGCGACACCCAGGCGGAATCGGCAGGCATACCGGTGAAGAAAATCCGCCTGCTGTCTTTGGCGGTTGCTGCATTTTTGAGTGCGGGCGTGGTCGGCTTTGTCGGCATGATGGGCTTTGTCGGATTGGCGGCGGCGACGCTGGTACGGCAAATGGGCGTACGCACGCTGTCCATGCGCCTGATTTGTTCCTTCATTGTCGGCGCACTGCTTTTGATGCTGACGGACAACGGCCTGATGCTGCTGAAACACTACCGCGGCACCGATCTGCCCACCGGCGCTGTAACTGCCCTCGTCGGCGCGCCGCTTTTGTTGTGGCTGACGGCGAAAGCACCTCCGCGTCCTTCGTTTCAGACGACCTCCGATATTTCAACCGCCGCGCCGCACGTCCCGCGCCTCTTGCGTTTTCTGCCGCTTATCGCCGTCGCCGTATCGGTATTGGCGTTTACGGTCGGACGCTATGACGAAACCCTGCGCCTGACCATAGACCCGGAATATTTCGTATTCCGCTACCCGCGCGTGCTGCTCGCCGCCGCCACCGGCACCATGCTCGCGTTGACCGGCGTCATACTGCAAAGGCTGACGCAAAACCCGATGGCGGGACCCGAACTCTTGGGCATCAGCTCCGGAACGGCATTCGGCGCGATGGCGGTAGTGATGCTGTTCGGCATTACCTCGGGCAGCAGCTGGTTTTGGCTGACAGGCATCGTTTCTGCTCTCGTATCCTTGGGGCTGTTGATGCTGTTCAACCGCAAAAACGGATTTACCCCCGAAAAAATCCTGCTTACCGGCATGGCGCTGGCCGCACTCGCCGATGCCGCCATCCGCATTTGGACGGCAAGCGGCGATTTCCGCGTACAATTGCTTTTATTGTGGATGTCAGGTTCGACCTATCAGGCAACGCCCGAATCCGCCCTTACCGTCGGCCTCCTCGCCGTTGTCTCGCTCCTCCTCATCCTCCCGCTGCAACGCTGGCTCGGACTGCTCAGCCTGAACGCGACAATCGCCCGCTCCGTCGGCATCAACGTCCCCCTCGCACGGCTGGTGCTGATCGTCTCAAGCGCAGCGTTAACCGCCTTATCCACCCTGCTTATCGGCCCCTTGAGCTTCGTCGGACTGCTTGCGCCGCATCTGGCCCGTATGCTCGGTGCACGCCTGCCCAAACAGCAACTTGCCGCCGCCGCACTCATCGGTGCATCGGTTATGATGACGGCCGACTGGCTGGGCAGGCAGGTAATGTTCCCTTACGAAGTCCCTGCCGGAATGATGGCCACGCTCATAGGCGGCGCATATTTCATGATGATGATGCGCAAGCTTTAATGGGAACGAAGATACAAAAAGGTCGTCTGAAAACAGTTTCAGACGACCTTTTTCTATTTCATGCATCGAAATAATAAAAATCTAACAAAAATAAAATCTCAATTAATAATAACAATATTAAATTGAAGTCATAGTTCCAATAGTCAAAACCTTTCTGTATAGTCCTTTTCATAGCTTAAACAAAAGGAAAAATAAATGTCGATACAAGAAATTTATGAATACCAAGAAACAGGCTACGAATATGCTTTTCGGCAAATCGTTTTATAAACCACTGACCATTTCACAAAGGAAATTATTATGACTGTCTCTAAATGCCCCGTAACCCACCTGACCATGAACAACGGCGCGCCCGTTGCCGACAATCAAAACAGCCTGACCGCAGGCGCGCGCGGCCCGTTGCTGGCGCAGGATTTGTGGCTGAATGAAAAACTTGCCGACTTCGTGCGCGAAGTCATCCCCGAACGCCGTATGCACGCCAAAGGTTCGGGCGCGTTCGGTACGTTTACCGTGACGCACGACATTACGAAATACACCCGCGCCAAAATCTTCAGCGAAATCGGCAAAAAAACCGAGATGTTCGCCCGTTTCACCACCGTGGCAGGCGAGCGCGGCGCAGCCGATGCGGAACGCGACATCCGCGGCTTTGCGTTGAAGTTCTATACCGAAGAAGGCAACTGGGATATGGTCGGCAACAACACGCCCGTGTTCTTCCTGCGCGACCCGCGCAAATTCCCCGACCTGAACAAAGCCGTCAAACGCGACCCGCGCACCAATATGCGCTCCGCCACGAACAACTGGGATTTCTGGACGCTGCTGCCCGAAGCCCTGCACCAAGTCACCATCGTCATGAGCGACCGCGGCATCCCCGCCAGCTACCGCCATATGCACGGCTTCGGTTCGCATACTTACAGCTTCTGGAACGAAGCGGGCGAACGTTTTTGGGTGAAATTCCATTTCCGCAGCCAGCAAGGCATTAAAAACCTGACCAACGAAGAAGCCGCCAAAATCATCGCCGACGACCGCGAAAGCCACCAGCGCGACCTGTACGAAGCCATCGAACGCGGCGAGTTTCCGAAATGGACGATGTACATCCAAGTCATGCCTGAAGCCGATGCGGAAAAAGTGCCGTATCATCCTTTCGACCTGACCAAAGTTTGGCCGAAAAAAGACTATCCGCTGATTGAAGTGGGCGAATTCGAGTTGAACCGCAATCCCGAAAACTTCTTCGCCGATGTGGAACAATCCGCCTTCGCCCCGAGCAACCTGGTTCCCGGTATCGGCGCCAGCCCCGACAAAATGCTGCAAGCCCGTTTGTTCAATTACGCCGACGCGCAACGCTACCGTCTGGGGGTGAATTTCCGCCAAATCCCCGTCAACCGCCCGCGTTGCCCCGTCCACAGCAACCAGCGCGACGGCCAAGGCCGCGCCGACGGCAACTATGGCAGCCTGCCGCACTACGAACCCAACAGCTTCGGCCAATGGCAGCAACAGCCTGACTTTGCCGAACCGCCTTTGAAAATCAACGGCGACGCGGCGCACTGGGACTACCGCCAAGACGATGACGACTATTTCAGCCAACCGCGCGCCTTGTTTAACCTGATGAACGACGCGCAGAAACAGGCTTTGTTCGACAACACCGCCGCAGCCATGGGCGACGCCCCCGACTTCATCAAATACCGCCACATCCGCAACTGCCACCGTTGCGCCCCCGCCTACGGCGAAGGCGTGGCGAAAGCCTTGGGGTTGACCGTTGAAGACGCACAAGCCGCCCGCGCGGCCGACCCTGCATTGGGTCAGCCAGGTTTGCTGTAAATGGGAGGAGCCATGTGGATAGAGATTGAAGAATGGTTATCCCACGCAATCCGATACCGCAAACCGTAAGTCATTGATATCGGAGAGATACGCAAAACAAAAAGGTCGTCTGAAAATTTTCAGACGACCTTTTATTTCAAATCTTCAAAAGATTATTTTTTGTTCAGAGAGTCGCGGATTTCGCGCAACAGCAATACTTCTTCGCTAGGCTCTGCAGGTGCTTCTTCAACAGGCGCTTCGGCTTTTTTCATGGAGTTCAATGCTTTGATAACGGAGAAAATCGCAGCAGCGATGATCAGGAAGCTGATAACGGAGTTGATGAACAGGCCAAGATTCAGGGTGACGGCACCGGCTGCCTGGGCTGCCGCCAAGTTGGCATAGCCTTCTGCGGGCGCTTGCGCACCGTTTTTCAGAGTGATGAACAGGTTGGAGAAGTCAACGCCGCCGATCAACAGACCGATAGGGGGCATAATTACGTTGTCAACCAAAGATTTAACGATGCCGCTAAACGCAGTACCGACGACCATACCGACTGCCAAGTCGATAACGTTGCCACGCATAATAAACTGTTTGAATTCTGAAGCAATAGACATAAATGTCCTCCTGTATGTTTGTGGATAATAAAGTGAAATTTTAAAAAAAAGTGCGTCCGAAGTGACGGACGGGCTTTTTCAAACCGGCAGGCATGGTATCGTGTTATTCGTTAAACAAATTTTATAAAAGTTAAAATTTGTTTTTATGACAAAATTCCCGAAATATGCCGCCTTTTATACGAAAAAAGAACCGCCTGAAATAGCTGGTGTACCTTTTTTACACCACTTATTCAGACGGATTTTTGAGTAATAAGTTGTCTTTTTCTACGAAATATTACAAATCATTACGCCTCTTCGTCGTTCAGGGCGTTGATGCTGTAACCGCCGTCAACGTAAGTGATTTCGCCGGTAATGCCTGAAGAGAGTTCGGAGAGCAGGAAGGCGGCGGTATTGCCCACTTCATCGATGGTTACGTTGCGGCCGAGCGGGTTGTGGGAAGCGACGTGTCCCAAAAGTTTGCTTAAATCGGCAATGCCGGAAGCAGCGAGGGTTTTGATCGGACCGGCGGAAATGCCGTTGCAGCGGATGCCTTCTTTGCCCAAGCAGGCGGCGGTAAAGCGGATGCCTGCTTCGAGGCTGGCTTTTGCCATGCCCATAACGTTGTAGTTCGGAATCGCACGAACCGCGCCCAAGTAGCTCAGGGCGACGATGGCGGAGTTTCTGCCGCGCATCATCGGACGGGCGGCTTTTGCCAATGCGGGCAGGCTGTATGCGGAAATTTCGTGTGCGGTGTTAAACGCTTCGCGGCTGATGCTGTCGAGGAAGTCGCCGCTCAAGGCTTCTTTCGGTGCGAAGCCGATGGAGTGGACGAGGCCGTCCAAGCCGTCCCAATGTTTGCCCAAATCGGCGAAAACTTGGTTGATTTCTTCGTCGCTGGCGACATCGCAGCGGAATACGAGTTCGGAACCCAATTCGGCGGCCATTTTGCGGACGCGCTCTTCCAGTTTGTCGACAACGTAGGTGAACGCCAAATCCGCGCCTTGTTCGCGGCAGGCTTTGGCAATGCCGTAAGCGATGGAACGCTCGGAAATCATGCCGGTGATCAGGATTTTTTTACCTTGCAGAAAACCCATTTTTTGTCCTTTAAAGTGTGGTATTGCGGTTTGATGAAACTGGGCATTATAGCAAACTGGGGCGGTTTCGGTATAGAAAAAAAGAGATAACCTGTCGTCCTGACGTTTTTTGCATTTTTTCAGACGACCTCTTTGTGCTGTTTGCGGCTTCTTTCAAATGCCCGTTTAGTACCTTATGTTCAAACTTGCTTGTCCGGTTCGTGGCGTTTCAGGCGCATGGCGAAAAACACCATCACCGCACCCAACACCAACGCGCTGCCCATCGCCAGATGGATGCCGTCGAGCATGGCTTGTTGCGGCGAAGCGGCGGAGGACAGTTT
>ERZ773038.951-NODE-951-length-17544-cov-8.418606_pt1 | contig 17544 bp, 17 predicted proteins | sample MGYA00511665_ERZ773038 | MGnify/ENA primary metagenome ERZ773038 (study PRJEB29015, sample SAMEA2737966) | human oral metagenome | biome: human oral; feature: human-associated habitat; material: dental | place: China | collected 2028 ... | reverse complement strand
CAATCCTTTGTAGTGGATCACACTAAACTCTAACATTGCAATTTACCTCACAGTCGATCATATTTCGAGTTTTCGGAGCGAGTTACGCTTGGGGCATGCCTTCACGTGCCTCTTTGCCACAGCGTCCGCGGTCCCTTTCTGCCCGCAAGGACGCAGCTTTTGAGATAAACCGCCGCCTGACGGCGCTCTATCCCGACGCCGCGTGCGCACTGGATTACTCGAATCCCTTCGAACTGTTGGTGGCCACCGTCCTCTCGGCGCAGACCACGGACGCGCGAGTCAACACCGTCACCCCGCGCCTTTTCGAAGCCTATCCCGGACCGGAGGCCCTTGCCGGCGCGGACCGCCTTGAGCTCGAAGACATTCTCCATCCCCTCGGCTTCTACAGAGCCAAGGCGGCCTCTTGCATCGGCCTTGCCGTCTCTCTGTGCGCGAACCACGGCGGCGAGGTGCCGCGGACCCTGGAAGAGCTCGTCAAGCTTCCCGGCGTCGGAAGGAAGACGGCGAACGTCGTCCTCGGAAATGCGTTTGGCGTGCCCGGAATCACCGTCGACACCCACGTCGGCCGCCTCGCACGGCGCTGGGCGTGGAGCAGAAGCGAGGATCCCGTCAAGGTCGAGGCGGACATCGCCCGCCTCATTCCCGAAAGCGAGTGGACGCAGGCTTGCCACCGGATCATCTTCCACGGGCGTCAAGTGTGCCGAGCGCGAAAGCCCGCGTGCGGGGCGTGCGCCCTGGCCGACGTCTGCCCCTCCTACCCGCTTCTTGCCGAGCGGGCTTGAGGCTCGGATTCATTGCCGGGCGGGCTTGAGGCTCGGATTCATTGCCGGGCGCGTTTGAGCCTCAGATCTGGGCCAGGAACTCCAAGACGAGCTCGGTGACGCGGCTGGGCTGCTCTTCTTGGACGAAGTGCCCGGCGTCGGGAACCTCGATGAAGCGATAGTTGCCCCTGGCGAACTCGAGGTCCTTTCGCCAGGCCCGCGCGGGCAGGAGCGGGTCGCGTTCGCCGCGCACCGCCCACACGGTCGCGTTCACGAAGCGGCGGGTGAGGGCCATGTGTTCGCGTCCGTTGATCTTCGACGTCGAAAGGTAAGACCAACGAAGCTGTTCGAGCGAGATCGACGCCGCCTCGGGCAGACGGAGCGCCGCGGCGTAGTTGGCGGCCTCCCCGGATGCGCCGACGTTCCCCGGCGCCGACCAGTCTGTCAGGAGCTTTCTGAGGACTTCTTCGTCCGTCAGGCGCTTCGCCGCGTAATGCGGGATGAGCGTTTTGAGCACCTGACGCCAGGTTTTGAGCGTCAGATGCGTGCCGAGCCTCTGGAGGGTGCGGGGGTGTGGCGCTGAGACGGTCATGACGCCTTCGACGACGTCGGGCTCGAGGGCCGCCACCGACCACGCGAGGAATCCTCCGCGACCTTGGCCTATGACGACGGCCCTCGACGTTCCGAGGCTGCGGACAATGGCCGCGAGGTCCTGCGTGAGGAGCATGCCGTCGGCCGAGTCCGGCGTTTTGTCTGACCCGCCTATGCCCCGCTGGTCGATGGCCGCCACCTCGTAGCCGGCGAGGGCGACGGCTTCGATCTGGTGGCGCCACGCCCACCAGTATTCGGGGAATCCGTGGACGAGGAGAACGAGCGGGCGATCGCTGCGGTGCTCGCCCATGTGGGCGATATGGAATTGGCACCCGTTGGCATTGATGAGCCGATGCTGCCAGGGGCCGGGCAGAAAGACCGCCGAGTTGTCTGCGGGAGCGCTCATCGTCTCGTCCTAAGTGTCGTTTGTGTCTGTTGGCTCCGCACGTCGAGCCCGCGATGTGGGTACGTACACGTTCTCGTACTCCTGTAGCGATTCGAGTGCGAGCGTACGGCGCGCAATGAGTACACCATACTTGTGGCCGCGACGGCGGGCCCAGTGCGAAACCGCTCCGGTGAGAATGAGCACCCCGCCGAAAACGAACATCAGGCCGGTCAGCATGTCGTACGCCAGCAGATTGGCGACGTTGCGGGTGAAGCCGTTCCCCGCGAGTCGCTGGGAGATCGGGTCGAGAATCGAGCGCTCGGTCCAACGCGGCAAAGCCAGCCCCAACGCCCCGAAGGCCGCGACGATCCAGCCGGTGAAGGTTGCACCCAAAGACGACGCCCGGGCAAGGAACCAGATGAGGGCGAGGATCGCCAGCCCCCCGACGAGTTCGCCGGCCCCCGCAAAATTGACCGATGAATCCTTGTAGGCGGCGACGAGGCGCGCGTGCGCGTCGGATACCACGTACCACGCAGGGGGAACGAGGAGGATTGTGGCGAAAAGCACTCCGACGTGTGCGGGCGCGCGCTTTTTCGGTGCGGCGGGAACGTCGGATTCCAGGCTCTCGTCGAGAGCCGCCCGCTGAGATTTGGCGTTTGTGCGGCGTCGCGAGGGCGCGGGCGAGGCTTGCCCGGAGTCGTCCGCGTCTGCCTCTTCTGAGGTGCGGGAGAGGGATGCGGCGGGGAAGGCCTCCGATGAGAGGGAGTCGCCGACGGCCTCGGTGTCGAAGGCCGAGTCCGCGCCGAACGTCGAGCCCTCGCCGAACGTCGAGGCGCCCGCGAACGACGTCGCGCTTTCGTATGTGCCGCCGATGTCCCGAGACGTTTCGAACGTCGTCGTGGCGACGTCGTCGCTGAAGATGCTGGAGACTCCGCCGGTCGTGGGAACCCCGTCCGCGTCGACGTCGGCGAGGGCGCGCCTGAGGCTTGTGCGGATGGGATGCCTGTTTTCCGACGGCGAGGCTGCCGAGACGACGGCAGACTGAACGGAGAGCGAATGCGCGGGCGAGCGTCGGCCTGCTCCGGAATGGCCGGGAGATTGGGAATAAGCCGGCGTTTGGGAGCGTGAACGCCTCGTTGGCGAGGGGCGAGAGGCGGCCGGAGAGTCCGTGGGCCCGAGCTGCTGGTCGGGTGTGCGTGAGCTCGAAAAGGAGCCTAGGCCTGCGGCGGCGGCCAAGGATTCGCGCATTGCGGCGGGGGAATCCCCAGGCTCGCCTCTTCCGGAGGCGCTTGAAGGCGTCCGCGGCGCCGAAAGCCGGAAAGCGGCCGAGGCGGTTTCCTCCGGGTCCTCAGGCGTGATCGACGGCGTCGGCGCGGTGGACGGGAGGAAGTCCGACGGCATGGGAGGAGTGGACTCCGTGGGGCTTTCGGCTGGTTCGGCGCTTTTGGCTTGTGTTGCGTTTTCGATTGGCGCCGCGCTTGGACTGGAGGCGGCGCTTTGGCTGGGTGAGGCGCTTTCGGCGGGCGTGACGCCTGGGCTGGGGGCGGTTCCCTCGGTTGCGGGACGGTGGGGCGACGCCGCCTGAGGCGGCTCGGGAGAGCTTGTGGACGGATAGACTGCGGCGGAGGAGGCCGCCGCGGCGAGAGGAGTCGTCGCAGCGGAGGGGGCCGCCGCGGCAGGAGAGGCCGCCGTCGGATGGGGAATCGACGTCGTCGCCGGAGAAGCGGTCGACGCAGAGGCTGCGTTCCAAGCCGACGGCGTTTCCGGGGCGGCCCGGAAAAGCGGAGTGGCAAGGGTGCGAGGGCGAGTGTCGTCTAGGTCGGGTTCGGACGGCACCTGCGTCGCCCGGGTGAACACGATGCCCGACGGCGCCGAGCCGCCGTTCTCAGATGCGGCGCTGCCGCCGGATCCTCTTCTCTCGCCGGATCCTTCGCTTGCCTCGGGTCGTTCATTCGCGCCCGCCCCCTCGCTCGCGTCGGCTCGTTTTCCGGCACCGGCTTGTCCTTTTGCATCGAGCCGTTTCGCGTCGGCCTCTTTTGCCGCCGAATGCCGGAAATCCGCGGGTTTTGGCTTCTCTTCATAGAGAGGCTTGAGAATGTGGCCCTCGTCGAACGGTCTGCGCTGAGGCGAGTTGTAGGGGTCCGTGGGGATCGTCATGGTTCCTCCTCTTCGAAAAGCGTACGACAGGCGTGGCCGATCGGAAGGGAAGCTCGAAGCTGGCGAGGCGGGCCTCAGGCCTTGAAGGGCGGGTTTCGGCCTTTCCGAGCCGGCCGACTTCGACTCTTCGAGAGGGGGCGATTCCACGTCGCAATCCAACGCGGGAAATGCGGCTTGGTGAGCGGAATGCGGCGTCTGGTGAAATGGAGCGGGTGGGCGGCCCAAAGTCGCCCACCCGCTCGTACTCACTTTGGGGTGTGAGGGATCACTTTGTCTGCGAAAGCTCCTTGTTGAATTTCGTCGCGCACTTGGAGGTCGCTTTCGCGAGAATTTCCTTGTCCCTTTCGAATTGATCCTCTTTGCCCTGCCTGACTTTTAAGTCCCGCTTGCCTCCGACGATGGCCTTCAGGCTGTCCTCGCTCATCTTTCCGTAGATCTCGTCCGTGGTGCAGGCCATATACTTCTTGATGGCAACGTGCGACCTTTTGGGAGTCAGAGGATGGGAGGAGAGGATCTTTGTCAGACCTTTGTTGACTTCTTCTTTCGAGGGCTTTTCATCGCCTCCGCATGCCGGAAGGAAAAAGGCGAGTGTGGGTATGGCGACAAGAGCGGCGATCTTCTTGCGTAGCATTACGTTCCTTACTGTTAATGAGGCTGCACTGCGAAAAGGCATTACTTCCCAGAAGCCAGCGAGTCGACTGGCTTGAACCGTCCATCCGCGTGTAACTGGTCATCGGCGTAGATCGATGTGTTCCGCAAAGAATGGAGGAGTTGAATTTTTGCTTTCTGAGAAGCGCCGACTGGAACTGGCGAGGATGAGGCAGATGAGCGGGCCGCGACAGCGGCCAAGTTCGTCCTCGGCATGGCGCTCCTTTTCTTGTGGAGGGCAGATGTTTGACGGCGCGAACCGTTCTGCCGTTCAAGTTACGTTACACGGGTGCGTGCCATGTAGGCGAATTAGGAGGCGGCTTACTGTCGTTGAATGCAGAATATTGCAGTTCAGTGCTGAATTGGCGCATTGTGTGACGAGAAAGTTGGAGCAGGAGAAAACTTTGCGGGAGCATGCTCGCGTTAGAGCAAGCTGGCTGGAAGGCTCTTTGGCGCTGTTTGAAGGCATTGTGCGCCGTTTGTCGGCAGGAGGGCTGGGGCGGCCGGGCGAGGGCGCTCAGAAAACGGGCGGAGCTGCGACGTCGCAACTCCGCCCGAACGCCTCCGGTTCGTTCGAGCGCAGCTGTGGACCGGCGTGAACAGAACTCTCTGAGTTCGAGAACGGCTACAGCCTCGCCCGCTCGGTCACTTGTTTCCGGTGCCTGCCCCCATCTGCCGCCTGACTTCGGTAGTGCACTGCAGCGAGGCCCCCTGGATGAGAGTCTTGTCGCTGGAGGAGACGGTTGCACTCTTGTTGCCGTCTGCGAGACCCTTGAGCGTTTCGGGCTTCGCTTTGTCATAGATCTTGTCCACCACGCACGAGGACAGGCTCTTCACGACTGAATCGGGCAAGTTGGCACGCTTAAAATCTGGCAGCTGCTTGATGATCTTTGCCATCCCGGCTTTCGCTTCATCCTTGGTAGGCTTCTCGGAGCTGTTCCCGCAAGAAGCCAGCGAGAGGGCTAGGGCGGGAATCGATAGAAATATAGACAGTTTCTTTAGGCGCATGATACCTCCGTATGGTTAAAGTGGGGTGGTCACGTTTTGTGACCGCCCTATCAGCCTACAAGGATACCCTGTGAGGCTTCGATTCTTTGCATTGAACTCTGCTGGGCGCTGCGTTTGCCCTGCTGTCGCGCTTGTCCTGTTGCCATGTTATTTTTTGCAGTTCTGCCTCCCCTGGGGCGTTCGTTGTTACCTTTGGGCAATCATTGTTGCTCTTGGAGGCATCCATTGCCGAGGTGGGCTGAGCCTCAGTTTGGTCTGTTGGTCGGCGATATTTGGGGCGCTTAACGAGGGTGCTTGGCGTGGGCGGAGCCGCGACGGGGCGGCTCCGCCCACAATTCCCGTCTGTGTGAATGCGGCTGTGAACCGGCGTGAGTGGAACTGCCCGAGTTCGAGGGCGGCCACGGTTTCGCCGCTCGGTCATTGGTTTCCGGCGCCGCCCCCCATCTGCTGCTTGAGTTGGTTGATGCACTCCCGCGTGGCGCTCTTCACAAGAGCCTTATCGCTGCTCGAGACGGTTGCGGTGATATTGCCTGTTGCGAGGCCGTTGAGAGTCTCGGGCGTCGCCTTGTCGTAGATCTTGTCCACTATGCATGTGGACAACTGTTGGAGGGCTTGCTCGGACTGGTTGGAGCTCTTGAACTGGTGCAACCCCTTGACCATCTTTGACATGCCGGCCACAGCAGCTTCCTTGGAAGGCTTCTGGGCATTGTTCCCTGATCCTTCGTTGCCCGAGTTTGAGTCGTTGGACGAGCTGGCGGACGAACCGTCGTCCGACGCCGATTTCGAACTCGAATCGCTCGCAGAGGGCGGATTTGCCGAAGGCGGATTTGTGGAGGCGGTGGCTGCCTTGCCTCCGCCTGAGGTTTCTTTTGTCTCCCCCTTCGAGTCGTTCCCGCAGGAAGTCAGCGAAAGGGCCAATGCGGGAATCGATAGAAGGACGGACAGTTTCTTTAGGCGCATGATACCTCCGTATGGTTAAGTTCGGGGGCGGCCGCTGCCTTACAACCGCTTCCATCAGCCTACAGGGGTGCCCTGCGAGATCTCCATTCTTTCCATTGGCTTGACTTGTCGCTGTGTTTACCCTGTTGTCTGTTTGCCTGTTGCTGTGCGTGTCCCGCCGTTCTGCTCTCTCTAGGGGCATTCATTGCTGTTATAAGGGGCGCTCATTGCCGAGACGGATCTGAACTTTGGTTCGTTCTGCCAGCCGGCGACGGGACGGCGCCTTTGTCCGAATCTGGTCCCTTGGCCGGGTCTGTGCTCTTGTCTTGATCGGGGTTCTTGTCCGGGTTCGCGATCTGGGCGGACGCTTGGCTTGCGCATTCGGCCGTGGCCTTCTCCAGAATCTGCCGGTCTTTCACCGCGATTTGAAAGTCCTGCTTGCCGCTGGCCAAGCCGTTGAGCGTGAAGGCGGTCGCCTGATCGTAGAGCCGCTTTGTCACGCACGCCCCCATCTTTCGGTACTGATCGGCGGAGAGGTCGAGAGACCCGAAGCCTCCCGACTCTTTCAGGATCTTCGTCGTTCCCGCCTCGACGCGCCCGCGCTGGGGCTTTCGCTGGAGTCCCCCGTCCGCTCCCGAAGCCCCTATCGACGTCGATTTCGCGTCGAGGCTGCACGCGGAAAGGGCGAACGGCAAGAAAGGGACGACGGCGACGGCTATGAATCTGGCTGCGCGCATTTTTCCTCCGAAGTTCGCGTGGGCCGCATGCTGATCGTGCGAGAGGCTCGTGCGAAAGGGTCGTTCGTGAAAGGGGTCCGTCAAGGGACTGCCCCAAAAGAATACATGCTCGACGGCGGGCGAAACTGGGTGTGGGGCGAGCTCCACATCCCGACGTCGGGGATGCCCGGTGCGGATCGGATGGCCGACGTCGCTCAGACCGTGTGCGAGACGATAGCTGTGCTGACGGCATCTGTGCGGACGATGTCCGACCGGCGACGTCCGCCGGTCTCGTTGCCGTGCACAGACGATGGGCGTGCTGATCGAATCTCGCCGGTTGGGCGCTTTGCGCCTTCGCGCGAATGAAAAGCGGGTCCGCGTTTCAATGACGCATAGGCGCTAAGTTTTCGCCGCTTGGTCCACAGATTTTTCCACGTGTTTCCAATCCACAACTGGCATTCAATCGGAAGCTAAGCGAAAGCCGACGGAGTTTAATGCCGTTCATGATTGCTAAAAGTGTAGATAAAACACGCATCCGCGCTAAGCAAAAAATGGAAGGCGCGAACGGACGCCGGCAAGCCTTGAGGGCGCACTCGGGAGGCCGCGGCGGAGGCTCGCAAAGGCGGGCGTCGCCCGACGGAAGCCTTCCCGTGGTCGCATTGTCCAGCTCCAGCGCAGCGGTCAGATCGGAAGTCGATCGAATCGCTGCATTGGGAGGCATCGACGTCGAGCATGTGGCGGACGGCGGCGCCGACGCGGCCGTCCTCAATCTGAGCGAGGTGAGGGCGTCGGCGGTAAAAGTCCGCGCGCGCTTTCATCCGGCTTACGCCCCGTACTTCGCCTGGGGGTCGCTCGAGCTCACCCTGCCCGACGAGGCGGAGGACCTTCTCGAGCTGCTTTTGGCGGCAGGGACGACCAGGCGCGGGCAGATCGTCGGCGTCGTCGGAGTTCATGGCGGCGCCGGCGCTTCAACCGTCGCCGCGTGGCTTGCCCGCACATTGGAAGGCAGGTTCCGGGTGGCCCTCGTCGATGCCGACCAGTGTTCTGCGGGGGCCGACCGACTGCTGGCCCTCGACGGGCAGGCCGGCGTCAGATGGGCCGACCTGCGGTCGGATTCGGGCGTGCTGGTCCCTGGGCGGCTGCTCAACTCGCTGCCTTCCGAGCGAGGGCTTGCCGTGCTCAGCGCCGACGATCGGGGCGCGATGCCTTCGGGCGAGGCGGGGGAGGCTGCGGTGGCCGCCTTGTCGCAGGTGCGGGACCTGTGCGTCATCGACTTGCCCGGAGAGGCTTTGATCGAAGGGAGCGCCGCCCATCGGCTGCTCGGATGGCTCGACGTCGTCGTGCTCGTGGCGCGCGGTGGAAGCGGTCCGGCGCGGCAACTCGCGCGGGCTGTGGCGAATGTGCCCGCGGGCGTGGGGATTCTGGTGGCCGCCCTCGGCGTCAGAGGCGGCGAGGCCGCCGTTTGGGGGAGAGACCTCGGAATCGATTCCGTGTACCCCGTCCGGCTCCTTTCCGGTCTGGCCGGCGACGTCGAACACGGCGTCGGCGTCGGCGAGCGAAAGAGGTCTGCGACTGCTCGCGATCTTGCAGTCCTCGCCCGGGCGTGCGGAGGCCTGCAATGACATCGGCCTTCGAACGCGTCGGCCGAGGAAAGGCCGCCGAGGGCGCCGGAACCGAGGCGGAGACGATGCGGCGGGTGCGGGCCAGTCTGGCGAGGGGCGGCAGCGACGGCGGAGCGATCGCCATGCTTGACCCCGTCGCCGTCTCCGCGCGCGACGTCGTGGGGGTCGGGCGACAGCTTCGCCAGGCAATCGCCGGGGCGGGGCCACTGCTTGACCCTCTGCTGAACGATCGGTCGGTCACCGACGTCCTCGTCAACGGCGGACGCGGCGTGTGGGTCGATCGTGGAAACGGGATGGAGCGCGACGAGCGCGCCAGCCGCGGTCTGAGCGACGATTCCTCGGTGCGAGCGCTCGCGGTGCGGCTCGCGGCCGCGTGCGGCCAGAGGCTCGACGATTCGTCTCCGATCGTGGACGGAACGTTTCCCGACGGGTTGAGGCTTCACGCGGTGCTGCCGCCCCTCGCCGCCGAGGGGACCCTCATCTCACTGCGGGCGCACAGACCCGTCTCCTTCACCTTGGCGGAGCTCGCGGAAGGCGGAATGTTCGACGGCTTCGCGCTTCGGCTGCTGCTGGCCCTCGTTGCGCATCGGGCGAACGTCATCGTCTCGGGTGCGACGGGGTCGGGGAAGACGACATTGCTCGCCGCGGTCCTGGGAGAGGTCCCGAGCGACGAGCGAATCCTCGTGATCGAAGAATCCGCGGAATTGCGGCCCTCGCATCCCCATGTCGTTCATCTGCAAGTGCGAAGGGCGAATGTGCAGGGGGCAGGCGAGGTGGCCTTGAGCGAACTGGTTCGGGCGGCCATGCGGATGCGGCCGGACAGGATCGTTCTCGGCGAGTGCCGAGGCGCAGAGGTGCGAGAGGTCCTGACGGCGCTCAACACCGGACACGAGGGCGGATGGGCGACGATTCACGCCAACTCTGCCGCAGACGTTCCCGCGCGGCTCACGGCGCTTGGCGCTCTGGCGGGTATGGGCGAGGACATGGTCGCCGCACAAGCCGCGAGTGCGCTCGACGCCGTCGTCCACATTGAGCGCCGCAACGGGGTTCGCGTTCTCGCGCAGGTCGCCGTTTTGGAAAGGCGCCGCGGCGAGCTGACCGCCTCCGTGGCGTTGGAATTCGAAGGAAAGGCGGTGGCGCGAGGCCCTGCCTGGCCGAGGCTGGCCGCGCGAGTGGGAATGGATGCACGCGCCGGAGCGGAGGCATGCGCCGGATCGGGCGCCCGCATCGGAATGGAAGTCGAAGCCGGGTTGAGCGCCGGCGCAGGGGCGGACGCTGGAACTGGAACGGCCGCCTGTGCAGGGGCGGACGCCGCCGGGAAGACGGACGAGCGGATGCGGACGGGCGTGCGAAGCGGCGTCCACTGGCGAAGCGGCGGACGAAACGACGTAGGCGCGCGAAAACGAGACGAAAGGAGTCCGCTGTGAAGAAACGGAAAGGGCGGCTGGGGCACGTCGACGTCGGGATGCTCGTCGCGGAGACCGCAACCCGCATGAGGGCCGGAGCCTCCACCGAAAAAGCCTGGGGGCAGACGTGTGCCAGGGCCGGATTCGAAGACGGAGACGCAGTTGACGACGTCGGCGTGCCCGCGGCTTTGCGGCGGATGTGGGCCTCGCGCGGGCGGAAGTCCGCCGACGACGTGCGGCTGGGCGTTCCCCCGGCGGTCGCTGTATGCAGGCTGACTCGGGCAACCGGCGCCCCCGCGGCCGACGTCCTGGACGCGTGCGCCGCAGGAATCACGGACGCCGCCGAATCGGCCGCAGCGCGCCGCGCCGCACTCGCCGGGCCCAAGGCGAGCGCTCGCATGTTGGCCTGGCTTCCCCTCCTCGGGCTGTTTCTGGGGTCGCTGATGGGAACGGACACGCTCGATTTTCTTTTGTCCTCCAGCCTGGGGCGGACGCTGTCAGCCCTCGGGCTCGCCTTTGAGGCCTTGGGAATTTTCTGGGTGCGCCGCCTCGTTCGGCGTGCGGAAAGAGAGGGATAACGATGTGGTTTCTCGGGCTCGCCGCGGTCCTTTTCGTCGTCGCGGCGGCGTGGTCCTCAGAGTTCTTCGCCTCCGGCGTTCGGCGCGGCGACGCGCAGGTTGCGCGGGCGTCTTTTCCTCCGGTCGACCAGGCCATGGTCGCGGACCTGGCGGTGGCGGCGATACGTGCCGGGTGCTCGGTGCCCGCGCTTCTTGTGGCCCTTGAATCGGCATTGGCCGAGGAAGAGGAACCGCCCGGCCTTGAGTGCGTGGCGAAGTCCTTGACGATGGGCGGGACGTGGGAGGAGGCGTGGCAGGACGCGCCGAGCCGTTTTGATCCATTGCGCAACGCGCTCGAGCCCTCGTGGGTTGACGGCGCGGCTGCGGTTCCGCTGCTGGAGAGAACGGCTGCGAGTCTGAGAGCCGGCCGCGTGCGGCGCGCGCGGGAATCCGCGGCGCGACTGGGCGCCAAGCTTGTTCTTCCCCTGGGCCTGTGCTTTCTCCCCGCTTTCATTCTGCTCGGCGTCGTTCCCATCGTCGTTTCGGCGGGCGTGGCGATCCTGAGGTGATCGTGCGGCGACGGCCTGAAGTGGTCGCGCGGCCTCGAAGAGCCGGAACGGGATCGAATGGCCCGGGCAACGTCAAGGGGCTCGGGCGGCGTCGAGGGGACCCGGTTGATGCAGATCTATGCCCGGCCGGTGTGGATTTGAGCAAGGACGACGCGTGGGCCTGAGCGCGGTCGGCGCGTCGTGTCTGCGGGGGCGTGTCTGGTCTTCCGTCTGTGGGGCACGGCGGATGAAAAGTTCCTAGGAACGAGAGAAGGACTGCTGCGAGAGGCGCATTGGTGCAAAAAGTCCCTTATTTCGCCATAAGGACAATTTTAGAACTTATGGTCCATACATGCGATTTTCATAATAGAGCTTTGTTCTGAGTGCATTTTATTAATTATGACTTTATAAGCATTTTGCTGGTCATGTTCTGTGTTTAATGTCGCCCTGATGTCTGTTTAATATGGCCATTCTATGTATTTAGAAATTGGAGTAAGTCTTCGAAGTCGACCTTTGCTCCGTAAGCGCGTGGTCCAGATTTGCTCGTGCTGGCGCCGACGCCGGCTGACCTCGCTCAAGGGAAGAAGCCGTTCCGGGTTCGGCTTCGGCTGTGTCGGCCGACCACACAGGTTTATTGGGCAATGCCGAATGCATGGCGCGGCCTCTCGGCTGCGTCGGCCTACCTCGTTTGCGGGGTGGGAAGGCCGGAGCCTGCAGCGGTTGATTTGCGTGACGAATCGGTCCGCGTGAGGGGACTGCGCCCGTGCGTGAAGATTATCTGACGAGTTTTTGGAGGAATCGGTCGCGGTCGCGTCAAACGGTCAATCGGTGGCATCAGGTAGCCAATCGGTCGCGTCAAACGGTCAATCGGTCGCGTCAAGTAATCGCAGTCGGTCCACAGGGCGAAACGACGTCGCAGAGGCTCACAGCCTCGGGAATCCTTCGTCAATCGGATGCCGTGTTTTGAAAGAGTCAGTCATCGGCGACGAAAGGCGTAGCCGATAGACAGGAGACGACAATGACAACGAGCAAAAGCTTCGTCGACATCGACAAGACGTCAGGCGAGGCGGGAATGGCCACGGCCGAGTACGCGATAGGAACGGTGACCGCGACGGGCGTCGCAGGCGTTCTGTGGTGGCTTGTCAATCAGGACTGGTTCCGCAACGGGATGAAGGCCCTGCTGAGCAAGATCTTCTCCGTTCCGGGAATGTGATGCGACGATCGGGCGGAGCGCGCACTCTGCCCGATCACATCGCGGCGATCCCGGAATGCGGGCGGATGCAAATTGCCGTGAAACGCATGGTTCAAAATCCACGAGAAAGCCCAAAGCGGCAGGAAGGCCGATAAAGCGACGATTAGGCCGAAAAGCCGCGGAAAGGATGGAAATCTATGAAATGCTCAACGACTGGAAAAAGACCTCGCGTGAATCGCCCCGACGGGCATTCGGAATCGGGGATGGTGACTGGGGAAGTCGCCATCGGCTCTCTCGTTCTGGCTCTCGTCACGGCCTTTACCCTTGCGCTTGGGCATATCGCCGTCGCCTATCTCGAAGCCAATGACGCGGCGCGAATGGCGGCTCGCATGGCCGCGCTGGGAGAAGGGGACGGCGCGATCAAGGCCGCCGTCGAGCGTTCTTTTCCCGGTGCGTCGGTGAGCGTCGTCAGCGGCGCCGACACCGTCGAGGCCGTGGTGCACGCGCCGCGAAAGGGGTTCAGCGGAAGGCTGGGCATCGACGTTCACGCGTCCGTCACGGCAGCGGTCGAGCCCGGGGTCGGCGGCGAGGCCGAGGCGGGACGCGACTCGGGAACGGGGAGCGACGCCAAAGCCGTCGGCCACGCCGGGGCGGGAGGCGAAGCGCCGTGAACGCCTCGACAGATCCGCCCGGCGGCAGAAAGAAAGGACGGGAGGTCAGGCGGGGGCGAGGCAGCGAGGGAAGGAGACGGCCCTCTCGGCGTCGGCGCTCGCGGCAGCCGGATCGGCGTTTCCGCCGACGACATCGCCGTCGGCGACTTGATTTGCTTCCAAACCTTCGTGAGTTCAACGAATCGCGTCGGGAGGCCGAGCGCGAGTCTGAACGCGGCGCGGGCGCCGTTCTTACGGTCGGCTTCCTTTTCGTGATCTGCACTTTCACGGTTGTGCTGCTGATGGTCGCTTCGACGTGCGCGAGCATCGCCAAAGCCCAGAATGCCGCCGACATGGTGGCCTTGGCCTCCGCGCAGAGAAACGCCGCGGGGCTCGGCGGGTGCCCGTCGTCGGCATACGTCGAACGCACGTACGGCGCCTCGCTTGTGGCCTGCGACGTCGACGGCGCACTTGCGAAGGTGAAGGTGTCCAAGAATCTGACCTACATGGGGGTGACGTATGTGGCCGAGGCGTGGGCCGGGCCCGCTTACTCGGCCGGCGAAAAAGGGTGACGGCTGCCGAGGCGGACGGAGGCGTCAGGGCGGATTAAGACATCGGGGCAAACGAAGGCGTCGGGGCGGCTGGGCTGTGGGCGGCAAGGCGCCGCGGCCGCCTCCGCAGCCAAGGGTTGAGGGAGGCAAGCCGATCAAAGCTCAGGGAAGCGCGCAGATTGGGGTCCTACATCAAACCCGGACAACACGTGACGTCTCCGGAGCTCATGGAAGCGCGCGGATTGGGGGCACCGTAAAGCGCGCCGATTCGAGGCTTCGTCAAGCGCGCCGATCAGGCCTGTGCCCGCCGATCAGGCCCGTGCGCGGCGCAACCCGTCGACCACGACGCGCAGGAGCTTCGTCGCTCCGCCCTTCGAAAGGGGCTCGTTGTTGTTGCCGCACTTCGGGGACTGGACGCAGCGGGGGCACCCATCCGTGCACGGGCAGCTTTCCAAAGCGGCGAGCGTGGCCTCCATCCAGATTCGTCCGTGTTCGAAGCCGTGAAGGGAGCAGCCTGAACCGCCGGGGACGGCGTCGTGGACGATGACGGTCGCCGCTTGCGTGTCGGCGTGCCAAACGGTCGATAGGCCGCCCAGATCCCAGCGGTCGCAGGTCGCCAACAGGGGGAGGATGCCGATCGAGGTGTGCTCTGCCGCGTGGAGAGCGCCTGGAAGGTCGGACGCCGACACGCCCGCTCGTTTTAGGGCTTTCGCGTCGAGGGTCCACCACGTTCCCGAGGTGCGCAGCTCTCGCACCGGCATGTCGAGCGGGACGCGCCCCAGATAGAGGCCGTCCTCGCTTCTTCGGACGTCGTAACCGGTCACCTGAGACGTCACGAGAACCTCTCCACGGGCCCAGACCCCGAAATCCGCATGCGCAAGCTCTTCGACGTCCACGATGTGCACCGACGTCGATTGCGCCGCATAGGTTCGGATTTCCTCGTCGCGATGGCGATGGACGACGGCGGCGTCTTCGTCGAGGCTCTCGACCATGTAAGGCACGCCTTGGTGAAGATAGACCGCGCCGGGAAAGACGGTTGCGTCCGCACGAGCAGCATCCACTGTTCCGAGCAGGACGCCGGATTCGCCGTCGACGATGGACACCGTGCCGCCCTCGCCGCGGAGGCTGACTATGTCGTGGGCGTCTGCCCCCAGCGAAGCGTTCCAAAACCAGCCGTTTGGGCGCCGCCGCAGCAGGCCGTCGGACGCGAGGTCGTCGAAGAGGGCCGTGCTGTCAAGCCCGAAGACCTCGGCGTCGGCCTCTGTGAGAGGGAGTTCGGCCGCTGCGGCGCAGACGTGGGGGAGGAGGACGTGCGGATTGGCCGGGTCGAAGACGTTCGTCTCCGCCGGCGACTGTGTGAACGCCTCGGGATGCGAGAGGAGGTACTGGTCCAGCGGGTCGTCCCGCCCGATGAACACGGCGACGCCGGGTTTGCCCGCGCGGCCCGCTCGTCCGATCTGCTGGGCGAAAGAGGCGTGCGTGCCCGGCCACCCCGTGACGACGACGGCGTCCAGCCCCGAGACGTCGATCCCGAGTTCGAGTGCGTTCGTCGTCGCCAGCGCTCGCAGTTCCCCCGATCTGAGAGAGTTTTCGAGGGCCCTTCTGTCTTCGGGGAGATAGCCGCCGCGGTATGCCGCGATCTCAGGGTCGAGACCCGATGCGTTCGCCGCCGACCAGTCGCGGGCGATCTCCGCAACCCGCTCGGCTCCGGCCCGCGAGCGGACGAATGTGAGCGTTTGCGCGCCCGCCGCGGCAAGCACGCCCGTGAGTTCGCCCGCCTCGGTGTTCGCAGCGCGCCGGGGCCCGCCGGGGAAGTCGGTTCCGGCGTCGTGCCCGGTTCTGGGATCGCCCCCGGTTCCAGTGCGACTTCGAGGTTCGGCATGTCTCTCGGCCCCGGCGTCGCTCAGCGGCTCGAGACCTGTGCCTTCTGCGCGCGGGACGCCTTTCCCTTTCGTGCGCTGCTCGCCTTCGACCTCGCGGCATCGCCACAGGACAAGGCGTTTCGGCCCGCGCGGCGACCCGTCGCGCTCGACAGCCTGGACCGGGCCGAAGGAATCTCCGAGGAAACGACGCGCGGTTTCGGCCGGGTCTCCGCTGGTCGCCGAGAGGAAGGCCACGGTGGGGCAGGCCCCGTAGTGGGCTGCGAGGCGCAAGAGGCGGCGCACAGTCGCCGCCACGTTCGCGCCGAAAACTCCTCGGTAGGAATGGAATTCGTCCATCACCACCATCGCCAGGCCCCGCCACAGCCTGGCCCAACGCTCATGGGAGGCGAGCATGGCGTGCTGGAGGAAATCCGGGTTCGAAAGGACGACGTCGGCGTATTCGCGGGCCCACCGCTTGACGGAGGCTTCGGCGTCGCCGTCGGCCGCCGCGACGCCGATCCGCGGATCGACCTCGCGCGCGAGTCGAGCCAAGCCGACCAATTGGTCTGCGGCCAGAGCCTTCGTTGGCGCCAGATAGAGAACGGACGGCCTGTAGCGGATGTTCGCGAGGCCGCTCCGGCCCCGCCCCCGCCGGCTCAGGAGGTCCAAGGCCGGAATCCAGGCGGCAAGCGACTTTCCCGAGCCGGTCCCGGTTGCGACGACCGTGTGCGCGCCGCCGTGCAGCAGCTCCGCCGCCTCCGCCTGATGCGACCACAGCTCGCGGATTCCGCGGTTTGCGAGGGCGTCCTTGACTTCGGGCGCCACCCATTCGGGCCACGGCGCCCCGGCGCTTGCGCGCGCCGGCATCTCGACGACGGCGGCGACTTGGCCCGGCGTCGCATGGGCGAGAACATGCGAAAGGAAATCAGGGACGCGATCCGACACCACTTAAGTGTGCATCATCGACTAGGTGAGCGTGCGCCATCGGTCGGACGAATGTGCGCCGTCGACCGGACGCATGTGCGCCGTCAACCAGGCGCGTGTGCGCCGTCAGCTGGGTAAACGTGCGCCGCGCGCCGTCGACCGGACGCATGTGCGCCGAACCCTCGGGTTTACTGCGGTCTTGGCCGGTGTGCGCCTTCGCCGCCGTGTTCGTTGCGGTCATGGCCGCTCCGCTTCTTCGCCGCAGTGTTCGTTGCGTCTTCGGCGTGGCTCGCAGCATCCTCGCCGGTCCGCGTCTTCGCCGCCGGTCGCGGCGCCCTTTCCGGTCCGCAGATTTTCGCCGCCTCGAGGACGCGCCGCGACGCGTCGTTTCCGGCCTTCGTCTCTTGTCGGCGCCCAATTTTGCCTCGCCGCCCCCGTTCCCCGCCGCCGTTTCAAGGGAGGCCCCCGCAGACCCCTCACTTGAAAGAATCAATATATTGTGTGCTAGCGGCGTGTCACCCACTAGATGTAGTATTTGAGGTAGTAGCGTCGATTCCGCTTCCCGAAGGCCAGGCGCGTCGGCCGCTTCGGGGAACTCCCACGACCCAGGAGAGGAACATGGCAATCACCGAGAACCAAGCGACCGCAGAGAACCCAACGACGTCGGCGACGAAGCGCCCCAAGCGCCTCGATCGGCAGCCCGAAGCGGTCCAGCCGAGCGAAGTTCCGGCCCGACCGGGCGAGGCGGCGACGTCGGCAAACGTCGGCGCAGCCTCGCATCGCCCGCAAGCCTCGCAAACTCCGCATGGCCCGCAGCGATCGGACTGGCGGCAGTCGTCTGCGCAGGCGCCGGCTCCGCGATCGTTGACTTCGCAGGCGCCGGCTCCGCACGCATCCGCCAAGTCTCCGGCCTCCCAGCGCGACGGTTCTCGCTCGGCGTCGGGCCTCCCCGTAATCGATGCAGTCTCCACTGTGGACGAGTACCTCGAGCGTTCGGACTGGAGGGTCAACGCCAACGCGAATCAGG
>ERZ773038.949-NODE-949-length-17565-cov-5.883038_pt1 | contig 17565 bp, 9 predicted proteins | sample MGYA00511665_ERZ773038 | MGnify/ENA primary metagenome ERZ773038 (study PRJEB29015, sample SAMEA2737966) | human oral metagenome | biome: human oral; feature: human-associated habitat; material: dental | place: China | collected 2028 ... | reverse complement strand
AGGCCGGACGCGCCGCCGCTCTCGACTTCACCCGCGCGCTGCGCGACGACCTCGCTGCCCTGTGTGAGCGAGCGGGCCGCCAGCTGGTCGCCCGCGTGCAGCTGCACTCGGCGCCCACGCGCCTGGCCCAGTCGGATGCCTTCCAGCGTTCGCTCGCCGAGCTGGCCACCTGGGACTGGTGCGGAGCCCGCCTCGTCATCGAGCACTGCGACAAGTTTGTGCCTGAGCAGAACCCCGAAAAGGGCTTCCTGTCCCTCGAATCCGAGATCGACATCGTCTCTGAGGTCGGCATCGGCATTCACCTCAACTGGGGACGTTCCGCCGTGGAAGGTCGCGGCGTGGACACTGCGTACGAGCACGTGCTCGAGGCAGGCAAGCGAGGCGTCCTGGACGGCATCATCTTCTCGGGTGCGGGCCCGGAGGAAACCCAATATGGCTACTCCTGGATCGACGGTCACCTGCCCGCGCAGGCCGATGAGCCGACCTCGCTCATGAACGAGGCCGAGATCGCTCGCTGTGCCAAGGCGGCCATCGAGGGCGGCGCCAAGTACCTCGGCGCGAAGGTCTGCGTCCCCAAGGACGCGTCTCTCGAGCAGCGCCTGGCCATGCTGGCCAACGTCTACCGGGCCTGCGGCCTCGGCGAGTAATGGCGTCGCCGCTGGGCGCGCTCCCGCATGTTGTGAGCGTGCGGGAGTGCCCGGAGCGAGGTGCAAGCGTGAGGGAGGGGCGGATGCCACGTGGCATCCGCCCCTCCCTGCGTTCTATCAAGCGCCGTCCTATGCGCGCCTGGCCACCGAGGATCGCCACACCGGGCGCGTCGGGATCGTCGCGATTGGTGTCCCGTCTGCGGACTTCTCGTTAATGGATGCCTGCGGGTGAACATCGCTCATGGGGGAGCGCCCCTCGATGACGTTGATGATCGAGGAGACAGCGGCCTCGGTCATCTCCTTCAGGGGCCACTCGACCGTCGTCAGGCCGAGCGCGGAGGCGCTGCGGTGGTCCTGGTTGCCGAAGCCGAGGATCGACAGGTCACCGGGCACGGACAGATCCAGGTCTGCGGCGGCTTGGAAGACGCCGGGTGCCTGCGAGTCGTCGGCCAGGGCGATGAGCGAGATCGACGGGTCCTCGTCGAGGAGGCGCAGCGTGGCCTGGTAGGCGGTGGTGGGTTCCCAGTCTGGCAGCGAGTAGAGGGTGAACTTGGTGCCGAACGCGCGTGCGATGGGGTTCTGGCGCGCGTGGTTCGTGTTCGGTCCGGCCAGGAACACCGCCCGCCCGCTGCTCGCGGCGGTCGATGGGTCCACGAGCGCGCAGTCGGAGAGGACGTCGCCCACGCCGGCGCCCTCGTCGATGCGGATGAGGGCCGACTCCGATCCGGTCGGGTTGGCCTCGATCATCGACATGGCGACGACGGGGATGCCGAGGTTGGCGAGCAGGCGCGAGGTGAAGGCCTCGGCCGACGTGGTCTCGCGGATGATGCCCGCCAGCTGTGTGTCGCCCAGGACCCCCCGGATCACCTCGGCGTCGGAGGCGCCATCCCCGGACTGGAAGAGGGGGAGGAGGAGGTAGCCGCGGCGCTGGATATCGATCATGGCGGTCGTGAGGACCGTGTGAACGACGGGCACGAAGGGGTCATCCGGCAGCTCGGCCATGAGGAGGGCGATGAGGTGGGACTTTCCGCGGCGCAGCGATCGGGCGGCCGCGTTGGGGATGTAGTTCAGGTCGCGGGCGGCCCGCCGGACCCGCTCGATCGTGGCGGGAGCGATCTTGACGTCTCGACCCCGCCCGTTGAGGACGAGTGAGACGGTGGAGGGGGCGACGCCCGCCGCGTGAGCGACGTCGGCCCGGGTTGCGCGCTCCATAATCGGCTCCGGATGCTCGGTGGTGTTTCGTTGAAACACAACAACTATAACGTGTTAGTCTTACGGTGACGATCGGAGTTTCGACGACGACATCCGAAAGGCACCCAGACGTGAACACGATGATACCTTCCTACGCCCCCGGCGCGGGCGCGCTTGTGCCCCCGCGCGCGCACTTCGCCGACGATTCGGCGCACCTCAGCCTTGATGGAATCTGGAGCTTCTCCTACCACCGCACCGACCCTGCCCCCTTCACTGACGTCGAACGCCCCTGGGACGAGCCCGAGGCCACGGGGGAGACGGCCGAGATCGGCGTGCCCAGTCACTGGGTGCTGCGCGGCGAGGGACGATTCGGTCACCCCGCCTACACGAACGTCGACTTTCCCTTCCCGGTTGACCCGCCATTCCCGCCGGAGGCGAACCCCGTCGGCGACTACCGCCGCAGCTTCTCGCTTCCCGCAGGGTGGGACGCGGGACTCATCGCCCTGCGTTTTGACGGCGTCGAAAGCCAGGCCAGCGTCTGGGTCAACGGCACGTGGATCGGCATGGCCCGCGGCTCGCGGCTCGCCCACGAGTTCGACGTCACCGACGTGGTGCGCCCCGGCACCAATACGATCACCGTGCGCGTGCACCAGTTTAGCCCCGGTTCCTACCTGGAGGACCAGGACCAGTGGTGGCTCCCGGGCATCTTCCGCTCCGTGAGCCTTCGCTACCTCGCTCCCGGAAGCCTCGACGATCTGTGGGTCGACACCGACTACGAGGCCGGGGTGGGCTTCGCGACCGTCGAGGCGCGGGTCCTCGCAGCCATGGACGATACCCTCTCGGCGCGCCTCGAGATCGAGGGTGGGGACACCCACCGCGTCACCCTGCGCCGAGGCCCCGATGGGCGCTACCGCAGCGAGCGCATCAAGGTGGGAATCGTGCGGCCGTGGAGTGCTGAGGATCCGGTACTCTACGACGTGCGCGTGTGCGTGGGGGGTGGCTCCGATGCAGAAAGACGCCTGCGGGTGGGCTTCCGACGCGTCGACATCGTCGGCGGTGTCCTCAGGGCCAACGGCACGCCCCTGACGCTCAACGGGGTCAATCGCCACGAGATTCGCGCCGACGAGGGGCGCGTGTTCGACGAGCGGTGGGCCAGGGAGGACCTGGCTCTCATGAAATCGATGGGCGTCAACGCCATTCGAACCTCCCACTACCCGCCGCACCCTCGCCTGCTCGACCTTGCCGACGAGATCGGACTGTGGGTCATGCTCGAGGGAGACATCGAGACGCACGGATTCGAGGGCGCGGGGGAGTGGATTGACAACCCCTCCGACGACCCGCGCTGGGCCGACGCCTACATGGACCGCACGGTCCGCGCCTTCGAACGAGACAAGAACCACCCCTCAATCTTCAGCTGGAGCCTGGGCAACGAATCGGGCACCGGCGCAAACCTGGCCGCATGCGCGCGCTGGATCCACGAACGCACCCGCGGGCGCGCGATCGTCCACTACGAGGGCGACCACGCGATGGAGTACGCCGACATCTACTCGCGGATGTACCCCGCCCTCGAGGAGATCGACGCGGTCCTCGATGAATCCGACCCCCACGCCGAGGTCGCCGTGCCCACGCACGTCGCCGCGCGGGTCGACGACGCCGCGCGCGAGCGCATCCGCCGAGCCCCCTACCTCATGTGCGAATACCTGCACGCGATGGGAACCGGTCCGGGCGGAGCCGACGGATACGCGGCGCAGATGTCCCACCCCCGCCACGCGGGAGGATTCGTGTGGGAGTGGCGCGACCACACCCTGTGGCGCACCCTCCCGGATGGACGCCGCGTCCTGTCCTACGGCGGCGACTTCGGCGAGGACGTTCACGACGGCAACTTCGTCTGCGACGGCCTCGTCGACGCGCTCTCGCGCCCCTACGCCGGCACGTGGGCGTGGGTGGCGGCCATGGCCCCGCACGCTCCCGCATTGGCCGCGGCCATCGAAGGGGCGGCGAGCGCGGACGGGGGAGGGCGGCGCCTCGCGGCATTGGCGCAGGCGCCCATCCGTGCCCTGACGGGAGAGGACCAGGTCGGCGCATACGAGATCGACCCGCGTGGCCGCCTGACGCGAATCGGGGCAGTGCCCGTATCTGTCGAGCTCAGCGTCTACCGCGCGCCCACCGACAACGACCGTGGTCGCGGCCCCGTCGACTACTGGGGCATCGGGAGGGAAGACCTGGGGCCCCTCGGGGTTGGTCGCGGCGAGGCCGGGACCTCGCACGCCGCGCGCTGGGAGAGGGCGCGTCTGCACCTTCTCCGCCGACGCGTCGTCTCGATCGAGGGGGATGCCCCCTGCCGCAGGGTCGTCGAGCGGTGGGCTCCTCCCGCCGCGCAGTTTGGCGTGACGCTGACGTGGGAGTATACGCCCGTGCGCATCGGTAGCGGCGCCTCGGTCGGCCTGGCTGTGTCCGCCCGCGTTGAGCCCTACGGGCGCTGGCCCGAACGCGTGCCGCGCCTCGGGGTACGCATCGAGCTTCCGGGTGCCTCCTGGGATGCCTCGTGGCTCGGTGACACGCTCATCGGCTACCCCGACATGCGTGTGCCGGGCACTCGCGGATATGGTCACGCAAACGTGGCGGACCTGTGGGACGTGTGCGTGCGCCCCCAGGAAGGTGGTCACAGGTGCGCACTTGAGGCTCTCTCCCTGCGCGGCGAGCCTGGAGAGCTCCTCATTCTCCCCGGCTCGCAGCTCGGGTGGAGCGTCAGCCCCTGGAGCGAGCGCGAGCTCTGCGCGGCGACGCACTGGGAGGAACTGCCCGCTCCTCGCCGCCTCTTCCTGTGGCTCGACGCGTTCCAGGATGGGATCGGCACCCGCTCGTGCGGGCCCGACGCCCGTCCGGAATACGGCGCCCACATGAGTGAGCGGGAGGTGACGTTCGTGATTGCCCAGGTAGCGGGCGATTGGGCGCGTGAACAATAATGTTGCGGCTTGGTAACGATGCGCAAAGTTTCTGGCAAATGATGCGCTGAGCGCCACGGGTCGCTATGATTCAGGTATCAACTAACACGAGATAGTTAGTGACTCGATCCCGTCGATCGACCAGTCAATCGGACCAATGGAGGTTTCGCATGTTGAAGAAGAAGATGGCCGCAGGCGCAGTCGCCCTCGCCATGTTCGGCACCCTTGGCCTGGCCGCCTGTAATGACGGCTCCGCATCCGGCGGCGGTGGCTCCGCCTCCGGTTCCATTCCCACCCCCGACGTGTCCTGCGATATCCCCTCGGGCAACGTCGACGAGTCCAAGATCGACACGTCGAAGGTCGACGGTGAGATCACCTTCCAGACCCAGGGCCTGCAGAACGACTTCGGAGACTTTTTCAAGGCCAAGATCAAGGAGTTCGAGGAAGCCAACCCCGGCGTCACGATCAACTGGACCGACCAGGGAGGCGGCGCCGAGTTCGATCAGACGATCACCGCCCAGGCCTCCAACTGCAAGATGGCTGACGTCGTCAACGTCCCCTCCTCGACCATCCTCGCCCTGTCCAAGTCGAACCTGCTCATGGACTACGACGTCAAGGCGCCCGGCATCGGCGACAAGTTCGTCAAGTCCATCTGGGACTCGACCGCACTGGGAGCAAACGACCATCACACCGCGCTTCCGTGGTACTTCGGCCCCTACATCACCACCTACAACAAGGAAGTCTTCAAGCGCGCCGGGCTTGACGAGAACACGTCTCCCAAGACCATGGACGAGCTCTTCGAAGCGGCAGCGAAGGTCGGGGCCGACGGCCAGGGTGACTACGGTATCTACGGATCGCCCGAATGGTACATGGTCGCCCAGCTGCACGGCATGGGCGTGGACCTCCTCAACGACGACAAGACCGCCTTCGATTTCGCCAACGATGAGAACGCCGTCAAGTACGTGACGAAGCTCGCCGAGCTCTACGCCAACGGCGCGATTCCGAAGGACTCCCTGACCGGCGAACCCGATCCGGGCAAGGCCTACACCGACGGCAACCTCGCCTTCGGTACCCCCAACGCCTCGTTCCTGAAGTCCGTGAAGAACAACAACGCGACCGTCTATGAGAACACCGGAGTCGGCCCCTTCCCGACAAACCCTGGCATCAAGCCCGTCTTCGAGGGACAGTACATCGGAGTCTCCGTCACCACGAAGAACGCCCCCCTGGCCATGAAGTTCGCCGAGTGGATGACCAACGCGGAGAACGAACTCGCCTGGACGCGCGATGGCGGCGCGATCATCTTCCCGGCCGTTGCCGAGTCGCTTGATGAGCTGGTCGCCAACCCGCCGCAGATTGCCGATGACCCGGTCTTCAAGGCCGCCTACGAGGAGGCCGCCAAGGCCGCCAAGGATGCCGAGGCCTACACCGACGTGTTCTACGCAACCGGCGCCGTCAAGGATGCTCTCATCGAGAACGTCAACAAGGCTATCCGTGGTGAGGTTGATCCCAAGACCGCCCTCAAGACCGCACAGGATCAGATGAATGAGAAGCTTAAGGCTCTCAACAACTGATTGACCGGTGGGGGGCCGAGGCCACGCCTCGGCCCCCCACCTATTTCTCAACCGGCGCGTCCGCCCGCTCACGGCCACGCGCACCCCTATGAAGGACAATGGAATGCCGAAACGTAAGGGCGCACAGACGCGCTCCCTCAATGGCGCCGCCCGATTCCGTCCGGCGTGGGTTCCCTGGCTGTGGGTCACCCTGCCGGTGCTAGCCGTCATCTCGTTCTACATCTACCCCTTTATCACCACCGTCTTCGTCTCCTTCACCAAGACGAAGCCCGTGGGACGTATCGGACGATTCGTCGGCATCGACAACTACACGACCATCCTGAGCGACGGCGAATTCTGGCAGTCGCTTGGAAACTCGCTGATCTACGCCGTGTGCGTCGTCCCGCTCATGGTGCTTCTTCCCCTGCTCCTCGCGCTCCTCGTCAAGTCGCACGTCCCCGGCATCGGCTTCTTCCGCGCCGTGTACTATCTGCCGGCAATCTCCTCGCTGGTCGTGATCTCCCTCGCGTGGCGCTACCTGCTGGACCAGCGCGGGCCCATCAACAACCTGTTGGCGTCGTGGGGAATGGATCCCGTTCCCTTCCTGTCCAACAAGTGGTTCATCCTCTTCTGCGCGATGATCATCACCCTCTGGCAGGGCCTGCCCTACTACATGATCCTCTACTTGTCGGCCCTGGCGAACGTTGACAAGTCCCTGTACGAGGCCGCCGAGCTGGACGGGGCCGGTCCCGTTCGTCGCTTCCTGACCGTGACCGTCCCCGGCGTCAAGGTCATGATGTTCCTGGTGGCGACCCTGACGACGATCGGCTGCCTGAAGATCTTCACCGAGGTCTACCTGCTCGGTGGCTCGGCCTCGCCGACCAAGACGCTCACCATGTACATTCGCGACCGAATAGTCGATCCCACCTTCGGATCCCTGGGGCAGGGCGACGCCGCGTCGGTGTGCCTCTTCCTCATCACCTTCGGCTTCATCATCGCTTCGCAGAGCCTGCAGAGGAAGGCTGAAGACTCATGAGCACCGCAGTTTCGCAGTCCGATTCGACCTCGCTGGGCGCGCGTTTCGCCCAGTGGCGCAAGGAACGCCGTCTCGAGCGTCAGAGCCGCAACGTCGCATCGCGCCAGATGCGCGGCGGCGCCCTCGTCGGCCGATACATTCTCCTGGTCGTCGTCGCGATCATTCTGGTCGGCCCCCTGGTGCTCCCGCTCATGGCAGCGTTCAAGGCCCCCGGGGAATCCGTCTTCGGGCAGGGGGCAACGCTGCTGCCGCAGCAGTGGTCGCTGGATTCCTTCGTCGTGCTCTTCGAGCGCACCAACATCCTGGGTTCGATCCGCAACTCGGCGATCATCGCGGCCCTGACCGTCACCTCCAACGTCATCCTGTCCTGCGTGGGTGGCTACATGCTCTCGCGGCGCGGATGGACCGGGCGCAACATCATGTACTTCGTCGTGTTGTCCGCCATGATCTTCCCGTTTGAGTCGATCATGCTCTCCCTGTTCAAGATGATGGTCAACCTCGACCTGTACAACACCCTTCCCGGCGTGTGGATGGTTGCGATGATCGGCCCCTTCCAGATCCTCATGATGCGTGCCGCCTTCATGGGCATCCCCGACGAGATCGAGGATGCGGCGCTCATCGACGGTGCCGGTGAGCTGCGCCGCTTCTGGTCGATCTTCCTGCCCCAGGTGCGCGGCACTCTGACGGTGGTAGGCCTGACCTCGTTCATCGGCGCATGGTCCGACTTCATCTTCCCGCTGCTCATGCTGCCCGATCCCGAGAAGCAGACCCTGATGCTCACGCTCACGGCGATTCAGAATTCGCCCCAGGGCGTCACCTATCAGCTCGTCTTGGCCGGCGCGGTCGTCGCAATGGTTCCCGTCGTCGTGGTCTTTGCCTTCAGCCAGAAGTTCTTCTTCCGTGGCATCGAGGACGGTGGGCTGAAGTTCTGACGTCGTCCTCGCGTGCACGTCGCCCGAGAGGATGTTTCACTGCCAGAAAGGAGGATGAGTCACAAAAGCTAACACGTGTTAGGTTCTGTGGGTCCACACTCGCTCGACGACGGATCCCTGCCCTGGCCCCCCATACTGACGAAGGAGTTACTCTCATGGGGAATAGACCCATCATCGCAGCCCTCGGAGCCCCGGTACTCGCGGCCACCATGCTCGGGCTGGCACCCACGGCGGCCGTCGCCGCTCCCGAAACCCCCTATCACCCGACCGTCCTGTGGGCTACATCCGAGGAAAAGGTCGGGGAAAGCGCCCCCAACGGCACCATCGCAGCCCTCACCGACGATGACAGCGCGCGAACGGACGCAACCAAGACCTTCTGGACCACCAAGTGGAAGGGAGGCCTGGACACCTACCCCCACGCCCTCGCCGTCCAGAACCCAACCCCCGGCACCCAGGTCTGCGGCCTGGGCCTGACCCCCCGTCCGACATACGACTCGACACTCGGAAACGACCAGTTCCCGGGCGAGTACCGCGTCTTCGCCTTCGACGAGGATCCCGGAAACCCTGCTTCCGAGGCCTCCTTCGACGAGTGGAAGACTAAGGTTGCTGCAGGCACTTGGGATGGCGGCACTGAGCTCAAGCACGGCAGCGACCTCCAGTTTGGCAACAAGGAACAGTACGTCACCTTCCCGGCGACTACGAAGCGCGTCATCGCCCTGGCAGGCCTGCGCTCCCTGGCTCCGGGCAAGTCCGACATGGCGCTCAGCGACATCAAGCTCCTGCCCTGCGACTCCGACGGCAACGCGATCACCTCCTACGGCACCGATCAGGGTGGAGGCGGCAACGCTGGCCCCCGGCCGACCGTTCCACACCCCGACACGCCGGCCACCGGATCGGGCGTTGACAACCTCGTCGTCGACTTCGTCATCGACCAGCTGCCCTACGGCGAACCCGGCAAGCCGGTCGACTTCGCTCCCGGCACCCACACCTACCAGGCCACCGGATACTTCCACGCCAAGACCGTCTCCGCGCGCATCCGCACGGTCGAAGGCGCGAGCGTCACCATCAACGGCGCCACCCCCGATGCCGACGGACGAGTCGCCAACCTCGACCTCGAAACCGGCCTCAACGTCATCACCGCAACGGTCAGCAAGGACGGCGCGGAAGCCACCTACGTTGCCAACATCACCAAGGTTGACACCGACTTCCGCGGCAATGTCCTCGTGCCCGCCACGGCCAAGGCCAACGGCGGCTCCGATGCCGACAATGCCGCGCTGACCGACCTCAACCCCGCGACGACGTGGACCTCGAACCCGCTGGTGCGGGCAAGCGAGTGGTCCGAGTCGGTCACCGGCATCGAGCTGCACCTGGGCGAGGCGCGCTACGTGCACCGCGTGAACGGGTGGGGAACGCCCACTCTGCCCGCGGGCGCCCAGTCCTGGCACGGCGGCAACTCGGTTGCGATCGCGGTACAGGAAGCGGACGGGGGCGAATGGAAGACCATCGTCACCCACGGCTCCCTCACGCGCGACGCGCGAGGCCTGTGGTACTGGGACTTCAACGCCTATCACCTGGCCAAGAACATCCGCATCTGGATGAACGATGAAACCGAGCCACAGACTCCCCAGAACATCGCCACCGCCGTGACCTTCAACGACGTCGAGGTGTGGGGCCTTCCCGCGGGTCAGACCCCGACCAAGCCCGAGGTCGACAACTCCATGTACGAGCGCTACTCCGGATTCGACCCGGGTGAGGGCAAGTGGGGCGTCAACCGCGCACAGACCCTCGCCCTCCAGTACGGCGTCATGATGCCCGCCTGGGTGCCCTCGGAGGGGTACGGGCGCGGCGGATTCGACGCCCACGAGCGCGACCTCACCGGCGGCGCGTTCCCCATGTTCTACGACCTGCCCATGTTCAACACCGCGATGATGGAATCCCTGGGCAAGGGAGCACCCTGGGCGCTCGCGAAGGCCCCCTTCGGAAAGAACAGCATGTGCAACGCGGGCGATCCGCGTGAATTCATGAACGAGTACATGAAGCCCTACGCGTCCACGCTCGTCGACATTCAGTACGGCGACGAGGGCGGCTTCAACCGGGTCGAATCCGAGTGCTTCAAGAACTGGTTCTCCTGGTCCAAGCAGAACATCCCCGGCGCGGTCGTCCACGCCAACTCCTGGGACGACCCCTCCTGGTACCGCGACGCCAACCTGAGCTACTACGTGAAGAACGCCAAGCCCGACCTGCTGAGCTGGGACAAGTACTACTGGGGCGCCAATGGTGGCCCCGCGCCGCGCAACGTCGTCCTGAGCCTCCTGAACACCAACACCTGGAAGAAGCAGCGCGAGTACGGCCTCAAGGGCCTCACCGGTGACGGCTCCAGCCCGATCCTGTACGGCCAGTACCTGGACTACAACTGGGACGCCAACGTCTCAGCCTCCGAAAAGTCGATCGTTCCCTCGCTGGGACTCGCGACCGGCCAGAAGTGGTTCGGCCTGTTCCGCATGGAGTACAACGGCTACGACCGCTCCTCCATCATTGACCACGACGGTGCGCCCACGCGCTCCTTCTACGAGTTCTCCAACATCTTCGGCAACGTCTCCTACATCGGAAACTACACGAAGGCCATGGACTCCTCCTTCGTCGCCCTCAAGCCCGGCCAGTACGACGGCCGCGGCGAAGCCCCCATGCTGAGCGGCTACCGCTACGGCAACTTCGCTACGGGTGAGGAAGCCACGGCGGCGAACCAGGGCGTGGGCCTGGTGGATGTCTCGGTGACCAACGTCGGTTCCGTCAACGACGGGCTTCCCGGCGACGTCGTGATCGGATACTTCGATCAGCTCCAGGGCCTGGATACCGCCAAGTCCGCGGAGATCTTCGGAGAGTCCACGACCGTCCCCAGGGGCTTCATGGTTGTCAACGCCCTGACGGGCACGACCAAGTACCCCTCGACACTGCTCGATCCGCGCACCGACAACGGGTCGCTGGCCGAGACCGCTCAGGACATCACGCTCACGGTCAAGAAGCCCAGTGCCGACGCGCACCTGATGCTGGTCAACCCCGCTGACAAGACCACCCGCGAGGTGGAGCTCGGCGCGGGCGAGACCTCGCAGGTCACCCTCAAGGCCGTCGGCGGCGGCGACTCGCGCTTCCTGTACTGGGTCACGAGGAACGCCTCAACGCCGAACCCGGATCCCCAGCCCAACCCGGATCCCCAGCCCAACCCGGATCCGCAGCCCCAGCCCAACCCGGATCCCCAGCCGAACCCGGACCCCCAGCCCCAGCCGAACCCGGATCCCCAGCCCCAGCCTCGTGTGGGCGAGTGGAAGTCCGGTTACTTCGGATGGTGGTACAGCTACCCCGACGGAACCTACGCCGCCAACGAGACCCTCGTCATCGACGGCAAGACCTACCGCTTCGACGCCAGCGGCTACCTGAAGCTCGGGTGGGTCTACGACAAGGGACACTGGTACTACCACGCCTCATCCGGGGCACAGCAGCACGGCTGGCTTCAGGAGCGCGGACAGTGGTACTACCTCGATCCCGACACGGGCATCATGGCGACCGGCTGGGTCAAGGTCGGCGACTCGTGGTTCTACATGTCCAGCAACGGCGCCATGCGCACCGGTTGGCTGCGTGACGGAGGCGCCTGGTACTACCTGACCCCCTCCGGTTCGATGGCCACCGGCTGGCTCAGCGTCTCCGGCCAGTGGTACCACCTGGAGGGCAACGGAGCGATGACGACCGGCTGGTACAAGGAAGGTCCCACCTGGTACTACCTGCGTGGCAACGGCTCCATGGCCACCGGCTGGGAGCGCATCGGCGGAACCTGGTACCAGTTCGCGTCCTCGGGCGCCTGGATCGAATAACCGACTCCTCAGAAGAGGGAGGCCGCAGCCGGAGATGCCGACTGCGGCCTCCCCCTTCCTTTCGGGTGGTGTACGTCGGTGACGAGTGGGGATGGCGCTCCTAGTCCTTGCGGATGGCCAGGGACTCGACGCGGTGATTGCCGCCCTTGGTGAAGATCAGGGTCGCGCGCTCGCGGGTGGGGCGGATGTTCTCGCGCAGATTGGGCAGGTTGATCGCGTTCCACACCATGTGGGCGGTCGATACCGCCTCCGGATCGGTCAGCGAGGCGTAGGTCTTGAAGTAGGAATCCTCGCGCGAGAACGCAGTCGCGCGCAGCTTCAGGAAGCGATCGACGTACCACTGCTCGATGTTGGCCTCGTCGGCGTCCACGTAGATGGAGAAATCAAAGTAGTCGGAGACCGCAACGGAGACCGAGCCCGGGGCTAAGCGCGGAGGCTGCAGGACGTTCAGGCCCTCCACGATCAAGATGTCGGGCCGATCGACCTCCACGTAGGCGTCCGGGACGATGTCGTAGGTGACGTGCGAGTAGACCGGTGCCTTGGTGTGCGGGATCCCCGCCTTGACGGAAGCAAGGAAAGAGATGAGAGCCGAGCGGTCGTAGGACTCGGGGAAGCCCTTGCGCGCGATCAGGGAACGCTCCTGAAGGACGCGGTTGGGGAAAAGAAAGCCGTCGGTGGTCACCAGGTCGACGCGCGGGGTGGAATCCCAGCGCGACAGCAGGAGCTGGAGCAGACGAGCGACCGTGGACTTGCCGACCGCGACAGAACCGGCGATCCCGATCACGAACGGGGTGGAGCACGCCGCCGGTTCGCCGAGGAAAGCGTGCCGCTCGGTGGCGGTGCGCCGACGTCCGTCGATGTAGAGCTGCAGGAGGGCGCTGAGGGGCCGATAGATGGCGTCCACCTCGCTCATGTCGATCGGGTCGCCCAGGGATGCGATACGGTCGATGTCTGCCTGCGTGAGCGGCAGGGGAGCGCGGTCCGCCAGCTGGTCCCAGGCCGTCCGATCGAATCGCGCGTAGGGGCTGGGGCCGGTGCGTGCGCTGGCGCCCAACTGAATGGACGAGGCCGAAGAGGGGGAGGACGCGAAGGACTCGGTGATGCTCACAGCGCAATTGTCCCCCACGAGGGGACGGGCGCGCGAGGACATCCACGGCGTGAAGCGACACACGTCAGGTGACCGATGGGGTGCCGGTGTGCTGGAATGGGAGGCATGTGCGGAATCGTTGGACATGTTGCATGCAAGGCTTCCCAGCGCAGTCGCGAGGTCGTCCTCGGCGGGCTGGCGCGCCTGGAGTATCGAGGCTACGACTCGGCCGGCATCGCCCTGGCGTCGCCGGGCCGCCTCTACGTGCGCCGGACGGTCGGCAAGCTGGTCAACCTCGTCGAAGCCGTCGACGCCGACTCGCCCGAGGACGCGTACGCCGGAATTGGGCACACCCGCTGGGCCACCCACGGGCGCCCGACGGTGGCGAACGCCCACCCGCACACCAGTCCGGACGGGCGCTTCTCCCTCGTCCATAACGGGATCATCGAAAACGCCGACGTGCTGCGTGCCGAGCTCATCGCCGCCGGAGAGAGCTTTTCCTCCGAGACCGACACCGAGGTTGTCGTCCACATGCTCGCACGAGCCTACGATGCGGCCAGTGAGGCCTCGTACCAGGGTGCGGTCGCGGGCCTGACCGGGACCGACGAGGAGGTCGCGCGTCGGCTCGTCGTCGCCATGCGCGAGGTCACCCGCCAGCTTCGCGGCACGTTCACGCTCCTGGCGCTGAGCAACCAGTCGCCGGACGTCATCGTCGCCGCGCGTCGCTCGTCCCCGCTCGTCATCGGGCTGGGGGAGGGCGAGAACTTCCTGGGGTCGGACGTGCTTGCCTTCGTCGAGCACACCAGGCGCGCCGTCGAGGTCGGCCAGGATCAGATCGTCGTCGTCTCGGCGACAGACGTCACCGTCATTGACCCGGACGGCACAGCCGTGGAGCCCAGGGAGTACGAGATCGACTTCGCCTCCGACAACGCCACCAAGAACGGGTGGCCCACCTTCATGGAGAAGGAGATCCACGAGCAACCCGAGGCGGTGGGTGCCACGCTGGCCGACCGCATCGACTCCCACGGACACCTGGCCCTGGACGAGGTACGCATCTCCGAGCACGTGCTGCGCAGCGTGGACAAGGTCATCATGATCGGCTGCGGCACCGCGTCCTACGCGGGCCAGGTGGCGCGCTACGCCATCGAACACTGGTGCCGTATCCCCGTCGAGGTCGAACTCTCCAGCGAATTCCGCTACCGCGATCCCGTCGTCGGCGAAAAGACCCTGGTCGTGGCCATCTCACAGAGCGGCGAAACCATGGACACCATCCAGGCGATTCGCCACGCTCGCGAGCAGGGAGCAAAGGTCGTCGCGATCGTGAACACTCCGGGGTCGACGATCTCACGCGAATCCGACGCCGTGATCCTCACGCACGCCGGACCCGAGATCGCCGTCGCCTCCACCAAGGCATTCACGGCCCAGGTCACGGCCTGCTACATCCTGGGCCTGTACCTGGCCCAGGTTCGCGGCAACAAGTACGCGGACGAGATCGCCGACTACATGGACAAGCTCGCGCGCGTTCCGGACGCCATCGCCACGGTTCTGCGCGGCGGGGAGAGCGTGCGCCAATTCGCCCGCACGATGAACGACGCGACCTCGGTCATCTACCTCGGACGCCACGTGGGCTTCCCCGTCGCCCTCGAGGGCGCGCTCAAACTCAAGGAAATCTGCTACATCCACGCCGAGGGTTTCGCGGCGGGAGAGCTCAAGCACGGCCCCATCGCCCTGGTCGACGAGGGACAGCCGGTCATCGTCATCGTCCCGACTCCGCGTCGGCCCGAGCTTCACGGGAAGGTCCTGGCCAACATCGCGGAGGTGCGAGCCCGCGGAGCCCGCACGATCATCGTCGCCGAGGAAGGAGACACCTCCGTCGACGAGTTCGCCGAGGTCGTCTTCCGCGTCCCGCCCGTCCCGACGCTCTACGCGCCGCTTCTGACCGTCGTGCCGCTGCAGATCTTCGCCTGCGAGCTTGCCGCCGTCAAGGGACTGGACGTGGACCAGCCCCGAAACCTCGCGAAATCGGTGACGGTGGAGTAGCCAGCTGCGCCAGGCTGCGGCCTCGCGAGCGTTCACGGGTCTCGTTCCCTCGTGGGACGAGGCCCGCGGCGCATGCGCGTACGTGCCGCCTCTGCTGGTGCTCAAGCACCTTCCCGAGTCGGACACGCTGTGGAACAATATGGCCCATGTTCACGATTGATGGAGCTGCCCTGTCCTTCGCCGACGCGCGAAAAATGGAGAAAAAGTGCGTTGACCAGACGGCTTCCGAGGGGGATCCGGACCGCTACATGATCGACGTCGCGGGGGAGGTCTCGGCCGCCGTCGCGCGGCTGACCAGTCTGCCCGTTGGCTGGAACGGCCAGGAGAGCGCCTCCGAAGCAGACTCCGATGACCGCAGCGAGGCGGAAGGCACCGACTGGGCCCCCAACCGCGTCATCGCCTTCGTCGGAGGTGGAGATAACGGCGGCGATGCCCTCTACGCCAGCGCGATCCTCGCGCGTGCGGGAATCGGCGCGACCGCGTTCCTCCTCAAGAAGCGCTGCCATCGCCGTGCCCTCGCCGCAGCACGGGAAGCGGGCGTGACCATCGTGGACCTGTCAGACCGTTCCCTGCGGTCCATCGAGGGGACCCCGGAATGGGACACGATCTGGGGTGCAGGCATCTGGATCGACGGCATGGTTGGAATCGGGGCACAGGGTCCCCTCACCGGCAAGCTCGCCGAGGCCGTGACGCTCCTGAACGGGATCGCCGCCGCCCGACCCCGGCATATCGTCGCGATCGATGTGCCTTCCGGCCTGACTGATGACGACGGCGCAATCCGCGGCCCCATCCTCCGGGCGACGTGCACGATGGCGGTCGGCGCCTACAAGCGCGCTGAGATTCTCCCTCCCGCCGTCGAATATTCCGGCGATCTGAGCATCGTCGCGATGCCGTGGAGCGGCTCGAACCCGATGGAGGAAGAGGACGAGGACATGGTTCCGCTATCCTACGGCGCGGGGACGATGGCAGCGGCGATGGCGGTTCCAGCCCCCGGCTTCGCGCAGGACAAGTACGCGCGCGGCGTGGTCGGCCTCGTCGCGGGATCCGATACCTATCCCGGCGCGGGTCTTCTCGCGACGCGCGGCGCCCTGGCTGCCGGCGTGGGCATGGTTCGTCTCAACTCCACGAGGCGCGTGCAGGATCTCGTGCTCGCCGACCAGCCCGGAGTCGTCACCGTCGGCGGGCGCATCCAGTCCGCCCTCATCGGGCCCGGCCTCGACGATGAACGCCGTGAGGACGCGCTCGAACTCGCTCAGTTTTGTGGACGCTCGGGCATGCCCCTCGTCATCGACGCGTGGGCGCTCGATCTCGTTCCCGAGTTGTTGGGCTCGCTGAGGCCCGACGTCACCGTTCTGACCCCGCACTACGGGGAGGCCGCGCGCCTGCTCGGACTCCTCGGGCAGGCGACGACAAAGGCGCAGATTGGCGCCCACCCGCTGCGTTTTGCGCGCGCACTCCACGACGCCACCGGCTGCCACGTCGTCCTCAAAGGCCCCGTCACGATCGTCTGCTCGGACGCGGTCGCGCGGGCGCGGACCCAGGCGGGTGGGCGAGGAGGCGACGGGGGCGAGGAATCACCGCAGACGGCGGACACGCGGCGGACAAGCGGATGCCGCGCCAGCGTGAGTCCGGCGGGCACACCCTGGGCCGGCGTCGCCGGCAGCGGTGACGTCCTGGCGGGTCTCATCGCCGGCGTCCTGGCGCGCCCCGAGCCAACGGCGCCCTCAGGCGAGGCGAATGCGCTCCCCGTGACGATGGAACGCCTGGCCGCGGCCGTCTGGCTCCACGGGCGCGCCGCCCGCCTGGCCGCGGACCGCCACCGGGGCAGGGCACCCATTCAGGCGGCAGATATCGCCGCGCAGATCCCGCGCGTGCTGGCCGACCCGGAGCGACGAGGTGCGCACACCCCTCGCCTGACGAAGCGGCGCGCCCCGGGCGTGCGATACTAGGGGAGTGATTTCCACACAACAACGAGGCCAGGGCAGGGACTACCCCTCGTGCGCGAGCATCGACCTGGCCGCCATCGGCCACAATCTGAAGGTCCTGCGCGCCGCCGCCCCCGGCGCCCTCCAACTCGCGACCGTCAAGGCCAACGCGTACGGCCACGGCCTCATTCCCGTCGCCCGCGCCGCCCTGGAAGCGGGCGCCGACTGGCTCGGCGTCGCCCAGCTGGCCGAGGCATTCGCCCTGCGCGAGGGCCTGGACGCGGCGGGCGTCGCACGCGAGGACTCGCCGATCCTCGCGTGGATTTCCACCTCCTCCTCCGACTTC
>ERZ773038.948-NODE-948-length-17599-cov-8.772857_pt1 | contig 17599 bp, 14 predicted proteins | sample MGYA00511665_ERZ773038 | MGnify/ENA primary metagenome ERZ773038 (study PRJEB29015, sample SAMEA2737966) | human oral metagenome | biome: human oral; feature: human-associated habitat; material: dental | place: China | collected 2028 ... | reverse complement strand
AGTAGCTCAGCCTCACGCTTTGTCCGGGCTGGGTCCTCAGGGTGGCCGTCAATACCATATGCGACGAGACTATTGGCAAGGTCGGTTTCACGCGAGACATGGACCTTCTGACCATTACACCAGGCACCTGCGCCCTTGGTCGCAACGTAGAGCTCGCCAAAGGCAGGCAGGGCTATTCCGCCAGCTACTGGTGTGTCGTGATCGAGCAGCCCCAGCATAATGCCATACTGTGGTAGCCCCACCGCAAAGTTGCTCGTCCCATCGATCGGGTCAACCACCCAGGTGTAGCGCGACCTGTTATCGACACAGCCCAGTTCCTCGTCGATAATGTTATGGTCAGGGTATGCTGTGCGAATTGCATCCGTCAGGAAATGACCAATCTCTAGGTCGGTCTCTGTCAAGACTTGATTGTGATCTCCCGCTTTGACCGAATGAGAGAGATTGCCAAAGTTCGCGGCTGCAATCTTCGCGGCGGCGGTGAGGATGGTGGTGAGAAAGTCTCGATAGGTATGCATAGTCGCTTCCCTTTCATGGTATTACTACCATCAGTATAGCACCCTGAGAATCACGTATCAAAAATCAAACAATATCTCTTTACTATCTGTTAGCTTCGCAACGACTAAGCTAATCTTCGAGCCATGGTGCTCGCGCATGAATCGGAACGGCTTCTGGCCTCGTCATGATACACTTATCTATGTACACCTTCAGCTAAGAAATATAAACTACTAATCCGTCTGCTTTTTTACCAAATCAAGCAGCGCTGCTTCGTGGTCAACACGGCGACGTGATGCCGAGCGATTAGTTCGTTTTTTGGAGGTAGCTTGCGTGGCCGCTTGTGAGGTGCGGCTCGCTGTTGATTGCTTGGTATGCCTAGATTGAGGGGATGAAGCAGCCTGCGGAGACTTCGGAGTTGTAGCGGCTCGTGCGCGAGAGGTACGCTTGGCTAGCTGTTTTGGTTGTGGTTGCTCTACTGGCTTTGTTTTCTCATGAGCCACACGCGCCGTTCGCTGAGGCTGGCTTGAGGCTGGCTGGTCATTTTTCTCATCTGCCTTCTCTACCGATGTTTGAACAGTGCGAGCTCGTGGCGACTGGCGAGAGCGCGAAGTCTTTGCTGGTTTGGGCTGAGTAGATAGTTGAGTAGCCGGCTCTTCTTGCGCTACTGTTTTTCCTGATGATGCTTCAGCTGAGCGCGCTTTGGCTGGCTGAGGTGCTGGCTTTTTGACGAGCTTGGCAAAGATCATCTTGCCTGCAGCGGTCTGAAGATTGCGAATAATCTCCACTTCACAGGTGTGACCCAGTTGGCTGCTGGCTTGCTCTACAACAACCATTGTGCCATCTGGCAAATGCCCAACCGCCTGATGAGCGTCCTGCCCCTTCTGAAGGAGCGCTAGCGTCAGGTGCTCGCCAGGCAAATGCGCCATCCGGATGCTTTGCGCCAGCTCATTGATATTGAGCACGCCAATCCCCTCCACAGCGGCAACTTTGTTGAGATTATAATCGATCGTGAGCAGCCATGCACCATGTTGCTTAGCTAGGCTCAGCAGTCGCTCATCAACTCCCTCGCGTGCTTTGCTGCCATCCTGCAAGAGCTCTACCTCAACTTCATCCATCGCCTGCAGCTCCGTCACGACGTCGAGGCCATAACGGGCACGAGCTCGCTTGTCGCTGTCAGCGTGATCTGCCAAAAATTGCAGCTCGCCCACCACACTCCGGGGGATCACCAGCGTGTCACCAATAAATCCTGTCTTGGCAACGGCCGTAATGCGACCATCCATTAGCACCGACGTATCGACTAACAGCGCTCGCCCTTTCGTCTTGAGTGTGTTACGCGGCAGCCGAGCCAGGAGATAACTGACTTCGCCAAGAATAATCAGTGTGATGATAAGCAACACAAGAGTAGATAATTGCATGTTGTTCCTTTTGTTATGTTTTTAGATAGGTAATGAGTGCACTGCGGATATCGCGCACATCATGGATGAAGGGCGTCTTAAGGCCAGAATGCGGGGCAATCGCTTTGGTGAAGCCGAGTTTTTGCGCCTCAGCAATGCGCCGCTCGGCCGCTTGGGCACTGCGTACTTCACCACCAAGGCCCACCTCGCCAAACACTACTACGCCATCATCAAGGCGTCGGCCAGCAGCAGCACTGGCAATTGCCATGACGACGGCTAAGTCGGCCGCCCGATCAGCCAGTTTGAGTCCACCGACAACGTTGATGTAGATATCTTTATCGGATAATTGCAATTTGGTGCGCCGCTCGAGGACAGCGATCAAAAGGTTGAGTCGGTTGAGATCAAATCCGCTGGCTGTCCTCTTAGGATACCCGAAATGGGTTGGATTGACAAGTGCTTGGATCTCGACAAGGATGGGGCGGTTGCCCTCAAGTGTAGCCAGTACCACCGATCCATCGGCATTTTGGCGCTCGGCAAGTAGCGCTGCCGAGGGGTTCTCGACCACCGTTAGGCCATGCTCACCCATAGCAAAAATCGCCGCTTCATTCGTACTACCATAGCGGTTCTTGATGGCTCGCACCACCTTAAAGCCGCCGTAGCGATCGCCCTCAAACTGCAGCACCACATCCACGAGATGCTCAAGCACCTTGGGTCCCGCGATCGACCCTTCCTTCGTCACATGGCCCACCAGCACTACTGCCGTCCCTGATTGCTTGGCAGCTTGAATAATAACGTTGCTGGCGTTAGTAATTTGGCTTACAGTGCCTGGTGCACTAGTGATCTCAGCCAAGCTCAACGTCTGGATCGAATCGACAATTACCAGCTGGTATTGGCCAGTACGGATGGTAGCCGCAATATCATCGGCGCTCGTACTTGCGGCAAACGACAATGCCTCGTGCTGGTCGGCACCCAGTCGCGTCGCTCGCAGCGCTACCTGCCCAGCCGACTCCTCACCACTGATATAGAGCACCGCTTGCTGCTGCGCAACCGCATGCGCTACCTGGAGCAAGAGAGTGCTCTTGCCCATACCCGGTTGCCCCGCCAGAAGCAGCACACCACCCGGCAAAATACCACCACCCAGCACTGCATCAAGATCGGCAATGCCTGTTGCAAGCCGAGCTGCTGGCTCATCCTGGCTTGCAGCAGTGATTGGCCGCGGCTGTAGCAACGTACCTTGGCCAGCGCTCCGTGCCACGGCCGATTTACCCACCGGGGCTGGCGCTTGCTCAACGAGGCTATTCCACTGACCACATTGCTCACACTTGCCCGTCCACTTTGGTGAGCGCGCACCACACTGCTGGCAGACAAACATCGTGCGGGCTCGTGCCATTACACCTGCTCCTTGGGCTGCTCAATGCCATTGATGCTTTGGTTCAGCTCATTAGCGCGTACCGACAAGGCATTGAGCCGAGTGATCTTCGCATTATATATCTCAACGCGCTGATTAATCGCGAGCCGCTGCGCCTCAAGCGCTCGCTGACGTGCCAAGAGCTTCTTGCGCGCTGCCTGGAATGATGCATCATCGCGAAAGCCACCATTTTGGGCTCTCGCATTAAACACCTTAATATCAGCCGACAGCTGCTCAGCCATCTCTTTGTACTGTGCTTGATCAGTAGGAAGCTGGGTAGCTTCTTGGTTGATTGCCTTGCTGAGCGCTTTGGCTTCTTGATCGACCTTGTCAAAGACAGCTTGGTAGGCATCACTGCGTGCGACAATCGCCGCACGGTTACGAAAATACCGACTATAGTGCTGCTCTAACTCGCTGTTGATTGTACCAATCTGCGTACCAATAATAGAATGAAGCTCATTATTACGCTCGCCTGGCTCGGCCTGATCGTAATACTTCACCATTGAGGCGATGACTGGGTTGGTCTTGATCTTGGCGTACTCTGCTTCGATAAGCTTGTCGATTCGCTGTCGTTCGCTTGGGCCAAGCCGCTCATATGCAGCGTGCAAGAGCTCGTGCGCCGTTGTGACGGGCTCGGCATTGGTCAGTTCTTGATTCTGCACATTGTAGACATAAATCCGGCGCAGGTGGTAGCAACCAAGGATAGCTGCTGTGCGCTCTGTCGATTTGCAGCTTTTGTTAAACTCAGTCTTGTCCTGCAATTGTGGCTGACTCGCATAGAGCAGCTGCCGACCCTTATCGGTCAGCTCAAGCTGGTCAATCACCGCTTGCATTGCACTATCAGGCTGGTACCGGCTCGCCACTGCAGCATCGTAGAGCTCCGGGCCATAGGTCAGCCCAGCCCAGGCCATGCCACCGATCATCACCAGACCGACCAGTGTTGAGAGGAGGCGCTTAGGCCTTTTCGCTACGTGCGTCAATCGTCAGCTCCCCTTTTCGTACTCCAACTGTCAAGACCGACCCTTTGGCATAGTGATGGGCCAAGATCCCCTCCGCAAGGCGGTGCTCCAGCTCATCCTCAATCGTGCGCCGCAGCGGCCGCGCCCCAAAGGTGCGGCTGTAACCCTGAGCGATCAACCGTCGCTTTGCCGCTGGCAACACCTTGACGGCGAGACTCTGGCGCGCCAAACGCCGATTGAGCTCAGCAATCTGCAAGTCGAATATCTTCCCAACCTCTGGTTTGGTGAGCGGGCGGAAGGTGATGATCGCATCAAACCGATTGATTAGCTCCGGTCGCATGAATCGCTCCAGTGCCTCACGAGTATACGACTCATTGCGTCGCTGCTGCTGTGCTGTATCGTCCTCGTCGACTAATTTGGCCTGGAAGCCGAGGCTGCGATTGTGCTGCATTTTATCTGCACCGAGATTGCTGGTGAGGATGATGATTGTGTTGCGAAAGCTCACGACGCGACCAGTCGAGTCAGTCAGTGTGCCATCTTCAAGTAGCTGCAGCAACATCTGGAAGATATCGGGGTGAGCCTTCTCGATTTCATCAAACAACACCACACTATAGGGTTGGCGCCGCACTTTGTCTGTCAGCTTGCCGCCATCGTCGTAGCCCACGTAGCCAGCAGGCGCACCAACAAGCCGGCTCGCGGTATGCTTCTCGCCAAACTCACTCATATCGATCTTAATCAGCGCGTCGTCTGAGCCGAATACCTCACGAGCAAGCACACGCGCCAGCTCGGTCTTGCCAACACCAGTTGGCCCCATAAAGACAAAGCTACCGATCGGCCGCTGACTGCTCGCCACCCCGCTACGACTGCGCCGAATAGCCCGAGCAACTTTGCTAACTGCTTCTTCCTGGCCAATCAGATACTTCCCAAGGTGCTTCTCGAGATTACGCAGCAGCTTCGCCTCACTTGTGCGGACTTTCTCAACCGGAATATGAGTCATCACAGCAATAGCACGAGCAATATGATCGTCGGTGAGCACTAGTGGTGTTTTGCGGCTTTGGTCGCGGCGTGCTTGCTCAAGCTGGTCGGTCAATTGGCTAATACGCTGTTTATAGAGAGCGGCGCGCTCATAATCTTCTGCCGCTACGGCGTCTTCCATCTTCTCATTGAGTGCTTTGAGCTCACGGACATACTCGCGCTGCTTGCTTGGCTTGTGCCCCTTCTTGACGCGCACTAGAGCTGCTGCTTCGTCGATGACATCAATCGCCTTGTCGGGCATAAAGCGATCGGCCACATAGCGGTCACTCATATACACCGCCGACTCGATCACGTCATCGCTGATCTTCACCCCGTGGTGCTTCTCGTAGTAGCTGCGCAGCCCCTTAAGGATTGCCACCGTATCCTTCACACTTGGCTCCTTAACGAGCACTGTCTGGAAGCGACGCTCCAGCGCGCTATCCTTCTCGATATGCTTGCGATATTCCTCTAACGTCGTCGCACCGATGAGGTGCAACTCACCTCGGGCTAGCGCCGGCTTGAGGATATTAGCGGCGTCCATTGCCCCGCCCTCTGCTGAGCCAGCTCCTACAAGCATGTGTAATTCATCGATAAAGGCAATGATGTTGCCCTGCTTGGTAATCTCGCGAATCAGTGCCGTCAGCCGCTCCTCAAACTGCCCCCGATACTTAGTACCAGCGACAATCGCCGTCATATCGAGCATAACTACTCGCTTGTCGAGCAAATTATCTGGCACATCCTCGCGGACAATCCGCTGCGCGAGGCCCTCAACGATGGCCGTCTTACCTACCCCTGGCTCACCCAGCAAGACAGGGTTATTCTTGGTGCGACGGCTGAGGATCGTCACAAGGCGCTCGGTCTCGCGCGCTCGCCCCACCACAGTATCGAGCTCGCCATCGGCCGCCTTGGCCGTGAGATCAGTGCTGTATTTGCTCAGAGCGCTGCCACCGCGCGGCATTGGCCGCCGCTTCGTGTCGGTGCGGGTGCTCGTGCCACCACGGCTCTCTTCGCGCATATCATCAAAGTGGGCCTCGAGGTTGCGGACGATCGCCTCAGTATCTGCCCCCATTTCGCGTAGCAATACAGTTGCACGGGCGTTGTTTTGCTTGAGCAAGCTATAGAGAATATGCTCTGTGCCGAGCTCATCATGCTCATATTCCTTCGCGATTTCCCATCCCATCCGAAGTGTCAATAGAGCCGTCTCGGACAGGCCAGTTGCCCCACCAGTCCGCACCGTAATACTCTTGAGCGGCTGTAGGTGGAGCGAGTCCTCCGCCCGGCGCAGCGTAATGCCAGCATCGGCCAGTACCTTAGTACCGAGGCTGGCACTTTGGCTCAGGATACCAAGCAGTAAGTGTTCGGTACCGATATAGGGGTTGCCATACCCGCGGGCGATTGCATCAGCATACTGGACACTCAGGCGAGCATCATCACTCAAATGACTAATAAAATCTGCAAAATCATCTTCCATGTCGTCCTCCAAAATCTGTGGCCAAAAAGCCACCCTACTCAGTATACGCTGCTTATTAGCACTCGTCAAGGTGGAGTGCTAATAATACGCAAAACCCTACTCTATTATGAGCAGGGTTAGCGTGTCGCAGCGCTTTGCAATTTTACGCTTGGTTTTCAATGGCGCTAAAGAGATCATCCTCGATATTCTTGCGTGGCTTGCGCTCAGCTGGCTGGCTTGCTGCTGTCTCGATATCAAGCTCAAAGCCCGTAAGGCGGCTTGCCAAGCGAACATTCTGCCCACTACGGCCAATCGCGATCGACTGCTGGTCTTCCGTCACATATACCTTGGCGTGCTTGTGCTCGCGGTCAATCTCGACCCGCACTACCTCGGCAGGGCTGAGAGCGTTGCGAATGTACGTGTCGGTATTTTCGTCGTACATAATGATATCGATCTTTTCTTGGTCACCAATCTCATTAACAACGGCATTGACCCGTGTGCCATGCCCACCCACGAAGGTGCCAACAGGGTCGATCCCTGGCACGGTGCTCAGAACGGCTAGCTTGGTGCGGCGACCTGCTTCGCGGGCGATCCCCTTAATCTCAACCGCCCCTGTCTCGAGCTCTGGTACCTCTTGGCGGAAGAGATACTCAATGAAGGCTTCGTTACCACGGCTAAGGATGAGCTGTGGGCCGCGATTGTCGCGCTCAATGTCCTTGATAAATACTTTAATGCGACTGCCTGGCACATAGCGCTCACCTTGGATTTGCTCACTCTGCGGTAAGATGCCAGTTGCCTTGCCCAGTTCAACCCGCACGACGCGCGGCTCAACCCGCTGGACGATACCTGTCACAACAGTGCCAATCTTGTCCTCAAACTCTGCCAGCACTACCTCACGCTCAGCCTCGCGCAGGCGCTGCAACACCACCTGCTTAGCAGTCTGAGCCGCCACACGGCCAAAGCTCGTCACATTGTGCGTCTCCTCAACGGTACCACCCAGCTCGGCATCGGGGTTTGTCGCCCGTGCTTCTTCTAGGCTGACCTCTGTCGATGGGAAGTTAACTTCTTCAACGATCTCACGAATGACAAACACCTTGGCGGTGCCGTCGTTGAGGTTGAGCTCTGCCCGGACGTTTTGGTCGCGCTCACCATTGTCGCGGCGCCACGCGGCAGCAATTGCTTGCTCGATCACACCCAGGACAGTTTCCTCAGGTAAGTTTTTCTCATCAGCGATTGTACGCAAGGCTAACGTAAGCTGCTTAATATTAAGGTCTTCCATATTTGTTACTCCTTTCTATGAAAAACTCCGACCTGCCGGCCGGATATCTACCCATCAGTGTAGCGGATAGCGCGAAGGATGTCAAATGGAACGGCGGGAGTTCTTATCCAACAATCGTCAATATATCACGGAGGTCGGCGATAACCCATCGTGCGTGCCTAGCAGCGGGTGAGTCAGCAAAGGCTACCCCATTGCCTGTCGCGGCAAAGAGTGGTAGGTCGTTCGCCCCATCGCCCACCACCAGGCAGTCGCTCAGCGAGACCTGCTGCTCGGCAGCTAGCTCGCGGAGCTGCTGTAGCTTGGCTGCTGCATCGTTATCTGGCGCATCAATCTGGCACAGCATGTTGTGATCATCAAAGATAAAATGATTGCTCGCGCGCCAAAGTGCGACGCCAAGCTGCTCTGCTACCATGCTCACCAAGATATCCATCGCACCAGAGTTGATGGCCACACGGTAACCTCGCGCTTGGAGCGCCGCAACGACCATTTGAGCATGTGGCATATAGGTATATTGGCTAAGGATGCGCTGCACCACCACGCGGCGACAGTCGCCCCGCTGCTGGTACCGCTGCAATAGCCAGGCTTGGCCCTCAGCATCGGTTATCCCACCCCGGGCAGCACACGCCATCAAGGCAGCATCTTCTTCTGGTGTAATGCCCATGGCAAGATTGAGATCGCGCCACGAGTTGTCGCGGATCAAGGTGTGATTGAGGTCGAATACAATAAGCTTCGGCTGCATTAGCCAGGTACTCCCTGCCCAGGGCACGTAGCAAGGACGCGCTGCATGGCGGCTTTTTCGCCCGAGGTGACCCAGAGGTGATATTTGCGCTTGATGGCAATCTGCCGGGCAATATACTGGCAGCGAAACGGCTTATGGCTGGGCAGCCACGTCGCAGCATCGCCATCACCCTTTTGCTGGTTGGCCGGGCCATCGACTGCCAGGAGCTCAAGTGGATCATTAGCAAGCTGCTGCCGCTGCTCACTACTGAGCTGCTGTGCACCAGTTTGCCAGGCATTGCTGAGAGCCACAACGTGGTCGATCTGCACCGCAGTACTCGTGCCACTCCCTCGCTGGAAGGTGATACGCTTACCTGTGTATGGGTCGTCGAGCTGGCCACTGGCTACCTTGCAATTACCACTCACCACCGCCTGCTTGAGGTCGCGTGCGAGAATGATATTGCGCGTGTCGCAGCCACCTGTCACTGCCCAGCCCGCACCAAATTGGCTGCGCGTATACCCAGTCTTGGGCGCACGACCTTTAACGGGCAACGCCTCGAGCGCTGCTAGCGCCTCGCCATTACCCTGTGGTGAATGACTTGACTGCGCCAACTGCCACGCTGCATATATCGCGAGCGCAATAATGACAATACCAGCGAGCAAAAACATCGTGATGACGCGGCGACGGCGATATTCCATAGTCATATCATAGCATAGGGTCAATTTTTGGTAGGCTCATGCACATTCCGGTATACTAGTTTTATGCAACAGGTTACTCATCTCATCGACTTTTTTATACCAACTCACTATCAGCTGGCGCTGGATATTGATCGCCAGCAGCGGCACTTCACGGGGCACGTGACGATCACTGGCGAGACAACGCAGGCCGATATGCCGATCAAGCTCCACGCCAAAGACCTCACGATCACTAGCGCAACGATCGACGACCAGCCAGCCTCTGTGGAGCATCATGAGGACGAGATCTCGCTGCACCTGCCAACGCTGAGTGCTGGCACTCATACCATTACTCTCGCGTACGAAGCAGCCATTACTGACTCACTCCACGGTCTCTACCCCTGTTATTATCAGCATGATGGTGTGAAGAAAGAATTGCTTATGACACAGTTCGAGAGTCATCATGCGCGCGAGGTATTCCCTTGTATTGATGAGCCTGCCGCCAAAGCGACCTTCGACATAACCGTCACAACTGAGCCAGGCATCACGGTGCTTGGCAATATGCCCGTCCAGTCGCAGCAAGAAGCCGATGGTCGGCTCATCACTACCTTTACCCAAACGCCGCGCATGAGTACCTACCTCGTGGCTCTCGTGATGGGCGAGTTGCAGCACATCACTGGCCAAACAAAAGATGGCGTGGAAGTGTCCGTCTGGGCCACACCAGCGCAAGCCCCCGCTAGTCTCGATTTCGCTCTTGAGCATGCTATCCGCTCGATCGAGTTCTTTAATGAATACTTCGACACGCCCTACCCCTTGCCTAAGTCCGACCACGTTGCGGTACCAGACTTTAGCAGTGGTGCGATGGAGAACTGGGGGCTCATTACCTACCGCGAGTCTGCCCTGCTAGCCAATCCAACCACGACGACTATCGCCGATAAGCAATACATTGCCACTGTCATTAGCCACGAGCTCAGCCACCAGTGGTTTGGCAATCTCGTGACGATGAAGTGGTGGGACAACCTCTGGCTCAACGAGAGCTTTGCCAATATGATGGAATACCTGGCGGTCGACGCCATCCATCCCGAGTGGCACGTGTGGACAGACTTTTGCAACCACGAGGGCGCGCTGGCCTTTGGCCGTGATGCGATTGATGGCGTGCAACCAGTCCAAACAGCTGTTCATCATCCGGATGAAATTAGCACGCTCTTTGACGGGGCGATTGTCTATGCTAAGGGTGGGCGCCTCCTCTACATGCTCATGCATTGGCTGGGCGAAGACGCCTTTCGCACTGGTCTGCAGACATACTTCGCCACCCACGCCTATGGCAATGCCGAGGGTGATGACCTATGGCACGCGCTGAGTCAAGCCAGCGGACGCGATGTTGCCGCACTGATGAACCATTGGATTCGCACTCCTGGCTACCCAGTCGTTGCAGTCTCGCATAGCGGCTCGCAGCTCATGCTTGAGCAGCAGCGCTTCTTTATTGGCCCACACGCGGCCGATGACACTACGTGGCAGATTCCTCTCCATAGCTCATCACCAGCTATTCCAGCACTGCTCACCACACAGCGCACAGTAGTAGAGCATAGTCTGGATGAGCCAATCCTTCTCAATCACGGCAATGTCTCGCACTTCATCACACAGTATGACGACGTATTGTTAGAGCGCTTGCTCGGCCAGGTGCAGCGTGGCGAGCTATCTGTCGTCGATCGCTCACTCTTACTCACTCAGCAGCTGCTGCTAGCGCGGAGCGGCCGCGTGCCCAGTGCTCGTTTGCTCACCCTCCTCGATGCCTACCACAATGAGACGGACGAGCATGTTTGGGGTGCAATGTCGTCAGTGATTGCCCATCTCAAGCTCTTCGTCGAGCCGCATAGCGCTGCCGAGCAGGCACTGCGGCAATTCGTGGGCCAGCTTGCTCAGCAGAGTTATGGCCGCCTTGGCTGGAGCGCCCGCCCTGGCGAGCCCGAGAATGACACCAAACTACGATCGACGATCATCGCGCACATGCTCTACAGCGAGCAGCCTGCGGTGATTGCCGAGGCGCAGCAGCGCTATGCAGCGGGTGGCCTATTGGCTCTCGATAGCGAGCTACGCAGCCTGATTGCCAGCAGCGTTGTCCGCCACAGCCAGCAACCTCAGCTGCTGATTGATGAGCTTCTGGCACACTATCGGGCAACAGCCAGCAGTGACCTACGCCAAGATATCGCCAGCGCCGTGACGAGCACGCGCGACGCCGCAAGTATTCGCAAGCTCCTTGCTCTCATGATGGATACCGAGACAGTTCGCACCCAGGATACCGTCTTTTGGTTTGTTTACTTGCTGCGCAACCGTGATGCACGTAATGCTACGTGGCAATGGCTGCAAGATAATTGGCCATGGGTCGAAGAGCACTTCGGCAGCGACAAGAGCTTCGACTACTTCCCTCGCTATGCCGGCAACATCCTCGCTTCGCGCCAGCAGCTGGGCGAGTACCAGCGTTTCTTTACACCACTGCGCAATGAGCCAGCCCTCACCCGCGTGATAGATATGGGCATTACAGACATCACCGCCCGCGTCGAGCTCATTGAGCGCGATGGCCCGGCGGTTGTGGCAGCACTCACGAAGGTATAGCGAGACGTGAACCGCGCCCTTGCATTTCCCAGTACTATTGGCTTTTACCGTTGCAAGCTAATCTGCCAGAAAACAGAGAGCGCTTGTGCTCTACCGAGTGAAGCGGTAAGAAGGTGTGATCGCGCAGAAAAATATAGATCTATACACCTTAGGTCACAAAACCATCACTACTCAACGGTTTCAATCCGCACCACCCGCGGCGGACTACCACTGGTAGCAATCGCAATGAGCTGGAGATTCATAGTGGTGATGTGCTCGTGGTGTGCATAGAACCGCGCGGCATAGTGCATTTGGTTGCGCTTCTTGCGGGTAATCGCTGCGAGGCCATCGCCCGCATAATCATCCGTGCGATGCTTCACCTCAGCAAAGTATAGTGTGTCTCCACGTTTCGAGATAATATCGATTTCACAATATTTCGTCCGCCAGTTGCGCGCCACAATCTGATGGCCGCGCTGCCGCAAAGCAGCTGCCGCAGCTGATTCGCCAGCATGGCCGCGTGTGGTTGATGTGTCGGGTTGCTGAGTAGTATGCACTTGGTCTGTTGAATGAGGATTATCATTACGATAGTGCTGGAGCGGTTTGAAGCTCAGCCGATGTAGTGGCGTCACTCCGTGGGTGGCAATCGCCGCTCGGTGCTGCGCTGTGCCATAGCCAGCATGCGCCGCAAAGCCATAGCCAGGGTAGAATGCATCTTGCGCAGCCATATACTGGTCGCGCGCTACCTTCGCGATGATCGACGCCGCCGAGACACTCGGCACCAATGCATCCGCCTTAGGTAGCATTGTAACGTACCGCTCTAGTGCCGTCCCAGCCAAGAAGTTCACTTTGCCGTCGATCACAATCTCGGTGAGCGTAATGGCTTGCTTACGGCATTGCTGCTGCACAGCCTCCACCGCGCGCCGCGTTGCTAGGCGGAGGGCTTCGCTCATCCCCACCTCATCCAGCTCTGCCGCACTCACCCAGCCAAGCGCATACGCCGCTGCCTGCTCTTGGATAGCTTGGGCAAGCGCTTCACGGCGTTTTTTCGTTAATTTCTTGCTGTCGTCTAGCCCATCTATTGCCGCACCACCCAGCACCACTGCGCCAACCACCAGCGGCCCCGCCCATGGCCCACGCCCAACTTCATCAATCCCAAGTATCATACTATGATTGTCTCATATTTTATGGTATAGCGCACACTGCCGATATTCATACTCGTTTAGCTTCGCCACACCAACAGCCACTCCCCATATCGTCAAGCAACATAGTGATGTATAATATACAACTCCTATCTCTGTTTTTGTTCGCTTCTCTTGCTGATTTGTCTATTTTCTGTTGCGAGAGCGTAGCTAATCAATTACAATCAGGGCAAGCCTTCGGCTTAGCAACTATTACTTCATCACAAGGAGGAGTATGACAAAAACGCTTTGGCACACGCTGTTTGCTACCGGGGTGTTTGCCTGTGCCATTGCTGGATGCGCTGGCGTCCCTACTAAGCCAGTTGCAGCAGTGCCAGTGCATACCATACAGCCACACGAGGTATGCACACATCAGCATCATACAGGTGCGTATACGCTTGATAAGAGCAACCCATACGGGTGGTCGTGCTACGACCTCACCTACTCGATATCGCTCTTCTCAGGCTTTACCTTCACAGCCAAGGGCAGCCTCAATATGCAGGCATATTGCACAGCTCGCCACCATGGTACACGCGCCGTGGTTAACCGCCAGCAAACTCAGCCAACCTGGCAGTGTGCACCCTAGCACTCACCCTCGCAAAAGATACAGCACCAAACCATACAGCATTAACACGAAAGGATCATTCATACCCACCATGGAAATCACCGGGCCAGCACCACTCCTCATACTAGCAGTCGCACTTAACGTCGTGTATTTTATCTTGTTTATCTGTGGCATCTGTTGGGTCGTCCGGCAGGGCCGACGCACCAAGCAGATCAGACGGCACGTGGCTGCGATCGACGAGAATCTCGAGGCGATTCGCGCCATTCTCACCGAGCAAGCAGAATCTCGCAAGACAAAGTAATAACATCTCGTATGCAGCAGTATAAAAGCCACCCTCAAGTGGTGGCTTTATTCTTGCGCCAAGTTATTTAGCTGTCTACGTATCGCGGCGAACAATTCGCTGCCACCCCGCTACAGCCAGCGACACCAGCCAAACAAGGAGCGCCCCAGCAGTATTGGCTGCAATATCCCAGTTGGTGTCATCCAGTGGCAAGCGAGCCACGCCAGTCTTCGCCACCAGCAGCTCAAATAGCTCATTCATGCAGCCAAGCGCCGACACCAGCGCAAACAGCGAGAATGCCTCCACCAGCCAGTAGCGATGCCACCCCAGCGCGTGTTTGAGATAGAGCCACAGGCAGCCAGTAAATATCCCACCACCGATGAAGTGCGTCATAAACGCCGTGTCTTGCCCGTCGATCAACGGCGATGGCACATACCATGAGACAAAGAACAATCCACATGCCAAATACAACAACCAGCGATAGCGCCGTTCATGCGTATAGCCGCAGTGCTGCAAAATTGGTGGTATACTACTCGCCAAGACAACTGGTATAACAATCGAAACAATGGTAAAGATACTCATATTATCTAGTATAACATCAGCTGCAATCTAGCTGCCACAGGTCTGTCGCGTATTATGATATACCTACCTCAGCAAATATACTTTGATACTTTGGTGTGTTATCTCCGCATCTTGCCCATTACATCATGCTCTCGTTTCACACTCAAGAGAAGTTACTGTCAGAATATCACAAGACAAGCGTCCAAGACTGAGCAGGCTAAAGACTAGCTCCCATACAAATCCGCCCCTGATATAGAGGCGGATACAAAAAAGCTTTCTTATAGAGGCTATTCTACGCAGCTTCGTGGCGAGCGGCAACCTCGGCAGCCTTGGCATCAAGCTCAGCCTGCTTAGCATCTTCGGCAGCCTTTTTCTCGGCAGCGTCTTTGGCCTTTTCTTCTTTGAGGCGGGCAGCCTCAGCCTCGGCATGAGCATCGTGCACGTTGTTCACCGCCTCGCGGTCGAACTGTACGGCAGTTAGGCGAGCTGACTTACCACTGCGGCCACGCAGGTAGCTCAAGAAGTTACGGCGCACCTTAGCGCGGCGCATCACCTCAACCTTCTCAACCAGTGGGCTGTGCAGCAAGAACGACTTCTCTACCCCCACACCGCTGGTAATCTTGCGTACAGTAATGCGGCTGGTGTGCTGACCCTTGTTGTCGGTGCGGATTACCACGCCTTCAAACATCTGGATACGCTCTTTGTTGCCTTCTTTGATTTTTTGGTGGACGCGGACCGTGTCGCCACTCCGCACATCAACGACGGCAGGCTTCTTCTGCTGGTCATTGACTTTTTGGATCAGTGCAAAACTCATGACTTTCTCTCTATTTAATTATTAGATGACAATTCAGTTATTGATTGTACCATATTTTGTGTGCAGGGAGAAGAGGGGGAGAGTGCTTTTGCATCAATACTCCAAACATCGCTCAACGCGAACTAGCAACAGCCCCGCTCAGCACCACGAAGAAGTTTTTTATTATAACAAAGAACCTCTCTACCCTACTTTTTGGTGTGTTGCCTCATATGCAGCTTTAATTGTCTTTCCTTTCGACGAAGTATCAATACCAACTGATGATGCCATTAGCACCAACACGCCATCTTCAAAATTACCCTTTACAACAGTCAATTTACCATTACGAACCTCATATACATCGCTAAGCTTGCTATCTGGTCCATTTTGCTCCTGAGTGTAAAACTCTACTTTTTGGACTGGTAGTTTCTCTGCTTCATTGCCTTGCTCGTCTATTCTGTAGCTGCCTGGGGTCTTTAAATCAACTGTAGACCAGTTTCCTTGTTGGTCCTGCACATAGAAGGTCATGGTTTTATCAGGTGATACATCACCTGTAATATTACCATGCTCATCTCCAACGAAAAGGTTAGAATACACTGTACTCTTTCCACTTTCACCGTCCGGAACAACTAGAAGGCCGCGCATGACATTGATTTTTGTCCTGCTTTTTAGCGCTTCATCGACTTGTGTACGAAAGGCCTCATTAGCTTCCGCAGACAGCTTCTTCTCACCAGGCCGAGCCTTTTCTGTCGACTGCTGCTCAGGCGATTGGGTTGGAGGTGCTGAGAAAGATGGTATCTCCGTTGCTTTGTTAGTAGAGTGAGATTGCTTAGGCTGTGAAGTCTTGTTGCGTGCTGGCGCTTTGATGGATGGATTTGCGGTTGCTGACGACGTTGCTTCGGCAGTGGCAGCAGTTTGAGCGGACTGTGCTCTATTCTCTGGTGCTTTTTCAGAAGAGCCACAGCCTGCCAAGGCGCTAGCTCCTATAGCACTCAAGGCAATAACAGACAATACTTTTTTCTCTGCGCGACCCCAGAAACTTAAGCGCTCAGAACTTCCCTTCATTTCTCTTTCCTCCTCTTTCTCTGTATCATCACTGGTGGATGATGCCTATTTTGGATTTATAATCTAAACTATACCGCACTTTGGTATATATAGCAACTAGTTTAGCTGGTGGTGTTTTCTTGGGCTGCGCTTGCTCCACCCTCGTAGCTATCCGCTATGCCTGCAGCTCTGTTGTCGTACGCGTGCTGGAGTTTATGCTGGAGCACACGCTTGGCAGCATCATTGCGCACTAGGTCATACATTGTATGCGGGTCGTATGCATAGAGGAGAAGCACAAGCGCCTCACCAGCAGACGGTAGCACACGTTTGCGCAGCTGTTTTTTGTTGATAAGCCCAGCCTGCCGAGCTTTGTTGAGGAATATCTCTAGGTCGTGCTCAGAAGCGTACTGACTCCCTATCTCGGGCAAATCTTGAATAGGAAATACCTGCTTGTCTGCATTATCATTGGCGCTATTTTCTCGCAAGCTATCGATCAGTGGCTGCGCAAGCTCCACAAGCTGCTCGATCTGGGCGCGTACTTCTGCGCTGAGGGCGGCCTCTGCAGCGCGGAGAGCTTCTTGCTGCTCTTCGGCTTCTGCTGCTTGACGGTCAGCAGCGGCACGGGCAGCTTCGAGTGCTCGCTTTGCGAGTGTATAGTCGACGTATGGCACGCGGCTGACCGAAGCTTCATGTTTTGTATTATCAGTGGTTCGTGGTGTCTCGCTGCGAGTAGCGCCCGCTTTGTACGCTACAGCTGCGGCCTTATGCGACGTCCACGTAATCTGCTGTTTGCCATAACGACCATTTCTTTGCTCTTCTACCGATTCTTGCCCGGCAACCTCAACTGGCACCGCACGGAAGACAATCATTGGATGGCGCCGCCGACCATGCTCGTCTATGAGGTATCGCCGGCCACGCTGGAGGATAAGGCTGTAACGCGCCAGTTCGTTTGAGATAATCGCACTGCGGTTATCTGGTCTTTGGTCAATATTTAGCAGGGCACTCACTCGATTGTATCGCCCGAGTTTTGTACACACTTTCTCTGGGTCATAGATCTCGTCACCTAATTCTTGCACCGTCCACGCTTCGCCAGCAGACCCCACAAGCACCTCTGCTATCCGCTGGCTAGCGTCTTTTTTGATAAACTCTGGTGTAGCACGACTACCATATCCGCGCTTGCTGTCTTGAGGTGTTTTTC
>ERZ773038.944-NODE-944-length-17666-cov-7.657203_pt1 | contig 17666 bp, 14 predicted proteins | sample MGYA00511665_ERZ773038 | MGnify/ENA primary metagenome ERZ773038 (study PRJEB29015, sample SAMEA2737966) | human oral metagenome | biome: human oral; feature: human-associated habitat; material: dental | place: China | collected 2028 ... | reverse complement strand
CGCATGGCCGAGTTCTTGATCTAGGTTGTGGGCCAGGCCAGTATAGTCGGTATTTTGCCTCACAAGGCTATGACGTCGAAGCAGTTGACAATAGCCCAGCAATGATAGAAGAGTTACATCGTCGAGGAGCATCAACAAAAATAACGGCTCGATGCCTTGACATGAGACAACTAGATTATAATAACAGCTTCGTTGGTGTGTTTGCCCTTGCCAGTCTCATACATCTCAGACAAGAAGACCTTCCTGCCGTTCTTGCGTCAATCCATGCCGCCCTTGTTCCTGGTGGTGCATTCCTCGCGAACTTTGCTATATCCGATCAAGGGCTCCGCTTTGAGCGTTTAACAGTCACCGATTACGCACAGTCTGGGCGATTCTTTCAGCATTACAAGACAATAGACATCCCGCGTCGCATGCTTAAGGAGGCTGGGTTCCGCATCGACCGAATCGATATCCGTATCGTGCGTCCAATACTCAGTGATGGAACCCGAGGGTATACTGAGTGGGCGAATTTTATGGGAATACGGATAACGGATTAACTCATCATTTCTGCAGTTATATTGTATAATGCAGTTACTATGCCTGCTCGTTTTCTTCATCGCCACAAACGTCTCACCTTTACCCTACTCGTTATTGTCTGCTTAACATTATTTCTCAATTACGGCCCGTGGAGTGCTCGAGGTACTTTTGCGCGTATTGTGACGGAGGAGGTGACGCAGCGCGTCGATATCACCTACGACTCAGGCAATACGATGCATTATTTGGGTCCGCACGCTGACCCTGATGGGACAGTGATTGGGCGCATCCGCCCCACATCTGGTAAAGGAACAATTTCCTTGCCGGAGCGGGTGTTTCGAGACTGCCCACGTGGCTGTAGCCGTTGGGAATCACCAGAAGACCAGTCTGCTCATGCCGGTCTGACGCGTGCTGATGATGTAGACAATGCCGTTGGTAGCAGCTTCCTTCATCTCCCAACGTTTGGGCAACCAACTGCTCGCGACCTTTTTCTGCAAGCTATTGCGCCTGATGCCCGCTGTATAACGCGCTCTCGCGGGAGTGATGCGGAGCTTGATGTAGTCTGTATTAATCAGAAGACTGGTGCTTTTTTGTATCGGTTGTCCGAAATATAACAATGCATTTATTATTAAAGAGAGGCTGAGCACCTCTGATAGTACTTCTTAATGGATAGGTTTATTCTATTTACGGAAGGGACGTATAGGCTATTTTTATGAGCTATTAATCTACAACGACTAACCCCTCAACTGCAGCATTGCGTTACTAGGTTAGCTGTGATTAAATATAGCTATGTGTGAAGCTCTACCCCCCCCAGGATGTACCAAAGCAGCCTGAAAACGATCTACTACCTTGGAACACTTCTGCAAAAAGCGATGCAGAAGCTCAGCCGGACGCCCGATCAACACCCAAAAGTATTGGACGTCTCGCAATAGATAAAGTTTTTGGTCGCAAGACAGTAGATAGACTCTCGTTATTTTATGGGGAATTTAGGAAAGCTATTCAACCTAAAAAGAGAGTTGTGAGCGCCTACTCTGTTTTTGTTGACCCAACCGTGCCATCACCTGGCTGTATATATCCCCCATCAGGAAACATAAAACAGCCATAAGTACTCTAGCCCTCACCTTTGCTCATTACTTCACTGCTTTGATATCACAAGAATTATACCAACAACACCAACAACCAACAGCACAGCACCGCTAATGTAATCTGAATATGCTTCAGGCCATGGCCGAACTATCGAGTATGGCATTAGTTTTCGAGTCACAAAGGGCTCAAAAATTGCCCCTATTGGCAGGATAAACCAGAATATACGCGATGGCTTCTTTGGCAAAGCTGCAATCCAGCCACATACCCCCAGTGGAGCACATAGCACAAGAGCAGCAATAAACCAAAATGAATTCGCCATAAATATCGTGGAGCCATACACCCCAATAAGACAGCCGATACCATAATGGAGTAGCAGTGTAAGCTCTGCAATAGCAGCGCCACTGATCGCCGCTTTTACCAAGCCTTGAGACCTCCACCCTGCCAAGAATGGCAACGCTGCCCAGACAGCACCTGCATTAAATAACTTACTAAATATCTTGCGGATACAAGAGTATAGCTGCAACTGCCCTTCCATCTCTTGGGGAAAGTAGATATTGCTGACAAGCGATAGTATCGCTAATGCAAGGGATAAGAGAATGACAGTCAGGTATTTATGGCGAATTGTTTGCATGATCTGATCATAGGGAATTATTGAGTTGCCGTCAATCTGCATCATCAACATGACATCTAATAATACTGACGCCGTATTCCTCAAGAAGAACTGTCAGTCTCTGAAACGCTGTATCTAACAGAACGCCAATTTTTGCTTGGTTGTTTCCGGACGCCGTGAGTGTCACACCAATCTTTCCACCTTCTTGACGAATCGGACGAGTCTTTACGTACACGTCTACGAATTCACGAGTCAGCACACCAGATGCTTCTGCAAGGACCGACTCATCATTTGTGCTCGTCATGATCGTCATCGTTCTTAAAAATCCGCTACCGAGGCGGCGTTCCAAAATACCGGATGCATGCCTACTGACTATCGCGCGAACCTCTGTAGGAACACCCGGAAGACACAGAACAGACATTGTATCGTCTACATCGATAACGACCGCTGGTGCAGCGCCAACCGGATTATAGATTGGCACTGCCCCGGTGGGCAGCAAAGCCATCTTTTTGCGAGCATTCCTTGCTGATGCAGACACATCACGATCAACTATTCCTTGTGACTCCAGGTCACAATATCGTTTCTGGACATACTCGATTGCAGTTTGATTAATCTCGAGCGGCAACTCGAGAGCGCGAGCAACTGACTCTACAGTTCGGTCATCAATCGTCGGGCCAAGACCTCCGATGGTAAAAATCAAGTCTGGCTCCGTACGTATGCAATATGCCAACGCGTCTTTTATTGCAGCTGGATCATCGTGTACCGTAACTACCGTCGTAACCAGCGCACCACGACCAGCAATTTGTGTACAAAGCCAGTGAGAATTAGTATCGAGCGTACTTCCGTTGAGCACCTCATCGCCTATTGTAATGATAGCTCCTCGCCTGCGAGGCATATGTACTCCCCCTCTTTTCTATTATATTAAATGGCTAATTGCTGTGTCGTGTTTTTGAGTATCACTAAATTGGAAATACTCTAATCATTCATTGAACTCTAATGGCATGCATAGGCAACCCTGTCACTCAAATTATTGATTATTTGTCGATCTGCAGCACCCATCACCTCTTGCATTCAGCGCCACTCATCATTATTAGGCGTGTAATCACCCATTGTTAACTCATCAATCAGGCTACACATCATGCATTGCACCATCTTCATTCGAAACTGCGGGAGGTACTTGAGCTTGTTCCTCCGCTTTTGCTGCTTGCTGCTCAGCAGCAATTTGTGCCCGCACCTGGCGCTCAATCTCGTGCCGAAGCTGCTGCTCATTCTGTACTAGTGTATTTGGTTGCGCAGGTTGGAGGTAGCGCTGTACCTTCTCTAGATGTACCAAAATAGGCGTTACTATTAAACCAAATACAGTGAGTATACCAAAAACTATCAAAAAACGTAGCGTACTTGACGTATCTCGCACATTAAACCATACCATACTCAAACATGCCATACTTAAAAGACTGGCGCAAGTAACCGTCATCATTTTCATTCCTATGATGAAAGAGTTTTTGTTGGCGTATGACAAGGTCTTTACGCTAAGTGTAATGAGCAGTGCAATAATTAATGCTGTGAGCGTAAGCTTCGTTGTAATTGAAAGAAAGTCGCTGCATATTTGTGTCTGAACATGACCTTCGTAGTCATAGCTGCTATAGTCGCTATAATGTCTATTATATCGACTCCCCGTACTGACAGAGGGACGACAAAAACTAAGGAACCGATAGAGATTCCACTGGATAACAAACATACCAGTAAACCACTGAACATTGAGGATGATCGACATAATGGATAGAATTTTTATAACTATTCGGTTATCCGTAAGTCGCGATATGTTACTCATAGCAATTAATGATGCGATTGCAGCACAGAACGTCGTGAATAGGATTCGCCAATCAACTTCTTGCGATAATACTGCAAGAATCCCGAGAAGTGCGCACAATGTTAGTAATCCAATTGATAGATAGAGCAGGACACTTCGCAATTGCGCTACAGAGTAGGATTGTTTCATGGCACTATCATACACCATTTACTATCTATGTCAACTCACTTTAGTTATTTAATACACCACCCCAGCCGGCAAAGTTGTTGGGACTGCTGGTGACGCATCCTCAATCGACGCGCATGGGTATGAACAGTAGTCAACTGACAGGAATCCAGCTGAGCGATAGTTGCCACTAGCCTTCGCTCCACCAAATGGGGCAGCAGTCGTTGCGCCAGTTAGTGGCTGGTTCCAGTTGATGATTCCTGCCTTTGTCTGGTTATAAAATGTTTCGTACTGCGCACGCTCACGAGCGACAATGCCAGCGGCGAGGCCAAACTGCGTGGCATTCGCTTCAGTAATTGCCTCGGCAAATGTTTGTACTGTTGACACCTGGAGGAGTGGTCCGAAGATTTCTTCATCTGGCAAGGGCACACCAGTGACATCGATCAACCCAGGACTGACAAAGTTGTCGCCAAGCGTCGGGATTGGTTCAGCAGGAACGAGAACATGTGCGCCAGCTGAGACGGCAGCATGGTACTTGTCAAAGAAATGACGAACCGCTCCATAGTCAACCAACGGCCCCATGAAAGGTGTCGGATCGGTATCAAACTGATTACCAACGACAATACTCTCAACCGCTTGCCGAAGTGCAGGGATAAATTCGTCTGCAATCGCTCTATTGACGATAAGCCGCCGCGCCGATGAGCAGCGCTGGCCGCTAGAGATGTAGCCAGACTGGATGGCAATGTGCACCGCGATGCGTACATCGTCATAGTCCCAGATGACAAGTGGGCTATTGCCACCCATTTCGAGGGCGCAGATCTTGTCTGGTGCACCAGCAAGCTGCTTTTCGATCGACACGCCAGCCGCTCGACTACCGATGAAAAGAACACCATTTACCTGAGGGTGCGCAATCAGCTTTTGTGCCACATCTCCATCGCCATGAATAACCTGAAGCACCCCATCTGGCAGTCCAGCCTGTTGCCAGAGTTGTGCATAATATTCACCAGCATATGGCACCTTCTCACTTGGCTTAAAAATGACGGCGTTGCCAGCGAGCAAAGCAGGCATGACGTGGCTATTTGGCATGCTCATTGGGAAGTTGTATGGCCCCAGCACCGCCATAACACCATGAGGTCGATAACGCGTCACCGACTGGCGTCCATTGACTTGTTTCGTCACTGTCTGAGCTCGTTGATCATAGGCGTCAAAGACCGCCTGTACTTTATTACCAAGTGATTTGACTTCAGTGCGTGCTTCCCAAAGTGGCTTGCCATTGTCTTGGGAAATAATGCGTGCTGCATCTTCTCTATGTGTCGTCACTTGGTCCGCAAAGGCACAGATAATGTCTTTGCGTGCATTAAGCGGTGTCGCCTCCCATGTTGGCTGTGCGCGTGTCGCGACAGAAACAGCTTGTGCGATTGCAGCGTCATCCGCAAGACTTCCAGACCAGATTGGTTCGTTAGTGGCAGGGTTACGGGATATTATATGCTGATCGACACTCATATTCATTAGCCTCTTTCTTCCTCCATTTTATTGAGGCACGACAAAGAAATCAATTGCGACAAATAGCAAATACACTTCTCCCACAAAGCTTTATCGCCAGTCCACCGTATATTCGTTGCGTAGCATTGCAGTAATGGTGCGAGCTTGCAAAGTGGTTTTCGTGCCAGGGTTGAGGATGCCGTGGGGGTCGAAGAGCTGTTTGATTTGCTGGTAGAGAGCTGTAAGGTCTGGGTTTTGCGTAGCACGGACGAAGCGCGTTTTGAGCCGGCCCTCACCACCGCTCATCACCAAATGGCCGTCATATAGCGCAAGCAGCTTGGTGAGCTCGTCGTAGAGCTTAAAAATCTTTTGCTTATCGCTCACTCTGCGGAGCGAGAGGCGCGGATAGACGCCGTAGAGATTCAAGCTAGGGTAGCCAGCAAGAGGTAGCGGCAACTGCAACGCCCGAGCAAGCGGCATGAGCGCCCGAGCAAATTCTTCGAAGCGCTGCGGCGGCACATAAAACCCCTCAAACAAGCGCGGTGCCCCAACATGCGCGGCATCGGGCCAGCGATACTGATCAAGCGCAGCAAACCCTGCCGCTACATCTTCATCACCGTCATCTTCAGCGATAGTGACGACCGTCTCACCCACAGATTGCAGCTGCTCAAGCTTGGCCTGTTTGCGAGCACGTGTCCGAGTGTTAAAGTCATCGAGTGTCACGAGCAAAACTGCCTGCGGCGTAAACTGCTGGGCAGCTGCCTCATAAAAAGCATACTTCTTGCCATCGCGGCGGAGCTGCTCAAAAATCGCTGCGTCGAGATAGCTAAGCTGTGCTGGTTGGAGTGCGTCAATATCATCAATCGCAGCCTGAGCATCGCTACTATTCCGAAATACCAGAGCTGCCATTGTCTTGCGAAAGCTAAAGAATTCTGTCTTGAGAATAAGCTCGTCAATGATCCCTAGCGTTCCCTCGCTCCCCACAAAGAGCGGCCCAAGGTCAAACGTCCCGTCCGGCTGCTTGACCCGTGCAATACCACTATAACCAGACGTATCATTGGGGTTAATCTGCTCGATCAGCGCTGCATTATCAGTAATAATCGCATCGACACCACGATAAATATCCCCTTCAAACCCAGACAAACCCTTGCGCCGGCTGAGCTCACGCCGCGAGAGACGCTCTGTCTGCATAACGTCACCGTTGGCGAGTACAACCTCGATCTGGTCAATCGCTTCGGCTGGATCGGTCGCTCGGCTGAGGAGCGTCCCGCGTGCACCAGCTGCAACAACTCCGCCAACTGTACCTCGTTGGCCAGTCAGTGGCCCAACACCGGCACCATGCATGCTTAGCGCTGCCGCTACACTGCGTGCTGGTACACCTGGCTGGACGCGAACCCGCTGCGATTTGCCATCATATTCAAAGATTGTGTCAAGGGCTGCCGTATCGAGCAATATCCCCTGCCCCACGGCACCACCCAGCGCACCACAGCCAGCGCCGCGTGTAACAACTGGTATAGTGTGGCCCTTCTCAGCCATTTGCCAGGCAAAACGGGTGATCTTGCGAATATCACTCACAACGCGCGGCGCTACCACGAGCTCTGGCGTTGCAGCTAGAATACCGGCATCTGCACTGACTGACGCACGCCAATCGGCCCGAGTCGAAACAGACCCGGCAATATGACTGCGTAAATAATTTGCAATTTTACTCACATTTCCCCCGTTAGCTTACTGCTTATACTATAGCACAGGGCAGCGCATTTGCACCAGGTGCGGTACAATAAAAATGTGAACTTATCGACACCACTCTCCCAGATCAAAGGCGTTGGGCCAAAAACAGCTGAGCAGCTTGCCCAGGCTGGGCTCTCGACCGTCAATGATCTCATCATGTTTTTGCCACGCAAGCACGATGATTTTACTGCGGCGAGCTCAATCGCAACACTGACACCAGGCAATGTGACGATCACGGCGCGCTGCGAATCGATCAGCACGCGCACGGTGCGGCGTGGTCTCCGCATTACCACAGCAGTGCTGGCAGATAGCTCGGGCAAGCTCAATGCCGTGTGGTTTAACCAGCCGTATCGAGTGCAGCAACTCGCGAGTGGCGATGAATGTTATTTTCGGGGGCAGTTTGAGTATAAGAATGGCCGCTATCAACTCACTAACCCAAGTGCCGAGCGTGTCAAAGAGCTTGCCCACCGTGACACCAGCCTCCTACCTATCTACCACGCAGTGCACGGCCTCAAGAGCCAGCTGGTACGCAAATTGCTCATTGAACTACGACCACTGATCACAATGCTACCCGAGACACTCCCTCCGCAGATTGTCGCACGGGAAGGCTTAATGAGCCGGAGCGAGGCGCTGCTTGCGATGCATTTCCCTACCACATCAGAGGATGTCGCAAGAGCACGCCAGCGCTTTGCCTTTGAGGAACTCTTTAGCTTACTGCTTGCTAGTCAGCTCAATCGCCAGGCGCACGCTCAGCTCCAAGGCTATGTCATACCGTTTGAGCAAGCTATTGTAAAATCATTTGTGAGTGCTCTACCCTTTACTCTCACAGACGATCAACGCCGAGCAGCCTGGGATATCCTGCAAGACTTTCAGCGTAGTACACCAATGAATCGCCTCCTCCAAGGTGATGTGGGGAGCGGCAAAACAGTGGTCGCTGGCCTAGCCGCTCGCCAGGCTGCCAGTGCTGGCTACCAAACCGCCTTGATGGCACCAACGGAGATTCTTGCCCGTCAGCACGCCGCCACGCTCGATGCATTACTTGCACCCTTTGGCGTCACAGTTGGACTCCTGACTGGCAGCGTGACTAGTGCTGCGCGCAGTGAGCTTGTACAGCACATTGCACGCGGCGAGGTAGATGTCGTAGTGGGGACGCATGCACTCATCCAAGACTCGGTGAATTTTGCGCGGCTTGGCTTTGTGGTAATCGACGAGCAGCATCGTTTTGGCGTGACGCAGCGCCAGAAGCTGCTCGATAAATCAGGCCATATGCCACACCTCCTTGCCATGACAGCGACACCCATCCCCCGTAGCCTTGCCCTGACCGTCTATGGCGAGCTCGATATTAGCATCATTAGCCAGCGCCCTGCCGGTCGCCAGCCGATCATCACCAAGATTATTTCTCCCGCATCACGCCCAGCCCTGTACCAACGCGTCACAGAGGAGCTCGAGGCTAGCAGCCAAGCCTACGTCGTCTGCAGCCTCATCGATGACAACCCCGATAACGACGCACGCAGCGTTGAAGCAACCGTGAGCCACCTCAAGAGCAGCACCTTAGGCCGGTGGCGAATTGGTCTGCTTCATGGCAAAATGAAGCCTGCCGACAAAGAACGAGTAATGCAAGAATTTCACCAGCATACGTATGATATTCTCGTCAGTACAACAGTGGTAGAAGTTGGTGTTGATGTGCCAAATGCGACAGTGATGATGATCGAGGATGCCGAGCGGTTTGGCCTTGCCCAGCTCCACCAGCTGCGTGGCCGAGTCGGGCGTGGCGCGCGCCAGAGCTACTGCTATCTTTTGCTTAATAACCACAGCAGGCCAAGCCAGCGCCTGCGCGAGGTGGAGGATTCAAACGACGGATTCCACCTCGCCGAAGTCGACATGCAGCTCCGTGGCCCAGGCGAAATTTATGGCAAAGCCCAGCATGGTGCACTCAATCTGCGCATTGCGAGCCTAGCCGACAGCAAGGCAATTGCCCGCGCCCAAAAAGCAGCCCAAGCCTTTATTGCCAGTGGCGATTCACTCGAACACTACCCGGCGCTCCAGGCAGCCGTGCAACGCAATCAACGACTCACGACGCTCAATTAAGCTAGGATAATCTTACCTATTCATAATGCTGCTTATTTCATTCTCTCTATTCTTGCCCATTTAGCCTGCAAGGATCGGAAATATCAACAAAACACACCCGTAGTGATAATCCAGCCACACCAAAATCTGCTATACTATATGAGATATGTACAGTGGAACAACCTTTCGAGACCAGTCGGGACACTTGGTTGGTGTTCATCAGCGGATCGACCAGCTCGCACGGCGCGACCTAGGCCAGATGTGTAGCCACCATGTCGCCATTCTTCACTTCCCGAGCTCGCGCGACATTCTCCATTTCGAGGGTAATAATGGCCCCGATGGCATCAAACGCAAAAGCCCCAGCGTCGATGAGCCCTGGCACTACATCGACCCCACCAAGCCAGACGACCGCGACCTCGTCGTTATGATTCTCGATCATCATTACAATCTCGTCCAAGCGCTACGCCAAAACAACACAGTGCGTGCCGCCTTTGAGGCAGCGTGGATGTCGCACGCTATCGTCGATGGCCTCACGCCGGCTCATCATTACCCGCTGAGCGATAAAATTGAGGAGCTCTGGGGCCACCCCAAAGAGGAGCGCCTTACCGTCTTAGATAAGAACTTTATTCACGGGACGACGGGGCTCGATACGATTAATAAGAACTGGGAATACTGGGGAGCGAAAGGCGTCTTTGCGACGCATATTCTCTTTGAGCTTGGTGTGGCGGCCTCGATGCGCACTGCCCGTTTTGCAGACACCTGCCCATCGCCCGAGTGGGTAGCTGAGGCAGAGCAGCTTGGCCTGGAGGCGGTCTTTTTGCGAGCAGTGCAGCGGGTGTATGCACTCGATATGTATCACACGTTTTGGCGTAATGGCTGGACGACAGGCTTAGCTTTGCAGACGCGCAACGAACTCATCCCAGAGATCGTCCGCACCGTTGCCTTCGCGTGGTACAGTGCGCTGTGCGAGGCTTATCCATTATGAAAGTCCGAGTGATCGCCGGGCGCTATGGCGGGCGTTGGCTCGATGCGCCAGATAACCGCCGTACTCACCCAATGGGCGAGCGAGTACGCAACGCGCTATTTAATTCGCTCGGCGATGCAGTGCACGATGCCCGCATCCTCGATGCCTTTGCGGGCACTGGTGCAGTTGGTCTCGAAGCCTTGAGCCGTGGGGCTCACCAGGTAGTGTTTATCGAGCGTGACCGCCTCGCCTTCACCATCCTCTGCAAAAATATCGCAGCGCTCGGTGCTGACTCATCCGCTACTGCAGTCAAAGCTGGCGTCGGCTCATGGCTTGATACGTACGATGGCGAAGCCTTCGATATCATCTTTGCCGACCCGCCCTACCACGATCTCCAGCTTGCGACAGTTAGCCGACTTTTTGCCCTTCTCAAACCAGGCGGATTTATGGTATTATCACATACAGGAATAGGTGAGGGGCCAAAATTAGCAAACGACATTGTTGTGGTGGACAATCGTAGTTATGGAAACGCACACCTCACCTTTTTCCGCCGAGCTGATGAGCGCAGCTAGGGTTGCAGATATGTCAGCTCATTTGGTATAATAGCCTTGCTATGCGGATGTGGTGGAATTGGTAGACACGCATGCCTTAGGAGCATGTGCCCTCGTGGCGTGAAGGTTCAAGTCCTTTCATCCGCACCAACTATTTGTAAATTTTAATGCCGTTTTTTGCGGCACTTTTTTATGATTTGGAGCAAAGGGTTTTCTTTTTCATATCCTTACGCAAGAATTACTGTAGAAGTGTTTGTTTTTCAAATATAATCCCACCTCAAGAGTAAATCCGTTGGGCGCGATAAATGCTCGATAGCCCCATCAGATAACATAGACAAACAAGCACTGGTATTGCAAAGTAGAAACTATATATAGTACAGAAGGAGCAACAAATGAGCCAACAGTTAGAACGAGAGCGCACATTCCTCGCAAAAGAGCTGCCGCAAGAAATTAAGACAGCCGAGCCAATTCGCATTGTCGATATCTATATCCCAGACACACCAGCGCATTCACGCCTTCGGCTAAGGAAAAATGGTGATACATACCAAATCACGAAAAAGACCCCCGCTACGGCAGACGATGCGTCTGAGCACATTGAGCAGACCATCCCTTTGACAAAGGACGAATTTGCAGCTCTCTCGCGCTGTAGTACAAAGCGCGTTGCAAAGGATCGCTACTGTGTGGTGATCAATGGTACACCCGCCGAAGTTGACGTGTTTGTCGAGGATCTGGCTGGGCTGGTGCTGATAGATTTTGAGTTTGACACAGAAGCCGAGAAAGACGATTTCACTCCACCAAGCGTTGCCCTTGCCGACGTTACGCAGGAGGATTTCATTGCTGGAGGTCTGCTCGCCGGCAAGACATATGATGCCATTGTGCCAGAGCTTGCGCGGTTTTGCTATAAAAAGCTTAGCAAAGAGTAGCTCTGGTGTATTCAGTATTCACTATAAAAATACTCACCCAGTAGGGTGAGTATTTTATGTGCCGCAAATCCTTACTCTATTGGTCAACGTATGAGGCTAAAGGTCTTTACTCCGTGACGCCCAAAACCCCGTCCAAAGCATAGGCAGTCGTCTCCCAGCCGTTGACGGCAATGCTGTCGATGCCCATCGCGCGGACTGGGTAGTCGTTACCGCCTTCTTCGATCTTATCGCCAAAGAAGAGGACCTCACTTTTTTCTAAGCCATTAGCCTCGAGCAGCTTCTTCATACCGTAGGCTTTGTCGATGCCAGGGCGAGTGATGTCGGTGCTGGTAGTGCCACCAATCCGCACTTCGAGGCCAGGCAGTTGTGCCGCCACTTTGTCGCGGTAGATCGGCCGAACATCCTTGTACTTCTCTGCCCAGGCGTATTTTTCCTCTGGAGTGGCTTGCTGACCCAAGGCAGATATAGTGATCTGGCTCTGGCGATCCTCGATAATCTCACCCGCTGGGTGTTCGCACCAGATCCCCATCTCCCGTGCGGTTGACTCAAGCACGCTCACGATCTGCGCCTTTTGCTCATCCGTCAAGTCCTCGGCGTACTGCAGCTGCCACTCACCCGCCTGTGGGTCAAAGCGGTAATAGCGCGTGCCACAGGTGGGCATGGCGTGAAATTTGCCCAGCAGCTCGGGCGACACATCAAGGCGACTCGTCACCTGCTTTTGGATCTGCTTGAAGTCTCCACCGGTGATGACACACACATCATACTTCTCCAGCAAGCGCCCCAGCAGAGCCGCCATCCGGTCGCTTACAGGCGACTTCGTTACTGCTAGCGTATCGTCTAGATCAAATGCGATTAGTTTTTTCATGACAAATTCTCCTCTTGTAGCTACTAATGTGCCATTATCATACCATAAAATATGGCAAATACATAATAGAATAATAAATCACCCTATGCTCTGTTGAGTATGGCTATTGAGAACACTCATCTATCGTACAAGCACGAAGCTATTTTTGCCCTTTTTGATCAAGCTTGGACTCGTCGCTGGTTGATCACTGGTGATTTTTACACCATCAAGGCTAATGGCATTGTTTTTGATGAGGCGACGTGCTTCGCCATTGCTGGCGCAAACACCTGCCTCCACTAGTGCTGCTACCACTGACTGCGGCGAGACGGTTGGGATCTCGTTAGCCAGCGCATCAAGATCTTCCTCGTGCAGTGTCGATAGGTCATTATTACCAAAGAGCACACTGGTTACTCGCTCGACACTCTCGCGGCGCTCATGGCCGTGGACGATATCGGTCACTTCTCGTGCTAGCGCCTTTTGCAGGGTGCGCGCGCCAGGGTTAGCACGGTGGGTGTCGATCAATGTTTCGATAGTTGCTTGATCAAGCAAGGTGTAGATCTTGATCAAGTCTTCGCTCGTCTCGTCATCGCAGTTGAGCCAGAATTGGTAGAATTTGTATGGGCTCGTCAGTGCTGGGTCAAGCCAAACTGCACCACCTTCCGACTTGCCGAACTTCACTCCTGTTTGCTTATTAATTACTAGTGGCGCCGTCAAAACGTGAGCTTCACCGCCCTCGAGTTTACGAATGAGCGACACGCCTGTCACGCTATTACCCCATTGGTCGGCACCAGCCAATTGCAGCGTCGCACCCTTCTCGCGGTACAGATGCAAGAAGTCATAGCCTTGAATTAATGCATAACTAAATTCACCATAGCTAATGCCTGCCCCGCCTTCGCCGATCCGTTGCTGCACAAAATCGCGGTCGAGTAGCTGCGTCATACTCACGTGCTTACCGATCTGGTGCAAAAAATCGACATAATTAACGCGAGCAAACCAATCGGCATTATTAACTACTGCAAAATCCTGGCCGCGAAATATCTGTCGAAATTGCGCCGTCAATCCCTCAACACTACGCGCCACCGTCTCGGCATTGCGGAGATCGCGCTCTTGCTTTTTGCCGTCTGGGTCGCCAATCATCCCGGTTGCACCTCCCACAAGCAACAGTGGTATGTGTCCATGGTCGATGAAGTGCCGGCATAGCATCATAACGGCCAAGTTGCCAATCGTCATGCTCGGTGCACTCGGGTCAACGCCGATGTAGAAAGTGCGCGGTTCATTGATGTCATTGATATCAGCAAACGTCGTTTGGTTAATGAATCCGCGCCAGGTTAATTCTTCTGCTAAGGTCATATATCCTCCACTCTTGCTCTTTCTTATGCTCATGTATTGCTATTTATTTTAGCACGAAATAGCGCGAGGTAGTGGGGCTGCGCCGCAGGAAAAGACTAGCCCTACCCGCCTACATAATGCTATAATGCAGAAGAATATTGCGTGTTAGAGGAAATAAGAGATCGTGGTTAAAAATAATTTATCACATCGAGTTAGCGTCTACTCCAATCTTGCAGCCAAGCGCCGCACCAAAAAAGACGCCGAAGCCCGCCGCAAAGCGGAATACTTGGCAAGCCTACCCAAGCAGCCCCTCAAACGGCTACTCTATCGCTTGCACCCACGCCGGGTGGCACAGTTTTTATTTAGCAAGCGTGGAGCTTTTGCCATCCTCAAGGTGATTGGTGGGTTTTTCCTCATACTGGCTCTTATTATTGCTGGGCTCTTCACCTACTACCGCAAAGACCTCGATGCAATCCGCCCAGGCGAGATAGACAAGCGCGTCCAGACCACCGTTACCAAATACCTCGACCGCAGCGGCCAACTCCTCTGGGAAGACAAAGGTAACGGCGATTACAAGCTGGTGGTTGACGGCAACCAGATTAGCGACTACGTGAAGAAAGCGACAATCGCTGTGGAAGACCGCGATTTTTACAACCACCACGGCATTAGCCTGGCTGGTATTTCTCGCGCTTTCTTGAGTAACTCGCAGGGTAATGCTGTGCAGGGTGGCTCGACGCTCACGCAACAGCTCGTTAAGCAAGCCTTTTTCGAGAAGAGCGAAATCGAAAAACGCGGCCTGGATGGCGTGCCACGCAAGATTAAGGAGGTGATTCTCTCGATTGAGGTGGAGCGCATGTATAGCAAAGACCAGATCCTCAATCTCTACCTCAATGAAGCATCGTATGGTGGCCGCCGTAATGGCGTCGAATCGGCTGCCCGCACCTACTTCCAGAAGCCAGCCAAGGATCTCACCCTAGCCGAATCGGCCCTACTGGCTGGTATTCCGAATAGCCCAGGACTCTACGACCCATATTACATACCAGGTAATAGCGCCCTCATTGCACGCCAGCACAAGGTGCTTGATAGTATGGTTGAGATGAATTACATTACTAAAGAGCAGGCCAACGAAGCAAAGCAAGTTGCCATTCTTGACACTGTGAGACCAAAGGCTGAGCAGTATGCCGACATAAAAGCGCCGCACTTCGTCCTGATGGTACGCGACCAGCTCGAAAAAGAGCTGGGCAAATCGACCGTTGGCAAAGGCGGCCTCACTGTCACGACTACGCTTGACTCTACACTCCAAGGCAAGCTTGAGACTCGTATACAAAGTATGTTTAATGGCAAGCTTACTAATTCTCACTGTGGTAATACTAACTGTGCGACCTATGCTGGCTTTACCAATGGCGCAGCTGCTATTGAGGATAATAAAACAGGTCAAGTGGTAGCGCTAGTTGGGAGTCGAGACTTTAACTATGACGTCTTTGGTCAAAATAATGCCGCTACCGCCTTTATCCAGCCTGGCTCATCCATCAAGCCACTCGTCTATGCCCAGCTCTTCCAAAACAAGGGTAATGGCAGGACTAACTACGGGAGTGGTTCTGTCCTCTCCGACTCAAAGATTAGCTTTGGTAGCTGGACGCCGCAAAACGCCGATGGCAAGTTCCAAAACAACATTAATCTCCGCCAAGCCCTCGCTCGCTCGCGTAACATCCCCGCCATCAAGGCTATGCAAGAAAATGAGCGCAATAGGCGTGGCAGCACCTGGCAGACTATTCGCGAGATGGGAGACAGCGCCTACTGTACCCAAGGTGCAGATGCTCAAGCTGGTCTATCAAGTGCTATCGGGAGCTGCGGAACGCGCCTTGTCGACCACGTCAATGCCATCGCATCTTTGGCGCGGATGGGCACCTACACCCCGCAATCAACAGTTCTCAAAGTAACCAATAGCACCGGCCAAGTCCTCAAGCAATACACCGCCTCAACCAGGCAGGTGATCGACCAGCAAGCTGCCTACATTGTCAACGATATCCTCGGCGACTCGAGCGCCAGAGCCAACCTTGGTGGCGGGCAAGACTACATGCCACAGATGAACCGCCTCAAGGCAAAAACCGCTGTCAAGACTGGTACATCAAACTCCGAGATTAATGGCAAGGTAGTAGCGAAGGATATTTGGACAGTTGGCTACACACCAGCACTGTCGATGGCTGTTTGGCTCGGTAATTCGGACACTTCGCCACTGCGTAATGGTAACTCGCTCATCCCCGCCATGCTGCTCGACTACACTATGGCCGACGCCACGCAATATTACGTCAGCCAACACAAAGCATCGTACAGCGACTGGTTCTCTGCACCCAGCGGTATCCAGCGGATCAACAATGAGATCTATCCATCGTATTACAACAAAAACTCTAACCGCAGCAGCAACACAATGTCATTCGACCGGGTGTCTAAGAAAAAGGCCACAAACTGTACACCAGAGTCAGCTCGTGTGGATATCCCCGTCACTCGATCGAAAGACTCGTCGGGCAAAGAAACCGTCTCAGCCCAAGATGGCTATGACGCGACCAGCAGTGACGACACCCATCGCTGCACCGACTCCAAGCCAAGCGTCTCCGTCGCCGTAAGCTCTAGTGGGCAATCGGCGACGGTATACTACCGCCAGGGCAGCCACCCACTCCAGCAGCTGGAGGTGAAGGTAGGCGACCAACTCGTTGGTACGCGCCACGTCAGTAGCGACGGCGACACCAATATCTCTATCCCCGCTTCTGCTGGCAAAAACTTCACCGTGACTGCCACACTGACAGACAGCGTATACTATAGCGACAAAAACACCGCTCATGGCCAGCGAACGAGCTAGTGCGTTTGTAGAGAACAATGAAATACCCTGCGACTGTATGTGCAGGATTTTTTATAGTGGAGTTTAAATATAGGATTATATATCTACTCCAAGCTTGTTATTTATCCCCTAGAAGTAGCCTACACCCTTCGAATAAGATATCGGGGGATTAGGCATCTCTATAATGGGAATATCAAGAAATTTAGGGCTTACGATTAAAAATAGAATACATCTGCTTTGGAGTCGATCATCGCGATTCTAGCTCATCCAAGATACATCCTTAGCCTATTATCTCTCGCAGCATGCCCTTCTTGCAATCAGCTTGCACTCCGCACTTCATCACATTTTCTCCAGTTTCGCCGGACATAATTGGAGCTCACGACCATACAGGGGACGCTATAATCATAAGGAAAGCAATAAAGGTTTCACCACCCTCACCAACTGCCGATGTAACTCCGGCGCTCCCGCCAGCCAGGTGAAGTTCTCGTGGGAGCGGTTCAGGGCGTCGTGGTAATCCATGGGGTTGCCAGCAATATCGGTATAGATGCCACCCGCTTCCTCAATAATGATCTGCTGCGCGACATTGTCCCAGATCTTGCTCGTTTGGTTGGCGCAAGCGCCATAGGCACCCCTCGCAACCATTGCTTGGTCGAAAACACTGTTGGAGGAGCGAAGATTACGGATCGAGAGGATGATGGTGCTAAGTAGCTCAGCCTCACGCTTTGTCCGGGCTGGGTCCTCAGGGTGGCCGTCAATAC
>ERZ773038.941-NODE-941-length-17729-cov-6.684112_pt1 | contig 17729 bp, 15 predicted proteins | sample MGYA00511665_ERZ773038 | MGnify/ENA primary metagenome ERZ773038 (study PRJEB29015, sample SAMEA2737966) | human oral metagenome | biome: human oral; feature: human-associated habitat; material: dental | place: China | collected 2028 ... | reverse complement strand
AGTCGCCAGTGCACGCTCATTGCTGAGGTCACCAGTGCACGCGCATCGCTATGGCATCCGCGAATTTCTTCAGATGCATCGGGTCATGCGATAGGTAGAGAGATCCGTCGATGAGCGAGACTTCGAGGACGTAGAACTCGTGGGCGTCCTTCGGGCCCCCGCGGACGATGTCGACGCGGTTGTACAGGAGAAGTTCATCGCGCCCGCACATGTCGACGATGTAGCCATGGACGATCTCGCGGATTTGCTCGCCCCACCGCCATTCCTGGGCATTGGTAGCGGCCGAGCGAACGACTTCCTCGTGGAACTGTTCCGAAGAGCGGAAGCTGGGGTGCAGCATCGGGTCTTTCTCGACCTGATAGGAAGCCAATCCGTTGAGATAGATGAGAGAGGTTTCACCGGAACGATCGATCTGGTCGAGGTATCGCTGAACCATGACCGGACGGCCGTTTTCCAGCTCGCTCATCGCATGGCGGATGGCTTCGCCACGGGAGTTCGGGTCGATGGCCGTGTAACGCCCGGTGCCGCGCCCGCCCGAGGAAATGGCCGGCTTGACAACGAAATCCCCGTAGGCGGGAAAGCGTGTGTGGAGTTGGTGCTTCGTCAAATTTTGCTCGGGTTCTAGCCACACCGTTGGAATCACCGGCAGGCCGCGGGCCTCCAGTTCGCGTAGATAATGCTTATCGGAATTCCAATCCATGACTTGGGACTGGTTGAGAATTCGCGGAATCGAGTGTGCCCAGGCGCGGAACTGGTCGCGATTCGCGGCGTAGTCGCGGACGGAACGAACGATGACGGTTCCCGCCTGCGACCAATCGACGTCGGGATCGTTCCACACGGAAATCCGGGGTTCGAGGCCGCGCTCGCGCAAGGCATCGGGAAGCCCCTGCTCATCGTCATCGAGGTTTGGAAGTTCGGCGCACGTCGCCAGGGTCACGATCGGATCAGACACGCTTCTAACTGTACCTGACCAGAATTGTGCGCATCACGGCCGAGCGCCTATTGCCGCCCAGCCACCATCATTTGCCCACGTGCTTGTCCCGTGTTTGACAGCCCTTATACCCCGTGTTTGACAGCCGTCGGCCGCCGAGCAGCCAACGGCTGTCAATGGTCGAGCCTCCGAACGGCTTCCCCTGCCTGGCTATCCAACCGGAGCTCTCGGGTGTGCGCCTCAGTTTGCGTACCATTGGAGAAAAGCAACTGCCGTTCACAAATTCGAAGAAGACTATGATCGAGATTCTTTCTTCCAGTCCCTTATTGACGCTCTTCGCCGTTGTGTCTATAGGGGCCGTGCTTGGTTCCATCCCGTTGGGAAAGATCCGATTCGGAGCCGCTGGCGCCCTTTTCGTAGGCCTCGCTTTTTCCGCTAAGGCGCCGAAACTGGGCGAGAATATGGCGATCGTTCAGTCGATTGGCCTGGCCTTCTTCGTCTACACCGTTGGAGTGGGAGCTGGGGCAACCTTCTTCAGCCAGCTTCGCCAGCAGACGCCGCTGATTGCCGCAGCCGCAGTTTGTTCGCTAGTGGGAGCGGTGGCGACCGTCGCCCTCACCCACATTCTCGACGTGCCTCGGGACCTCGCCACCGGCCTCTTCACGGGGGCTCTCACAGCGGCGCCCGCCCTTGATGCAGCCACGCGAATTGCCGACAGCCAAAGCCCGAGCATCGGCTACGCATTCGGCTATCCTCTAGGCGTCATCATCGGGATCGTCATAGTTTCTCTAGTCGTCGGCCGCACGTGGAAAGGCTTGAAGGATACGCCTTCCCTCGCAGGAGTGGGTCTCAATGCCGTTACAGTCCACGTCACCGCTCCTATCAACATTCGTGACATCCCCGAATGGAAAGCCCAAGAAGTCCGCATTTCCTATCTTCGCCGGCAAGGCAGAGTCCGCGTAGCGCTTCCCGGCGAGGATTTGGAGGTTGGCGACGACGTCGTTGTCGTTGGCATTCCCGACGCCGTTGATCGAGCCGTAACCATGCTCGGCAAACGGCTGGACACCCATCTTGCCCACCATCGCGACACCGTCGACTTCGAGAGGATCGTGGTGTCGAATCCCGACGTCGCCTCCCGCACAATCGCCGAGCTCAATCTTCCCGCGCAATTCGGAGCGATTGTCACCCGTGTGCGCCGAGGCGATCTCGATCTGCTTGCCGCAGACGATTTCGTTCTGCAGCTAGGCGATCGCGTCGCTGTCGTGGTGCCAGCCAACCAACTCGATGCCGTTCAGGATTACTTCGGCGATTCTGAGCGTCGCATTTCCGAGATCGACGCACTCGGCTTCGGCCTGGGAATGGTGCTTGGCATGCTGCTTGGACTGGTCAGTTTTCCCATGCCCGGCGGGGCGTCCTTCAGCCTCGGCCCCGCTGCCGGTCCGCTCATAGTGGGAATGATGCTCGGCGGATTGCGTCGCACAGGCCCCATCATTTGGACGCTCCCCGAAGCTGCAAATCTCACGATCCGACAGATCGGCCTCCTGCTCTTCCTGGCGGGTTTGGGCCTGACCTCGGGCCCGGCTTTCGCGCGGCTACTGGCCTCCCCAATGGCGTTGAAAGCGACGGTGTTGGCGATCATCGTGGGCGCCATCGCCTGCCTCAGTATGGTCGTAGCCGGACGAGGCGTACTCAAACTCTCAGCTCCGCGAACGGCGGGCGGCATCGCGGGCTTTTTGGGGCAGCCGGCCGTTTTGCAGGCGGCGTCGGCCAGAGTGAAAGACGAACGTGTCGAGGCGGCTTATGCGACCCTCTTCGCTATCGCAATCATCGTGAAGATCCTGCTGGTTCCATTCGTATGGAATCTGTAGACGCACCGATGCGAACACTTGAGCCAGCCTCAGGCAATGGCAACTTGAGAAAGCCTCGGGTTCAGACAAAAAGCTCCGCGATCTTTCGACCGCGGAGCTTTGTCCGTACACCGCCTGGGACTCGAACCCAGAACCCACTGATTAAGAGTCAGTTGCTCTGCCAATTGAGCTAGCAGTGCTTGCGGAATTAGATTACTCAGGCTCCCACCGCCGTGCAAGCCGCCTCTATGTGATCTAGCTCCATCGCCATGCCCACCGATGCCGCCGATGTCGGTTCACCTACTTGCGGCTCATTAGCTCCATTGCGCTACTGCAACCATGTTTGGCACAGCCGCCACCATGCCTGACACTGCCACGATAATTGCTCGATCTCTGTTTGCTTCACCTCCCTTTCGTTTGATTTTCCCTTACTCCTATCGACGATGTCAGCACATTGATTTGACATTCTGTACCAACTACTATGTACAGTCTAACTATGAGCACAAGAACCCGGCTGGTGTCCGTCACCCAAGACCTTTTATGGGAACGGGGGTATGCAGCAACCAGCTCTAAGCAGATCCGTGACCGGGCCGAGGCCGGCCAAGGCAGCATGTACCACCACTTTTCGAACAAGAAGGAACTTGCCAAGACTGCTCTGGAGCAGAGCGCTGCGGCGATGCGCGCCGAGGCCGAGACGCTTTTGGCCGAGGAAGGAACGGCCACCGAGCGTGTGATCGCATACTTGAAACGGCAACGAGACTCGCTGCGCGGTTGTCGGATGGGACGCATGACGTACGACGCCGACGTCTTGGCGACTCCGGAGCTCCTTCGCCCCGTCGCCGAAACACTCGGATGGATCGTGGACGCCCTCGCCGACGTCATCAGGCAAGGACTAGAAGCCGGGGAATTTCCGCCCGAAACGGATCCCAGGCAACTCGCCTCAATGGTGGTCGCCACCGTTCAAGGCGGCTATGTGCTCGCACGCGCCCAACAGGACCCCGCCGCCTTCGACGCCGCGGTCGCGGGCGCGGCATCACTCCTGCAAGGTCAAGCACGACAATAACGAAAACTCACACCCCGGCGGAACAATCCAAAACAAAGTGACACACAAACAGCAAAGGAGTCATATCGATGTACGCAATGCAGTACGAGATCGCCTTGCCAGCCGACTACGACATGGACATCATTCGCGAAAGGGTCCGCACAACCGGTCATCTCATGGACGGATTCCCCGGACTCGAGTTCAAAGCCTTCCTCATTCGAGAGAAGGCCAAAGGGGCCTCAGAAAACTCCTATGCTCCCTTCTATGTATGGCGGGACACCAAAGGAATGAGCAGCTTCTGCTGGGGCGAACCCGGCTATTCCTCTATCGTGCGCGACTTTGGACGGCACCCCATCCACGACTGGACTCTGCACGAGATAGCTTACGGACCGGCCGGTTACGCAAAAGCACGCAGCCTGTCCATCCAAAAAATCTCGCTTCCGGCCGGCTCCACTCCTTCCAGCCACGTCGAAAGGCTCTCAACCGCCTTCCTTTCCGACACTAATGTCGATACCATCGCCCGCGTCACGGCCGTCGACGTGTGCACCTGGACCCTCATTTTGGTCGAACTAAGCGTAAAGGCAGCGAATCAAACAGCGGTGAATTCGGCGGACGCCGGCACAACGGCTACACATTCCCTGCCCGGAGACGAAATCACCACGAAAGACATCGCGTTGGATCGGGTGACGTACGAGGTTCTTCACGTATCGACAGCCAGGTGAATACGCGAAACAAACCGCGACTGCGCGCGCCTCTCGCCAACACAAAGCCTTTTCGAAGAAGCCCGTCGAAAAGAAAAAGCCCGCAAACCTGAGATTGCGAGCCTTACCCGTACACCGCCTGGGATTCGAACCCAGAACCCACTGATTAAGAGTCAGTTGCTCTACCATTGAGCTAGCGGTGCGGATTCCAACTTTACCCGCCGATCGCGGCGCAGGCAAACGCCGATCCCGTGGCGCGCGACACCGTCGCCGCAGGAGCCGCGGGAAACCGACGTTGCCGTTCCAATGCCGGCCTTGTGGCAATCTTGTGGGGTGACGAACGAAAAGCCCAACGCCCCAGCCCTCAACCTTGCGCTTGACAGGCTCGAAGACGCCTTCGGATTCACGCCCGACGGCGACGCCGTCTACGAGGAGTTCTCGAACTGGGCCGAATCGACGGGACGCCCCCTCTATCCACACCAGGAAGAGGCTCTTCTGGCTGCGGTTTCCGGCGACAACCTGATCGTGTCCACGCCGACGGGATCGGGCAAGTCGATAGTCGCGCTCGCGGCGATCTTCACCGCCCTCGCGCACGGGCGGAGCGCCTACTACACGGCGCCGCTCAAAGCCCTCGTCTCGGAAAAGTTCTTCGAGCTCATCGCGGCCTTCGGCGCGCACAACGTCGGCATGGTCACGGGCGACTCGTCCATCAACGCCGGGGCGCCGATCGTGTGCGCAACGGCGGAAATCGTCGCGAACATCGCTTTGCGCGAGGGCGACGCCGCGGGCATCAGCGTGCTCGTCGCCGACGAGTTCCACTTCTACGGCGATCCCCAGCGCGGGTGGGCATGGCAGGTCCCTCTCTTAGAGCTCGCCTCGACCCAGCACGTCCTCCTCTCCGCCACGTTGGGCGACACGTCCTTCCTCGCGGAAGACCTGAGCAAACGCACCGGCAGGAACACATCCGTCGTGGACCGCGCCGAACGCCCCGTCCCCCTTGCGTTCTCCTACTCGCGCGAACCCCTCGGCGAAGTCGTCCTCGAACTCGTCCACACCCACCGCGCCCCCGTCTACGTGGTCCACTTCTCACAAAAAGAGGCCGTCAGCCAGGCGCAGGCACTGCTTCCGATCAATCTGACGACGAAGGCCGAGCGCGAGCTCATAGCCAAGGAGATCGGCGATTTCCGCTTCGGCCCCGGCTTCGGAAAAACGCTGTCCAAACTGCTGCGATCGGGCATCGGCGTCCATCACGCAGGGCTGCTCCCCCGCTACCGCCGGCTCGTCGAAAGGCTCACGCAAGCCGGCCGGCTCAAGGTCGTCTGCGGCACGGACACCCTCGGCGTCGGGATCAACGTCCCCATTCGAACCGTGCTCCTGACGTCGCTGTCGAAGTTCGACGGAACCCGTTCACGCCACCTTTCGGCCCGCGAGTTCCACCAGATAGCGGGCCGGGCGGGCAGGGCCGGGTTCGACACGGCGGGCGACGTCGTCGTCCAAGCCCCCGAGTACGAGATCGAGAACGCGAAGGCCCTGGAAAAGGCCGCCGGGGACCCCAAGAAGCTCAAGAAACTCGTTCGAAAGAAAGCCCCCGAAGGCGTGGTGCTGTGGGGAGAGAAGACGCTCGCGCACCTTCAGAACGCGACGCCGGAAAAGCTGGCCTCGCAGATGCGCGTCAACCACGCCATGATCCTCAACCTTCTGCAACGCCCCGGGGATTCGGTGGCCGCCGCCGTCCGTCTGCTGACGGACAACCACGAGCCCAAAACCGAGTCGAACCCCCTCATCAGAAGGGCGGTCGAGATCTACGAAACGCTCCGTTCGGCGGGGGTCCTCGTCCACCACGACGTCCAATGGCAGGCTGCCCACCCCGGCGAATCCGCGGTGGATTTCGCCCGCGAGGTTCCGAGCGACTTCGCCCTCAACTCCCCTCTGGCCCCCTTCGCGCTCGCGGCCCTCGACCTGCTCGAACGCGAGTCCCCCGACTATCCGCTCGACGTCGTCTCGGTGGTAGAGGCCGTCCAGGAAAATCCGATGCAGGTGCTCTACGCGCAGGAGCGCGCGGCGCGCGGCGAGGCGATCGGAAGGATGAAGGCCGCCGGAATGGGCTACGAGGAGCGGATGGCCGAGGCGGACTCCATCACGTGGCCGCGGCCCCTCGCGGAGCTTTTGGAGGGGGCCTTGGCCGTCTACCGTCAGACGAATCCGTGGGTGGACGGCTACGACCTCACCCCGAAATCGATCGTGCGGGAAATGGTGGAGCACGCCGAGACGTTCTCCGAGTTCGTCTCGCGCTACGACCTGGCGCGCAGCGAGGGCGTGCTTTTGCGCTACCTCTCGGACGTCTACAAGGCCCTGCGGCAGACCGTGCCGCTCGAGGCCCGCACGGACGAGGTCGACGAGATCACGCAGTGGCTGGGAACGCTCGTTCGCTCGGTCGACTCCTCGCTCCTCGACGAATGGGAGGCCCTCGCCGACGGCAAAGTGACGCCCGAGGAGGCCGCCCGTATGTCCGGCGAGGCCGAGGGCGGGCTCGACGAGGTCGCCTTCGGGGCGGACGAGAACGGCGCCGCCGCCTTTACCCGCAACCGCCACGCCTTCAAGGCCGCGGTCCGCAACGCGGCGTTTCGCAGAGTCGAGGCCGTTCAATTCGAGGACCTCGACTCCTTGGACCGCCTCGACGGCGAGCCCGCGTGGGCAGAATCCAGCCGATTTGGGGACGCCGACAGCCAAATTGGAGACGAGGGCGGCGAGGCCGAGGCTGCGTGCGGCGAGGCCGGGGCCGCACGCAGCAAAGCACAGGACACACGCAGCGAAACAGGGGACGAGGGAAGCCGGGCGACGCCCTCAAAGCGCGAAGCGGGGCCCGTATGGGACGGCGACGCCTGGATGGACGCCACCGATCCGTACTTCGACGTCTACGAGAGCGTCGGCATCGACTCCCACGCCCGCGGAAACGAGTTCTTCCGAGTGCAAGAACAGGTCGACGCCGCAGACCTCGCCGAGGCGGGCGTGCCCCGCGAGGTCGCCGAGGCCCTCGTCGAAGGAAAGCGACCCGGCCGTCTATGGATTGTCACGCAGATTTTCGACGACGGCGAAGGCGACGGCGGCTGGGGCTTCCGCGCATTCGTCGACCTCGACGAATGCGACGAGCTGGGTGCGGCGAAGCTTCGGGTCGTCCACGTCGGCGAGCTGTGATCCCGGCCGGGCCAAAGTGCGCTGCCAGGTCCGGACGCGCCCGCGGATTCCACGCCGACGGGATCTCCACAGACGAGGGCTGCAGGCTCCGTAGTCGTCTGGATTCCTTGCACAATCCGGCTCTCGCCCGCGGACGAGGGCTAGAGGCTCCGGCCCGTTCGAGGCCTTGCGCACCTGCAGGTATCAGACGCCTTCGCCGTGGGACGAGAGGCTCCGGCCCGTTCAAGGCTTTGCGCACCTGCCGCGCACGGACGCGCCCGCTAGAATTCAAGGGTCGAAAGGGTTGGCATAGATGAACGAAAACGGCGGCAAAGGCACCGGCGGTGTCGAGACGAGCCGAGTCGACGCAAACGGCGGCCGGACAGACGGCGTCGAGACGAACGGCGTCAACTGGTCCGGTCAGGAGACCAGCTTCGAGGGCATCACTCGGCCCGATGCAAGCGAGATCGCGGGGCGCTGGGAGAGACTGCGCGACAAAGTGGCCGCGGCCGCGTCGCACGCGGGGCGCGACGAGAACGCCGTCTCGATTCTGCTGGCCGCCAAGTTCCAGGAGCCCGAACGGGTCGTCGCAGCCTTGCGCGCCGGAGGCGGCCTGATAGGCCACAACTACATCCAGCAGCTGGAGGAGGGCGAAAGGGCTCTGAGCGAGCTGGGCGCGCCCTTCCACCGCGTCCACGTCATCGGCCACGTGCAGGCGAACAAGGCCGGCAAGGCGATCCGGGCAGCCGACTGCATCGAAACCCTCGATTCGCTCAAGCTCGCTGCACGCCTCGACCGGCTGCAAGGCGAACGCATCTCAGCGGGCGAGCTCGGAAAGGACGGCAACCCCCTCGGCCCCTTCCACGTCATGATCCAGGTCAACTCGGCGGGCTCCGAATCTCAGCACGGCGTGGATCCGTGCGGCGTCGTCGACCTCGCCGGAGCCGTCGCGGAGCTGCCGAACCTGCGCCTCGTCGGGCTCATGCTCATCGGCGCGAACACCGACGACGTCGCCGCGGTGGCCGCCTCCCATGCGCGCGTGCGGGAGCTGCGGGATGCCGTTCAGGCCGCCGGCGTCGTCAGCTGCACCGAATTGTCGATGGGCATGACGGGCGACATGGAAATCGCCATTGCCGAAGGATCAACGGAGGTTCGAGTCGGCACGGCCGTGTTCGGGCCGCGTCCCGTGATGAAGCAAACCAGCTCGCAATGAGGCAAGACAAACATCATTGAGCAATCCCGCTCGCAATGAGGCAAGACAAACATCATGAAGCCCGATTGCTCGACATGAAGCAAGCCTGCTCATCATGAAGCCAGATTGCTCGCCATGAAGCAAGCCTTCGCCATGAAGCATTGCCAGTTGCCGGTCTAAGGGCACTACGGAATGCGCGCCAGCCAGGCCGGGTCGGCGAATTTGGCGTCAGCGAGGCTCTTGGCGGCGATCAGTTCGTCGGGGCGGTACTTTGCTTTTCTCACCGTGCGCCCGCGCGCCAGCGATCGGCGAAGCGCCTCGATGACGTCCTCGCGCGCCGTGTCGACGTAGGAGCGGATTCCCACCACCTTCTTCTGGGCGCTCTTCGTGCCGCGCGCGCCGGTGTCCGGCCGGAAGAGCCGGGTGACGGCCAGCAGCTGCTCGGTTTCGATTTCCCAGCTCATGACCGCGTGGTGAATCGTCGCGCCCCCGGCGAGCCTGCGTTGGGCTGCGCCGCCGATCTTCCCGTCGAGGGTGGCGATGTCGTTGACCGGCATGTAGAAGGCCGGCACTCCCATTTCTTTCAGGGCACGCAGAACCCACGAATCGCACAGCGCATAGGATTCGCGCAGGCTCAGGCCTGAAAGGGCCGCGCTTGGCACGATCACCGAATAGGCGACCGCCCGGGCGGGGTCCATGTACATCGTGCCTCCCCCGCTTGCCCGCCGCGCCAGTGCGATTCCGCGTTCTTTCGCGGCTTCGACGTCGATCTCGTTGCTCAACGACTGCGAGGAGCCGATCACCGCCGCCGTTTCACTCCAACTCCAGAGGCGAACAGCTGCGGGGCGGACGCCGCCTGCGACGCTGTCTGCGACGGCGTGGTCGAGCGCCAAGTTCAAAGCGATCGAAAGAGGGCGCGATTCGAGCAGGTCGAATCGGGAGGGGAGGCCGGCGGCGTGGGCCTCCGGAAGGCGGACGCCGTAGGCCTCCGGAAAGCGGTAGGCGCCGGGCTTTGACGAGCGGCCGACGCCGAGATCCACCGCTCGACTAAGCGAGCCGATAGAGCCAACCGTGGCGGTCCTCGACCTTTCCAAGCTGGATTCCCGTGATTCGATCGTAAATCGTTCTCGTCACTTCGTTTCGGGGGATCTCCACTCGGAAATCCTTGCCGGAGAGCGAGCCGATGGAGGTGATGACCGCAGCGGTTCCGCAGGCGAACATCTCGGCGACGGCGCCGCTCTCGATTCCGGCCAGCACGTCGGCCAAGGCAAGGGTCTCCTCGCGGACGTCCGCGCCGTCATCGTGCAGAAGCTGGAGAATCGACGAGCGGGTGCAGCCCGCCAAAATGTTGCCGGTGAGCTTCGGGGTGCGGATCGACCCGTCGGACATCACGACGAAAACGTTCATGCCTCCGAGCTCGTCGATGTTCGTGTCGGTGGCGGCGTCGAGGAACATGACCTCGTCGTATCCGCCCTCGTGCGCGATCGTTTTGGGCAGGAGCGATGAGGCGTAGTTGCCTCCGGTCTTCGCGTCGCCCATCCCTCCGGGGCCGGCGCGGTGGAAGTCGCGTTCCACCCACACGTCGATCGGCTGGAAGCCGTTGGCAAAGTAGGCCCCTGATGGCGATGCGACTGCCAAGTACTCGTAGCGTTCGGCGGCGCGAACGCCCAAGAACGCTTCGGATGCGAAGACGAACGGCCTGAGGTAGAGGGAGGAGCCGGGCGCGTCGGGAACCCAAGCGGCGTCTTGGCGCACGAGGTTGACAAGCGATCCGATGAAGGCCTCGTGTTCGAGCTCGGGTATAGCCAACCGGCGATTGGAGTGGTTGAGGCGGGCCGCGTTGTACGTGGGCCTAAACGTCCAGATCGAACCGTCCTCGTGGCGGTAGGCCTTCAGCCCCTCGAACGTTTCCTGGCCGTAGTGCAGCACCGCGCCGGCGGGGTCCATGGAGAGCGGGCCGTAGGCTTCGATCCTGAAATCATGCCACCCTTTGTCAGGCGTCCACACGGCGTGGGCCATGTGATCGGAGAACTGCTTTCCGAATCCCGGGGCGGCGAGCACTCCTTCGCGCTCGGCCTCGCTCGCCGGATGCAGGTTGGGCCTGACATCCCATGTGCCGGCGAGGTCGGCGGCGGCGGGCACCGCCTCCATCGACGCCAGTTCAAGATCCGTGTAACTCATAAGATCACTTCTTTCTCGGGGCAATGAGTCGATTCTAGTGCCAGATCGGGCGCCGGACGATTCCGATCGCCTCGGCGATCCATCCGCCGCACGGCTCGCCGTACGTCCTTTCCCGCGTGCGGCAAGGCCCGCGCCTCAGCCGCGGACCAAGGCCGCGAGGGCGTTTCCGACGTCCGACGTCGAACGTTCCAAAGGCGTGCCCGCCTCGGCTGCAGCAGCCCTCGCGGCCATGTCGGATTCGATCGCGTTCTCGATCGCCCGGGCGTGCTCGGCGAGCCCGAGGTGGTCGAACATGAGAGCCACCGAGGCGACGGTCGCCGTGGGGTCGGCGATCTGCTTGCCCGCGATGTCGGGGGCCGAGCCGTGGATGGGCTCGAACATGGACGGAAAGGCCTTCTCGGGGTTGATGTTCCCGGAGGCGGCAAGCCCTATCCCGCCGGTTATCGCGCCGGCTTCGTCGGTGAGGATGTCTCCGAACAGGTTGTCCGTCGCGATCACGTCGAATCTGGCGGGATCGGTGACCAGGAAGATCGTCGCGGCGTCCACGTGCATGTAGTCGACTGCGACGTCGGGATACTCTGCGCCGACCTCCTCGACGACGCGCCGCCACAGCCCGCCGGCGTTGACCAGCACGTTGTGCTTGTGCACGTATGTGAGCTTCTTGCGGGGGCGCGCTTGGGCCTTGGCGAAGGCGTATCGCACCACGCGTTCTACGCCGTAGGCGGTGTTGACTGAGACTTCGGTCGCTATTTCGTGGGGGGTTCCCTGCCGGACGGCGCCGCCGTTGCCGCAGTAAAGCCCCTCGGTCCCTTCGCGAACCACGAGGAAGTCGATGTCGCCCGGGGCGGCCAGCGGCGTCGGAACTCCCGGATAGTGCCTGTTTGGCCGGAGGTTGACGTAATGGTCGAGAGCAAAACGCAGCTTGAGGAGGAGGCCGCGCTCCAGCACGCCAGAGGGGACTCGGGGATCTCCTATCGCCCCCAAAAGGATCGCGTCACGCCCCTTGATGTCTTCGAGGTCCGCGTCCGTGAGGGTCTCGCCCGTTGCGAGGTACCGGCGAGCGCCAAGGTCGTATGTGTGGGTTGCGATTTCGGGCCCGCCGAGGGTTTCGCGCACAGCATCGATAACCTTCAGGCCTTCCGCCACAACTTCGGGGCCGATTCCGTCGCCGGGAATCACTGCGAGGTCTATGGACGTCATGGATCTAGGATATCGACTGTTCAAAATACGGGATTCTTATCTCATTATTCGGACAGCTTTCGCGTCGAGCCGGCGTGCGTTCGAAGCCAAGGCGAACGGGATGCGAGCCCGGCCTTGACGGGCTCGGGCTCGCATCGACAACGGGGTTTGGGTGCCGCGCAGGACGCCCCGCAGAAGCGCCCATTCCGTAGGATTTCGAGGCTTGCGGGATCTCCAGGGTCAGGCGATCGGGCTTACGGGATCTCCAGGGACCAATTGCCTCCCGTGTTGTCGATCAAAATCAAACTTTCGCCGGTCTTTGCCGGGATTGTGACGTCCTTTTCCACGGCTGCCTTTTGTTCTTTGATGAAAGAGTTCGCTTTGGAGCTGCCGTCGGTGGGCCACAGGGTGCCGGTGACTCGCCCTTTGGAGGTGTTGCCAACGTACTTGAAGGTCGCCGATGCCTCGCCCCCGCGATACAAGAAGGCCTCATACGAGTTTCCTGCTATCGTCGCACCCTTCGAGACCGTTGGAATAGACGAGATCGGATAAACGCGGATCATCCACGGGCCGGGGGCCGTCACCCTGATCTTCGCCGTCTGTTTCCCGTTGGCGAAGGCGTCGAGCGGGAAGGTGCCCGTCGTCTTCTCGTCCTTGACCACTCCCCCGAAACGCTCCGTTTGCGATCCGCCGGCGTCCTGCGCCTCAACAAGGAAGAATCCGTAGTTCGACGCCGGGTTGATTTCAAAGTAAAGAAGAACAGGCTGACTTCCCTGGGGCTTTTGGATGTCTATCGTTTGGGGGCCGTCGCCCTGGTACTCCTTGAATGTGCCGGTGAGCGCAGGCCGGGTCGGTTTGGAGGGGGCGACCGTGCTCGCTGGAGTGCTTTCGTCGTCTGTTGGCTCGTCGGGGTCAGGACTCTTGCTTCGGGGCGACGTCGTCGCAGACGTGGACGGCGAGGACTTGGCGGTGGGTCCGTCGTCCTTGTCGTCTTTCATCAGCTTCGGCACGAAGATGATCGCGGCCGCGATGGCAATGACAGCCACCACCGATAGGACCGCTAAACCGGCTTTGCTTGTGAGGAAGGACTTCCGGGGCGTTCCGTCAAGACCGAAGGGCATGCCCGTCCCGAAGTCCGACGAGGCTCCATAGGTCGGCTGGCTCAAACCCTGGCCGTGGGCGGAGTAGTCGACTCCCGACCCCGGGAGCTCCCCTCCCGCCACCTGGCTTTCGGGGGCCGGAGTTCCAGGCTCCGCGGGCTGCCCGATCCCGGCTTGCGCGGCGAATCCCGATTGCGGGCCGGCCGACGGAGTGAATCCCGACCGCTCCGAGGAACCCTCGAGCCCCTGCTGGCTTGAAGGGCCCTGGAACCTGGGCTGGCCTGACGAGCCCGGTCCCGCAAAACCCGACGGAGCCGAAGAAGCCGACGGAGGGAACCCTGGCTGGCCCGACGAACCTTGGAAATCCGGCTGGCCCGACGAACCCGGCTGTTGGAAACCCGGCTGGTCGGCGAAGCTGTATCGCTCGGTCGGTTGATAACCGGCACTTTGAGCAGAGGACGACGACGAAGCCGACGGCGCCGGCCCAGCCTGCGAAAGGCCCGGCGCGTGCGCACCGAACGGAGGCCGCGCGGGCGCTGCTTGCCCTGCACCAGGAGCCGACTGAGCCGAACCAGGCACCGCCCGACCCGAACCAGGCACCGCCCGACCCACACCAGGCGCCAACTGAGCCGAACGCGGCTCCGACTGACCCCTGCCGGGGATTGGCTGCCCGGACCCGAGGCCCGCCGGTCCCGAATGGAACGGAGGCCGCCCCGGGCGAAAGGCGGACTGCCCCGAAGCGGACGTCGGCTGCGCACCGCCAGATTCAGTTTGCCGCAAGCCGGGGGCGGGATGCTCCGAACTTGACGCCGAGTAGGCCGACGGAGTCGAGAAGGCACTCGGAGCGGAGCTGCTCTCCGAAGGGCCCTGGCCCCCGGCCGGAACGTTTCGCCCTCCGGGGACGAAAGGCTGCCCGCCTCCGGCGGAGCCCGCGGGCGCAGAGCTCGCCGGGGCAAACCTCGGGCGTGAAGACTCTGGCGCCGCGCCGGCCCTGAAAGCGGGGCCGGGCGCGGCATTCGCCTGGTCGGAGCGATCCGGAGTCTGCTGCTGCGAACTCAGCGGCTCGGGCGGCGCGGCGTGCGCGCCAGAGCCGTTTCTTCTCCTCGAGGAACGCCTCGGCAAGCGGGAAATGGTCTCGTCAGCCGAGTTCGAGCTCCGGTCAGACTCGTCGGAGTCTCCGGCGGAAAGCGATACTCCCGCGGCAGGCGAATTAACCGAGGAATTCGAATCGTCGGGGAAGCGGGTGTCGTCGGGTGCCTGCGAAGAGTCGGGCGCGTACGGCGAATCGGACGAATCGGACGGCGACGAGGCGGAGGGCAGAAGGGTGGCATCGACGTCGATGTCTTCCACCCAGAAGTTCCAGCCAGCGGGAGCCGGACCCCAAGCGGGATCGGGCCTCCAACCAGCAGGAGGGGTCCACCCGTCGGGCGCCGGCGGCCAGTTCGGCGGTGGGTTGAATCTTTTGGACATGAGCAACACTCCTGTGGTGCGTGAAACGACGATGCCATTGTCCCACGCCCTCCCCCACCTGCCGCCACCCACGTCCACGGTGCGAAACGCCTCAAGTTTGCTTTGTTCATAAGCGAAAACCATTGGCGATCAAGGGTCCTGACGACGCCGAAACCGCCGCGAATCGGGCACTTCGACGTCTAAACACATCGAAGCATCCTGGGGCGCCGACTGTCGCGGACAGCACACAACTCATCCCTTACTAAAATGCGGTCCTATCGCCGTCGAGAGCCTCCGAAACGACGCCTTCGCGCGGCGATCGACCACGACTCTTTGGGGGCCGTAGAAACGCCGGGCGCGGAGAAGCTTTGCCTCCCTTCGCTGTTGCGCCCGCCGCCTTCGACTGCCTTCCAAGGGCTTTGCATGACGAGCATTCCTTCGACGTCGAGCGGCGTGCGATCGTGCCCAAGCGAGAGAATCGCGCATCGCTGTTCCGACCTGACCGGATAGATCATCAACGCTCTGCCTTGGCCGAGATTCTCTGCGATGAGCTCCCACACCTGATCTCTGACGCGACCCGAAAGATGCCCCACGAATACGCCCGCCGAGACTTCGAGCAGCCACCGGGTCAACGCGCCGCGAAGCCCGGCGGGCGCCGCAGAAAGGATGATTACAACCATGCGGCTGACCAGCCTTACTCTTCGTCGTCCAAAGACTCTAAGGCAAGTGAGTGGTTCATGCCGCCCGCGATGGCCTTGCGCTGGTAGTCCCACAGAGAGACGACGTTCACCTGGAGGTCCTCCCCCTCGTCGACCTCGAAAAGCCTGTGGATGTCTCGCACCGACCGCTCGATGACGTTCAGCTCGAATATTCGGTCGCGGACCCGGCGCCGGGTTGTCGCGGCAATGTCGCTCATGCCTTCGGCGACGACGTCGAAGGCGATCGGTATCGTCACATCCGCCTTGTAGAGGTCGGCGACGTCGTAGACGAAGGAACGCTCGTGACCCGTGTGAACGAATCCAAGTCCCGGCGAGCATCCCAGTGAAACGACGACGGCGTGGATCACCCCGTAGAGTGCGGCGTGCGCGGCAGACAGCGCCTGATTGATCGGATCTGAGGCGTCGAAATCATCGTGCTCGTACTCGCGGCGCTTCCACGGAACCCCCGTGCGCTTCGAGTTCTCACGGTAGACGGAACGAATTCGCGCGCCTTCCCGCCCCCGCAGCTGTTGCATTGTCAATCCGTCGACGTCCTCGCCTGCAAAACGCATCGTGTACATTTTCCTCGCGACCGCCAACCGCTTTTGCGGGGAGGAGACACGAGCCGCTTGCTCCACGAGCAGCCTGCTCGACGTCGCCAGGGACCTGCCGTGAGCGTAGTAGCGAACCCCGCGCTCGCCGACCCACACTGCGGTGGTCCCGCACTCGCCCAAAAGGCACATCGCCTGGTGGCTCACCGAGGTCCCCGGGCCCAGCAGCACCGCCAGAAGCGACGCAGCCGGAACCCGGACCAAGCCCTTGTCGTCGCGCGCCGTCACAGCGCCGTCCTCACGATGGACGACGCAATGCTCCAAATAGAGAAAGGACATCCGGTCGGCTGCGCGAGGAAGCGCCGTAACGGGAACGGGAAGCAGGCGCGCCATCGCTTCACTCCCTCGGGCGCGCCAAGGTCATGAGACCGCAGCCGTATGCCTTCGACGGGCCGAGCCCGTTGACGAGCATCTGGCGAAAGGCCCCGACCTCCTCGATCCGGAGAATGCCTTCGTAGACGACGCGTCCAATCGTGACCTTGCCTGACTTCTGTGTCTCGCGATCCTTCCTGTCGAACACCGGTTTCTCGCGCCGGACAACCAAGAGCGAGGCACGATCATTCGGATCATCGTCTTGCTCGGCTGACCCTTCGAGTGCCTCGGCAGCAGCGACGTTTTGCTCGCGTGCAGCGGTGCCTCCCAGCTTGCCATTCTCCCCCAATTCGACGCGCTCGGCCCGGTCATCCTCGCTGTGCCTCGTGAGCCCCGATTCGTCGGGGACCATCGGGATCGAGAACCCCTGCTTCTCAGCGCGCCTGAGCAGCCAGTCTCTCTGCTGCCTCGCAGTCACATGCACATGCCGTTTTCCCCGCTCGTTCGGCCCCCTGTTCTCGTTGCGAACAGGATTTGCCGCGAGTCTGAAAGCCCATGTTTGCCCTTCGGCGAGCCGGGAAAGGAAACCTTCATAATCAAGCGTGCGAGCCATCTGCGACGAAGTCGCGTCCGCCTCGATTTGCGACATGTCCGGACGCATTGGCGAAAGCACGTACAGGGCGACGCCGAAGTCCCCTTGGTCGACCCGCCACAGCACACGTCCAGCCGCAGAAGTTTCTGCGCGCGCCGACGACGATTCAACACCAATCGACGTCGGGGTTTCGGCTTGTGCAGGCAAATCCTCCGACGTGCTTCCGGCCGGATCTCCCCGATCGCCGTCGATGCTCCGGCCGAGATCACACGCCTTCATGACGACCGCGTGCATCACCTGCGGCGAGCCGAGCAGCCTTCTCGCGAACCGACGCCGCGGATCGAGTTCTATCTTCGTCAGGTGCATCTTCTACCTCGCATCTCTAACTTTCCTCCGACAGTTCCGCCATGGGATCGTGAGAGTCCGCGGCAGAACCCTCATATTCGTTCGGCCCCGTCAGCGAACTCAGCCCTCCCGCCGGATCTTCGAGCTCGGCCATTGGATCGAGCATTCCCACTGGGCCATGCATTTCCGCTGGATCGAGCATTCCCACCGGGTCAAGTTCTGCCATGGGATCGTGGTGGTCTTCGCCGACGTCGGAGCGCACACCCGCGCTCCCAGACGACGCTTTGTCTTTCACTCTCACCATATGCCGCTCAATGTCCCGGAACGAATACTCACGATGACGTGGGTCGAAGGAAAGAGGCACATCTCGGCTCC
>ERZ773038.937-NODE-937-length-17760-cov-12.181700_pt1 | contig 17760 bp, 15 predicted proteins | sample MGYA00511665_ERZ773038 | MGnify/ENA primary metagenome ERZ773038 (study PRJEB29015, sample SAMEA2737966) | human oral metagenome | biome: human oral; feature: human-associated habitat; material: dental | place: China | collected 2028 ... | reverse complement strand
TACTTGAACCACATTCTCTAAAAGAAAAATCATGACATCTTGTATATTCTTTCCTAAATATTTCTCTTTTCAATGCAGATTTCCTGTTGATGGGACTAAAAATATTTTTATCTCAATTTTATCACTGTGCAATATCGGACCAAAAAGAAATTTGGGGTAAATCAGATAAATTTGTCTCTCTGCTTATTGCAATTCCATGAAAATAATCTGTTAAACTTTTAGAATAATAAATTATATCGGAACCAACAATTGAAAATACTGGCGAAATCGGAGTATTACATGACGCAATATACCTATGACCAGAAATAGGAAATAATGTTGGAGAATTTATTAAACGACTTCGTATTTCTCTTTTCATAAGTACTAAATCGCTAGGAGCTTCTCCCCAATTATCACTCCAATCAACATCTTCTATTTCTTCTGCTATATTTTCTTTGATTATTTGTATGTAATTACTCAGCATTTTAACATTCTGAGGTGAAAAGTCACTCCAATCATACCAGTTTTTAGGAAGTTTCGTCATATTCCCATAAACTTTTTTAAATTCGTCAGGTAAATAAACTCTATAAATTTGCTCTATATTTCTAAACGTTCTTTCATTAAATTTTTTTGACACTATATACCTCTTGTTTTATTTTTATGAAAGATCGGTAGTGATCTTGAATATACCAAATGGAACAATCCTCACCTATAATAATTATTTCCATCCCACTTGATACTCCTTATACCTAATTCCAACAGGAAGGAGTTACTTACCATTTAAAGGTTTACTATTCTTCTTCATCATCAATCAAAAAGAAATCATAATCTTTGAAAAAAAGTATAGATACCAGTCTGTAACCAAGACAAACCTGTCAACCAGTTCGAAATAGAGAATCAAATATTCGTCACAAGGAAATCCAGATTCTAGGAAACACTATATTAGTTTCACATCATTTAAATTTAGGTTTGAGCCAAAATTCTTGGATATTGCCATGCCTATCAATACCAGCAATAGTATTTCTGAAAAATTCAACATGGTTAAGATCTTCCCTTAAAATTTCAGAGCCAATTTTAAGCCAACCCGATTGCACATCATAATATGTTTCCCAATTGTATGCATAGTCAATGCGAGAACTATCTCCACCATTAATATCATTATCTGTAACAACAATAAAACCTTTATCAGATTTAGGAGGCACCAAACTTCTTTTTATCCAAGAAAAGTCGTTATGATACCCCCAAAGTTGGGTGGATTCCATATTTTCTGAATTAAAACCTAAAAATAAATATATAAAACTAAAAGTAATATCGCTAGCTATTGTTGGAGTAGCTATTAATTCCTTTGTATCCGTTTTATATATTAACTCCTCTTGCTGATTATACTCTTTTTTTATTATTTTAAACATATTTTCCTACCTATTAGTAAAGTTAAAGTGTACAACTTGGTTTGTATCTAAATCAACAACTAATTCCCATATACCACTGCTTCTTCCATTAAATGTACCCTCCACTTCCCAACGCAAACCATTTGGTAAGTACTTATCTTTTACAGGGATTCCACCATCGATAATTTCTTGAATAATTAAATCTGTCCCAGCTTTATCAACGAATGGCCTAGCTTTATCACCTATGTATTTGCCACGTTTAATAACATCATTTGCATGATTTTTGACTGTTTCCGTCATAGTTAATTCAGAAGCTTGTATATTTTTAGAAATAACATCATCACTTCTAGCTACATCTTTTGCCGTATCCGTGGTCTTATCCACCGCATTGACCACATCTGCCACATCATCCCCATGCTTAGATAGTTGTTCACTAGCTTCCTTGCTGAACTCTTGACGAGCTTTCTTGCCAGCTTGTTCTGCCGTTTCCTTAACACCTCGAGCGACGTCATCGCCATACTTAGCCAACTGCTCGCTGACTTCTTTGCCGAACTCTGTCGTTACCTTACGAGCTCCTCTACCTGTATCAGCAGACATGTTATAGACACGAGCACCGCTTCGGCTAAAATCGTCACTAAAGTGAGCATTAGCATAGGCAAAGTTATCGCCCAGATTAGATAGACCATTTCGGAAACTCTCACGAAAAGCATGATAGCTTGGTGATACTTCAGCTAGGTTGTCACAAAATTTGCTGGCTCTACAATCCTAGTATACCATAAACGATCATATCACAAATCACCTTCGGCTAAAAAACACCCCAAAAGTTAGATTTTTGTGTCTAACTTTCGGGGTGCAGCTCAAAGGGTGGTCGTGGGTTTATTCTGGCAGGTGGATATGAAGAGTATAGCCACTTTCAGCAAGTTGTTGAGAAACTACATTTAAGAATTTTACTGCATTTTCTACTAAATTATACATGAAGTGAATGGAGATAATAATCTTATCAAAATCATCTCCGTATTTCGGTACATATTGCTTGCTATCCAGATAAAGAAGGTAATTATTGAGCTTATCCTCAAGCAACTCAAAATGCTCTTCTTCAAATTCCCAGTTACAGGTATCAATAATCAATAACTCCAAGTTGCCATTCACAACACCCATTGTGTCGATTTGGTCTGTTTCAAATACACTCATTTCTCAAGCCTTTCTTTACAATAATCCACAATGTATTCATTGATCCATTTACTCTTATTTTGGAATTTTCCAAGTTTACACCTTGCGATCAAATCTTCAGCCTTTTGGAGTGCCTCTGCATACTGCTCCCGGTGGATCATTAATAGCATTCCCATCAAGTCATGACGGGCAGGATTTGGCGAATTTTCGACTGCATAAGCGTAAAAATCTTCAAAATTTAGGAAACCATCTATAAGCTTTAAGACTTCTTCATGGGTCTCTGAGAGCACTTCGAAAACCTTGGTTTCAACCTTTTCTAAGTCGAGATCCTCCATCGCCCAGTCTTCTGTAGCTATCTTATCCGGTAGGGAAAATTTATCGACTGTAAAAGCCCCAACCGCTCGAAGACTCATAGGTGCTTGAGAATTACTCGCCATATCAAAGACTTCCCAAAAAATATCATCAATGATATAGGGTTTGATGTAAGGACTAACGATTACACGAAACTTATTATCTGGGAAATTAATATTAATCATGTAATGTACGAAATAGTCTTCTACTTTATCAAAAACATTTTTACTTCTTGATTTAAATTTCAATCGCTTCGCAGCATTACGAACTGCTTGTTTAAGCTCTTTTTCCAGTTGTTTATCTATCTTTGAAAACTTGACCATTCAATCACCTCACTAATCTGGTCTGATAACTCTAATTTCTGTATATGCTGGTATTTCGAAACCTCCTTTAAAGATTCCTTTCCCTTTACCAACAACACGAGCATCCGCACCTTTTCCAATCATTTCAAATGCTGCTGTTTGATTATCTGTAAGTGGAGCCATTTTGGAGGATTTAAATTCGCGGATTAACAATTCTCCAGTTTTTTTATCATAACCGATAGCATCTACTCTTGTACGTACAATATTTCCTTCACTATCGACTACTTTAATGGTAACTTGTTCTTCAACATCCCTAGCAATTTCCTTAAATTCTTCTAGTTTTTCTAGTTCATACTGACGACCTTGGTTTCGAATTTTAGCCATCCGATCAGATACTTCCTTCCAGTCCATTGGATCACGAGCTGGCTTCCCTTGTTTAGCTTTTTTCTTAAGGTATCGTTCATAACGAGCCTGTACTTCAGGGTCTGTAAATTTTCCATTTACAAATTCTTCAGCCACATTCTTAGAAAACTGTTCACCAGTCTCTTCTAAGCCTTTAGCTACATCATCGCTATGCTTGGCCAACTGCTCGCTGGCTTCTTTGCCGAACTCTGCCGTTACCTTACGAGCTCCTCTACCTGTATCAGCAGACATGTTGTAGACACGGGCACCGCTTCGGCTAAAATCGTCACTAAAGTGAGCATTAGCATAAGCAAAGTTATCGCCCAGATTCGATAGACCATTCCGGAAACTCTCACGAAAGGCATGATAACTTGGTGATACCTCAGCTAGGTTGTCACCCCACTTGCCAGCTGCAGAGCGAAGTTTGCCAAACTCATCACCCAAATGCGATAAAGCAGACTTCGGATCTGTAATAAAGTTCATAACACTCTTAGCTGCGGCCTTGGTCTTGCTAGGACCTCGAGTAGCTAAGCGAGCTAAACTTCTAGTCATATCATCCGCATTTTTGACAGCTTGTTTAGTCACTGTACTAGTAAAGAGACGAGCTCCCTCTAAGAACGTCTTTGTGCCCTTCGCAGCAGTGAGACCTGCCTTGAGTTCCCCAGCTCCGACAAACCAAGAACCAACCTCAAAAATGACTCCACCTGTATTATACCATCCATCTTTTGAAAAGTCATCCCACAATTGGCCAATTGCTCGCTGCGTATCCCGTAAAGCCTGTGCTCGTGTCCGCTCATCAGTCAGTAAATCCCACGAGTAGTCCAGAATCTTTTTCCCATTTTCAAGGGTTAGGTTCTTCGATAAGAAATCGCCAACATTTTGGATGTTTTTCACCGCCCCATTGACATCTTGCTCCATCCAGTCTGGAGCCACATCTAGACCTGTAACTTTTTCAAGGGAAACCAAGCCAACCTCGTGGATTAACTGATCAAGTTCTGCTGCTAAATAAGCGACATCACCAATCAAACCACCAAGACCTCCTACTACACCTTCAAGGACTAATAAGGTCTCTCTCAGAACAGGAATATCTATATTCTTCGTTGCTTCTTTGACACTGTCCCACCACTGTCCAAAGTTGTCTTTCGCCTCTTTTATCCAAGCTTGAACAGGATGGTTCTTTTTCCATTCCTCCTCTGCTTGCTTAGCCTTTTTGATTGCTTCTTCTTGTTCCTTCTTCGCCTGAGTGATTTGGTCGTCAACTTTTTTTATTCCTTCAGCCAACTCCGAATGACCGACAATCTCAACGAACCGAGGATCGGTGTAGGATAGCCCTTGAATCCCATTTCCTATCTCAATCTGACTGGCTAAAGCAGTCAGAAGAGAGTCTGTACTAAACTGATACTGTGCCGTATCAAAGTTATTAACTTTAGTGATAGCATTCGACAGAACATTACTTGCATTAGTAATAGAGCTTGATACTTTACTTGAAGGTGAACTTAGGCTAATTAAATCATTAATATCTGTATAGATCTGACTTATATTGGACTCATACTCCGAGTGTTTAGTGTTCGCATTAGTCAATTTAGTCTTTGTCTGACTCATGACTTCTTCATCTAGGATACCCGTCTCTGAGGTTTCTCCCACTCCATCTTGAAAAGCCTGCAAGGTCTGAGTAAAGTCTGCATCCATTATCGTATAGGCATTCTTTAATCCAACAATAATTGCATTGTGACTATTGTTAATCTCATTATTGATAGCCTTGCCTACTTCTCCATACATAGAGTTACTGGTGATGATCTCATTCATCTTATTTTTAGCAGCATCTAGCTGATTTTCTGCTTTTTGGGCAGAATCCATATAGGTTTTCTTCAGCTTGAGCAACTCGCTCATATCAACGTGAAATCCCATTAACTCTCCTCCTCTTGCCCCATTATATCCGACATATAACTGTCAGCTGCTCGCATCTTGAAATATTCCAAACCCTCATCCATTGGCATAAAGGCCGTAGACTTCTGCTCCTTAGCTAACTGAGTCGCTCTCAATACATCCATACTGAAAGTCTCATCCAAAGGATGTTGCCACCCTAGGTGGACAATTTTACTAATCATCATATTAGACACGGTAATCGGGGCACTTACTGGTAACTGACCAATTGGCCATAGATAAGTATAATAATCAATAATATAAGAATCAAAAGGCTTCTGTAATGGAGCTTTTCGACCTGTAATGACCACCAATTCTGCGATTCCAGAATTCTTAATCTGCTCTTTAATCACTGGAGGCATCATTTCCTCATCCAGCTCAATCACTGTCCCAATAGGCAGTATGTCGGAGTAAACCGCATCAATCTTAGCCATGAAAATTAGAAAATCATCTTCCGATAATCTCAACGTCACTTTCTGACGCTTGAAAGTCACAGTCCGATCTCCACCATCTTCTCCGTAATCAAAGAAGACATCAATAGGAGCCCCTATTTTAGGCTTATGATGATATTCTAGCTCTAACTTTCGATATTTCTTATAAATCCCTCGAAGAACCTGAGGATGACTGCCAATGAAATTTCCTAAAAACAAGACATCATCTGTCACTTCAAATTTAATTTGAGAATCGTTATGAAGGATGCTATAAAAAACTTTACTTTTATCCACAACTTCTTGCCCCATTATTTAAACCTCAAATTCGCCGTACTCTTTTCGAAGTTTGCCCCGTATTGAGCATCTTCATCAACAATTTTCTGTGCGACTTCTTTCATTTTATTGGTACTGGTTGTATTATAGCCTTTGTAATTAGTCAAAGTTGTCTCAATCTTTTTTTGCATTTCGATTAAAGCTTTGAAACGTGCTAAAGTTGTTTTTTCTAACTCCTGAACCGTCACGCCTGAAACATTTGCCAGACTAGCTGCTGCAGCTGATACTGCTGAATTCCACTCCTCAGGAGCTACCCCAATTCTTCCCATATTTTCCTCCTATACCAAAGATTGAAAAAAGCTAACAGCCATATCCCAAGCATTTTTGGCCCACTCAATCAAATTGCCGTTTTCTGCCTCTAGGCCAGCAATCTTTCCAGATAAGGAAGACAAATTCTCTTGGTGTTTGTTTATATCTGAGTTAATATCTAGCACAACGTCATCCACTTTTTTCTTAAAATCATCCCTAATATCTCCTTTGAAATCAGACTCGGAGATCTCTGATTCGATCTTTTCTACATCATCCTTAAAGGTGTTATAGTCTTGTAAGGCTGTTTCAAGTTTCTGCTTTGCTGCTTTCAATCGCCTGATTTTCTCATCATTTGCTGCTCGCTGAGCTTCATATTCCTGAGCCCGAGCTTGATATTTCTGGCCTTGGGCACGATTATAGGCATTTCGTGCATTCTTATCGTTTGCCATAGCATTCCTCCCTTGATTCCTTTATTTATTGATTCAGTTTAATATGCTTAATATCTCGAACTTCAAAGTAATAAGCTTCGTCTAATGGGACAATTGGTTCACCTATTCGAATTTTGACATTGACTAAGTTTTGATCAGTAACACGCGTTCCAAATATACCAGCTGGAATATTCGTTCGCAAACGCTTATTAAATTCATCAAAGCCAGACTCGATAGATCGCTGTATTCCTTGAAAGATGATATAGATGCCATTTCGAGGACCCTGCGAAATCATCTTCTTAAACAATTCTATTGAAGTTAGAATATGATTATTTAAGAGATGAGCATCAGGTATATATATAAGAGTTGGTTCTTGCCAACCATTAGCTTGCCGCTCATCTATTTCAGTCGAAAGCTCCGTTAGGAAGCTCGCATATTCAGATTCTTCTACTAATACGTCTATATTTTCTTGCGAGTTAGTGAATCTACCGCCCGCATTAAACACAATACGTGTTACTCTATTTCCTAGGTGTTTAAAATCTTCTAAAATCGTTTGCATCAGGCATTCAGATTGCTGAGAAGTATCTTCTGCAATTAAGAAATAGCCATGTTTTCTAGGCTCAAACGCCACCACCTTTGTAGATTCCTTATCTAAAGCCAATGGAATATTAAGTTGTTCTAAACATTCCTTGACTTCTCTATTCTGATAAAAATCAGATAGGTAGAGTACATTTGGCAACATTGGTATGCTATCTGGTACTTCACCATCCCATTCTTCAACCATGGCTTTAATTTCTTCTTCCATTGCAGTCAAACGCTCAATATCATTGCTTCCTGAACTTGGAAGATAAATTTGGAACTCATGTACACCTTCTTCAGTCTTGATTTGTCCACGACCAATGACTTCTTGCGCAATTAAGGCTTCCCGTCCCACTACCTCACGAACACCATTGTCTTCTACTAAAAACAGGGCCATTCTGGTCGGCAGGTTACTGTTAATTGCTAACTTAAAGCTATTTGCTCTAAGAGCAGTCATCGTTAGATAGATTCCCAGACTAGCACCTTCACGTAGCACTTGAGAAACAATTGACTCGATAGACTCTGTTAAGTTGCTTTCTTGAATCGAATCAAAGGAGTCTAGAATAATCGAAATGACAGGTAAGGAATTCCCTGATTTCGCTTCGTATTGTGCCAAGCTGGCCACACCAAGTTCTGACAATAGATCTTTTCGAGTTTGGATCTCCCGTCTGATTCTTTTTATGAACTTCACAAGTTTTTCTTCTTCTTGCAAAGTTACGATATCAGCCACATGAGGCAAGTCTCTTAAAGGAAGTAGACCGTTTGTCCCAAAATCAAATAGATAGAAATGAACTTGCTCTGGAGAATTCATCCGAGCCATATTTAAAACAAATGTTTGCAAAGCCGTAGACTTGCCGAATCCTGCTGAACCTAAAATAGCAAAATGGCTATATTCTTCTAAGTCAAATTCAAAGACAACCTGTTCTTGCTTTTCTGGTATATCTAAAAGAGCAAGAGGAACGGATAGTTTACGAGGCTCTTTCCAGTGAATATGATAATCTATACTTGGTGTCAGTATCTCTGTAGCAAGTGGCGGCAACCATGGCTTATCTGGGAGAATCACGTCATTCTCAGTAGTAACATCATAAATTTCATCGATTACTGCAGTCAATTCTGTACGCTCATCGTCTGAAGTCTCTTGATAGTCCTCCCCAGCAGACAGGTCAGAACTTAATAGCTCCGCTTGTCCTAAATCGTTGATAAGCCAAATCCGTTCATCTATTTTCTTCTCATTCGAGCTATTTGGTTGGTAATTTGCACCACTCCAAGCAGATTGAAATAATTCGTAAATTTCGTTATTACCAACTTGTAGATAAGCACGTCCCGGCTGAATGATACTTGCAGCATCCGGTGTCTTAATAATTTCTTTTGAATCTGACTCATCTGCTACTTTAAGAGCTAGTTTAAAGCGAGAGTTGGACCAAATCTGATCATCTACTACCCCGCTAGGCTTCTGTGTAGCCAAGATTAAATGAACCCCAAGTGATCGACCGATACGAGCAGTCGATACTAATTCTGCCATGAATTCTGGTTCATTTTGTTTCAATTCAGCGAATTCATCTGAAATCAAGAACAGATGAGGAATAGGCTTTTGAGGATAATCTTTCGCTTCTTGTGTCCCTGACAATCTCTTGCCTTCTTTATATAGTTTTGTATAAGCATTAATATGATTGACACCAAAGCGACCAAACTCCCTTTGACGCTTTTGAAGTTCCGCACGAATACTCTTCAAAGCACGCGCAGATGCCGCTCCATCTAGATTCGTGATGGCTCCCATCAAGTGAGGTAGTTTAGAAAAAAGATTCGCCATCCCCCCACCTTTAAAGTCAATCGGTAAAAATCCGACATCTTCAGGTGCAAAGTTAACAGCTAAACTCAAAATGTAACTTTGTAAGATTTCAGATTTCCCTGAACCTGTCGTACCTGCTACCAGACCATGAGGGCCATGAGCTCTTTCATGTAAATTTAGGTAGACAATATCGTCTTTTCCACGTAATCCAAGTGGGACTGCTAGAGTTTTTGAAGTATCTGCTACAGACCAACGGCTAGGAATATTAAGATCGTCAACTGTTTTTACATTATACAACCCTAAAAAGCTAATTGCCTCAGGTATAGAATTTTTTTCAACCTCAACGTGATTTAGATTGGCTAGTTTATGAATGGCGTCATTGATTCTACCGTCCCATTTATTTGGAACAAACACTTGGTTCACGTATTCTCGGTTATCGTTCACTAATGTCGCCGTTTCGTTGTTTTGGTATTCAATAACCGCTGTAGCCGTCTCAGGGAGCATTGATAGATTTTCTTTCCCCCAAATGACTGTCACCCCATATTGAGTCATGTCTTCTGCTAAAAACTCATTAAGACCGTGACCAAGCAAATATGAATCATCCAAAATCGTCAGCACATAATGAGGGCTAAACTTTAGAGCTGCGGACTTAGAAGCATTTTCTCTAACCATCTGACGTCTTTTTACAATAATCTGATAAAAAGAATTTAAAACAACATCTCTTGTCTGTTCATTGTGGATTAAACCTCTTAAATTCAGATTATGGAGCTGGAAATGTGGCAACCATCTCCAAGCCTCCCAAGATTTCTTATAATCCTCATCAGATAATAAAGAGACAAACTGAACATCATGATAAGAATGCATTGCAGCTATTTGAAAGAGAATAGTTTGGATTGCAGTATTGAGATAGACTAGTGATCCCGCCAAACCTAAGGTTTGGTCACGTAAAGAAATAATGATAGGAGATTGAGCAATGTATTTATACTTTTCTACTATCTCTTTTTTTACAAATTGTTCCCATTCATCCGTCTGCTCTCGCTCTGAAAAATCTACACTAAAACTACTTTTTACATCTCCAATCCCCAATCGAATATTTAAGAAATCTTCATGACTAGGCATTTTCTCATAGATTCTAGAACGATAGGAACAAAGTAGGGAAATCAAATCTGCCACTGAAGGATAATTATACTCTAGTGCTTCTTTCTGTTTCCCTGCCAGCTTTGCTAACTCGGATTCTTTTTCTATCAAATAGTTTTGATAGTTTTCTTCCTGTATTTTATTTTCTTTTTCAGTTTCTTTCTTGGACGTCCAATAACTAGATACAGAAAATGCTGCTGTTAAAAGACTAGCTCCTCCCATACTTAAAAGCATAATTGGATTTCGGCGACTGATAATGGTAACTGCACCCGTCATCACCAACATTCCTAGAGGCGGAACAATTGTCCTAAGTATTTCTCCGCGTTTTTTCTCTTTCCTCCCTTTAGGTGAGTTGAGCCTAACTCTGTCCTCAGAAGACCTTAAGAAAATCCTTGGACTACGCCTGTAATCAGGAAAATCAACGGGGTACTCCTCTAGCAAAGCTTCTTCAATAAATAGCTTCGAATTCAAATGGAATTCTTGTAACAGTCCAATTATCTTGAACTGATCTGGACGTCTTTCTATTACTACGCCATCTATTACAAGCCTATCTCCTATTTTGAAATGACCATCAAAATTGGCTATTTTTTCTCCATTAATATATACTTTGGCCCCATTAGAAAAAACTTGTAAATGATGGTAGTTTTTTGTTTCTGGTTTGAAGCGAGCCAAAACAGTCGTATTAAATTTAATAGCTGAAGAAGCTAAGTCCGAAATAATAAACTCATTTCGTGGGATATTGGTATACACAATATCCAACTTCCCTTTAGGATAGGCTATGCAATGCTGTAAAAATTCTCCTGACCATACTTGCCCATTAAATAACAGCTGATTGTTTTCATCTAAGCAAATAAGGCCGTTCTCTGTTTGAATCTGGCGAAGATTTTCTGAAATCTCAAGGTGCTTAAATTGATTCCCAAATAAAAATACGTCATAAAAAACTTCTGAATGGAGTCTTCTATTGCTATCAAAAATTTGGTTGGAGTTATTTTTGTTCGTCATGAGCATCCTTTCCTTCCAAAAGTTCTTCGTAATTTTTTATTTGTTCTTTATATTCTTTCAGTTTTTCTTGTTTTTCAGATCCTTTCATTTTAGAATCTCCACTAACATGACTGTACAATTTTCTATAGGCGTATAGAATTAATTGATTGTCTCCTATATTTTGAGCAGCATCTAGCGTTTTTTCATAGTCTCCAAATCCAATATAAATCCAATACAGAAGAATGGTTTCATTGGTCTTCATAGAAATATTTTTTAAAATATTTTCCTTCTGATCGCTACTAAGGTTATCTTCTTTAATGGCACTAACAGCTAAAGCATACTGTGTTCCTTTAGGAAAGTTCTTTGGATTATCTTTTTCTAAAGTTTCTAGAGCCTTGGAATACTCATGATTTGTATAATAAATCTCACTTGAAATAATTCTATCCTTATAAGGAATTGTGTTTACTAGATAAAAGCCAGATACCACAGCAAGAACCAGGAACAAAATTCCGAACGAAATCATTCCCCATTTATATATCTTAAATTCATTTTTAGGTGTGTAGATATTCTCTTCTAGTCTTTTTTGAACCTGTATTGCAACTTGTTGATTCAACGATTCATTTAATTCAGCAAAATTCTGTGCTTGTTGAATCTCTTGAGAAAATGGATTCTTAAGAGCACTTGAGCCATTGATTAAATCGTAGAAATCCAATCTCGGATTGATAATGTAAAGAATAAGGGCTCGGTATGATTTAAAATAGTCTTCATTTTCTACAAAGGGCATCACAGCTGTAGAGAAACCTCTATGAGCAACTTTTACATATTCACCTAAAACAAAAAGGTTATTCGGATGAATGTATGGCACCGTCAAAGTCTGTGAATAACGAGATAGAAATTGCATTTTTTGAGCCAAGATTAGCCTATCAATTAACGATAGCTTTTCCAGAGCGGTAACTAGTGGAATAGAAGAAATTTCAATCTCATACGTAACCCGAAGTTCCTCTTCGGTCACCTCCGACACCTCTCCAGCTAAAAAGTGAACATCTTTCTCTAAAAATGTTTGATATTGTGGCAATTCATTTATTTTAAATTGATTGGCCTTCAAACGGACGTCCAGTCTCTCATCCTCAACATTTATATCTAACTCAGGATAATATTCTTTCATCTGCGCCACAGGTCTACCTCTCTATTCTATGCGTGTAACAACTTCAAGTTGGTCACCATTCCCAACGGGATATTCAGACAAAACAGCTGAAGGAGCTAATAAAAATGGTTTATTCTTTAAAACTAAATCAAATTGCTCTGGCAAAACTACTTTCTTCAAGACCAACGCTTCTCTAAGTAAGTCTTTTAAGCGATTAGTTGTCACAGCCATTGGAATCATTACATCATAAGTTTGATTTCTATATTCAAGTTCTACTGTAATTGTTGGGGGATTCATCAAGATTGCTCCTTTTTTTGTAACTGAAAATTAGAGAATACATTCCCTAGCTTCCAACCAATAAATACTATCAGGGTTGACCCTAAAAAAAGTAAGCTGCCATAGAAAATTTTTATCAATGAATCCGATGTATCTTCAGAATCATTAGTTATAAGCTCTGGAAAAGAATAATTTGCCTGAAATAATTGATCTTTTGATGGCGCATCACTTTTGTTTTGGTTCCACTCCTCCCGAAACATCTTATCAGTCAATTCATTCAATTGGTGCTTTTCTTCCTTTTTGAAGGCCTCGTTTTGTTCTTCCTTTTTCCCAAGAAACAAATCAGGCTGGTTTCCATAGTATTCATACTGTTTTTGTTCTTGATCGCCACCATAAATTACATCATTATGGATTTCAAGAGATGATTTATCATCCGCAAAAGCAGATTCAATAGTGATTGACAGTCCTATTATAACCAAGAGAGTATAGAAAGTTATCGTAATTTTATTTCTAGACACTATTATCTCCTAAACTGATGCCACCTTGTTCGGCTTGATAAATAAATTTAATAGTATTACAGCTACGGCTGATAAGAATAAAATGAAAATTGTAAAGAATCCAATTCCTATGCCATTCATCAATGCAACATATCCATTTTCAATATTTTGAAACGGTGAAAAACGATAGAGCAATGAAACAAATGTTCCAGGTTTTGTAGATGAACCTATGATTGGCATCAGTAGTAAATAAATTCCTAACAAGAAGGTAAAGAAATATAAAGTTATTGTTCTTTCAAATTTGCGTAACAGATATACAAATAGATTAATCAAAGTGAATAATAAGAAGAAGGTATAAAGCACCCATACTACTTTTGAAACAGAATGAAGCATTGATGATGTTATTAAAGCAAATGCCAAAGATGATACTATAGCAATAGATACAATCTTAGCCGCATTAGGGAGATTGTACCAAATACGTGTAGGAGTCTGTAGTTTGTCTCCTTCACTAATACTGCGAGGTCTCATCAAATAAATCGTAAAGAAACTAATTGAGATAGTAAGTAAAGCGCTCACAATAGTCATATAGTAAGGGATGATGGAAACTTTTGCTGTTGATCCCCGAATAGCGCTTACCTCAATTGGAGAAGATAGAAAATTAAAGACTTTGGCATTATCTGCTCCACCGTTCTTAGTATTAGCTAGCACCTTATTGAAAGCCTCAGCATATTTTTGATTATCAGACAAACTAGAATCCGTATTAGATGCGTACTTATTGACATTTTCCAACACACCACCTATTTCTTTCTCTAACCGATTTGTATCACTTGTAAAACTTTGGACAAGATTGTCCATTTTAGGCAAACCAGCTGCAGTTGACTCTGTTTGCTTTGAAACATTTTTAACTGACTTTTGTATATTTCTCAATTGCAATGCAATATTTTCTAGTTTAGCATTATTAGTTGCCTCTTTCTCAACGCGAGAAGCTGTATCTAATTTATAAAATTCATCTAAAGCTTCCTTTGTAGTATCGTACCATTTCCCTAATTCGATAATTAAATTATAGTATTCATTCTTTTCAGGAATGGACTTCAATAAGCTATACAAAGTCATATCCTTTTCCGACTCTTCTATAACATCTGGTGAACCCAGAATATTTTTAAATTCTTCTGCTCGTTTATTTAATTCAGAATATAAGTAATCCCCATCTTTCTTATATGCCTCAGCAAATTCATCCGACACCGATTTCGCCAAGTCCTTTTTATCAATATTATTATAGCGGTAATAGATTGAATTCGGACCCGCCAACTCTGCTAATGGAATGTTATTATCTTGGATACGTCTAGAAAAAGATGCAATCGTATCAGCCGGATCTGCAAAAATTGTTGTTATTTGCTGAGCGGCTTTATCTAAGGAAGAAAAATTATTAAGAATTACTGGTAAATCTTGCACAATTGTATCATTCTTAGCATCAAATACTGCTAACTTCCCTGAAGCCATACTTCCATTATTATTAGTCCATTGATAGTCAACCTCTTGATAAGAGCGCTTCTCCTCTTTTTTTGGTAACCATGATAACTCTACAGACACAGTGACAGGTAACGAAGCTGGTGTAGGAGGAATTTGGGCATCTTGACTCTGAATCTTTTCATCATGATTAGCTGACTTAGATTTAACTCCTTCTGTCTGATTCTCCATTCCTAGATCAGATAGTTTATCTTCATTATTCTCCCTCACAGCTACTGTATCTTGAATAGAAATTACGAAACCACTAGTTGAACCTGAAACAATAGATACTTTACCATATGGCATCAATTGCTGATTTAAACTTGTCTGAATTTGTGATGCTACGGCTCCACCATTGGATACAGTGATCCCTTCTCCATTCAATAATATAGCATCTCCACCAGTCGCTATATTAAAAGTAGACATCACTTGGAAAGTAGTTGATTGATTAGATTCTTCGCGATTTACAAAACTATATGAAGAAGTTGTACCCGTACCTATTCCAAAATCACTTGAATAACGATTAACAAGAATCAATTCGTTCTTGTAAGTATTTGCTTGTTCTTCACTAATCATATTTTTAGAAAGTAAAGAATTAATTAGAGGAAATAAGGATGAAGCAGGAGTCGCCCCCACTTCTGTATTAAGTAGAGTTAAATAATCTTTATCTAACTTAGATCCTTTATTTGGATTCATTAACGCAGCAATTGCTTCTTTTGAATTTTCAATAGTTGCTGTATCTGGCGTTAATTTACTGTCTCCGTAGTATTTAGAAGCAATAACTTCTTGTAAGTTTTGAAGTTCCTTCACCCGATTCTCTAATTTTTGTATATTCGTCTCTACTGCTGTTCGTGCTAGATTGTGAGAACTCTCATACTTCTTTGAATTTTCCAAAAAGCGCTCATAGATTGTTGGAGAAGAAATTGTCTCATCCTCCTTTTTAGATGGTGGCAGCAAGCCCTGTTCCTTAGAAGATGACTCTATCTCATTAGCTCGTACCATATCTGATAAATCTATTCCACCTAATAACGCATATTGCTTCATTACGTTATCATAATAACCATTCAACTCACTAGCTGCCTGATTGATCTTATTAGAAGTAGTAGTTGACTCTTTCCCTTCAGACTGTATTGAGTCAGCAACTCCTCCCATTTCTTCTGCATTACCATTCATCAATGCTGTAACTGAAGAAACGAAACCTTTTTGTTCCGTTTCAACTGTTGCGCTATTCGATTGTAACGAATTAGCTAAAGCTGATGCACTATTGAAAGATTGTGGTAACAATTGAAATGGTATTTGAATATTCGATTTCAAATAATTTTGATGTTGAATTTCTGTATCTACTATACCATTAACACTCTGCTGAGCATCTGAGAGACTGGCAACAATACTTGAAAAGTACATTTGTACTATTTTTGTATTGAAATCGTATAAAATATTATTTATATTCTTCTCAATAACTTGTTGAGTTACTTGATTTTGACCACTTCTGATATGATATTCTATGTTGGCTTTTTGTGGATCTATACTCTGCAGAGACAAAACAGATTGAGAAAAATTTTTAGGAATTACAATCATAGCATCGTACTCCCCATTCTCAATACCTGTTTTAGCTTGACTTCGGTTTGATGTGGCCCACTTTTTCTGTTCATCTTTGGAAATTAAAGTTACAAAATCACGGCCTAATTGATAGCTTTTCCCTTCAAATTCCCAACCACTATCTTCATTGACTAAGACATATCGCGCCTCAGATGATTCTTTACCTATCACTTGAGATACAGATGGATCCTTAAAAGCAATGTAGATAAACGTTCCTGCCATCACCATTAACGTCATTAATCCAATTACAATCGAGATTATTTTTTTATTTATTTTACTCAAACGATACATTTTAGCTCCTAAAATTTTATTAAAATAGCCAGCACTCAATATAGAGCACTGGCAATAATAGTTTTTTAAAAACCGAATGATGCTTTATCTGCTGCATCACGCTCTTCTACAGTATTAGCATAAGCAACAAGCTGTTGATTTACACTCACAAGGAGTTCTTCCATTTGCTTCACATTTGCTCTCAATTGGGCAAACTGTTCAAGATATGCGTTAAATGCTTGGCCTTGCCATGTTGAAGCAATAGTATCATTCGTGCTTGATACTTTTTGAATCTCAGCTTCAATGCTACTCGCCGCTGCTGTGTAAACGCTCGCTTGTGAACGTAGTTCTTCTGGGGTAAGTGAAATAGCTCCTGCCATATCTTTCTCCTTTGTTTTTAAAAGACTGATACACTTAATAGTATACATCATATATATTATCGTAAAGAGTTATAATTGTCAAGTTTTAAATAAATACAAAATATTAATCTATTCCAAATTCTAAAAATAAATATTGAAATTTTAAAATAGACATATTAGAAACAAACCATAGACAGGATATTCGAATTTATATCTTATAAAACCTTATAGCACCCCTTGGCATATCCACAAGGAATCTATCCTACTTGATCAAACTCATACAGGCCATTATAGTAGGCAGAATCAATTTTATCTCCAAATTCAAATAAATAACTAAGCAGTAAGAACCACCCGCTTACTACAAGCGAAGTTTACTGACTTATAACTCTAGTATAGCATAAATAACATGACAACTTCTTCTGTATATGAGAGAACTATCTTAGAGATTGCCAAGCTCTTGGACTGCAAAAAGATTGAGGGCTCCATGATACTAAAAAATCAGCCAGATACCCAGCCGATTTTAGTCTTTTTAAGCAAACTTTATAATCCCAAGTAATCCTCGACTGCTGCCTGCATTTGGTCGGCAGCGACTGTAGTTTTGTGGCGAACGGAGGCTGTTTCTAAGCCGTCCACAGCTGGTGGCAGGGCTACGCCAGAAAGTTCGTGC
>ERZ773038.932-NODE-932-length-17797-cov-3.372055_pt1 | contig 17797 bp, 18 predicted proteins | sample MGYA00511665_ERZ773038 | MGnify/ENA primary metagenome ERZ773038 (study PRJEB29015, sample SAMEA2737966) | human oral metagenome | biome: human oral; feature: human-associated habitat; material: dental | place: China | collected 2028 ... | reverse complement strand
CCTCGATAGTGGTTGCACCGATACCACTGTTCCCGTGTACAGTGGTGAGGGTTTAGCTTTAAATTCAAAGTTTTGATCATGATAACCAAACTCCACCATCTCCACAGCTACTTGCTTTGGAATAATCCCAAAACCGTACACATTCGGTCTGACGGTGCTCGTGTCCATGATGTATCTCTTGCCTTTTGAGTCCGTCACTATTTTGTGACACGCAGACTTCGAGTCTTTAAAAGTTAATTTGTTCAAGGCTTCCCTCCTTTTTGTATAGATTATTTTATTCGTAAATATAAATTCCACCATCTCTTTTAATTCTTGGAGGATGGTTCATTCTAATATTTGATATATTAGGAATACTATCTTGTTGTTCCAATTTAAAATCAACTATTAGAATTGTGTCTGAATTATTGTTAAATTTCCCTTTTATCGATAAATTATATGACTCTGCAAAGATTCCATTGCTTACAGCTCCAACCTCTAGAGTATTCCAATCAAACTGTACAGATTCTATCTTTGGATATCTAGAATGGATCCACGCCACAATTTCTTCTTCGTGCTCTTTCAGCCATGCCGATTGCTTATCTCTTGCCGTCGCAAAAATCGTGTTCTCTCTCCAGCTTGGATTGATGACGTTAAGCGCTGAGACTCCACCTAGGACTAATAATAAGAGCGTACTACCGATTATTACTGTTTTCTTTTTCATACTCTTCCCACTCTTTTCTTTCAACTAACCTACTCAAAAATATATAGGCCTTTGCCCTTTTTTATGCTCGGAGGATTAATCATTCTAATATCTTTCATATTTGGAATGCTGTCTTCATTGTTAAGGCTAAAATCAATTACCAAAACCGTATCAGGATTATCGTTAAACGTTCCTTTTACGGATAAATTATACCCAACTATTTGAACGCCATTGCTAATAGCTCCTACTCGATACGTGTTCCAATCGAAGTTCACCGTAGTAATTTTAGGATACCTAGATTGAATCCATGCCACGATTTGTTTTTCGTGCTCTTTCAGCCACGCCAACTGCTTATCTCTTGCTGTCGCAAAAATGGTGTTTTCTCTCCAACTCGGATTGATCACGTTGAGTGCTGTCACTCCACCGACTGTCAATAACAAGAGGGTGCTAACTGTAATTGCTGTTTTCTTTTTCATACTCTTCCCACACTCCCAAATTCAATGAAGTCAGTCAAAAATGTAAAAAACATTCCCTTTCTTTATTCTAGGTGGATGATTCATTCTTATTTTGGACAGGTTAGGAATGCTGTCCGCTTTATCCAGTAAGAAATCTACCCAAATGACTGTTTCAGGAATATCATTAAATGTTCCTTCAACTGACAAATTATATCCAACATTCATTACACCATTGCTCACGGGACCAACTTCTAGAGTTTTCCAATCAAACTGTATTTTTTCTACCTTTGGATATCTTGAGTGAATCCATGCCACGATTTCTTTCTCGTGCGCTTTAAGATAGGCAAGCTGCTTGTCTCTTGTAGTCGTAAAAATGGTGTTTTCTCTCCAACTTGGATTGATCACGTTGAGTGCTGTCACTCCACCAACTGTCAGTAACAGGAGGGCGCTGCCGATCATTGCTGTTTTCTTTTTCATACCTAAACTCCAATCTTTTTAGATATCACTCGTATTTGTATAATACTCCGTCCTTTTTTATTCTCGGTGAATGGTTCATTCCGATTTGAGACATATTAGGTACATCCTCTTTTTTCTCCATTAAGAAATCCACTAAAATCAACGTTTCAGGAATTTCATTTACAGTCCCTTTTACAGATAAATTATACCCAACATTCATCACACCATTACTTACTGCTGTTACCTTTACCAAATTCCAGTCAAATTGAATACTATTCACTTGTGGATAATGATTTTTGACCCACGACACGATTTCTTTTTCATGCTCTTTCAGCCACGCCAACTGCTTGTCTCTTGTAGTCGCAAAGACAGTATTCTCTCTCCAACTTGGATCAATCACATTGAGTACTGTTACGCCACCTACTGTCAGTAATAACAGTGCGCTGCCGATTATTGCTGCTTTCTTTTTCATATGAATTCCTACTTTTCCCCGATGTACTTTATCTTGATTTTTGATAAATCAATCTTACCAGTTATTTGTTCTGCACGTTTTATATCCTGGAACTCCTCAATTGGCCCAAGTAACAAATCTCCATCTGGTTGTTCTAGAAATTTCAAATCGCTAATTAGCATCGAAATTTCTTTATTCTCATCATTATTAATTTTACGTTCAAAATATAACTTCCCGTGCTCTCATTTTTTGTAAAACTAATAAACTCAATCTCTTGAACATCATAGTTCCTAACAATTCGAGTGGCCACATTATTTTGTTGCTCCTTCGTGATTTGTGGTTTGAAGAAACACCCCGACAAGAGACAAAGTCCGAGTAGCACGATTCCTAGTTTATGAACTTTTTTCATTATTATCCCTCTCTGATTTCCACTAATTCATAGGTGCCTGCTTGGTAATACTCCGCTACTGGAATTGCACTATTCGTATATGCAAAAGACAACATCGAAAGTACTGTATTTACAATTAACACCGCTCCATCTGAACCATTATGGATAGATAAATAGACAATATAACAGACCAAGCTGATTATAAAAATGAAATAGCCATCATAAATTCTCTTAGTCGGTTTAAAAACAAATGTCTGAACAGAACGTTTTTGCCCCAATCGATCTTTTACTTTCTTTTTATTAAAGTTCAAAAAAGAAATCACAATTAAGTATGAAATAAGCATAGAGATAGCAAACAACAAAGTTTTAATGCCCAGTTGTTGACCAATCTTGTAGCTCACAAACAAACTATGCAACAAGTTATACAGTGTATATAATAGCGGTTGAATAGCGACGATTATCCCTGCTTTCAACCCATTACTTGTTTTATTTTTAAGCTCGAATTGCACATTTTCATTCTCTAATTCATAAGCGGTGACCGAAACGGTATCAGGTAAACCGCCCCATATCACACTCTTAGGACGTACTGAGCTCAGGTCCATCAAATATTTCTTTCCCTGTACACCTTCTACTAACTTATAAGAAAAAATATTCGAATTTGAAAACTTCAACTGTACCATTCAATCACCTCACTATACAACCCTATTATTCACATCCCAATACTATATGTATCTAGAAAAAATTAAATAAAAGTCATTATTACTTCATTATATACTGTAGGATTTTAATTGACTATTCTTTTCATAAAAAAAGAACCCAGCATTACTGCTAGGTTCCACTTCTTCGGCCACTGTAGCCGAGTATTCTATTTTATTCTTCTACCCCTAGTAATAGGTTCACTAGGATGTCCACTGTCACATTACCGAAGTAACGGCGGATGTCGATGGCTTCGAAGGCTTTTGTTAAGTCTTCGCGGTTGTATCCTACGCCTACAAGCGCTTTTTCTACATCGCTGATTTCACCAAGACCGAAGAAGTCTCCGTTAATCTTAATGTCTTTGATGGCATTCTTTTCAACGTTCAAGCTGAACTCGATTTGTCCGGCTGGTGTACGTTTTGATTGTTTGAATTCGAATTTTGGATTTTTTCCGTAGTTCCAATCTGGGTTGTTGAAGTACTTGCTGCGTAATTCTTCTACACGCACCCAGTCTTCATCTGTTAGAACATACTCTTTAATCGTAGATGTATCTTCCACATTGAAGATGTTTTTCAAGAGCACTTCGCGGAATTGTAAGATGTCTAAGTCTTGGTATTCAGGCGCTAAGTACGGTTTGATATTTGTCACGCGTGAACGAACGGACTTGATTCCTTTTGACGCGATTTTCTCTTGTTTTGGACGTAAAATTTGTGGCAAAATGCTCACATCTAAATCCAGCATTAATGTTCCGTGCGCTGTTAAACGGCCATTGTTTGAATACATCGCATTCCCAGAGAATTTTTTACCGTCAATTAAAAGGTCGTTACGTCCTTGTAACTCTGCCCCTGTTGCTCCCATTTTATGAAGGGCTTCGATCACTGGTTCTGTGAATTTCCCAAAGTCACGGAAACTATCACCGTCATCTTCTGTAATGAAGCAGAAGCAGATATTTCCCATATCGTGATACACGGCTCCACCGCCTGAGAAACGACGAACTACTTGAACACCCAATTTATCTACGCCATCTTGATTGATTTCTTCGATGGTATTTTGATTTTTCCCGATAATAATCGCATTTTCGTTAATATAAAATAACAAAATCGGTTCATCGAGTTTCTTCTCATTTAATAAGAAATATTCGATGGCTAAGTTTGTCGTTGCATCGTAGATTTCTTTCCCATTTCGTTGATTTTTTACATAAAACATCTAAAAATCCCCTCGCTTTTACTGATATCACTAGCGCTATCATACCATAACCGCCCTCCTCACACATAAGAAAGAAGCTTGATTTTACACTGTTTTTACTCCACTCCAACGCGCAATTACCATATATGGTAATTGCAGCCTTTCATAGTCAGTCAACCGGAAATCCCGCATTGATGTTTCCTCGAATTCTTGCGGTTTTATAGTAACTGTAACGTGATTCGCATTGAATGTGAATTACGCGGAGTTGGACCATTCCATACTCCGCGTTTGAAGCTTCAAAGGTGTAAGACCCAGACTTACACCGTTGCAACGTTATAGTTACTATCAAAAATCCGCAAGAAAACCGAGGAAACAAAAAACGCACCCTTTCCAGGATGCGCTTTGCTAACTCTTAGTATGCCCATGCGATTAATAAGTAGATAAACGTTGAACCAAACATATCTGCCAATGCGTGCATGAGGAAGAATGGTAATAGGTTTTTGACCACTTTCTTGTACATGAAGTAGTAGAACAATCCGTACACGACTCCGATAACAATTGCCCACAACATTCCTTGATACGAATGGAATGAGAAACGAACCAGTGTTGAGAATGCTAAAGCCTTCCACTGATGCTCTTCCTTCACCGATGTCATTAAGCCAAGGAAGAAGAACTCTTCGTAGAATCCATTTAACAGCCCATAAGCGCTGGCCATTGGAGATAACGCTAAGAACTTATTGATGATTTCCTGTGGGTTCACGAACGGTACAAGTGCTGGGTCGAAGTAATTGTATTCGCCGCTCAGCGTGGTTACGACGTCGCCGAACAGTCCGACAATCGTGAATAATACTGGTACCCAGATGAATACAGACCAGTGAAAACGGACCTTCAATTGCTTGAAGTCGTAATGACGAATGACTAAGTATAAGAGTGCAATCGCTAGTAAACTCACCTGTAAGGTAAAGTTACTCGAATACGCTGCCCCGTCGCTATAGGACGATGTCGTCTCCGTATACTGCTTGGCCACTTCCGTTACCGGCTGTAAACTCTGTAGAAATTGTTGCGTGGATCGGATAATAAACTCCCCGACCATGATCATCGTCACGATGAGGATGTCAACCCACTTTAAAGTTTTTAATGGTTCTTTTGGTCTGATTTTTGTTAAAACAGTCATGATTGGTTCCCTCTTTTCCTTATAGTATCAAAACACTGTTCTATTGAAAGAGAATCGCTTCTTTCTTTTGGCGTTTTCCTTAATAAGAGAATACCCCTTAAAACTAAAATGAACCTAAAACCAAAAAGATTTCTACAAAAAAAGTGACTCCTTTAACAGAAGTCACTGACTAATTTTCTAAAAGAAGCGTTTCGGTATTTCGATGAACAAGATTACAAGAAGTCCATTTAGAAGGCTATGTAATAGGATTGCGTCAAACAAACTTCTTCTTCGTTCATACATAAGAAAAAGAACAATAGAGCCAATAAGATAAGCTATAAACTGTATCCAATTATGAATATATGGCATATGAATAACTGTAAATAAAATTGAAACGATAGACATTCTAACAAAAGCATTCACTTTTTCTCGGAGCAAATTATTCAGAAAACCTCTAAAAAGAAATTCTTCAATCAAAGGTGCAATACAAACGAGTTCTAGTGCCTCTAAAGCAAAAACAAATTTGTCTGCCGTTATTGTTTGAGTTGCCTTAAAGAAAAAATCAACTAGTTTTGTTCGATTTGTCCCATACGCCATTGAACTCCACAAACTATAAATCAAATAATCTGAAAATCTAAGAGCAATATACGTTAAAAAAACAAAAATTAAATCCTTCAGTTGAATTTTTCTTTTTACTTTTGGCTTAAACAATTTTGTGTGTACATGGTACATAAAAATGAACAAAATACCAACGCAAACAATCGTAACTATGAACTTCCACAAATTCGCTTGCCGATCTAGATTCAACGAATTCTTGCGGAACACAAATTTAATTCCACCTAATATGACAATATTCGCTACAAAAAAGAATAGAACCCAAAGCGGTTTTTTCATTCGAGCACCCATTTACTTCTACCTCACATGATTTTTCCTTATATTACCGTTTTATAGCAGACACTGTCAATATGAGATTCTAAAGAAAAAGCAGACTAGCGTTTCACTAGTCTGCTTCATTCATTATTTCTGACGGATGGTAAATCCTTTGTCAGATTTCTTTTTGTTATTTCGGCGGCGAGAATCTTTCCCTTTATATCCGCGTGTATATTCGTCTTCTAGGCCACGGCCACGACGGTCTTCTTTACGCTTGAAGCTTCCTTTTCCGTTACGTCCGCGGTTGTCTTTACGCTCACTACGGTTGTAGTTTCCACGGCTGTTGCCACGTTTGCGGCTTGGCAATGGACGTTCTGGCGTGATTTTAACTGGAATTTCAGTTGGGTCTTTAATCATGCTCTTAAGTAATAGAGCTGCCAATTCTTCTGGTTCGTACTCGTCTAACAAGTAAGAGACCGCTTCTTTGAAACGTCTTGGTTCCACAGTTTTCATCATTTCGTCGATAGACTCGATGGCTGTTTTTGTTTGTCCTTCCAAGGCTTCTGTTTGCGTTGGTGGACGAAGGCTTGTCATACGTTTGCGTGTTAATTCTTCAATCACACGTAAGTAATCCATTTCGTTTGGTGTCACGAATGTTACAGACATTCCTTCTTGACCCGCACGGCCTGTACGTCCAATACGGTGTACATAGCTTTCTGGGTCTTGTGGGATATCGTAGTTGTATACATGCGTTACGCCTGAGATATCTAGTCCACGTGCCGCCACGTCTGTAGCGACTAAGATGTCTAAATGGTTGTTCTTGAAGTCACGAAGAACGCTCATACGTTTTTGTTGGCTTAAGTCCCCGTGGATTCCTTCTGCACGGTAGCCACGCATTTCAAGTCCGCGTGCTAATTCGTCTACACGACGTTTTGTACGTCCGAATACGATCGTTAATTCAGGTGTTTGAACGTCTAATAAACGTGTCATAATGTCGAATTTCTCGTAGTCTTTACATTTTACGAAATATTGATCGATTAATGTCGCCGTCATCTCATTGGATTTGATACGAACATGCTCTGGATCTTTCATAAATTGAACACCGATACGTTTAATATCATCTGGCATTGTCGCAGAGAATAAAAGCGTTTGGCGGTTTTCTGGAACTTGTTTGATAATCGATTCGATATCTTCCAAGAATCCCATGTTTAACATTTCATCCGCTTCGTCTAAGACAAGTGTTTCCACTGTCGCAAGTTTCAATGTACGGCGTGAAATGTGGTCTAATAAACGACCTGGAGTTCCCACAACGATTTGTGGATTTTCTTTTAATTGGCGGATTTGACGGTTAATGTCCGCTCCACCGTAAACAGCTTGTACACGAATTTTTTTGTCGCGTCCGAGACGGAACAATTCTTCTTGTGTTTGAATCGCAAGTTCACGAGTTGGTGCGATGACAAGTCCTTGTACGCCTTTTTTACTTGGGTCGATTTTTTGAAGCATTGGCAAACCAAATGCAGCTGTTTTACCAGTCCCAGTTTGCGCTTGTCCAATTACATCTAAGCCTTCTAGCGCTTTTGGAATGGTTTGTGCTTGAATGGGAGTTGCTTCTTCAAACCCCATTTTTTCGATAGATTCTAGTAAGGCAGAATCCAATCCTAATTCATTAAATTTCATATTTTCCTCCTTGGATACTTCGGTGAGAAGCACACGAGGGATTTCCCTTCATAACAAAAGTCTGGAGCTTTTCGTAAGAGCACCAGACTTCTACAATCGTTTAAATTTCAAACTATCTATTATAAATGTGTGTACATTTCTCAACTCAGCGAATAGTATAGCACGCATCCAACGAGAATGCAAAGAATACAGACCGCCGACTCCTGCTTTTTATTCTTTGAAAATGCTTAAGGAATAAGAATTTACGGGCTCCAAATCCTTGCGGATTTTTCAATAATAGCTGTAATGGGGCAACGGTTCGAGTCTTTCGTCTCTCACCTTTAAAGCCTCAAAGCTGGAGGTTGAAATCAATTTCTAACTCCAGCTAATTCGCATTTAATGCGATTCCCCATTACTGCTACTATTGAATCCGCTAGATTTTCCGCCCGTATTCACAGCGCATTGACAACCTATAAAAAGCGGGAGGATGCGGGAGGGTTTGCTGCTCGTGGTGCGGTTGAGAAATGGGACACTTTATAATAGATAGTTCTCAGGGAGGGGACGAAAAAAACGAGGGACGGTGGTGCGTCTCTCGCTTTACTTTACATTTATTATTCTGCTTTTAGGGCATCGACCACTGCTAGTAAGCCTGTGCCGTTGCTTGATTTGATAAGGACTTGGTCGCCTTCTTTGAGTTCAGCCTTCAAGTCAGCAATCAAGGCTTCTTTGTCCATGTAATGGTGAAGGGCTGCTGAATCGAACTGACCTTTCAACGCATCATAGAGTGCTTCCATTTCTTCGCCGTACAAGTACACAAGAGCAACTTCGTTTGGAGAAATGACTTCTGAGATGCTGGCGTGCAATTCTTTTGAATGTTCACCGAGCTCGCGGATGTCTCCAAGAACGAGAACACGACGGCCTGTTGCTTCGACTGAAACGAATGATTTAATGACTGATTTCATCGCGATTGGGCTGGCGTTGTATGCATCATTTAAGATGGCTACTCCGTTTTGGCCTTTCACCCATTGCGTACGGTTCTTCGTCAATTCGAAGTTCGCTAAGGCTGACACGATATCTGAAAGTGGAACGTCTAATGTGCGTGCAATTTCAATCGCTAAAAGCGCGTTTGAAACGTTGTACGCTCCAAGGACTGGTAAAGTTACCGCCACAGTTTCAGTTGGTGTCACTAATTCAAACGCGGTGTGGTCTGAATACAATTCGATATTTTTTGCTGAGAGTTCTTTGCTTCCTTCGCCGACAGTAACAATTTTGAAGTTTGCTGGTTTTTCAGCTTGTTCGATTCCTGCTGTAATTAAATCTTCATGCGCTGGATAAATAAAAGTTCCATTTTCTTGTAGTCCAGAAAGGATTTCAAGTTTGGCTTTGGCAATGCCTTCCTTGCTTCCGAGTTGTTCCATATGCGATTCACCAATTAGCGTAATCGCAACGACTTCTGGGCGTGCTAATTTTGATAAGAACTCGATTTCGTGGAAATCACTCATTCCCATCTCTAAGACAAGTGCTTCAGTTGATTCCGGCATATCTAAAATGGTTTGTGGTAAGCCGATATCGTTATTGAAGTTCCCTTGTGTTTTATAGACACGGTAGCGTGCGCCAAGAGCGGCTGCTGTCATGTCTTTTGTCGTTGTTTTCCCCGAACTACCTGTGATCCCAACAATGCGTGGGGATACTTTTTCTAAATACCATTTCGCTAATTTTTGAAAAGCTTCAAGAGGGTCATCTACCCAAATGGCGCAGATTCCCTCTGGTGGTGTAAGATCTTTTTTTCCCCATAACACGGCTGTTGCGCCTGCTTGAATCGCTTGATCAATATAATCATGTCCGTCTGTTTGACCTTGAAGTGGCACGAAAAGGCTGTTTGGTCCTAATTTTCGTGTATCAAAGGCTACTGACTCAATCGTTTCGAATCGATGTGCTGACTGATAATCAATCGCTTCGACGGCTTTTGTAATTTCAGCAACTGTTCCAATACTCATCGTTCTTCTCCTTACTCTGCATGACGATCGTTATAGCGTTTAAGGGCTAAACGAATCAATTCTTCCACTAAATCTTTATAAGAAATCCCCATTGCTTCCCATAATTTTGGATACATACTAAATTGTGTGAATCCAGGCATTGTGTTCACTTCATTAATGAAGACTTCTTGTGTTTCAGTAAGGAAGAAATCACAACGGGTTAATCCACTACCATCAATCGCACGGAAGGCCGTTTCGGCATATTCACGAATTTTTGCAGAAACTTCCTCAGGAATTGCCGCTGGAATTTGAAGTGTTGTTGTATTATTGATGTATTTTTCATTGTAATCGTAGAATCCTGCTTGTTTGACTACTTCTCCAACAACTGAAGTATTCACTTCATCGTTTCCAAGAACCGCCACTTCGACTTCGCGGGCATCGATTCCTTGTTCTACAACAATTCGACGGTCGTATTTGAGGGCTTCCTCAATCGCAGTGGTTAATTCTTCACGGTTCGTTGCTTTTGAAATCCCTACACTTGAGCCCATATTAGAAGGCTTCACAAACACTGGGTAACGCAGTGTCCCTTCAATACGATTGTAAATCGCTTCAGGAGATTTTTTGAAATCTGCCTTTACAAAAGGAACAAATGGCACTTGTGGAATTCCTGCTTGTTGGAAGAGGTGCTTACTAGCAATTTTATCCATTCCATTGGCACTTGCTAAAACGCCACATCCTACATAAGGTAGATCTAGAATTTCAAAGAGGCCTTGAATGGTCCCGTCTTCTCCGTTTGGTCCATGTAAAATTGGAAAAACGACTGTATCTGGTCCAGCAATATCACTTGGTTGAATGCGAACACCTGTAGATACTTCCCCTTCAACTGTTGCAAAACGAGCTTTAGGTCCTTCTGTTAAACGAAGTGCTTGATCAAAGGCAACCGGAGCTTTTAATGCTTCCCCTTTTAACCAAGTTCCTTCTTTTGTAATATACACGGGCTCTACATCGTAATATTCAAAATAAATCTCTTTAATAATTGATCCTGCCGTTAAGATTGAAATATCATGCTCGGCACTTTTTCCGCCATAAATGACAACAACTTTCATATGAATCCTCCAAACTATTCGCTTCCAGCGAACGACCAATCTATGTGGTCCATGTCTGTTATTTTAGATAATAACCTTGCACGTTACAGTATAACAAAACGGCGGAATCCTTACAAGTTCAGACAAAATCAACAAAAAACACCTTCCAAAGATTCTCTTTGAAAAGTGTTTTAAATGGCATCCGTCATTGGTAATTTTGCTGAAATTTTCCAATTTTGATACGTTTCGTTATACGTTAATTGTCCAATGCGCACGTTTTGTGTCACTGCTTTATTCGCGTAATGGTAACGATCTTCCGTCAAGAAAATCGGTATTTCATAAATATCCTCTTGCTTATTCACTTGATCAAATGCCAAACTGATTCCTTCGCGGTAAAGAGGCATCATTTCTTTTAAAGCTTCAATCGAAATCGCTTCTGCTTCTTTTTCAGAACCAAAGAAGAAAAACTTCGGCGATTGATTTAAAATATCCGTCATCTCAATTTGTACTTGTCTTGATAAGAGCGGTAAAAACTGTTCGATTTTTCGATAATACACTTTAGAATATTCATTATCCAAACATAGGTAAATAAAATTATTTTGTAATTTATAGAAAAATGGTGAGTGTAAATGTGTTTTCGCATGAGAGATATAGAGTAGATCTGCAATCTCTTGTGGCGTGAGTTGATGAACAAATTCAATAGAGTCAAAATCAACCCAGTTTGATGGAGTTTCTTTTCCTTCTGCTACACCTTGAAGATATTCCAACACATTTTTGCGTCCTTTAATCCACATAAATCCAGTATAAGCATCATGAGTGGCAAGACTAGATTTCCCATTCAAAAGGAGGATATTTTGAGGGATTTCAGACTGTGGTAAGGCAGACAAATGGAACGCAATCGATTTAGCCAACACATGGTTCGATACGCTATCATAATGGATATACAATTGTTTTGCCACAGACTCCCACCTCCTAAGTTTTATAATCTCCATTATAAATGATTTTCAAACTATAAAACATATAAATTAGATTACATTTTACAATTGAACCGTTTTCTTTTGTAACAATTTAGCAACATTCTAAAGTAAAATTTCCACCCTCTATACACAAAAAGAGTTGAAGCGGTTTCTTCAACTCTCTTTCTTCCCTTCTATTGGAGTGCCTATTCTTAGCATTTGACTTTCTGAGTGATTCTTTTCACCGCAATGTCTATTCTTTCAATCACTTCCCAATAATCTGTTGGAAAGTTCTTTAATTCAACAATATCCACAGGATCAAAATGATAGACTAAATGACGAATCACTTGGTGATGAAGAAATACCAGGTCTTTAAAATCCTCTAACGAAATAGATTCCAACCCTTCAATATACGTACATAATTCCTTATAAGATTCTTCGTGAAAGAGGCTTTCTTCATGTAGATAATAAAAGAACGTTCCTTCTTCCAGTAGTACATTTTTTCTAATGAATGACATCCACCTAACCTCTTTCCTTATCGCTAAAAAGTTCCACTTTCTGAAAACAAAAAGACTGAGGAAGCCCCCAGTCTAATTTCTACATTTTTTCTAAACGTTTAATACGGTTTTCCGTTGAAGGGTGGGTTGCAAAAAGAGAATCTCCACTTTCTCCAAACGGATTCGAAATGTATAATGTTGCACTTTGTTTATTCGCTTCCGTCATTGGCGGCGCTTCAGAAATCTTTCTTAGGGCAGAAATAAGCCCATAAGGATTTCTTGTAAATTCGACTGCTGTTGCATCCGCTAAATATTCACGGTTTCTGGATAATGCGAGTTGTAAAATCGTCGACATAAAAGGTCCAAGAATCATTGCGACTAGACCAATTACCATAAAAATTGCATTGGCTCCGTCTTCATCATCATTATCACTACTTCTTCTTCCGCCACCCCAGAACATCATTCGACTACCGAATTGAACCAGTAATGCGATGACTGCTCCAAGCGCAATAGCGATGGTTTGTAAACGAACATCATAGTTGCGAATATGCCCAAATTCATGAGCAATAACGCCTTCCAATTCCTCACGATTTAATCGTTCAAGTAACCCTGTTGTCACTGCTACCGCAGCGGTTTGAGGCGAGCTTCCTGTTGCAAAAGCATTCGGAGATTCATCTTGAATAATAAATACTCGAGGCATTGGAACTTGAGCAACCATCGACATATCTGTCACAATATTCCATAACATTGGCGCTTGATTCTTATCCGTGATTTCTCGGGCATGATTTAACTGCATCACTACATTTGTCGCATTCGAAATCATCATCAATGAATAAATTCCACCAATCACTACAGCAAGGATTACTCCAGCTGTTGCATTATTTAATGTGAAATACCCAATACCGATTCCTACCGCGATGAAGAGCACCATATATAAAGCAATCACAACAATTGTTCTTCTTTTATTAGAAGCAATTTGCTGATGTAACATATCAGTACTCCTTCCTTCAGATTAACTATTGATTAGAATTTAACTTCAGGAACTTTACGAGCTTCTACTGGAGTTTCTAACAATTCTTCTTTTGTAAATCCACCGAATCCAGCAACAATGTTTGTTGGAATAGATTCAACAGAAATATTGTATTTCGCAACACTTGAATTGTACAATTGACGAGAATAAGAAATTTTGTTTTCTGTATTTGTCAATTCTTCTTGTAAGTTTAAGAAATTAGTGTTGGCTTTTAAATCTGGATAGCTTTCAGCCAAAGCAAAAACAGTTTTTAAAGCACCTGATAATTGGTTAGATGCATCCATTTTTTCTTGTGGTGAAACGTCATTTCCCATCCCAGCGATTTGGTTTCTCATCGCAATTACTTGAGATAATGTTTCTTGTTCGTGTTTTGCATATCCTTTAACCGTTTCAACAAGGTTTGGAATTAAGTCATTACGACGTTGCAACTGAACATCGATTTGTGCCCAAGCTTCCTTCACCCAGTTTTTTTGTTGTACAAGACTGTTGTAAGCGAAAACGCCCCAAATAACTAGCACAACGACAATTCCTAATATAGTATATAGTACTGACATATTGTCACGCTCCTTTAATTTAAGTACCCCTATTATACCATATTTTCAAAAATACGTGTAAAATAGAAGATAAGTATATTATATCAGATTACAAGGCTGTGTACATCCTTCTTTAGTGAAAATGAACAGCCTGAAGGAGATTTATGATTCAAAATCACTTTTTATCCCCCATCCAACAGGATATCCCTGAAGAGTATCTTTTGCCTATTCCTAAAGCATATATCGATTTTATTCGCAAAAATGGAGCAGGATACTTCAAAAAAACTAAAATTTATACAAGCGAGCCTACTCGATTTGGGATTGATTATGCTTTGTGTAATGGAATTTGTGGCTTTACTTCGGGTGATTTGTTCCCTAGTATTCTTTGCGAAGAATGGCAAAGTAAGCAGACTTCTCTTCCCGATTATTTGATTGTCTTCTTCCAAGATGGCCCTGTATATTATTGCTTTGATGTCCAAAAAGGCCCCCATTCAGAACCAAGTATTCGTTTGGTGGATACGGAAATGGATCAGTGGCTCACCTTAGCGGAGAACTTTTCTTCTTTTCTAGAGCAATTACACGAAACTACCGAAGAGATTTCTTATGATTCAAAAGATTGGATCTCTATTCATACTTTAAACCAACACATGGGACAAGAAAACTTCCCCCATCAAGAAGAGCTACTTGAAATTCTGCAAGATACCACTCCCCAGCTATTTCTTCGTTGGATAGCATACCTCTTGGAACATTCTAAAAATGAAAATGAGCGAAACATTGCTCTGGAGAGATTTCAGTTTGTTCAATCGTATCTCTCCTTACAATTTTCTTCGTATCCAGAATATCAAATCTGTTGCCAATACAGCCAACCAGAATCATAAAAAGGCTTTAGAACAATGTTCTAAAGCCTTTTTGATTACATATTCAATGTTGTAAATGAGTAAGGAACTAACTCCTCTAATTTTAATTCAAGGATATCTCCTTTTCCATTCAATAGAAATACTGGAGTTTCTGGTCCACAGAATTCAACCATGACTTGACGGCAAATATTACAAGGAGGTAGGAAGCCTTCTGTCTTTCCTGCAACTGCAATAGCTGCAATATCTCCTTGGCGATAGCCTTGCGAAGCTCCATAAAAAATAGCACTACGTTCGGCACAGTTTGTCACACCAAACGATACATTCTCCACATTCGCTCCTGTAATCACACGACCATCCTTGTATAAAACAGCCGCACCTACAGGAAATTTGGAATAAGGGCAGTAGGCATTTTTTAATACTTCTTTTGCTTGCTCCATAAGAGCTACTTTATCAATTGTCATTCGTTGAACTCCTTTTTTGTGTTGTATTCCTATTATACAGATTTTAATAATAGTTTCAATACTCAAAAATTTAAATTTCCAACCAGAGTCCTAGGTTATGCCCCTTCAACTGTGGTACACTTAACCCAACTACGAAAGGAGCTAAATGATGTTACAGCTACAACATATTTCAAAAGTTTATCATACAGCTAATCAAGAGTTTCACGCGTTGAAGGATATCTCGATTCGCTTCCGTGAGAATGAGTTTGTCTCCATTCTCGGGCAATCGGGTTCTGGGAAAACCACCCTATTAAATATCATCGGGGGACTCGACCAATACACATCTGGTGATTTACTCATCCAAGGAAAATCAACAAAGCAATTTAAAGACCGCGATTGGGATAGTTACAGAAACCACACGATCGGATTTGTTTTCCAATCCTATAATCTGATTGGTCACCAAACGGCACTCTCTAACGTCGAGATTGCGATGACGCTCTCTGGTGTTTCAAAAGCTGAACGCAAAAAACGGGCCATCGAAGCGCTCGAACGAGTTGGCCTAAAAGACCATTTATATAAGAAACCAAGTCAGATGTCTGGGGGACAAATGCAACGAATCGCGATTGCGCGTGCCCTTGTGAATAATCCAAAAGTCGTTTTAGCCGACGAACCTACAGGAGCGCTCGATTCCGAGACCTCAGTTCAAATCATGGAGTTATTAAAAGATATCGCCAAGGAACGACTGGTTATCATGGTGACGCATAACCCAGAACTTGCAAAGACGTACTCCACACGTATCGTACAAGTATTAGATGGAAACATCTTGAGCGATTCGAATCCATACGAACCAACAGAAGAGAAAACACAAGGCGACATTCAGTTCACGAAGACGAAAATGAACTTTTTGACGGCTCTTGCTCTTTCGTTTAATAACTTATTGACGAAGAAAGGCCGTACCTTCCTTACTGCCTTTGCTGGTTCCATCGGGATTATCGGGATTGCCCTTATCCTAGCGCTCTCGAATGGGGTGAGCGACTACGTGAAGAAGGTGCAAGAAGATACCCTTGTCTCTCTTCCGCTGACGATTAGCGAGCAGAACCAAAGTAATCTGCTAGCGACCTCTCCGGACTTAAGCGAAAAGCCTTATAAAGACAATAATGAGCTTGGCGTTAATACTGTCCTTACAAAATTATTAAAAAAACAAATTGGTAAAAATGATTTAGCTTCTTTTAAAAAATATTTGGAAGAGAATGCTTCTCAAGTCGAAGCTCTTACAAAAGATGTTCGTTATCAATACAATTTACAACCTTACATTTATGAAAGCGATACTTCCAATGGCCCAAAAAGTATCCTTCCTTCCACTCTTGCAGATGAAGTCGAAACTTCTAACCAAACAATGAAAGGCTACTTGCATAATATTGACTATTGGAGTGAACTTTCGAGTGATACGAACATGTTAGAAAGTCAGTACGATGTTTTGGAAGGACGTTTGCCAACAGATAAATCAGAAATCGTTCTGATTGCCGATGAGAATAACGAAATTAGTGATTTGCTACTCTATAGTTTACGGTTCAAAGATCCTAGCGAATTAAACGATGCAAAAAAACTAGATGAATTAGGTTCTCAAACATATCAATATAGTGATTTCATCGGAAAAACATTCAAAGCCGTTGTCAACACGAACCGATTCGTTAAGGAGAACAACCAATGGATTAATAAAATTGACGACAAATCGTATATGAAGACACAAATCGAGAATGGCCTTGAGCTTAAAATCGTCGGTGTTCTTCGTCAAAAAGAAGGCACAAGATCTAGTGTGAACTCTCCTTCTGGTGGTGTGGCCTATACAAGCGCCCTTATCGATTACACTTCTGAGCAAATTCAAAATAGTGACATCGTGAAGGAGCAAGAAGCCAATCCAACCATCAATGTATTTACTGGAAAAGAATTTGCCAAAGATCCAAAACCATTCAATTCGGCTGATTTAACCGAAGAAGAAAAAATTCAATTGGCAAAAATGACGCCTGAACAACAAGCGCAATACGTCCAACAATACAACGACAACTTGGCTGCCACTTACGAAGAAAACTTGGCAAAATTGGGGGTTATCGACAAATCCAAACCGGCTGCCATCGAGTTCTACACCTCTTCGTTCCAACAAAAACAAGAGTTGAAGGACTTCATCAACGCCTATAACACGGCCAAAAAAGATGCCGGCGAAGACGATAAAGTGCTCGCCTACTCCGACGATATTCAAACCATCATGTCATCCATTACAACAATGGTGGGCGTGATAACAACGGTACTCGTTGGTTTTGTGGCTATCTCTCTTATCGTTTCATCGATTATGATTGCGATTATCACGTACATCTCAGTTCTAGAACGTACGAAAGAAATTGGAATCCTACGTGCAATGGGGGCTTCGAAGAAAGAT
>ERZ773038.926-NODE-926-length-17847-cov-92.534454_pt1 | contig 17847 bp, 10 predicted proteins | sample MGYA00511665_ERZ773038 | MGnify/ENA primary metagenome ERZ773038 (study PRJEB29015, sample SAMEA2737966) | human oral metagenome | biome: human oral; feature: human-associated habitat; material: dental | place: China | collected 2028 ... | reverse complement strand
CGAGCCGGGCGAACTGCGGCCACCACCCGCCGTCGCCGATCGGCTCGTGGAGGGAGGCCGCTACTTCCCGGTCGTCGAGCGGGCGCTCGGCGTCGACGATGGCACGGGCCAGGAAGGCGGCGGCCTTCTCCAGCTTGTCGTGGAAGTAGACGAAGTTCTGGCTCAGCTCCACCGACTCCAGGTTCAGCTCCTTCATCAGGGCGGTGCGCAGGACGTTGAGGCCGGCGAAGGTCCAGCAGCGGCCGGATCGCTTCTGGTCGGTGACGGCGGCGTCGGGGATGAGGTCGGAGACCGAGGTGTCGATCGAGGTGACGATCGCGCGGTCCAGGGTGAGCTTGTCGACGTCGGTGGTGGCGACGGCGTTGCCGGCGACGCGGGCGGCGGGGTCGGAGAGGAATGCGGTGCTGCGGGCGGTCACCCAGGAGGGAGCGATGGCGCGGGGCGCGTGGGGGTCGGTCATGATGCGAGGTTAGGTGCTGGGTTTTGTCTGCCGGGGCGTCCTTCTCCCATGTGCGAACTGCCTCCGCCATGTGCGAATCGCCTCCGCGTCTGCCGGCGGGCTTTTCTGGCTTCGGGCTCGGTGCGCCGCCGTCGAGGTCGACTTTTTCGAACGAGGGCGACGGTGGCGCCGTCGATCTCATTCCGGGATGTCGATCTCGACGCCGTCTGGTCTCGCTAGTCTCGCACCCATGAATGAACGTCAGGAGCAGTGGGAATCGCGTTACGCCGCCGTCGATCGGCTGTGGTCCGAGCAGCCCAACGACTGGTTGCCGGAGTTCGCCGCCTCCTGGGAGCCGGGGCGCGCCCTCGACCTGGGCTGCGGGGAGGGCGCCGACGCCGTCTGGCTCGCCGAGCGCGGTTGGGACGTCACCGGCATCGACCTGTCCGCCACTGCGATCGCCCGTATGGAGGCCGAGGCCGACCGGCGCGGCCTGGGGGAGCGGGTTCACGGCGTCGTCCTCGACGTGACCCGTGAGGAGCTGCCCGCCGGCCCCTTCGATCTCGTTGCGGCCTTCTACGTTCACGGCGGCCCCATGCCCGGATCGCTCGACCTGATCGAGCTTCTGGGCCGGGGCGCCGGGCTCGTCGCCCCCGGCGGTCGTCTGCTGACGGCTGTCCACTGCGTCAACCCGCCCTGGCACGGCCATCATGCGCGCACCTACACCCCTGATGAGCTTCTTTCGGGGTTGAGCGGGGCGACTCGGGGCTGGCAGGTCGAGGCGGGGCGCGAGCGGTGGCGGGAGGTCACCGGCCCCGACGGCGAGGCGGGACGGCGCTCCGACGCCGTGGTCTGCCTACGTCGGCCCGCCTGAGCGGTTCGGCGTCAGCACGCGGATCGATGCTGCCGATCACTGCCGGTGGCGCCGAGGCTGCCGATGAGGTGGTCCGGGGGCAGTCGGTAGCCGGTCGAGCTGCCCGCATTAGCGAATGGCGTCGAGATCGGTCGTACTCCGTGTCGAGTTCGGTTCGCTTCCGCGTCGAAATCGGTCTGTATTCCGGCTCGAGATCGGTCTGTATTGAATGCGGCGAGCGCATGCCGTCTAGCCCAGGAAATCTCAGTAACCACCCACCAACCTTGAGACCACCTCACCACAATCACTACATCTGAGACACTCGAACTGTCTCAGATGTCCTGACACACCACACTCCGCGTTGAGAATCGGTCGAGTTCCGGTACGAATTTGTGGTGGATTGGTTGTGAGGGAGCCTGATGTGCCTAGTGGGTGCGGTTGTCCTCGATATTGCACACAGGAGACCGGGACCTCTGCGGGGTGGGGGCTGGTCTTCGTTGGAATTGTAGGCTTTTCCGGTGAGCGTCACGTGTGGTGGTCGGGCTCCCATGTGCGGTCAGGGGGGCCTGCGCACATGGGAACAGGACTGCGCCCGCTACTGACAGTGCTGTTCCGCATGATTCCGCGGCTCCCACCGACACACAGCACGCGCAAGTGTGCAACACCCACCATCCCCCGCCCCCGGGTACACGCGAGCACCGGCAGGCGGACACCCCTGTCCGCCCGAGGTACCTGCACCGCCCCCGACGCACGCGGGCATAGGGATCCTCGACCTCGCCGCCAAACCCCCGAAGACCAACACTCCAGGCGCACACGGGCACCGGCAGAGCCGGCCCGCAACGGTCAAGCCCGACCCATACAACCCCACGCCCCGAGAACCACCACAACCCAGACACTCACCCCTATCTCAGATGTAATGACATACCACAATCTCGACGCGGAACCGGACCGATCTCGACGCGGAACCGGACCGATCTCGACGCGGGGTACGACCGATCTCGGCCAGAAGTGCGAGATCGGCGTCGACGATCGAAGCTCAGTACAACACCAGCCCGCCGGTCCACGCGGCTGTGACGCGGGACGACGCGACGCCGCCCTGCCGATGGTCTCAGATATCCAGCTCTTCGACCGCCGGAACTTCGCTCGCTCGCCGGACGGCGTCGACCAGCTCGTCCGGGAGTTGACCGACCATGTCCTCGACCGAGGCGAACACCCTCAACTCGCGGTTGCCCCTGCGCCACCAGTCGCCCCGCCAGGTCTTGGGATCCTCCCACACCGGATTGTCGTCATCGGGGTTGGAGAGCACCGCCCAGTTCGGGTCATCCCGCTCATAGACGGCGAGTTGCCCCTTGGCCGTCTCGAATACCCGGAACGAGCGCGTCCGCATGCCCTCGTCCCGTCTCCACCGAAGCAACTGCCGTCCGGAGAAGCGCTTGGTCGTGACAACCCGCTCTTCGTCGACATCGAGCTCGATCGTTCTCATGTCATTCCCTTTTCGCCGGTTCTCATGCTGAGCCAAGTAGAGCCTGAGCCCTGCGGCGACCGCCGCCGACAGGCTGCCCGCCAGAGTGGTGGCGGCCTCGAACAGGGGCAGGTCGGCGTCCGAGACGTAAACGTTCTTGCTTGGCATGCACATAAGCATAGTCATATGCATCCTCGTCGTGTGCTCCTTCGCTGCACCTCGCCGGGCCACGCCGCACCCCACCGAGCCTCACTGGGCCACTCCGGGCCTCACCTGGCGCCGACGGGCACCGACGCAGCCCGGCTCCCCACCGCTCGCACCCATGCGTCGAGGTCGACTTTTTCGCACGAGGCAGACGGCGCCACCGTCGATCTCGTGCGAAAAAGTCGACCTCGACGGGGTGGGGCGGCGCGAACCACCCGGACACCGCCTCAGAACTTCGAGCTGGAGCCGGACTGACTGGGCTCACCGGTCGTGTTGCGGGTGACGTCGAAGACGAATGCGCTCGTCGTCGCCCCCTCCTCGCCCGTGCCGGTGAGCGACCCCAGTTGCTGAGTCCACGCGTCGATCCCGGGATCTCCGCTCATGCCCTCGACGGCGTCGGCGTAGACGTTGCCCCCGTGCGGGTAGCCCTGCAGGTCGGAGCCGGTGGTGTCCAGGGTGACGACGGTGCGCGTGGGCGTACGCGGAGTGGGCGCGCCGTCCAGGCCGGGGACGGCGTCGGCGCCATTCTCGAGATGCAGCGCGTTGACGTGGTCGGGGAGGTCGGCTCCGGCCGTGGGCCCGCCGGCCGTCAGCAGGGTGGTGACGTTGTACCGCTCGTTGATGGTGGGGTCCGCCGCGATGTTCGCCGCCACGATGGCGCCCTGCGAGTGGCCGTAGATCCCCACCGGGTCATCCGGGCCGATCCCCGCCCGACGCATGGCGGTGACCACGGCGCTCTCCAGGTCGTTGGGCGCCCTGGCCACGGACTGCAGGTTGGTCAGGAGGTCCTGCGGGTTGGTGTTGCCCAGACCCCAATCGGTCGTGCCCGGCACGACGACCATCCATGAATTCGTGCCATCGGCGTGCGTGGTGCGCACGACGCTGACGACGCCACTGGAGGCGTCGTCGTCCTCCGCCTTGAGCGAGTCGCTATAGCGGATGACGTCCGAGGCCGTCCCCAGTGGCCGGTCCATCCTCTCCCCGTCAGCCGGCGCCCCGTCCGCCTTCTTGAGAGCGGGCACCTGCGTACCCCACGCCATCGGGTCGCTGCCGGAGGGCGGGATGGTGAAGGAGGAGCCGCCGCGCGCGGCCACAGTGGTGCCGGTCGGGTCGCCGAAGCGCCTGGCCGCGACCTGCGACGACAGCGCGGACATGTAGTAGACGACGCGCTCCATCGGCGTCAGCGACGAGGCGGGAACCGTCTGGCCGCCGCCGGTCACGAGCTCGTCGGGCAGCTTCTCGCTGATCTCCGGGTCGAGCCGCTGCGCGACGCCGGCCAGGTAGGTCTCGACGGCCGCCGACTCATGACTGGTTTTCGCGTCCTTGGCGTACGTGACTAGAACCGCGATCTTCAGCAGGTCGGTCTTCACCCACTCCGACAGGTCCTCGTCGGCCATGACGACGGCGAGATCATCCAGGACATCGGCGAGATCGCCGTCGGCGTACTTGGTCAGATCGGGGTTCTTGACGGCTGAGGCGCCCGCAAGCATGAGGAGCAGCCCGGCGGGCGAGGACACTGCTGACGCGATGAGCCCGAACACGACTCCGGTCAAGGCGCCGTTCAAACCTGCGGATCCACCGGCGGACGTCGCGCTGGAATCGGCCCCGTTGTAGACACTGACGCAGGCCGTGACGTCGGCGGCGAGGGCGCGCAGGGAGTCGGCGGCGTCCTGGAGGGAGCCGGGGCCCGTCGTCAGCGCCGTGGCGGCATCGATCGCATTGGTGCGCAGGGTCTCGAAGCTCGACGGCGCGCCCTGCCCGGCCTGGACGGTTCCGCCGCATGAGGGAAGGCCCGTGTTGCCGAAGCCGGAGTAGCACATGGGGTCCGACCAGGTGAATCCACTGGAGGAGGCTCCCCCGCCCGCCCCGGAGCCGCCGTCCTGGGAGCTCTGGGGGTCCGAGGAGGAAGCGCCCGAGGCCCCGTCGTCCGGCTCGGAGGGGGCGATGGCGGCCCGCGCCTGGGCCTCGGCATTGAGGACGTGCGTGCGGGCGTCATCGAGGTATCCGGCGGCGTTGGTAAGCGCTGTGGCGAACTCGGTGAGGGCATCGGTGTCCACCGCATAGGCGCCTCCCGACACGACGGCGGTGACCCCGGCGGTGATTCCGGGCCAGGACAGGGTGGCCGATCCATCCCCGTCGCCCGCGGACGGCGGATCGACGTAGGTACCCTTCGGTGCTGGGTCGCTCTCGCAGCGCGGCATCGCGTCGCCCAGGGTCAGCTCGGGGAACGGGTCCCTGCTGTTCTGGATGGCCTCGTCGGCGGCGAGGAGGGCCTCTCCCGGGTCGTCGCAGATGTCCGTCTGCTGCGACGAGGTCGGCGGGGATGCCGTCGCGGTGCTCATCCGACCGCTCCGCACTGGTCGCTCGCGTTATCGAGGGCCGTCATGGCGCCGGAGGCCGTGTCCAGAAGCGGATCGAGGCCGGCGAGCAGGGTCTGAAGGGTATCCAGCTGCGTCTGACAGGAGCTTGACGCGGCCCCCGTCCAACTTTCGGGGACGGCGGCGGGAACGAGTGACACGCCGGTGGCGGCGTCATCATCGGCCAAGGCGATGCTTAAAGACATGCCTCGACGGTACGACCATCGGCTCGCATCCCGCCGAGCCCCTGTGGAGAGCACGCCAGCGGGGTGCACGACGCCGCCCTGTGGAGCCCCGTGCATCTCGTGCATCCCGTGTGTCCCGTGCGCCCCCTCCGTGTCCCGCGCGCCCCGACCCCTTCACCGAGATCGGTCCGGTTCCGCGTCGAGATCGGTCGTACTCCGCGTCGAGATCGGTCACAGTCCGCACTGAGATCGGTTCACTTCCACCTCGAGATCGGTCCGGTTCTGCGTCGAGATTGTGGTGTCAGGACATCTGGAACTCTGGGTCGTGGTGGTCCCCGGTGTGGTGGTTCTCGGGGCTGGGGGTCGTATGGGTTGGGCAGCATCGCCGTGAGCCAGCTCTACTGATGCTCGCATGTGCCTGGGGCGGTGGTTGTTCTCGACTCCGGCAAGACGCAGGGCAAAGCCGGTGCCCGCATGCGCCGGAGCGGTGCGGGGATGCCGCACACGGACTGGTTGTCGCGGTACCGGTGCCCGCGTGCGCCAGGTGGCGCATAGGCGGCCGGGACGGCCGTCAGTTCTCGGGCCGATGCCCGCATGCGCCTGGGGTGGTGGGCTGTGAACACCTGACGTCCACTCGCGTGAATCCCGGTGTCGCTTGGGCAGGGGTGGTGGGTGTTGCACACTCGCGCGCGCCCCGCACCGGTGGAAACCGCGGAATCATGCGGAACAGCACTGTCAGTAGCGGGCGCAGTCCTGTTCCCATGTGCGCAGGCCCCCCTGACCGCACATGGGAGCCCGACCACCACACGTGACGCTCACCGGAAAAGCCTACAATTCCAACGAAGACCAGCCCCCACCCCGCAGAGGTCCCGGTCTCCTGTGTGCAATATCGAGGACAACCGCACCCACTAGGCACATCAGGCTCCCTCACAACCAATCCACCACAAACTCGAACCGGAACTCGACCGATCTCGAGCCGGAGTGCAACCGATCTCGGTGCGGAAACGGACCGATCTCGGCGCGGAATACGACCGATCTCGAGAAACAAAATAAATAAGGTACTCGCAGACACCCCACACCCCCGCACCGAGATAGGGCCGCGCTGGAGCTGCCGGCCCTTCCGCGAACGGCGACCCGCCGTCCCGCGAGCGACCCGCCGTCGCTACCTCGCCATGAGATCCCAGAGGGTCAGCCCGATCACAACCAGGACGCCGATCACGATCGGCCGTACCATCACTCGACCTCGCCTTCCTGTGCGCGCGCTCCCGGGCCGCCGGCCGACAAGAGTCGTGGGGACCCCGCTAGTCGTCCCGCTCGCGCGAGCCGAGCACGCCCACCACCAGTGCCGAGACGATCGAGACCACGATCGAGCCGAGAACCGCCGTCCCGAAGGAGCCCACATGCAGGCCCAGGGTGACCCCCGCCTCCGCCCCGACACCGACCAGCCGGTCCGTGATGGCACTCGTGAGCATCAGCATCGCCCCGTTGACGACCAGGGCGAACAGCCCGAACGTCAGGACATACAGCGGAAAGGCGACGAACTTCGCCACGGGCTTGATCAGTGAGTTCACCAGCGCCAGGACGAGGCCGACCACGAGCAGGTTGACGACCGTCATGAGCGTGGTCGGCGTGCCCGGCACATCCATCCCCTTGATGAAGGTGACTGCCAGCCACAGGCCGGCCGCATTGCCGGTCGCACGTACGAGAAGCTCCATGAATTCATTCTTCCACGCCATCCTGTGGTAGGGCTGTGCGCACCCTCCCGAGACGGGGCTGTGCGGCGCGGGGGAGGGCTGAGGCCTGCTGGTCGCGGCTTCTCCCCGGTGCGGCCGCTCTCCCCGGACGGCGGCTCCGGCCCGCTCCCGTGCCCGCCTCGCGTCCCGGTGGGAGGATGCGCCCATGAGCAGCACGGAACCAACCGGTACCCCCGGCGCCCTTGGCACCCCCGGCGCCCCCGTCCACATCCGCGACGCCGTCCTCTCCCTGCCCGGCTATGTGCCCGGGGCGCGCCCCGGCGCCGGCCGCACGGCCAAGCTCTCCAGCAACGAGCTCCCCTACCCGCCCCAGCCCGCGGTGCTGGAGGCCATGGTCGAGGCCGCGTCCGGCGCCAACCGCTACCCCGAGATGGCTGCAGACTCACTTATCGCGGCTCTCGCCCGGCGGCACGGGGTGGACGCCGAGCAGATCGTCGTCGGCAACGGGTCGGTGGCCCTCATCCAGCACGTGCTCGACGCCGTGTGCGACGAGGGGGACGACGTCGTCGTGCCGTGGCGCTCCTTCGAGGCATACCCGATCTGTATCGCCGTCGCCGGGGCGCGGGCCATCGCGGTGCCGCTGACCGCCGACGGCCGCCACGACGTCGCCGCCATGATCGCGGCCGTCACGCCGCGCACCCGCGTCGTCATCGCCTGCACGCCCAACAACCCGACCGGGCCGGCCCTGACCGGCGCCGAACTGGCCGCACTGCTCGACGGCGTGCCCGAGCGGGTGCTCGTGCTCGTGGACGAGGCTTACCTCGACTTCGTCACCGACGCCGCCGTGGGGGATGCGCTGACGCTGCTGGACCGCCACCCGAACCTGGTCGTGTCGCGGACCTTCTCCAAGGCGCACGCCCTGGCCGGGATGCGGGTGGGCTACCTCGTGGCGGCCCCCACGATCATCGGCGCCATCCGCAGTGTGGCCACGCCCTTCGGGGTAGGGCTCGCGGCGCAGGCCGCGGCCATGGCGGCGAGCCGACCCGAAGCGCTGGCCGAGACCGCACGACGGGCGGACGTGGTGGTCGATGAGCGGGAGCGTGTGGTGGCGGCGCTGCGCGAGCAGGGGTGGGTCGTGCCTGATGCGCAGGGGAACTTCTACTGGCTCGGCGTGGGGGAGGCGACGGCGCGCCTGGCGGAGCACTTCGCGGCGGCCGGGGTGCTCGTGCGCCCCTTCGCCGGGGAGGGCGTGCGCGTCTCGGTGGGTACGCGCGAGGAGAATGACCGGGTGCTCGACGCCGCAGCCGCCTGGGAGGGCCCGCGCGGTTGACCGTCTGGCGCTCCCCCCGCGTCGAGATCGGTCCGGTTCTGCGTCGAGATTGTGGTGTGTCAGGACATCTGAGACAGTTCGGGTGTCTCAGATGTGGTGATTGTGGTGAGGGATCTCAGGGTTGGTGGGTGGTTACTGAGATTTCCTAGGCTAGACGGCATGCGCTCGCCGCATTCAATACAGACCGATCTCGACGCGGAAGCGGACCGATCTCGACGCGGAAGCGGACCGATCTCGACGCGGAGTGCGACCGATCTCGAGCCGGAGTACGACCGATCTCGACGCGGGTTACGACCGATCTCGGCGAATAAGCTGAGTGCAGCCGGTTAGCCGGTGGTGATCGAGATCAGGAAGACCAGCTCGAGCACCACCTCGACCAGACCCATCGTCCCCGGACGCAGCGGCCGGTGGCGCTCCTTGACCAGCTTCCACTGCCAGCGCGGCATGACCAGGGACCTCACCGCCAGCACTACCCAGAGCGCCGCGTGCATCCACGGCAGCCACCCGCCGACCGCCAGCCACACGGCTCCGGCCGCCACGACCGTATGCGCCGCCACCGTCGCGGCCAGGAGCCGGTTGTTGAAGCGCTCGCGGATCATCGACTTGATGTACGGCACCGTCCCGCAGAAGTACGCCGCCGTCGAGGCCGTCACCAGCCACATCCACGGCCAGCCCACCAGTTGACCGTTGGGGCTCATGCCGGGCAGCCCGGCGTCGTTGCCACCGGTTCCGAGGAATCCGCCCGCGCCCCGCACGGCCAGGCTGTAGGTGACCGCGGCGATCAGGCTCGCCGCCGCCGTCGTCGCCAGTCCGGAGGGCAGTGAGCGCTCGCGTCCGCGCCACACCTCCCACAGTGCGATCGCGAACAGCGGCAGCATGGGCACCGCCCACTGCAGCAGGTGCGGGGCCACGACCAGGGTCAGCAGCCCGAGCATGCCGGTCCATCCGGTGTACATCACCAGGGGGATGAGGAGCAGCGCGCGCTTGCGCGCGGACCGGGTGCGCAACCACTGCGACCAAGCCCAATAAGTGAGGTAGGCGCCCCACCAGGACGGGATGAACAGCAGGTTGACCCAGCTGAAGCCGCCCACGACCCAGCCGACGATCGCCGGCATCACCAGCATCGACCAGGCGCCGTGCTGGTTGGGCACCCAGGCGCGCCGGCCCGGCTGACGGCGGATCTTCTCCTGCTTGCGCCGCTCGGACTGGACGAAGGTCTCGCCCGCGCGCGTGCTGGCGGGGCGGCGGGGCTTGCCGGTGGCGAGCATGATGTCGTCGTCGGGACCCGGTCGGGACTGCTGATGGGGAATACCGGTGCGCGGCCTCTGCTCCGCGGCGGGGGCGGCGTCCGGGTTCGCGACGGCATCCGGACCGGAGGAGGCGGAGGGGGCCGCCCCCGCCGAGGCTGCTCCTGCCGCGCCTGCTCCTGCTGCGCCCGTCCCTGCCGAGGCCGCCCCTTCGGCCTCTTCAGCTTCCCCGGCCCTCTCGACCGGGGCGCCCTCCGGGGTCGGGTCGCCGGAGACGTACTCGATATGGTGGTCGGAAGGTTCCGAGGGGCGCTGCTGGGTCACGTGGGCAGCCTACTGAATGCCCCGCTGAATCCGTCAGCGCAGGCCGTAGATGAGGGTGGCCTTCTTGGAGCCGGCGTCGTTGCCGGAGCTGTCCCACGCATCCCAGAAGGTGCTCCACATGACTACTGCTCCAGGCGCGGCGATCGCCTGCGGCTGGTTCATTTCAGAGTCGCCGGCGTGCAGCAGGGCCTCCGATTCCACTGTCACCGCCGCTGATCCGTCGGGGCGGGTCAGCGCCAAGCCCGTGGGCTGGTCATGAGAGTCGGAAGGAGCCGATACGGCGACTGCTGTATCCGCCGTCGCCCAGCCCGCAGGCCGATGATTATGGGTACTCATCTGGTACTGCGCGCCCTCGGCAACTGGCGTGAGCGTGCCTGTGGAGGGATCGAACAGTGCTGCGATCGACAGTCCACGGCCTTGCCCGAGATCCTCCGTCCCGGGCGCCTGGCGCAGCGCGATGAAGGAGCGCGAGCTCCAGGGATCCGGGCCTCCGAACTCCCCGAGCTCGACGACGCGCGCGTCCTCGGGGACGGTCTTCGTCACGTCGCCGCTGAGGGAATCGATGTCCAAGGCCTCCATGGCGGTCTCACGCGAGCCGGAGTCGGCTCGCGATGCGTTGGCGTCCCGGTCGGAGTAGCGCACGACCCATCCGTCCACCACGGTGAGTCCGTCCTCCGGGCTGCCGACCACGTTCATCAGGAGATGCTCGGAGTCCGGGTCGTCGTCGTTGATGAGAGTCAGGTCGCATGCGCTCGGTCTCGGATCGTCCTCATGGCCGTTCTCGCAGGCTTTCTTTGTGATCAAGGTGTGGTGACCGGCCGTCCCGGAGAAGCGGTAGCGCTTGTCGGAGTCCTGCTTCAGGTCCAACTCCCACATGAATGAGCCGTCTGCCAGGGAGAAGGCCTGGGTATCGATGAGGACCACCGAGTCGGTCATCTGAATGGCGGGCATGGCCTCGTCGATGTCGTCGGCCTCGGTGGGGGTTATCTCATCGGGATCGTAGGCGCGCCCGCCCTTATCGGGAGTCTTGGGACTGGCGGATTCCCGGGGGCGGTTCCCGGCGTGCTCCATGATGACGCGACCGGTGACGGTATCCAGGACAAGGGTGAGCACCCTGATGCTGCTGCCCATTGTGGGAGTGATCGCCAGAGCGATGGCGATGCGACTGCCGTCCGGGCTGGTCACCGAACGTATGACAGGCGGTTCCTCGTCGCTCGTGGACGAGCGGCTCCTGGCTTTCGGCTCGGGCGCGCCGATTCTCCCGACGACGCCGCGGGCACGCCGGTAGGACCACAGTGTGGAGCCGTCATCCCCGTTCAGGCCGATGAGTCCGTTGTCGGTGATCAGGACCGGCCCCGCCTTGCCCGCGGCGATATCGACGACGGGCTCATCCATGGCGAGCTGCCAGGCGACCTGTCCCGACACGGATGCGGGGGTGGCGGGCAGCTGATCGTCCGACTGTGCGGGCGCCGTCGTCCGCGTGACCGGATCCGGGAGCAGTGTCGGAGCCGCGGCGGCCAGCACCGGTACCAGGAGGGCCGCCACTGCTCCCAGCAGGCCGAGGCGGCCGCGCCGCCCCAGCGGTATGGACCGCCATGCCTCCGCGCCCTTGGGGCGCGGAATCGCATCGCCTGCCCTGCGGCACAGGAGGAGGTCGAGGGTCAGGGCGATGGTCAGGGAGGCGACGGCGCATGCTGCGAGCCCGCCCGTGATGGTCCGCGAGCCGCGGATGGAGAAGAACGTCCAGGAGATGAGTGCGCCCACTGCCCCGATCCCGAGGGTTCCGGTCAGGACGCAGATCATCAGGCGCGACGTGGGCTCCCAGCGGCTGCGGCCGATTCTCCACGCGACGAACCCGATGAGGCATTGCGAGATCAGAAGCACCATCCCTCCCTTGCCGGGCGGCGGAATGGCGGGCTCCATGTAGCGGTGCACCAGGAAGGCCGCGCATGCGAAGGCCGTCGCGCTCAGGGCGGCGCCCTGTCGGATACCGCGCATCAGATCGGTGGTGTGGGATACCGGGATGGGCGCGGGCGTGCTCGTTGCGGAGTCGGCGGCGGGCTCGACGGCGTCGCCGGTGTCAGGCTCGACGGAGTCGGCGGCATCAGGGGCGCTCGCGGTGCTCTCTGTGTTCGCAATGTTCGCAGTGTCCTCGGTGTTCTCGGGGCTCGCGGTGCTCTCAGTGCCCTCGGTGCTCTCGATGCCCTCGGCACTGCTGTCGGGAGAGTCGCTCATGAATCCGCCTCTTTCGGGATCGCGTAGAGATCAAAGCGCTGTCGCGATACATCGGTGATCAGCGAGTCGGTGTAGGTGGAGTCCACTTTCATTTTGTCGGTTATCCGAAGAACTGAACCAGGGGAGCCGGGGGATTCAATAGTGGGCGCACTGGTCGCCGGGGTGCTGATATTGATATTGCCGACCGTGGTCTTGTTGTTGGTTCCGGGCTCCTTCTGGATGAGCTCCACCTGGTTTCCAGTATTCGTGTCCAGAGACTCGGCCGTCATTCCGGTGATATCGATTCTCTGATCGGTATTGAGATCGACCAGCTCTCGGGTCTGCTGCTCGGGGCCGGAGAGGAGCTCCACCCATCCGCCCGGGAAGATGTTGTGAACACCGGTGATTTTGGATGCCTCGTCTACTCTGGCCGGGGTCGCCAGGGTGACGGTGGCTGCCCGTCCTTCCTTAGGGCTGTTAGGGTCGTGAATGCTGTACGGCGATTGATCGGATAGCAGGAGGCGGTCGCGGGTGGCGCCCACCAGCCAGGTGCTCACCTTCGCTGTGCTCTGAAAGTCCGCATAACCATTCTCCCTGTTCAAGGAGTAGGTGAGGATGGTTACGCCGGTTTCCAGGGGGGAATCGTCCGCGGTTTGGATTGCCAGGGTGTCCGAGGTCAGGACGGTGCTGACGATCTCGCCCTGGATCTCTGCGCTCCCCACTATTCCGCCGCTCGTCAGATCGATGACGGCAATGGGCGTGATCCATTCTTTGGCGGATTTATTCCAGGTGGGTTTGAGGCGGATGGCGAGTAGTTGTCCGTCGGGATCTGTGACCATCCTGCCAATGGCCGGATTGTCCTCGTTGGGGAAACTGGTGGGTAGATAGTCGGAGAGATTGTGAGAGGAACCAGAACGTGAGGTGTCTCCAGTGGATAGTCTCGTGGGACTGGTGAGTTCCAGACTCCACTGCGGGGAGCCATCAGTCGGATCGAGCAGGGTGACGGTCAATGTGTCGAGTCGGCGGGACTCGTATGTCGATACTGCGCTGTTCCTGCTGTCCGACGTGTCCTCCTCCTTCGGGGCCGACAGGGCGATCGGCCCGGCCGCAGTGACGGCATAGTCGATGAACAACGACTGCTTGAACTGGACGGTCCACGTGCCCGAGTCGCTGGTACGGGCGAATAGGTCCGGCCCGCTGCCCGAGGGACGCGACTCGGAGGCGCTGAATGCTCGCGTGGGCGATACCCGTGCGCTGTAGACCTCGGCGGAGACGATGGTAAGAACGATCACCCCGGTGATCGCCGCGACGCGGATCCAGAGGCGAGGACTGCGCAGACTGCGCAGACTGCGCAGGCCGTGCAGGGTGCGCAGATCGTGCAGGGTGCGGCTGAAGATCTGCAACGGGCTCGGCCCGCCGTCGTCGGCGGGTTGCGGAGGTTGCGGTGGCCATTCCCGCGGCCTCGGCGGTAGGAGCACAATGCCGAGCGCCAACAGGAAGCCGCCGACGATGAGGAAGCGGGCTCCCAGATAGTGGGCGGGGGCTAAGTCCGCCAGGATGACGACGGCGCCCACCAGGGCGGAGAAGTCCAGGAGATTGATGCCGAATGCGGCGGAGCCCGCCGAGGACCTGGTCAAGGGGTCCCGCCGGATCCACAGCTGCATGGCCAGGACGACCGCGCAGCTCAGCAGGATGGCGAGGCCGCTGCAGAAGAGATCGCGCTCCCGGCCGGGAAGGTCGCCGCCCAGCATGGCGATGGGCCGGACGCCCAGGGCCGACATGAGGTGCGCCACGATCGGGACGAGAGTCAAACCCACTCCCGCGCTCAGGCAGGTAATGGAGGCCGCAGTCAGCAGCTTGTGGAGCAGCGGCCGCGGGCGCTCGTCGCTGCGGGCCTTGACGGACTGACTGGGCTGGTCAGGCGGTGAGGTCATGGGGCCTCCATGGGGGTCGGGCTGAGAGTCACGTCCATGTGGTCCTCAGGTTTGACGAACTTGGAGGTTCGGTAGCGGTCCTTGACGTCGGTGACGGGTTCGGTGTGCACGGCACCGCCGTCGGCGGGGGCGCCGATCCAGGCCGCCGAGTGCTGATCGAAGCGCGGCGAGCCGTCCTTGTCGGGCTCGGTCTCGACAATGCGGTTGAGGAGGATGCCGGGGCCATCGGTCAGGATGAGAGGGTCGGGGGCGGTGGCGAAACCGGTGATATCGGTGGTGGTACCGGTGGAGACATCAAGGATCTCTCGGCTGCTCGCCGCCCAGGCCAAGTCTTTCCCGGGGCTGCTGACGGCATCATTGGCGGCCGCCGGGTCGGTGTAGCGCTCGACGCGCCCGGCGCTCAGGATTCGGTAGACATACGGAATAGTCGCCAGAGTCTCGCCGCTCGCGGACATCTCGGTGATCGTGGTGCTGGTGCACGGCGGGCAGTAGCCGGAGAGGCCATCAGGCGCCAGGAGAACGGCATCGGCGGCGGCGCCCACGAGCCACTGGTCGGTGCGCAGGGTACTCGGCTCGGCCTCAGGCTCGTCCAACGGCGCGACGGCGAGGGTGCCGCTGCCCGCCGGCACATAGTCCTGCGCGGTCTGGACGAACAAGTCGGAATCGGTCAGGGCCTGGCTGAGAATCAGGCCGGTGGTCTCGAGGGTGCGCACCGTCTCGCCCGTAGCGGCGTCCAGAACCAGGATGCCGGCGCGGGTGCCGGCGATTGTCGAGGACTCGTTCGAATTGAGCTGGAGGGAGATGTATTGGCCGTTGGGACTGGTGACGACAGGGCCGGGAGACCCGACCAATTCGATATTGTCCATCGCTACGCGTTGAGGAATCGACGGGTTTCTTAAGGGGGAGCTCTCCAATGATTCAATCGCAGGCGTGATGGTGAGCGACCAGCGCAGCGAGCCGTCCTGCGGGTCGAGCGCGGCCAGAACGGTCTTATCGTTGGGTCCGGAATACTCCTCGGACCTTATGCGCAGGATCGCCACAGGCCCCGACACCGTGGCGATGAGCCACGGGGTGTCGCTGGACAAGGCCAATCCCGTCGTCCAGCCCGCGCTATCGGAGCCCGAGGAATCGACCAGGTCGGCGGGACCAGACTCGATACTGGGCGCTTCACTCTGCGCGTCGCTGCTGGTGGATGGGTCGCAGCCGGTCGCCCCCAGTGCGCACCCGACGACGGCGAGGACGCAGGCCGTGGATCGCAGCAGTGCGCGAAGGCGTGAAAGACGGCGGCTCGTCATCAGTCATCTCCTGCTATGCCGTAGATGACGCTGACCTTCGGGTCGTCGACGTCCGGAAACTTGGATCTGAGGACAATGACCGTGGCCCCGGGGGCGGTCAGGGCGGTGATATCCGAGCGTTCCGCATTGAGAGGTTCCGCCTCCTCGGGAAAGAGAGTGTGCCTTTGCGGGGCGAAGAGGGTTCCCGGTGGAATCTGGGCCGAAGTCCCGGCGCTGCCGTCGGCGGGGTCGATGGCTACCGAGGTTATGGCCTGTGTGTTGTCGACCGTGGTGCGCAGGCTCACCTTCGCGGCGGCCAGGCCGGAGGACTCGACGGCCGGGGTTGCCATGTCCGTTGCCGGATCGAAGACCGTCTCGGCCCAGTTCACCTTGGGATCGTCGATACTGCTGCGCTTCGCAAGGCTTTCGAGCGCAGCGGCGGTGACCAGGGTATGGGAGGCGTATGAGGCGACCGCGTTGATGCCGCTCGCGCTCCCCAGAGAGATCGGCGCGTACTCCCAGCCGAGGGCGACGGCGTCGAGGCTCACCGCCTGCGCGTCCCAAGCCGGCTCGGCACTCCCGTCCGGAACCGTTCGTGCCTTCTCGTCGGTGCTGCGCGCCACCCAGCCGCCCACGACCGTGATGCCCTCCGCAACGCTGTGCTGCAGCTCGAGATCGCGCAGGACATGGGTGATGTCGGTGGTTGCGGTCGGGTCGTGATCGGGGGCGATGCGGAGCGTACTGGTCATTGCGCAGAACTCATTGGAGGTGATGCAGCTCCTCTCCGCACTCACGATGACGGCGGTGTGCCCGGCGGTTCCCGAATAGCCGTTCTGCCCCCGCCCGAATGTGCCCTCCGGCATTGTCCACAGGACTCTGCCGCCGTCGAGTGCGAAGGCCTCGTCCCCGTCGACGGCGAGGGAATCGGTTATCTGGAAGGAGTCGTCGTCGGTGCCCCGGTGCTCGGCGGTGACCTCGCCCGTGGCGGAGTCGAGAATGACCGAGACGACGATGTGCGAGTGGTGCAGACTCGGGCCCTTCATCCGTATGGCGACGTGGCGGGCATCGGGACTGATGATCAGGGTTTTGTCCTCGGGGTTCTCGGACGAGCCGTGGCCTACCTGGTTCCCACGCCCGTTCACGTAGTCGGCGTCGCGCTGGTAGGTCCACCGGACGGAGCCGTCCTCCCCGTTGAGCGCGGTGACGCCCTCGGGTGTCAGGATGATCGGGCCGGCTGTGCCCGCAGCGACATCCAGGAACGGGCCGACGTTATAGGTCCAGTCGATGTTCTTGTCGTTCTTACTGCTCCCGCTGTTTCCGTTGCTCCCGCTGTCCCCGCCCGGGCCGGTCGGACGGGCGGGCGGCTCGGAGTCGGCAGGGGCCGTCGTCCGGGCGGCCGGGTCGAGCAGGGCGGTCGGCACTAGGGCGGCGGCGGACAGGGCCAGGATCGGCAGGAGGACGACGACGGCGAGCAGGGCTCTGCTCCGGAAACGCAGAGGCAGCGGGGTTGGTGGAGTCGCCGGAGTCGGTGAAGTCGCCGGAGCGTCGGGCTCGCTTGCTCCCTCGGGGGCCGGGTCTGCTTCGGCGGGTCCGCGCAGGCGCCGCCAGCGGGCCGGGTCGTTGGGCGTCCGTCGTCGTGCACCGATTCGCCTGCGGGCGCGATACAGACGTATGTCGGCCACGACGAGCAGGGCGAGTGCGATGAGGGCGGCTGCGGCGATGAGGTATACGGGAGAGGTGATGGTGGTCTCCCGGTAGCCCGCCCACCACGCCCGCGCCAGACGCACCGTCATCGCGAGCGCCGCACCCACGACAATGAGCTCGGTCATCGCGATGATCGTTGTTATCCCAGCGATCCTGGTGTTGTTCGTGTTGTACTCAGTCCGCTCACTACTCGCCGCCGCGCAGTCGACGACGATCATCACCACGCAGGCCAGGATTGTGAGCGCCCGGTGAGGGTTGAGCAGGCCGATCTCCTGACGCCAGGCGCAGAGCAGGCCCAGGAGGGCGGCGCATGTGATCAGTGCGCCCAGTCGCAGCGCGCGCAGTGCCAGGATTCCGCGGTAGCCGGCTGGAAGGGCGGCATCGGTGGAGCCGGGGTGCGGAGCGCTCACGAGCCGGGCTCGCCGATCGGTGCGGGGGCCGGCATGAAGACGAGTATGAAGACGGGGACAGGAGCAGAGTTCGGTGTATCAGGGGTCACAATTCTATTATGTGACTGAGCCGTGACCGGTGTGAAGGGCCTGTCCGTCCCGGGTGGCCCAGTCAGCCCAGTAGCAGGCCGAGCAGCACGAGCAGGGAGGCGACCACCTCGAGGCGTCCGACGAGTT
>ERZ773038.925-NODE-925-length-17876-cov-28.310533_pt1 | contig 17876 bp, 16 predicted proteins | sample MGYA00511665_ERZ773038 | MGnify/ENA primary metagenome ERZ773038 (study PRJEB29015, sample SAMEA2737966) | human oral metagenome | biome: human oral; feature: human-associated habitat; material: dental | place: China | collected 2028 ... | reverse complement strand
CTCCATGGCAACAGCGGTGTTTAACGAGTCCTTCAAAAAGCACGCATTAGCCCAGTTAGAGAGTGAGACGGATCAGAAATACTGCAATGCTTTACGACGCTGTATTGACAACTTGGCTCTCTTCGACAGCCGAGCTTTCAACATTCCCCGTGAAGAAGTAGCCAACTGTTTCTGGTGGCGCCAAAAGGATGCGATTAAAAACAGTATCGCTAGCCTGGGGCAAGCCCATTTCTCCCCGCGTGAACTTCACGGAAAACACGGCCAACAAATCCAGGAAATGCTAGAAACCAAGGGCATTAGCTGGGAGGATGCACCCACACCCCAGAAGCGGGGCGCCTGTGCCCTTCGGAATGACGAGGGCCAATGGTATGTCGACCATAACATTCCCGTATTCACCGAGGACTGGAACTACATTGACCGATTTGTCGACGTAGACCTGTAATCCCAAGCATTCTAGCCATCCCTTGAATAGAGTCCCATCAAGACTAGGTCTTGATGGGACTCTTGTCGTTATGCTTTGTTGTGGGGAAGCGTAACAATATGTATGTTAGCAGCTTAATAAACCTTATGGTTCGGGATGCGTAGTTCCGGTTAGCGGATCGAGACCACCGAGTTTCATTTCAAACCGCTTGTAGTCGGAAAGCGACGCAAAATGTCGAGAATATAGGTCGCAGTCTTCATGAATGTTGTCGTATAAAGTCGGTGCCACATCGACAATGTAGCGGACGGTCACTGCTCGTGATTCATCTGAATCAGGATCTTTAGGGATCTCCTGGTCTTTCGCTATGCGCTCAACACGTGCATATGCTTCTTCTTGGGTATCTGCATAGACGATATAAAATCTTCGCGGAAAAACTTGGCTGTGCTGCCATTGGGCTTGCTTCCAGTTTAAAGAGCTACGATGCCAATGTAGGGGTCCATATGCGACAGCATACATAGATGCCTGAGTATTATGAGCGATTGTTGATCATTGAATGTTCTTCAGAGAGAGTGATGAATGATGACTAGGGATATAAATGAGATGACAACCATGAGGCAGGCTAAACCACGGAGGGTGTTCGCAATATCAAATCGGGGAACCAAAATCTGGTCGACAAAGGTCCACGATCCGGGAGAGATTATTTATGATTCATGGGCAATGGTGGGCGACGAGATGAGGAAGTCGATGGACGTAATTAGTCAAGAACTCTGCTAAAAATAGACAACGCTGGAGTTCTTAACTCTGGTCCAGATCCTGTTGATCAAAGTGCGTTAGGTTTACTGACGCATAAGAAGACAACAATCCTAGTGCTCACCCCGAAGTGGGGGATTTCAGCTCTCCTTTGCAGACTCTTATACAATATGACCATCTGGGCAATTTGCACGATATATAATCTATTCCTGGATTCCATTTTCTCAACAGCTAGATAAGCGTTGATGACACTGTATTCGCCGTGAGGCGGAGCAGGATATTGTTTGCCTTGAGAACTTGATGAGTTTCTATAAGCCCCCAAAAATACCACCACCTAGGTAATCCCCCACTATAGACAAATAAACTAGTCACCGATACTCTACAAATAGCTGTTATCTAAATCAATAATAGATAGGGTGGTTTCTTAAAACCCTATACGCTATCTATGTATTGCGTCAATGAGTTTAAAGAGTATGTAAGGTGGCTGAAAATCGTGCGTGAGGAAGAGTTCCTTTTCCAGATGCGTTCGAGGGACTCGGAATGCGGCAGAGCGGATCTACGAAATGATGAAGTAGATCCACCTGGCATAAAGGAAATTGTTATGAAAATTACACTTCGTAATCAGAGGGAAGCTATGGATTCAATTTATATAAATTATGAGAAAGCTGGATATTATGGGGAATGACAAATCAAAAGTTTTTCTCAAACATGAGAAAAGGGCTTTTTTCCAAAAGGACGAGACCAAAAATGCACTAAGGGACCTTGCGAAAGCTGAAAAGATTTTGATTTATTGTGGTGCTGGTGTTACCTATGATCTAACTAATTTGGGGTGGGATGATTTAATTAAGGAGGTTTTTGAAGAATCCTTTAAGGAAGAGGATGAAGAAAAACAGACCATAATGAATTTGTTGAACAGCACTTCTCTTGATGCTAAACAGAAGGCATCTATTGTGATGACGTATCTTGAGAAGAAAGAAAAACAGACGAATAATGATGGAGCTTCCAAGAACGAAAAAATTATCATAACAGAAAAGTTGCAAGAGATTCTTTATAAAAAACGTGGTTGGGGAAGGGGGAATCTCCTATCGAATATAGTGATGTTAGCTATGTTGCTTGTAAAAATAGGGAGAGAAGTTGAAATTGTCACAACCAATTATGACGTCTATTTACTTCTAGAATTTAAGGATTTTATAAGACACCAGCAAGAGCAACCAGGACGCAGTATTGCGGGCGTTAAGCTCAAGAATTTTAAGAACGAAGAGCTCTTCACCTATATGAAAGAAACTAATGGTGGTGGTTATGTTACTGTTACTTTCTTACATGGAAGGGTTGATAATGATGACAAGATTCAATTTCCATCAGGAAGTATAGTATTTTCTGAGTATTCCTATGCTGCAATGCGGAAGGCTAGCCTTAATTATTTGGTTAGGCAGTTGCGTGAAAAAACGTTGTTGTGTTTAGGATCTAGTTTAAGTGATGAGCCACTGGTACATGCTTTATCCGCGATGAAGAAAAAGGCTAAAAAAGGAAATAAAAAGCAGAGGAAACATTATGCACTAGTCACTCTACCTCTGCCTCTTGTTGCGGATAAAAATGATGATCAAAAATCTTCCGATCATCATGAGGCTTTGATAATGCGTGGTGAAAATATTGGGTTAACGATCTTGGATCCTGCGTGTTTTCGGCATATTGCCCAATTCATCGAAGAACTAATAAATGTTACGAAGATGCAGCATCTTTATAAGAAGGATGAGATCACTAGTGCTGTTTTGGAGAGTAAAATTAAGGAGTTCAGCTTCTATAGCGAGCTTCAAGAGTGGCATTTCTTTTGGGAGAAACTTCAGGAGAATAAATGGGCTGACAAATTAAACTATCTGATTCTTGTAGATTTTCTAAATCATATTAAAAAATATTTAGAATCTAGGCATATCTTTCTAGGAAAAGGGGAAATCCTGAAGTTGGAAGCTTGGGTTCGCACGAATCCTGCTAAGTATGTTCCTACTGATACAGATGCGGAAGATTATCCATATAGGGGGTTATCTGTCGTTGCGGATTCTATGGGGCCTATTTATGATCCTGAATGTTGGCGTAGGGAGCCTTTACAGCGATATAGTCCTGTAGCGGCTGTGCGAGCATTTAATGATGGTAAGTCATCGCTCATGGGTCTTACCTCAAATCTTGGTTTTGAAGGAAGGGCATCACGTTGGAATTCTTTCCTCTGTGTTCCGATCTTCTATCAGAAGCAATATTTCGACCCCAATTTGCCTGTATTCGTTCGTATACCAGTAGGGTGCATAGTGCTGGCTTCGACTTTTCATTCATCCAGTACAGCGGATAACAAAGTATTTTTACGTCACGATAGGTTCAAGCGTGATGATTTTGAAGAAGTCATTAAAATAATGCGGACTGCGGGAATGCTTATTATGACAGAGGATAATGTGAGGGAACGAGAATGGTTAAGGTCTCGGTATTTGTCCTAATTTGAGAAGTTTATTCGGACATCTTAGTGGGAAGTGGCTATATTGACAGATGGTGGATCTTGAAGATCCCGTTTGCCTTGTTCTTCGTTTGTTCTCAAGGAACAGTCACATGCATCAGTAATATTGGGAGGCTGGAGTATGCTTTTCTAGCATCTGAATAAGCTGTAAACTTCATTGGACTTGAACTTAATTATCTTCCATGCGGCGCCCTGCTTCAGTGATGATTTGCTGATTGGTTGCTCGTTGTAGCGCTCCGATTATCCCAGCTCCGTTGAAGTCCTCGGGAACTATATGTCCAGTTTCAACTAGACCATCGACCGGGGATTTGCCGAGAGCCTGGCATAGCTTGATGACGATTTCTGCTGAAAGCTGGTCATGTTTGAGCTGTCGACTAATGGTATCACGGTCAACTTCAGAGGTTTCTGCTGCCCATTTAATTGATGGGGAACCAGGCAAATTGGTGAACCATTCTCGTGTGCTCATGAAGAAAATTATGCTCTAATCTTCATGAGTGAAGCAAGATAAAGTGCAGGTAGAAGCCTGCAAAAATAATCTAGTCAACTTTGATGCGACGAATGACTTCATCTCGTATTTGTTTGTTAGTCGCTATCTCCAAGGCTTCATCAACACCCACACCCTCAATATCTGTGTGAAGAATGTATCCTGTTTCAGCTAAACCATCAAGAGGGGATTTCCCAAAACATCGACAGAGAATAATCACGTTTTCTGCCGAGAGCCGGCCGCGTTTGAGCTGGCGGCTAATAGTGCTTGGGTCGATTCCAGCAGCTTGTGCAGCAGGGGTAGGTCGTGGTGAACCGGGAAGACTTGCGATCCACTCCTTCATATCCATGGAATCATTATAGAGGGGAGAATTGATGGCGACTAGTTTGCTAGTCGGCTCCCAGTCGGTAGCACGAATTGACGGATTGCTAGGAGAGTCTCCTAAACCAATCCACATGCTTTTATGGATTCATGATGCAATTTTCCGGTCGTTCATTGTCCGTTCAAGCACTTTCCTGTTCAATTCATTGCGCAACTGGCAGACCTGAAAATAACATAAAAACGCAGTTCAGCTTAGGCAAAAACTGGAATGTAACGGTGTTACATGATGGTCCTAGAACCTAGAACCAATACCTAGAACCTAGTAAGAGGGGGAGAGGTTGATGGTAATCAACAGGCCTTGTTTAGGCATAAAATTGCGTTTTACCGCAAGATAATAATCGACATAAATTTGATTTTTATCACTTTTGGGGGATCTAAATTGAATTATCCGGTTTTGCTGGTACAAATGGTAATTAACAACCCTCGATCTTTTGGAGTTTGTGTGTTTACTCGTCTTGATGATCATTTTTGGGCTCACCCGAAAGTCTTGAACTGTAGTGATGGCGCTATTGCTTTATGGGTGAGAGCCCTGTCGTGGGTGGGGTTCCAGTTAACGGATGGTTTTGTACCCCACCAGTGTTTGCAGTTGCTGCGGGGCCGAAAGCGTGATGCCGATAGGCTGGTGGCAGCTGGTTTATGGGAAAGAGGTGAGTGTGATGGCCAATTAGGGTATTGGTTTCATGATTTCACCGACTGGAATAACGCCGCCACCCGGGAGGAAGTAGAAAAGCGGCGGAAACGTGGCCATGATCGAGTCATCAAACACCGAGAGAAAACCACAGACTGGCCAGAGCCACAACCTGAAAACACTAGTAACCCGAGTGGGCCTGACACACTGGATGTTTCTGATAACACGCCAGCACACTGCAATTCAGCAACCCATGCCCCAGAGGCTGACACGTTACCCGTATTGGCAGCAGAACCTATGCCTTCCCCCACAACTTCAGCTACGCCACTTCCTGCGTATTCCGCACCTCCCGGACCCAACCTAGAAACAATGACCGCTCCGGCAGCTGCGCCTACCCCAGCAACCACACCTACAACCCAACCAAAACTTAAGCCCCCAGCAGCCACAGCCTCGTCGAAATCTGATCCCCTACCTGTTGTTTGTGGCCAGTCTCCGGCGGATTGGTCGACTATGGATGACCCACGGTGCCGTAAACATGCGGGCTTGCCTAGAGGACAGGTGCCGCCTTGTTGGGCATGTGGCCAGGTAAGGTTATGGTTCACCCAACAAGCCTTAGCAGTAAAACAAGCACAGCGAAACAAGATTACTACCTGCGAATACTGTGATGAGCGAGGTCTTGCAGAAACCCGGGACGAGTCCGGGAAACACCTGCTTATCCGCTGTATTCATGATGGGCCGCCACCAATACTCCCAGCACCAGAGAAACCGCAGCACCGGCCCCCACCACCAGAGATCCGAGAAAGAATCGCCAAACTAGGCCAACCCAAACCAACCAAACACCAACCACTGGCGCTCGCTTACCCCGTCTAACCCTCCCTAAAACCGAAGGAGGAGCAAGAATGGGTCCATGCATTCCCAACATAAGGATTCCTGGCCCCATTGGTTCTGCCGATTCTGCTCTGAATGCTCATGATGGCCTTTACACCACGATCGCAGCACTCAACACATGAACATCAAATCCATGAAGTCCATGATGGGGTCAGCATTGTGAGAACATGCAATGCCAACTCCACAGATCATGAGGTCGCATTACGCGCCGATGGTCGTACTTGCCGTAGTTAAAGGATGATATCTTCACCATGCCTGGTGACTATTGAAGCCTAACGCATACCAGTCTCGCCGAAATGTGGGAGAATTAGTGTTTATCGCTGTAAATACTGTTATGAGGATGGTGCGGATGTGATTACCGGTTCATTGAAAAACCAGGTAGACAGAGTATGGGACACATTCTGGTCGGGTGGGATTTCTAATCCGATGGATGTGATCGAGCAATTCACTTACCTCCTATTCATCCGCCAACTAGACGAGCGCCAAAACGAGTTGGACCAGAAGAAACTCCTCGGCGTGCCCATCCATAACGAGGAAATCATCTTCACCACAGAGCAAGAAGACCTACGCTGGAAAAACCTCATACAGATCGGCGACCCCACCGAACTACACAACACCATGGCAACCCGCGTGTTCCCGTTCCTGAAAACCATGGGCACCGGCACCCTAGCAGCCTTGTTCCAGGATGCTTCGTTCGGGATCAGCAGCCCATCAACCCTGCGGAAAACCATGGAGCTGATTAACGACCTAGACATCAAAAACCGGGACATTACCGGTGACCTGTACGAATACATGCTATCCAAGCTGGCGACTTCCGGCACGAACGGCCAATTCCGCACACCACAGCACATCATCGACCTGCTGGTCGAGCTCATGGCACCAAAACTAGGCGAGCGGATCATCGACCCGGCCTGCGGTACCGCAGGGTTCCTCATTAACGCTTCCGAGTGGATGAAACGCACCTACCGGGAAGACCTTTATAACACTAATGAGCGGGAACGGTTCTACCGTGACACGTTCACCGGCTATGATTTCGACCGGTCCATGGTGCGCATCGCTGCTATGAACAGTTACATGCATGGGTTTGAAAAACCCAACATTTCCTACCGGGACTCCCTGGGTGAATTTCCCGAAATGAGCGGGGGGGGGGCGACTTATATGATGTGATCCTAGCCAACCCGCCTTTCTCAGGCAGCCTGGATGTTGAGCGGGTTGACCCTGTCATCCGTAAGCTGGCGAATACGAAGAAAACCGAACTGTTATTCCTCGCCCGGTTCCTCACCCTGCTGAAAGTCGGCGGACGAGCCGCAGTAATCGTCCCCGAGGGTGTGCTATTTGGCTCTACCAAAGCCCATAAAGTCTTGCGGAAAGAGCTGGTAGAAAACCAGAAACTCGACGCAGTCATCAAACTCCCCTCAGGCGTATTCAAACCCTACTCTGGTGTGTCAACTGCGGTTCTGTGTTTCACGAAGACCAATTCCGGTGGCACAGACGATGTATGGTTTTATGACATGCTTGCCGACGGCCGAAGCCTCGACGACAAACGCACCCCGCTGCTTCCCGAAAACCTATTGGGCCCAACACCCCACGAGCCTATTACTGCTGAAAACCAGTTTGAAGACCCCACCCCTGTCCAATTGACTGATGAACAGTTAGCGAAGAATAATCTTCCCGATCTGCTGGCGAGGTTCCGTAACCGAACCACCACGGAACTTGGCCGGGCCCACACGGAGCAAAGCTTCACCGTGAGTGTGGATGATATCCGCGTCGCCGACTACGAACTATCCATGAACCGGTACAAAGAAATCGTGTTCGAGGACGAAGCCACCAGGGATCCCAAGGATATTCTCAACGAGATCACCCAATTAGATAGAGAAATCGCTGATGCATTATCCACAGTGAGTGGACTGCTAGGGGGTGGATCATAATGAGTGAATGGCCAATGGTGAAATTGGGGGAGGTTTGCAAGATTAATCCCCGTCGTGATAAGTCGATTACTTCTAGTACAGAGATAAGTTTTATCGAGATGAAATCGCTTCTTGAAAATGGAAACGTTCATCCAGTCACTGTTCCTGTGGGAAAATATCTTAAAGGATATACCCCCTTCCAAAAGCATGATATTTTAATTGCAAAAATCACCCCTTGTTTTCAGAATGGCAAAATTGGGTTGGCTAATATTGATACTGATTTTGGTTTCGGCACTACTGAGTTTCATGTTGTTAGATCTGGTGAGACGTTATCTCCTGAGTACTTAACTTTTTTTCTTCGGCAGCAGTGGATTCTGGATGCTGGTGAAAAGTGTATGACAGGAAGTGGTGGACAACGGCGGGTTCCAAAAGCATTTTTAGAGAATCTAAAACTTCCCCTCCCTCCTTTCGGGGAGCAGAAGCGTATCGCAGAGATCCTTGGTGGAGCCTCTAAAGCAATAAATGAAATTCGCACGGAAATTAAAAGGGTTGAATTATTGTGTGGTGCTGTAGTCTCACTTTATGCTGAAGATCAATCCACAAAGAAACTTGAGGATTTGGCAACGCTCTCTGGGGGATTGTCACTGGGCTCTCATCGAAAGAATAAACCACACAGCGTTGGATATTTGCGGGTTGCAAATGTCTTTTGGGGGAAAATCTTATACGATGAGATAAAGGAGCTAAACTGCACTGACCAAGAGTTTGAGCGCACGCTTTTGCAAGATGGTGATGTGCTCATTACTGAAGCTCACGCAAACCGATTTCAGGTGGGTAGGTCAGCAGTTTTTAGGGGCGAGGAACAAGCACTGGTTTTCCAGAATCATTTGTTCAGGGCAAGACCGAATAAAAATATCGACAGTGATGTGCTTGCTGCAATGCTTAGCAGCGTTGCGGTTCGTCGTCAGTTATACCAAATGACGAAAACCACTTCAGGATTAAACACTATATCAATTTCTCAAGTGCGTTCCCTTCGAGTCCCCGTTTTAGATACTACGAAACAAGCGGAATTGCTTTCATTTTTGCAAGAGTCAAATAAACTAAACTACCTCCTCCACCGCAAGCTTTCCCTCCTCCAAGAACTCCAAAAATCGTTGTCTAGCCGGGCGTTTGCGGGTCTGCTTTAGGCCACTTTAGGCGTCGAAAAGCTTGGGTACAATTAGCTTGAAAGGAATACGATGATTACGCCGCAGCCATCCAACTTCGCATTCATTGGTCGGGTGTGGCCGACGCTGCTCATTCATTGCCGCAATGCGGAACAGTCGGCGGTCAGTAACCCACGGGTGGCTGGTATTGAAGCGCGCTTCACACTCGAACGTCTGGTCGATCACATTGTCGAAGCGTATGGGCTGCGTAGCGTCAGTGATTGGAACCTCAACGACAAACTCAACCACCGATCCTTTAAGGATCGTGTCAACCAGCGGATTCACGACAAAATGAACGTGCTGCGGCGCTTCGGTAACGATGCCGCCCACAACCCGGATCATATCGACCCGGAGCGAGCCGTGCGGGCAATCGGACAACTATTCGATATTCTCGTGTGGGCAGCAGTCAACGTTGCCCGACCGCCGCTGGAACGCACCAAGCTGCCCACCTTCGACCGCAGCATCGTCTACAACGCCCCCAAGCAGCGACAACGAAGCCAACAGGAAATCGCTAAGCTCAACCAGCAACTCCAGAAGGCTGCCAAAGAAATCGAAACCACAAAACTCCTACTCACCGAGCGGGAAGAAACCTGGCGGCAGGAACGCAAGGCGCACCTTGACCAAATCGCCGCCTTCAAGGGGCAAACCGAAGAACTCACCCGGGCCCGCGACCAGCTGGAAGCCGAGCTCGCGCAGCTTCGGGCCGACATTGCTGCCAACACCCGCAGCATAGACACCAGCAGCAACTTTGCCATTAGTGAGGCCGAGACACGTCGGGATCTTATCGACCCCGCCCTGGCCGAAGCCGGTTTCAGCGTGGCGCGCGGTAATCTCAAAACGGAATTCTGTTTGGCCGACGGCAAGGGTTTTGTCGACTATGTGCTCTTCGGTGATGACGGTCGGTCCTACGCCATTGTGGAGGCCAAACGTGCAGGTAAAGCCATCGACGCCGGCCGGCAACAGGCGGAATATTATGCAGATGAACTAGAGAAGCAATTTGGATTGCGGCCAATCATTTACTATACCAATGGGCACGAAATCCGGTTGTTGGACGATGCTGCAAACCTCCCCGGGATTGGTGCTGGTGCTGGGTATCCATCGCGCGCAGTCGAAGGGTATGCCACGAAGGATGAATTGTATGCGATGATTCGCCGGCGGACTCGGCGGCAGGACCTCAACACTGTGAGCGTCGACACGCAAATAGCTGGCAGGCCCTACCAAATCACCATGTTGCAAGCCGTCGCCGAACGATTTGGGGCGGGGCATCGGCGGGCGCTGCTGGTCATGGCGACCGGCACCGGTAAAACCCGCACCGCAATCGCTCTGGTCAAACAGCTTGCGCAGGCCGGCTGGGTGAAAAATGTCCTCTTCCTCGCTGACCGTAGAAGCCTGGTCAAGCAGGCTGCCGAGGCGTTCAGCGAGCACCTGCGCGACATGCCCGTCGTGGACCTTCTGCGCAACAGGCCCGGCACCGGCCAGGTCTACTGTTCCACCTACCAAACCATGATGGACCTGCTCGGCAGCCGGTTCAGCCCCTACCAGTTTGATCTCATCATAGTTGACGAAGCCCACCGCTCCATTTATCGACGTTACAGCCGAATATTTGATTACTTCGACTCATTACTGCTGGGGCTCACTGCCACGCCGCGCTGCGACGTCGACCATAATACGTACGCACTTTTCCAACTTAACGACGGCCAACCCACAGCCAACTACCCTCTGGACGAAGCCGTCGACGAGAAATATCTGGTCCCCTTCAAAGCCTTTCAATGCTCCTCTGTCATCCTCCGCGACGGCGTGGCTTACAAAGACCTCAGCCCCGAAGAACAGCAACAATGGGAAAACCAGGACTGGGGTATCGACGACGATGGTCTTCCACTCGACATCCCCCTGGAGGTCGAGTCCGAAGAAATCAACCTCAAACTGTACAACAAAGACACCATCCGAAAAGTTGTCGGCCAAGTCCTCCGCCACGGCATCAAGGTGGCCGGCGCTGACCGAATTGGAAAAACCATCTTCTTCACCCGCAGCAAGAAGCATGCCCAACTCGTTTGCGATATCATCCATGAGACAAACCCGCAGGTGCGGGCGGCTGTCATCACCCATGAAGTCTATGACAGTCTCGATCTCATCGACCGATTCAAAGCCTCCGGCAAAGGCTCCCTCGACGTTGCCATCAGCGTGGACATGCTCGATACCGGTGTGGATGTGCCTGCCGTAGTTAACCTGGTGTTTTTCAAACCCGTGTACTCCAACACCAAATTTTGGCAAATGATCGGCCGTGGCACCCGATTGGCGCCCAACCTGTTTGGCAAAGGCCTAGACAAACGAGAATTCTACGTCTTCGACTACTGCGAAAACCTCCGCCGCTTTGAAGACGCCGAGCACATCGTGCCCACCACTGGCAGTCAACAACGCCCCCTATCCGAACGTACATTCCTAAAGCGGATAGAGTTGGCCTCACTACTGCCCGCTGACGACCCAATCCGAGCCAACCTCGTGTCGGGGCTACGGAATCAACTCCAAACCGTTCCCACCAGTAGCGTACTTGTACGACCCGAAGATCGCGCCGACCTGGAACACTACCTGCGTGCTGATGCCTGGGGATCTGGCACGGATATAGAATCTGCAGGTAAACTGGCATATCTCCCCTTCGCTGACGATCCCGAAGATGAAGAACAAGCCAAACGATTCGACTATCTCATGCTCACCCTGCAACTAGCCCTCGCCCGGGGCGAAGCCCTACCCATGCGCCACCGGGATCGAGTGACCAACATCGCCCGCCACCTATTGAGCAAAACCAATGTGCCCCGTGTTGCGGACGCTGCCAGCACACTCGAACGCTATAGCGAAGACCTGTGGTGGGAAGGCATCACCATTGCCGACCTGGAACTTGCTCGCCGAACCCTACGCACCCTGGTGCAATTCATAGATCCCGGTTACCGCAGTGAGGTGGTTCTCGATATCGAAGACGAACTGGCTGAACCCGCAGAGTTCAACCTACCCACCGAAACCGCTAACCTGAGCCACAGCAGTGTTGAAGACCAACTCAGAGAAGTTCTCGAAAAACACCTAGACGACCTGCCTATCCAGCGGGTACGCAAAATGAAGCCCCTCACCGCCATGGACCTGGCTGCCCTGGAGGAGATCATTGCTGGTGTGGAAGGTGTCGACGAATTTCGGGCCCGTATCGGGGACCAAAGCATTGTTGGATTCGTGCGCGGCCTCATCGGGCTGGACCAGGAAGCGGTCCAGGAGCAATTTGCTGACTTCCTCAGCCGCTCCAACCTCACCGCCAAGCAACAAGAATTCCTGCGCCGCATCATCCGGGTGCTCGCTAAAACCGGTTCGCTGACCATAGGTCAACTGTTCGAAGAACCCTTTAAAGATCTTGGTAATGTCTTTGACGTCTTCCCCGGCGACGATACCATTGTGTACGACCTGAAAGACCGGCTAGACCAAATCGGTAGAATGGACGTGGCCGGTGGTGGGGTAGGCGAAGCTGGGTAGGGGATGGTGTATATTTAGTAATCTATAGAGTGTATGGTTTGTGATTATTTCGAGGATATACTAGATGTGGCTGGATGCTGAAACTGATAGGGATTTCATCAATTTTGAGAGTGTTGCAGACACGATCGCTGAGATGATTATTCGTGCTAAAGGAAAACCTATCTCTATCGGAGTGTCTGGTGATTGGGGTGTCGGTAAATCATCGATGATCAAGCTTGCTAAGGCTTCTTTAAAAAAGAAGCAGTCAAAAGCTAACTCTGATGATAAAAAATATCTATTTGTTGATTTTAATGCATGGCTCTATCAAGGATATGACGATGCCCGTGCTGCATTGTTAGAAGTGATCGCAAATCAACTTGCTTCTGAGGCTAAAGAGCAGAAGACTGCTCTGGAAGAGGTGCAAGAATTTCTAAAGAGAATTAAATGGGTAAGAGCTTTCAAAATATTCCTACCATTAACACTATCCCTCATGACAGGAACCCCTTTAACTGGTCTGTTTGCTGATATGGCGAAGATAGGTAAAGATATAACTTCAAATTCCTTAAATGAGGATGGTATTAAGAATATAGATACAACGGTATCTAAAGCTAGTTCAGAGTTCGGCTCTTTGTGGGGCGCGAAGCAAGAATCATCACCTCCAAAGGAAATTCAACAGCTTCGTGATTCTTTTGAATCTGCATTAAAGAAGCTTAATGTTGTTCTAGTGGTATTGATTGATGATCTTGATAGATGCTTACCTGATACAACGATTTCCACGTTAGAAGCCATTCGATTGTTCTTATTTCTCGAAAATACAGCTTTCGTGATAGCTGCTGATGATAATATGATTAAGCATGCTGTCAAGAAACATTTTGGCGGACTTGAAGATGATGTATTAGTTACTAATTATTTTGATAAATTGATTCAAGTTCCTATACGAGTTCCAGCCCTTGGTACTCAAGAAGTCCGTGCATACATGATGATGCTCTTCATTGAAAATAGTGAGCTTACAGCTGAGCATAAAGATAATTTACGCATAGCTATTTTAACTCGCCTACAAAATTCTTGGAAAGGTGAGAGGATGGACAAGCGTTATATTACTGAGTATGCCCAAAGATGTAAGATAATACTTGAATCATCACTTGTTACGCAACTAGACATAGCAGAGCGTTTAGCGCGGCTCATGACGGTTTCTAAACAGATAGCTGGGAATCCTAGGTTGATTAAACGATTCCTTAATGCTTTATCAATTCGAACAACAATATCACTTGCCCAAGGTGTTGATGTTGATGAAGCTGTATTAGCAAAATTACTCTTGTTTGAGCGTCTTGCTCCTGAATCTACCTATATGGAATTAGTTTCTTCTGTTAACTCTGATCCTGACGGAAAAGCACAGATTCTTGTGGACCTTGAAAAAAATATTAATGATGGGAGTTATAGTAAAGTATGGAAAGAATCATATGTTCAAGAGTGGCTTCAATTAGATCCTCCTCTATCTGATAAGGATCTTCGAGGTGCCCTTTACGTGAGTCGTGAACGGTTCCCGTTGATTACTGCCAAAGAGAAACTTTCATCTCAAGCTCATGAATTGTTAGATGTTTTACTAGAGTTCCCTAAGCAGGCTGACACATTGACAGAGAGCTTACAGAATATTCCCGAAATCGAGCTTGAGATAATTATGGAAAAAATACTTGCTAATATGCGTCAGGAACATAAATGGGGTATCCCACCCATTTTAACTGCGGCTATTGCCATTGCCGATATTAATGAAGGCCAAGCTGTTAGGCTTGTGGAATTCCTTAAAGGTCGTCTACCTTCTCAAATTGAGCCAAGCATAGTCCCTACGATTGCAAATTCTAAATGGTCGGGTGATGTGTTTGACTATTGGAACAGCATAGAAGGGATCAGTAAAAAAGTGAAGAGTGCAATAGCTGATATCAGAGGGCAAAAATAATGGGAACTTCTCAAAGCAGCCATGGTCCAGGGGCTAATGTTTCCTTGGTTCCACCATGGGCTGAGTTATCAGATCATCTTGATAATGAAAAACAGGCGCAAGAGGATATAAATGATGAACTTGATCAAGCGCCTTGTGCGAGATTTCGTGGTACGCGAAGGGCGCTTGGAAAGTTTGTTGATTCAGGCGACATCCATTATTTACAACAAGCATTGAGCCATTATGTAAAGACCGGTTATGGTGGTAGTGCAATTATGGGGCGGCGACTTCAAAGTACCGCGATAATTGCGGATAGATTAAATGCCTTTTTTCAGGCTGATGCTGTTAATAGTGAACTTTGGGATACAGTGATTTCAAGTGGTAATGATGCTGTGATGGTATTAGACACCATTGTTGAGATAGTTAGCCCTATAGATGGCACCTTAGATAGGGAATCATCACGTCGTTCGATATACTGTGCTTTATCGGATCTTTTAGACCACTACCCTAATACAGAAATTGTTAACTTGACGGACAGACAGCGGGAATTTGTTATAGAGAGATACGTCGCATATGACGTATATAATCGGTTTTGTTTGGATAACCAGAGAAATATTTTAGAAAATGCTTCTGATGTTCGAACTGTATTTCAGCGTTTAACGCAAATCCAGGAATACATAGTTGCAAAGGTTGCATATGCATTTAAAAATGTTCGGAAGAAAATTCGACGGGTGAAGTCTTCGGATATTATAACTATTATTAAACAAGTTCTGTATGAAGTGTCCCATATCTTTGAAAGTGCATGATATGAAGTATGTCAGTGGTTCTCGTGATGTTCTAACAAATATTGATGAGGAAGCGGTGCCAATTGTTCTATTTGATCGTGTATCTTCAAAATATATTAGTGTGGGTACTTCAATCATAAAGGACTTATTTCGTAAACGATTAAAACCAGATCCTGTAGCTTGGGATTTGTTAGCAATAGCTTTATCTGTTATTGCTGCTGATGGTGCGACAAGAAGGAAAAATAGTTCAGATGGGTGGACTAGACAATTTGAACTTAAAATAACACTTTATGATTCAGAAGCATGGAGTTCCTGTATGGACTTGTTGTCTTCGGCGTTGGCTTTTCTTACTACGGATCAATGGCAAATCGAGTTTTGTGGTGGAGGTGAACTTTGCATTCCTTTAATGCAGGAGCAATTATTCTACCCGAAGGCAGATGCAGTTATCTTGTTGTCCGGTGGGTTGGATTCATTGATAGGTGCTATAGATTTTGTGGAGAAAGGAAAAAAATTATTTCCTGTTAGCCAAATTGTACGGGGAGATGCGGAAAAGCAACGTCGATTTACTGAAATTATTGGGACTGGAACAGAACACCTGCAGCTGAATCATGGTCTAAGCATTAGTCGTTCTTCCAAGGAAGTGACACAACGATCACGTTCCTTCTTATTTATCGCATATGCTGTTTTAGCTGCTACTTCAACTGAACGCTACCAACATGGGGAGAGGGTTCCCATTTATATTTGTGAGAATGGGTTTATTGCTATTAATCCACCGCTTACTAATGCTCGAATTGGAAGCCTAAGTACGCGTACTACAAATCCAGAATTTCTCGGCCGTATGCAAGATATTTTTGATGCAGTGGGTTTGCGATTGACAATTATTAATCCATATTTAGAGAGGACAAAAGGAGAGATGTTGCAGGAATGCTTAAATCAAGAAATCCTATATAGTCAAGCATTTAAGTCAACTAGTTGTGGTCGTTTTCAGCGCTTTAAATATCAGCATTGTGGACGATGCTTACCTTGCCAAATTCGTCGTGCTGCATTTATAAAGTGGGGCTGTAGTGATGCTACAGAATATGTGTATGAGAACCTTGGAATCCCTGACAAAGACCATGCAAGATTTGATGATGTGCGATCTGTTGCGCTAGCTAGACTTGTTGCTGAGGAAAAAGGTCTAGAATATTGGCTTGGTCCTGCATTGAGTTCTCCCAGGATAAACAATAGGTCAGCAGTACGTAAAATGCTATTACGAGGGCTTGATGAATTAGGTGAATTACATTCGAAATATGGTGTAGCGTGATTGATTTTCATTGTCACTTGGATCTTTATTCTGATCCTTCTGAAGTAGTGCGTATGGCTCAGAAGAATAATGTTGGGATCTTATCAGTGACTACAACACCCTTGGCTTGGAATGGGACGGTTCTTCTAGGAGAAGGACATCCAGTCGTTAGGACTGCACTTGGATTACATCCGCAACTAGCTAGTGAGCGAAAGCATGAATTAGAACTTTTTGATCAATTCTTTAGCCAGGCATATTTTATTGGGGAGATTGGTCTTGATGGCCTTTCTGGATCTGAAGTAAATTGGCTAGATCAACTGGTAGTTTTTGAGCATATCCTTTCTTGCTGCAACTATTCCAATAAGATTTTATCAATTCACAGTCGTCGATCTGCCACATATGTGCTTACTTTGCTAGAAAAATATGCTGGTGTGAACTTCCCTATTTTACACTGGTTCTCTGGAAGTCAAGCTGAACTTAGGCGGGCGATTAATCGTGATTGTTGGTTTAGTGTTGGCCCAGCAATGCTGGCAAGTAATAAGGGGAGGACTCTTGTAGCAAAAATGCCACGTAATCGAATTCTTTTGGAGACTGATGGGCCATTCGCTAAGTATCAACGCGCTGTGTTGCACCCTTGGGACATCACGGTTGCATGTAAATTGCTTTCGGAAATCTGGAATGTGGAGTATATCGAGGGTAAATCTATTATTAATAATAATGAGATGAATTTGCTTATGCAGGTTGGCAGAAACTATTCGGAGTTGGATTGGTCCTTCTAAAATTCAATATCTCAAGTACACATGCAGCATTTTTGAAACTACAGCTCAGCACTTGCGAAGCATGGCTGTGGCGGGGAGTCGGTTGGCCATGCGCTGGGGCTGCAAGTTTGGTGGGCTGGGGTTTGTTGGTGCAGTTATGCCGTGGAGCTTGCTTTTCTATAAGTCCCAGCCCACCAAACCTGAAGCCCCGTTAGGTATCAAGTTTCCTGAGCTGGAGTTCTGGTTTGGGGCGTTTCCAGCTCCTGGCCGTATGGGTGCAGCATTTTTGAAACTACAGCTCAGCACTTGCGAAGCATGATCGTGGTGGGGAACCAGCGCGAAAAATATGATCTATACCACTTGATACCGGAGTTATGGGTGTTTGTGCCGGTAGTGGCAATTTTGCATGCGATGGTGGGGGAGAGGGCACACTTGCGGCATATCGAATAACGATATAACATATTGAATAAC
>ERZ773038.924-NODE-924-length-17886-cov-9.734171_pt1 | contig 17886 bp, 14 predicted proteins | sample MGYA00511665_ERZ773038 | MGnify/ENA primary metagenome ERZ773038 (study PRJEB29015, sample SAMEA2737966) | human oral metagenome | biome: human oral; feature: human-associated habitat; material: dental | place: China | collected 2028 ... | reverse complement strand
GGTGTCACCCTTGACCTTCCCGGCGCTGCCCACTAAGTCGAAGAGAGGAACATCGAGTCAGCCAGTCACAAATGCACCCGCTCGGTTAGAAATGCAGCACAGCTCCACTCCCACAACTCACACACCATGACGCCTCAGACATCTCCCGCACCCACCAGCGCCCCTGCTTCCGCCCGCAGCATTCCAGCACCCCCGGAGCCCGGCCAGGTAGTCCAGGTTCGTGTAGCACTCCACTCTCAATGAGACCGGTTTCCTCGTAGATGCTGACTCTGGTTGTTGGCCAGCCCGCCGTCGCGCAAGCGGCTGAGGAGTTCGAGATCGTGCTCATCCTCGGGACGTGGATCGTAGCCATTTCTCAACTCACGCAGCCGCTCGGCCGTGCCGACGATGACCGGCACCCCATCGATCGATCCCCTCGTGCGGGCGACGGCCGGATGTGTGAATACCGCGTCCTCAAAGCCTTGTTGGACACCATCCCCGTTGGGCCGGATGACCATGGGATGCACGTCGACCCTTCCGTGTTCGGAGGCGAGTTCGATCCGGATCGGCAGCCAATCCGTCACCGGCTCGTAACCACGCGACGCCAGCCACTCGATCAAATCGGGCACGACACCGGCGTCCACGAAGACATCAAGGTCCCCGTGCTCACGGGTTTGCCGTCCCACCAGCGCGTCGACACCCCAACCGCCGTTGACCTGATAGACGGTCTCTCTTTCCGTCAGCCAACCGATGATGGTCAAGACCTCGCTCGCAGGCGTGGTGGATGCATGAACCATACGAGACACCTCCCTCCCCTCGGGCTGGGATGACCCGGCCGAATTTTCCAGTCAGGTCGTCTACTGTCAACCCGCTCAACCATTGATGGCTTGGCGGATCCTCCTGGACATCTTGATACGAGACAAGGCGCCGCACGCGCAGCACCCCGAGAGCCAGACCGCCATTCCCCCGGCCCCTCAGCGAAGGAGCCTAGGCCCAGTCGTCACAGCAGCCCCGACCCTGCGCCCGCGCCTCAGGACGGCCTGGACCGCATCCCTCCCACAGTCCAGGAGGGCGAGGTTCTAAGCAGGTATCCCTGCATGAACAAGACATACTTGGGATTTTTTTTCCCAAATTTGGACACTGTGAACCTGGCTTGGTTTTTTGCATGTAGTATGGCCGCATGCTGCTGCTCAACTTCACGGCACAGAATCACAAGTCCCTTCGCGACGAAGCGATCCTAGAGCTGGCGCGTCCTTCACTCAGCGGCGTCCGTCCCAGGGGCGGGCAGACGTGGGCGTCCAGCGTGTACCCCGCAGCGGGCATCTTCGGCGCCAACGCCTCCGGCAAATCGACGATCCTCGACGCGCTCAGGTATGCCGTGACGGCGGTTAGGAGTTCGGCGTCTGAGTGGCTGAGCCAGGATCGGATGCCCCGGGCACCCTTCCGTCTCGGCCCGGATCACACGAAGGCGCCAAGCCGCTACGAACTGGAGTTCGTGCACGAGGACACCCGGTTCGCCTATGGGTTCGAGGTGGATGAGGCGGGCGTGTCGCGGGAATGGCTCGCCGACTGGCCCAGTTCCAGGCGGCGTTCCCTGTTCACGCGAGAGCGGGAGCAGGTCTCCTACGGACGCGGGGTGCGTTCCGTCGGGCTGCTCGCGTCCGGTGAGCTGCTTCTCAGCCGGGCCATCCGGCTGGGCCATGAGCCGCTGGCCGCCATCGGGAGGGCGCTGGTGGCGGGGTGCGAGTTCGTCCCGCTCGGTGACTTGCAGAGGAGGGCACGCATTGAGGCAATCGTCGACGACCTCAGCAAGGGCAAGTCGACCACGGAGCTGATCAAAACCGTGCTGCGGATCGCCGATGTCGGGATCGCCGATGTCGCCCTGCGCGAGGAGACCATGCCCCCCGAGTTCGTCGACAAACTGAACCGCCTCAATAAAGCATTTGAGTACCTGGTTCAGGACACCGACGGCGAAGGTTCAGGGGAGCCTCTTCCGGACGATGAGGACGCTTCAGACCTGTCCGAACCCGCGATCGAGGCGGTGATCCGGGGCCTGGAGTTCGACCACGGCTACGGTGCTGAGCCGTTCAGCATGTACGACGAGAGCGATGGGACTCTCGCCTGGCTGGCGCTGGCGGTCCCGGCGATTGACCGGCTCCGCAAGGGCGGGCTCTTCGTCGTGGACGAGCTCGGCTCGAGCCTGCACCCACACCTGGCCGAAGCCCTCATCGGCTTCTTCCAGAACCCTGAGATCAACACCCGGGGCGCTCAGATCCTGTTCACCAGCCACGACTTCTACCTGATCTCGAACCAGTCCAGCCTGGACTTCGAGAAGGGGCAGATCTGGTTCACCGAGAAGGAGCGCGACGGTGCGACCGAGCTGTTCTCGCTTGCCGACTTCAAGCCCCATCACGGGGACAACGTCGCCAAACGCTATCTGGAAGGACGCTACGGGGCCGTACCCTCCCTTGCGTCCAGCCTCGTTCACCTCCTGATCCAGCCGCGATGAGCAGCCGCAGGAAGCCCTCAGAGAAGAGACGCGGAAGGCGTCCCCAGCGATTCGAGCGCCCTCGGGGTCTAGTCGTCACCGAGGGCACGGTAACCGAGATCCAATACCTGCAAATGCTCCAGCAACAGCTGCCCCGAAATGCCGCATCTCTGAAGCTGATCGGCGAGGGGTCTGACCCGCTCCGGGTGGTCAAACGCGCGCTCAGAGAGCGAAAGGATGGCGACTATTCCTGGACCGTATGCCTGGTGGACCGTGACAAGCATGAAACACTCCAGGACGCGTTCCGCCTCGCCACCGAAGAGGACATCCGAGTTCTCGTCAGCAACCCCTGCTTTGAACTGTGGTTGCTGTGGCACCTGGAAGATTGGCGCCGCCACAGCTCCTCCCGGAACGTTCAGGCACAATTGGCCAAGCTGAAAGTGTTGCAGGACAAGAGCCTGACCTCCTCGTTCCCGATAGGCAGATACGCGGATGCCCGGGCACGCTCCGACAAGGCCTCTCCCGAGCACCTGGTCAACCATCTCGGCCCCAACCCGTCCAGCCCAATCCCAGTCCTGCTCGAGCTGTTGGGGATCTGAGCCTCACCGGCTGGGGAGCTGACCGATGTTCCCGGCGGCTGAAAGAACCCGCCGGAGCGGCGTCTCTCCCCCGGAGTTCCCACGCCGAGGCCGCGGTGGCAGGTCGAAGCCGAGCAGTGATGGTGGTCCTGGACGCCTCGGCCTTGCTGGCCTGGGGCAACCAGCCCCCGATCGTCCAGATCCGCTGACCCGGCCAAGCGAGGTCACTGGGTATTGCTCACAGAGGCAAGAGCCTCCTGAAGTGTCTCTTCGGACTTGGGTGCGGGGCTGGTGGTGAGCGTGTCGACAGGGTGAGGAAGGGCCGAGGTCCTCAAGAATGCGACGACCTCGGCAACGCTTTGATGGCCGCGGCGGGCTTGCCAGCTCCTTGGGTTGAGCGGTCGGCACTGGCGTCCCAGCGGCCTTTCCGGCGAACCCAAAGCGCGCATCCCGAACCCGACGACCCACTGATAATGACCGCTATTATCAATAGTTGTCCCGGGCGGATCACGGAAAGGAGGGGCCCATGAACCAGGATCTGACGTTTGAGGTCGCAGCACCACAACACAGCAGCGCATCCGTGGCGCATCCAACCTGCTCGAACGCCCTCGGTGAGACAGGGACGGAGCCTGCCCGATGATCCCTCGCCGCCTGCTGGTGCTGACCCTGCGGGTCAAGTGGCACGTTCTGGCGTCCATCGTGGCGATCCTGGCCGTCACCTCGACCTACCTGGCCACGGCCCTGGCGACCGCGACCGCCCTCGGCGCCCTCACCAGGGGCGAGGCGTCCGAGACCCTGGCGTGGATCGCCATCGTGGCCGCGACCGTGCTGGCCCGGGCCGTGCTGATCCCCGTCCGCACCGCGATCACCACGTCCGCGGGACTGGCGGTGCGTCGCATCCTGCGGGACGGCCTGCTGCACCACGTCATGGCCCTCGGGCCGGAGTGGGCCTCGAAGAGCCGCCTCGGGGCGGCCCAGGCCACCATCGTGGAGGGCGTGGACGGGCTGGACCCCTATTACAGCGAGTACCTGCCGCAGCTGGCGGTCACCGTGACCCTGCCCGCCGGGATCGTCGCCGGCGTCTGGCTGCTCCACCCGCCCTCGGCCGTCTTCCTCGCCTGCTGCCTGCTGGTGACCCTGATCGTCCCCCGGTTCAAGGACGCGGCGATGCTGCGCCAGGGCAGCGAACGGTGGCGCGCCTACGTCGAACTCAGCGCGGACTACCTGGAGGCCATGCGGGGCATCCCGACGCTGCGCACCTTCGGAGCCGCCGAACGCCGCCGGGACCTGCTGGAGACCCGCAGCACCGGGGTGTACCGGGCCACGATGCGTCCGCTGCGCACCTCGTTGCTGGAGAACGGGATCACGGTCGGGTTCACGCTCTTCGGCACCTTCGGCGCGGTCATCCTGGCCACGCTCGCCGCCACCCGCGCCCAGCTGCCCGGCACCCACGTCCTGTACGTGCTGATGCTCTCGGTGGAGTGTTTCCGTCCGGTGCGGGACCTGGCGAAGGCCTGGCACGCGGGTTACCTGGGGCTCACCGCCTCCGACGGGGTGGACGCGATCCTGCGCGCGAGGCCGGCGGTCGCCGACACCGGCACCGGGACGCTCGCCCTCGGCGGGGCCGCCGAGGTGTCGGTGCACGAGGTCGCCTACACCTATCCCTCGGCCGCCCGGCCCGCGCTCGACCAGGTGTCGGCGCGGATCCCGGCCGGGCAGCTGACCGCCATCGTCGGGGCATCCGGCGCGGGCAAGTCGACGTTCGCCGCGCTGATCTCGCGTCGCCTCGACCCGGATTCGGGACGGGTCGAGATCGGCGGCACCGACCTGCGCCGGGTGAGCCTGGCATCCCTGCGGGCGAACCTGGCCGTGGTCGGGCAGCGCACCCGGCTGTTCCACGACACGGTCGCGGCCAATGTCCGTCTCGGCGCCCCCGAAGCCACCGACGACGAGGTCCGTGCGGCGCTGGCCGAGGCCGACGCGCTCGGTTTCGTGGAGGAGCTGCCCGAGGGCATCCACACCATGTTGTCGGAGGACGCCACGACGCTGTCCGGCGGTCAGCGGCAGCGCCTCGCCCTCGCCCGAGCACTGATCCGCCGCACCCCGGTGCTGCTGCTGGACGAGCCGACCTCGAACGTCGACCGGCACTCCGACGCCCACATCATGGGCACCCTGAGGTCGCTGACGCCCCGCCACACGATCGTCGTCATCGCCCACCGCCTGGAGAGCATCATGTCGGCCGACCATGTGATCGTCTTCGACTCCGGCCGGATCGTGGAGCAGGGCGAGCCCGGGGCGCTCGTCTCCTCCGGTGGGGCCCTGGCGGCCCTGCTGCGGGACGAACGAACCCGCCGGAGGCCGGCTGCCGAACCCCAGGAGGTGTCTCGTGCGTGGTGATCTCGCCAGCGACGTCACGGCCCTGAGACGGCTCTGGCCCGCCATCCGGGCCTACCGCGGCCGTTTCGTCCAGACCGTGCTGGCCAGCCTGGCCGTCCAGATCGGCACGGTCGGCGCGGCCGTCGCCTCCGCCTGGCTCGCGGGCCTCGCCCTCGTCACGCTGGACCCGGGCTGGCCCACCGGCCGGGACGCGGTCCTCAGCGGGCTGGCGCTGCTGCTCGTGGCCGCCGCGGCTGCGGGCACCTGGGCCGAGATGTATGTCGCCCACGACCTGGCCTACCTCGTGCTGGCGGCCTTCCGCGTCCGGCTGTTCGACCGGTTGCGGCGCACCCAGCCGTCGAGGTCGGATCCCCGGCGCAGCGGGGACCTGTCGGCCACGGCCATGTCCGACGTGGAGAGCCTGGAGTGGATCTACGCCCACGTGTTCGCCCAGGTCGGGACGGCGGCCGTCACGATCCTCGGCGGCACCGTCGCGCTGGCCCTCATCGATCCGGTGGTGCTGGCGGTGCTGGTCCCGGCCACGGTGCTGCTGCTGTCGGTGCCGTGGTGGTTCGCCGGGCGGGCCACCGCGCACGGCGCCGAGTTGCGTCGCGCCAGCGCCAGCTACACCTCCGACATCATCGACACGGTGCAGGGGCTGTCCGAGATCGCCGAGGCCGGGGCGATGCCGCGCCGCCGGTCCCAGCTGGACGCGTCCTGGCAGCGGGTGGAGCGGGCCGGGGTGCGCAACGCGCTGCGCGGGTCGGTGGAGGCGGCCTCCGGTGACCTGCTGGTGAGCCTGGCCGCGATCGGCGCCCTGTTCATCGTGTCCCTGCACGTCCACGCCGGGCAGATCCCCGTCTCGTCCGCCCCCATCGTGGTGGCGCTGATCGGGGCGGTGCTGGCCCCGACGGCCACGGTCGCGTCCACTCTGAAGGAGCTGGGCGGTCTGCGGGCCGCGGCGTCCCGGCTGTTCGGGCTGCTGGACGCCCCGGATGCGACCGAACCGGCGGCCCACCCGGTCGCCCCGGGACCGACCGACGAGGTGTTGCGGGTCTCGTCGCTGTGGTTCGGCTACGACCCCGGACGTCCGGTGCTGCGCGGGCTCGATTTCGTTCTCCGCCGCGGCGAGGTGGTCGCGGTCGTCGGCGCCTCCGGGGCGGGCAAGAGCACCCTCATCAACCTGATCCGCCGGTTCTGGGATCCCGACCAGGGCAGCATCAGGGTGCTAGGCACCGACATCCGCGACCTCGCCGACGCCGACCTGCGGCGCCACACCGCGATCGTGGAACAGGACGTGCGGGTCTTCGCCGGGTCGCTGCGCGACAACCTCACCCTGGGCCGGCCCGGGGCGGCTCCGGAGGTCATCGCCACGGCCGTCGAGGACGCCCAGCTCGGCGCCCTGGTCGCGGGACTACCGGCCGGGCTGGATTCCCCCGTCGGGGAGCGCGGGACCGGGCTGTCCGGCGGCGAGGCGGCCCGGCTGGCCCTGGCCCGCGCGCTGGTCATGGAACCCGACCTCCTCGTGCTGGACGAGGCCACCGCCAACCTGGACGCGAGCATCGAACTCGAACTGCACCGCGCGCTGACCCGCACCGCTGCCGGGCGGGCCACCCTCATCGTCGCCCACCGCCGCTCCACCGTGGAACGCGCCGACCGGGTCATCGTGCTCGAGGACGGCCGGATCATCGCCGACACCACGCCCGATGGGCTCGCGGCCTCCGGCACCTGGTGGAACGCCCCGCCCGGCCAGGCCCAACAGGCGTGCCCGGGCGAGGACGAGATGCTAGGTGGCGGCGAACCGGGGCGTAGCCGTTAGGGGAGCCGCTCCCGCGGGGAGTCGATGTGCACCACCAGCCGCCCGGTGTGCTCGTCGGTGCCGACGCGACCGGTGACGGCAAAGACCTCCTCCAGCAGTTGCGGGGTCACCACGGCGGCCGGGTCGCCGTCGGCGACGATGCGTCCCCGGCTCAGGGCGACCAGCCGGTCGGCGTAGCGGGCGGCGTGTTCCAGGTCGTGCAGCACCGAGACCACCGTCAGACCGCGGGCGCGCCGCAGCCGCGCTATGAGGTCCAGCACCTCCAGCTGATGGCAGATGTCGAGGAAGGTCGTCGGTTCGTCCAGCAGCAGGATCGAGGCGTCCTGGGCCAGGGACAAGGCCAGCCGGACCCGTTGGCGTTCACCGCCGGACAGGCTGTCGACCATCCGGTCGCCGAGGTGGGTCGTGCCGGTCTCGGCCAGCGCGACGGCGCAGTGCTCGTCGAAGGGATCGCGCAGCATCGCCCACATGGATCGCTGCGGAAACCTGCCGTGGGCCACCAGCTGGCGCACCGTCATGCCCGGAACGCGGGGCAGCTGCTGGGGCAGCAACGCCACCCGCGGGGCGACGAGACGCCGCGGCGTGGACGCGATGCTGCTCCCGTCCAGCAGCGACTCGCCCTGGATCCGCAGCTCCCCCGACAGGGCGCGCAGCAGCGTCGATTTGCCGCAGCCGTTCGCCCCGACCAGGGCGACCCACTCCCCCCGGCCGATCTTGAGGTCGAGGTGGTCGAGGACGAGCCGGTCCCCGAACTGGACGCAGGCTCGACGCAGTTCCATCACTGTCACGGTTCTGACTCCTGGTGTGAGCTGGCCACCGCGACCAGCGCGGCGGCCCCGATGAGGCAGGTGACGGCGCCGACCGGCACCCCCACCTGCTGCCCGTCGCCGGTCAGCTGGATCGCGAGGCTGACGGCCTTGGCGATGAGGTCGGAGGCGGCGACGAACAGCCCCCCGCACACCGCGACGAGCACCACCTGTCGCCTCAGCCGCCCGCCGAAGACCAGCCGGACGACGTGGGGCGCGACGAAACCGACGAAGGCGAGCGGCCCCACGGTCGCCACCGCCGCCGAGGCCAGCAGCACCGCGATCCCGATGCCCACGCCGCGCCAGAACCCGGGTGAGACCCCGAGGCAGTGGGCGTGGGAGTCGGAGACCGCGAGGATCTCCAGCCGGTCGGCGACCAGCACCAGCGCCGCGAACCCGGCGAGGACCGGTATCGCGATCATCGGGACGTGCTCGGCGACGCGGGCCTCCACCGACCCGATCAGCCAGCGCAGCGCTCCCCCGACGCCGGTGGGCCGGGCGGCGATGAGGATCGTCACCACCCCGGTCAGGGCCAGCGCCGACAACACCGACGAGAACACCGACCCGCCGTCGATGAGCCCGGTCCCGGAGGCGATCAGGTAGCCGAGCACCGCCGAGGGGTTCACCGCCGTCAGCTCGGGGGCGGCCAGCGGGTTGCGCAGCACCGACTGCAACGCCAGCCCGGCCAGGCCGAGAGCCGTTCCGGCGAACAGGGCGACGACGAGCCGCGGCAGCCGCAGCTCGGTCAGCACCCGCCACGAGACCGTGTCGGTTCCGGCCAGCAGCTCGGACCAGTCCACGCCCCGCCCCAGCGCGAGATGGGCGGCGGGGACGATGAGCGCGGCGGCCGCGATCCACAGGCCCAGCCAGGCACGACGGCTCACCGGTCCGGCCTCCTCGCCACGAAGACCATGGCGACGCAGAACCCGATCAGCGCGGTCCACGCCCCGAGCGGGGTCTCGAAGGGCTTGAACAGCTCCCGCGCCGCAATGTCGGCGCCGACGCTCACCCCGGCCCCGATGATCGCCGTCACCGCGAGCCGGAACACCTCACCCGCCCCCGGGACGAACCACCGGGTCACGGTCGGGGCGACGAAGGCGACCCAGGCGATGGGGCCGCAGGCCGCCACCACGAGCGCGACCAGCAACGCGGCGACGCCTAGGGCCAGCAGTCGCCAGCGGCCCGGCCTCATCCCCAGGGCGGAGGCCTGCTCGTCGCCGAGGGACAGCACCCCCAGCGCAGGCAGCACCGCGACCGTGGCGGCGCAGCCGATGACCAGGGGGACGATCAGCGGCAGGGCGGCATCGGCCGTGATCTCGGTGAGCGAACCCACGAGGTATTTGAAGATGATGCTCAACTCGACCTGGTCGGCCGTCGACATCACGGTCAGCACCGCCGCCTGCCAGGCCGTCGAGACCGCCGCCCCGATGAGCAGGGTCTGCGCGGCGCTGCGTCCCCTCGCGGCCGCGAGCAGGCACAGGACACCCCCCGCCACAGCTCCGGCCAGGGCCCCGGCCGTGCGGGCCGTCAGCGAGTGGATGCCGCTGGTGACCAGCAGCGCCGCCACGAAGGCGGCTCCCCCGCTGACCCCCAGCAGGTCGGGCACCGCGAGCGGGTTGCGCATGGCCCGCTGCACCAGCAGCCCCGCTACCCCGAGCCCGGCCCCGGCGGCCGCACCCACCAGCAGCCGGGGCAGACGAATCTCAAGGAACACGATCCGCGCGACCCGCCCCGACGCGGGCAGGCCGAGATAGAGGCTTGCCGTGACGAGAGCGGCCCCCGCCACGGCAAGCAGTATCAGGATCGTGATCCGCTGGCGGAGCCCCACTACTTCTTCAGGTCACGTTCGATGTGGTCCACGGCCTCGGTCACGGCGGTGGCGATGCACCGGGTGCCCCGGCAGAACGTCCACAGTTCCTTGTTGACCTCGTGGACGTGGCCGTTCTTCACCGCGGTGAGCTGCTTCCACACCGGGTTGTCGGCGTAGATCTCCGTGGCCTTCTTGTCGGTCGGGGCGAAGGTCATCGATGAGACGAACATGACCTTCGGGTCCTTCTCCAGGATCTGCTCCATGCTGTAGGCCCCGGCCTTGACCGGGTCGGTGCCGAGTACCTCGAATGGGTTGTTGACGACCTTGCCCAGGGCGCTGCCCAGCGGATCGGCGCCCTTGGTGGCCACGCCCATGCCGGAGGCCCCACCCCACATCAGCAGGACGGGTTCACCGGCCACGCCCGCCGTCGTGGCCTTCTGCTTCGCCGCCGCCATGGCCTCCTGGTAGGCCGTCTCGGCCTTGACCTGGGCGTCCGCCTTGCCGGTGAGTGTGGCGACCATCCGCAGGTAGGCCAGGGAGTCCTCGTCCGTCTTGACGTTGACCAGCAGCACCGGCGAGAACTTCTCCAGCGCGGGCTTGAGCGCCTCGTGGACGCCCGCGAGCCCGATCACCAGGTCGGGTTTGACCTCCGCGGCGAACGAGGTGTCCTCGGCCCCGAAGCTGCCCGGCACCACCGGGATGTCCTTGCCCTTGTCGCCGAAGATTTCTGGCCGGGTCGCCAGGTTGGGGGTGGAGGTGGCCACCGGGACGATGCCGAGGCTGGCCAGGATGTCGTCACAGATGCCGGTGAGGCACACGATGCGCTGCGGAGCGGCGGGAACGCTCACCTCGGCCCCATCGGGGCCGGTAGCGGTGAGGGCGGGCGTCACCGGAGTGACACCGGGTGCGGGTGCCGAGCTCGTCGTCGCCGTTGGGGCGGGAGACGTCCCCGGCGCGTCCGCACCGGGCACGCAGGCCGACAGGACAAAGGCGGCAGCAAAGCCCATCAGGACTAGACCACGACGGATCATTCAGAACTCCCAGAAATGATAGCGATTATCAATTGCATGGCAATGATATGCCCAGCCCTCGTCACTGTCCACGCAGGGTGGGTTCAGCCGCGATGGGCCCCGGGCGTCGGCATCAACGCCCCGCCGGGCACGCGATGGGCAGGCACCCCACGGCGCCCGGCTCCCCCTCTCGCACGGAGAAGGGAGCGCGTTGGCTGCGTCGAGGCACCCGTTCGAGGCCGGGCCCTGTAAGAATGGCTCTCAGCAGACTATGGTTGGTCCCATCATCACCTGGGGGCATTTGCGATACAGGAGGGATGCCATGGGACGAGGGATGGTCACGGCATGAGCAAGGACGCCTACGCCGTCAGCGCACCGGTCTACGACCTGCTCAACGCCAGTTTTCGCCCAGGGCAGGTGGCGGCCCTGGAGAGGCTGATTCCGCTGGTCCGCGCCGAGTCGGGGCCGGTACTCGACATCGGGGCCGGGTCGGGCCTGAACACGGTCTTCGTCCTGGAGCGCCTACCGGAGGCACACGTGTACGCCCTGGAACCCAGCACCGCGATGAGGGCGCTGGTCCTGACGAAGGTCGCCGCGCACCCGGAGTGGTTCGACCGGGTCACGATCCGACCCGAGGCCTTCGGCGCCGCTCCCCTGCCTGGTGCCATCAGCGCGGCGATCCTGCTGGGCGTGCTCGGCCACTTCAGCCCGGATGAACGGGCCGCACTGTTCGCCGCCCTCGCCGCCCGGCTCCCCGAGGGCGGGGCCGCCCTGACGGACTTGCAGCCGCCCTGCCGGCCCGCGCGGGTGGAACCCTACGAGATCGCCAGCGCCCGGATCGGCGACCTGACCTATAGCGGCCTCGCGGAAGGATGGCCACTCGACGACGAGCGCATGCACTGGAAGATGACCTGCCGCACCCTTGACGGCGATCGCGTGCTGGCCGAGGAGACCACCGAGTACCTGTTCCGCCACCCGGACCCCGAGGTCATCCGGGCCGAACTCCGCGCCACCGGACTCAGCCTCGACCAGATCGAAGACACCACCTTCTACCTCATCGTCAAGGACTGACTCGCCCGTCCCCCGGTTCGCGGGCGCCTCCCGGACGGGTGGGGATGCGGAAGCGATCGAGGATCTCTCGGCGGAAAGGGGACTCCATCGACGTCGACGGCGCTCACGCCCCGGGGGCGTGGAAGACCAACACCGCGTAGCCGAGATCGGTCAAGGTGGCGCGGGCCGCGGCCCAGGCAAAGGTGAGCACTCCAGCCGGGAACTTCGGAGATGGAACTGCAACATTGTTACAGCTTGTTACAGTTCATCACAGTTCAGGTGAGGTGCCAGGTGGCGCGTGGGTCTTGCTCGGCGGAGCCTTCCCGGATGACGAGTCCGAGTTCTTCCAGCTGGGCTAGCGCCCGGGTGGCGGTCATGCGGGCTACCCCTGCCAGTTCGGCCAGCGCCCCGGTGGAGAGCGGCTCCCCCGTCTGGCGCAACGTGTTCAGAATGGCGATCGCGCTGCGGGTGAGCCGGGAGCGGATTTCTTCGGGGAGCGCCTCCTGCGCCGACAAGGTGAGAGTCACCGAGGAAGAGGATTGGAAATAGTGGGGATCGACGAGCCCGCGTCCACGCATCTCGGCGAATAGCCGCGCGATCCCTTCCCCGAGCTCTCTGGTGTACCCCAAGTCGGCGCATACCCGGGCGATGCGCGGGTTACGGGCATAGCGCCGGATATCGAGCGGGCGTTGGGGTTCGACGATGCCCGGGAATCGTCCTGGCGAGGTGATCTCGATCCGGCTTGGGAAAATCTCAAAGCGAATGTGGTCGCCCATGGTGCTGTACGAGCGATGAACGACGGCGTTGACCAGCCCCTCCAGCCAGGCATCCCGGGGAATCCGGGAGATGGGTTCGAAAGTGCCCGCGTCACTCAGTTGCTGCCAGGCGGGCATCATGTCCTCGATCTGGCGGATGGCTTCGGAGATCTGCCGCAGCAGGGAACCTTCCACCCGGCGGTCCTGTTCGAGCGTCATGTTTCGTCCCACGCCCCGATGCTCTGCCCCGTACTTGAGAATCCGGACGACGGCATTGGGAAACTCACGCTGGGGACGCTCGTCGAACAGCAGCTCGCTGGCCACGGTGAGCCGACCCCGGCGATCCACCAGGTCGCGCGCGGCCAGCGCACCCTCAATGGTCGCCGCGCCGATGCGTTCGGCGTAATCCGCCAGGGCCTGCTGGTCGAGGTCCGCCAGGGTGAGGTTCACGGGAGTGGCTTCATAGTGCGCCATGCCCCGGTCGAACACGAGCTCACGCTGCTGCGCGGCAGTCAACCGCCGCGGCTCATCGCCAACCCGCAGGTAGCACTCACCCTTCTGGGTGACGTGCACGGTCTCCCCCGGAGCGACGTTCAGCAGGACGAGAGTGGCCGGCTCGCCTTCGGCGTCCAGCGCCTCGACTTCTTCCACCCGGGCGCGTACCGGCGGTTCAGTGTAGTCGAGACAGGCTTGACGCAGCTCGTTGCGCCGCCGCGCTGGCACGTCCTCCACCTTGCCGTCGTGGAGCCCAACGACAATCACCCCGCCATCGGCGTTGGCCATAGCCACCAGCGGGACCGCGAGATCGCGTGGCGACACGCGAGCGGACTTGCGCTCGAACCACTGATCTTCCGCAAGGGCCAGCAGCGCTGGCCCCACCTGCTCTGGGGTCAACGTCAGGCTACGATCCACGACTGCCGAGGTCATTGAATAACTGTAACATTGTTACAGTTTGTTACAGTGTTGCAGCTTCCCAGCACGGGCCGGGGTCGTCGCCACTCCATGCAGCGGTGAGGTGTTCTGCCTGCGAGACGGGCTGGGTTGATGCGCGACCGCCCGGGTACGGCGCCCCAACACGGGGAGGGTGTGGCCCGCCGCATGCAGTCCTGGTTGTCAGGCATGGCCTCTCCCGGTTTTGTCAGTGGGCTCTAGTACGGTGTGAGCACACCTGCTGAGAACAGCATTGAACGCGCCGTTGGCGTAGGAGACACACGATGGCACCGACCACCAAAGAGGCCCAGCGGGCCGAGTTGCACAAGACCATCTGGCGGATCGCCAACGACCTGCGCGGCTCGGTGGACGGCTGGGACTTCAAGGCCTACGTCCTGGGCATGCTGTTCTACCGGTTCATCTCAGAGAACCTCACCGCCCATATCAACCAGGGCGAGCACGAGGCCGGGGATCCCAATTACGACTACATCGAGGAGTCTGATCACCGGGCCTCCGGCATTCTTGACGGCGTCGTGGCAGAGAAGGGGTTCTTCATCTTCCCCTCAGAGCTGTTCGCCAATATCCGCGAGCGGGCGTCCCGGGACGAGAAACTGAACGAGACCTTGGAGCGGGTATTCCGCAACATCGAGGGGTCGGCGGTCGGCACGGCGGCCGAGGGCGCGTTGAAGGGCCTGTTCGACGACCTTGACGTCAGCAGCTCCAAGCTCGGCCCGACGGTGCACAAGCGCAACGGGAAACTCGTCAAGCTCCTGAACGCGATCGGCGATCTGCCACTGGGCAATTTCGAAGACAACTCGATCGACCTTTTCGGGGACGCCTACGAATACCTCATGGGCATGTATGCCTCGCAGGCAGGCAAGTCCGGCGGGGAGTATTACACCCCGCAGGAGGTCTCGGAGCTGCTGGCCCGGTTGACGGTGGTCGGCAAAACCGCGGTGAACAAGGTCTATGACCCGGCCTGCGGGTCGGGGTCGCTGCTGCTGAAGTTCGCCAAGGTTCTCGGACCAGACCGGGTTCGCAACGGGTTCTACGGGCAGGAGATCAACCTGACCACGTACAACTTGGCGCGGATCAACATGTTCCTGCACGACATCAATTACGGGGACTTCAGCATTGAGCATGGCGATACCCTGACCGATCCCAGGCATTGGGATGATGAGCCGTTCGAGGCGATCGTGTCGAATCCTCCCTATTCGACGAGGTGGGAGGGAAACGACAATCCGCTGCTCATCAACGACGAACGATTCGCCCCCGCCGGGGTGCTGGCCCCAAAGTCGAAGGCGGACCTCGCGTTCACCATGCACATCCTGTCGTGGCTGAGCGTCAACGGCACCGCGGCGATCGTCGAGTTTCCCGGCGTGCTTTACCGCGGGAACGCGGAACGCACGATCCGCAAATATCTCATCGACAACAACTACGTGGACGCCGTGATCCAGCTGCCGCCGGATCTGTTCTTCGGCACCACCATCGCCACCTGCATCATCGTGCTGAAAAAATCGAAGCCCGAGAACACGGTACTGTTCATTGACGCCTCGGGGGAGTTCAGCCGGGTCGGGAACAAGAACAAGCTGCTGCAGCAGAACCAGGATCACATCCTGGAGACTTTCACCGCCCGCCGTGACGTGGACCACGTAGCCAAGCTCGTGACCAACGAAGACCTCGCGGCCAACGACTACAACATCTCGGTGTCCTCCTATGTCGAGAAGGAGGACACCCGCGAGGCCGTGGACATCCAGGCCCTCAACGCCGAGATCGCCCGCATCGTCGCCCGCCAGGCCGAGCTTCGCACCGAGATTGACGCCATCGTCGCAGACCTGGAGGGAGGGCCGTCGTGACCGAGGGAGCAGCCGGTGAGGTGATCCTCTACCAGCGCGACGACGGCGCCCCCGCGCTTGAGGTACGCCTGGAGGAAGAGACCGTCTGGCTCAGCCAGCAGCAGATCGCCGAGCTGTTCCAGACCTCCCGCACCAACGTCGTCGAGCACCTTCGGAACATCTACAACGAAGCAGAGTTGGACGAGGCTGCAACCTGTCGGAGATTCCGACAGGTTCGCACCGAGGGTTCCCGTCAGGTCGCCCGGGAGATCCCGTTCTACAACCTTGATGCCATCATCTCGGTCGGCTACCGGGTGAAGAGCAGGGTCGCCACCCAGTTCCGGATCTGGGCGACCGAACGCCTGCGGGAGTACCTCATCAAGGGTTTCACGATGGATGACGCCAAGCTGAAGAATCTTGGTGGCGGCAGTTACTGGCGTGAGCTGCTGGAGCGTATCCGCGACATCCGCAGTAGCGAGAAGGTGCTGTACCGGCAGGTGCTGGACCTTTACGCCACCAGTGTGGACTACGACTCGCGTGCACCAGAGACAGCCGAGTTCTTCAAGGTCGTCCAGAACAAGCTTCACTACGCCGCGCACGGGCAGACCTCCGCGGAGGTCATCGCCGCCCGAGCCGACGCCACGAAGCCGAACATGGGGCTCACCTCGTTCAGCGGCGAGCGACCCCGCAAGTCCGATGTCACGATCGCGAAGAACTACCTGGGCGAGTCCGAGCTGAAGAAGCTCAACACCTTGGTGTCGGCCTACTTCGATGCGGCGGAGTTCCGTGCGCAGAACCACGAGCCCACCTACATGAGCGACTGGCTCGCCCACCTCGACCGCCTCATCGTCGCCATGGACGCTCCTGTCCTGCGCGGCTCCGGCAGCGTCAGCCGCGAACGGGCAGTAGCCCACGCCGAGGGCGAATACGCCAAGTATCGTACCCAGCTGGCAACCACCCCGACCGAGGTTGAGGAAGCCTACCTGGAGTCCATCAAACGCGCCCAGCGCGAGATCGAAGGCAAGAAATGAGCCGAATCGACAAACTGATCGCAGACCTGTGCCCGAATGGGATCGAGTTCAAACCCTTGGGTGACATGGGCTCTTTCACTCGCGGCAACGGCCTACAAAAGACTGACCTTTTGCGAGAGGGAACCCCGGCAATTCATTACGGTCAAGTCCATACTCTTTATGGCACCTGGACCACACAAACGAAGTCCTTCGTCAGTCCTGAGCTGGCCTCGAAGCTCAGGCGGGCAAAGCAAGGGGATTTGGTCATCGCCACGACCAGCGAGGACGACGATGCAGTCGCCAAGGCGACTGCCTGGCTCGGTCGCGATGAGGCCGCCGTCAGCGGCGATGCCTACATCTATCGCCACTGCCTGGACCCCAAGTATGTTGCATACTTCTTTCAATCTGGCTCTTTCCAGGAGCAGAAGAAACGCCACATCACAGGAGCCAAGGTTCGTCGAATCTCGGGAGAAGCCCTTGGGAAGATTCGCATCCCCGTCCCACCGCTTGAGGTGCAGCGGGAGATCGCGAGAGTGCTGGATAAGTTCACTCAGCTGGAAGCGGAGCTGGAAGCGGAGCTGGAAGCGGAGCTGGAAGCTCGACGCCGTCAATACGATATGGCAAGAAGAACACTCTTGGGTAAGTGCAAAAAATCTCCTATTCTAAGCTTAGGTAAAGCCTGCGCAATCAAGGCTGGCAACCTAATCAGCAAGTCCGTGATAGAAAAGAGCCCTGGGCCATACCCTGTCATAAACAGTGGCAGAGAACCCCTTGGCTTCACTTCGCTCTACAATACGGAAGATAACCCGCTAGGAATTACTTCTCGTGGAGCAGGAGTTGGCTCAGTAACTTGGTGTCTTGGTAGATACTTCCGCGGAAGTCTAAACTACTCAGTAACAATCAGGGAGCCGAGAATTTTAGACACTCGCTTCCTCTTTCACACCCTCAATGAGCACCAGAAAGAGATCAAGTCTCTATGCACTTTTGAAGGCATACCAGCGCTAAATAAAAAGAATCTTGAAAAACTTGAAATACCGGCACCTAGTCTCGACATCCAAAAAGAAGTTGCGTTAACCCTGGACAAGCTCGAAGTATTTGTAAATGACCTCAGCGTTGGTCTTCCGGCGGAGCTGGAGGCTCGGCGGAAGCAGTACGAGTACTACCGGGACCGGCTGCTGACTTTTGAGGAGAAACGATGATCCCCAGCCTTGTCCGTCTGGACGAAGACTTCTTCGACGCCCTGTGAGCCACGCGATGAAACCGAACGATCACACACCCGCCGCGGCCATCTCCTACGACCCGATTGCGGTCTCGGTGGAGTCCACGGTCGTCGCGGAGTACACCCCTGACCCGCACGAGGAGACCGCCTACCAGTCGGAGGCAGACCTGGAGGCCGAACTCATCCGGGTGCTGCAGTCACAGGCCTACGAGTATCTGACG
>ERZ773038.923-NODE-923-length-17895-cov-23.703756_pt1 | contig 17895 bp, 16 predicted proteins | sample MGYA00511665_ERZ773038 | MGnify/ENA primary metagenome ERZ773038 (study PRJEB29015, sample SAMEA2737966) | human oral metagenome | biome: human oral; feature: human-associated habitat; material: dental | place: China | collected 2028 ... | reverse complement strand
CCGCATCCCCAACGGGCGTGGGGCAGGTGCCCGATGGGGTGACCGTGCGCGAGGTTGCCACCTTAGGCGAGGCGCTGAACCTGCTTTTCCCGCAGGATAAATAACTGCCGCACATCGTGACGTGACCGCGAGCAGATAGTATTTCGGCGAGCAGATAACGAATTGCTATCTGCTCGCCGAAATATTATCTGCTCGCGCAGGCTAGGAGGTTAGCTCTGCACTTTCTCCTCCGCACGCACATGCTTGGGGAGGAAGAGCCCGGCAATAACCGCCGCCACGAGAGCCGCAGCGCCGACAAAAGTGGTCGGGGTAGCGGCATCTGAGAACCCTGAGGGGGTGAGGGTACCGCCAAGCGAGGTGAAGATCGCTGTGAGCGTTGCAACCCCGAGAGCCACCCCGATCTGACGCGCAGTGGCGTTTGTCCCTGAGGCGGTCGCCTGATCCTCAGCGGCCATACCCTGCAGAGTTGCCGTTGCCAAGGGAGCGAAAACGATGCCATTACCGATGCCGGACACCAAGAACGGCGCTACAAGCTGTATGTAGGGGGTATCGGGGTTGAGCAAGGTGCCAACCCAGAAAAGCCCAAGACCCGTGAGGATAAGACCTGTCACGATAATAGGGCGTGTACCGATTTTGGGCGTAAAGATACCGGTGATGGGCGAGATAACGAGAGGTGCGAGAGTCCACGGCATGGTCATCAGTCCGGCTTCGAGCGGACTTGCTCCTTGAACTACCTGCAAGAACTGAATCAGCAGGAAGATAACACCGAAAATACCGAAGCAGAAGATAACACCAACCACGTTCGCTGCACTAAAACTACGGTTCCTGAAGAGGCGCAACGGAAGCAGAGGCGCGGCGGCGCGTGATTCCCACCAGATGAAGATTACTATAAGAGCAACGCCCCCGATAAGACCGGTCAGGACCTCTGCGCTTGTCCATCCGGCATCATTCCCGCGCACAATGCTGTAGGTTAAACCGAAAAGACCCACGCCCGCCAGAATAAGACCGAGAAAATCGAGTGGCTGGGGGCGACCGTATGACTCGTCAATGGTGTACCAAATGAGTGCCATGCAGATGACGCTAATAGGTACGTTGAGCCAGAAGATGGAGTGCCAGTTCATGCCTTCAACTACGGCGCCGCCGATGAGGGGGCCGACGGCGATACCTAGCCCCGAGACTCCGCCCCAGATACCAATGGCGGCGGCGCGCATCCTCTCGGGAACGGATGTGCTAATAAGCGCCAACGAGAGGGGTACGATAGCGGATGCGCCAAACCCTTGGATAGCGCGGGCGATAATGAGGGTGTTGATATCGCTGCTGACCCCGCACCATGCGGATGCTGCGGTAAAAATAAAGATCCCGCTCAGGAAAATACGACGGCGCCCAAATCGGTCGGCCAGCGCCGAAGACATGAGAATGCAGGACGCAAAGGTCAGCATGTAAGCGTTTACCGTCCAGGTGAGCTGCTCAATAGATGCGTGCAGATCTGCCCCGATCACGGGAAGTGCATTGGTCACCACGAGATTATCGAGGGAAGCCATGAACATAGGGAAAGAAAGTGCCAGAATAACCAGCCACGCGGGACGGCGTTGTGAAGTTTGGTCCATGTGGAGCTCCGATATGAATTGTAATCAACTGATTACTTAAACGTAAGTTATCAGGTGATAACATGTCAATATGGTTGATCAAGAATCCTCCACCCCCAAACGGCTCCCTGCTGCCGAGCGTCGTGAACAGATGCTAAGCGCAGCCAGTATTGTTTTTGGTGAGCGCGGCTACGCCGGAACTACCACGGATGCCATCGCCAAGGAAGCTGGGGTTAGCCAAGCGTATATTGTGCGCACCTTTGGCTCAAAAGAGAGCCTCTTCGTAGAAGCCGCAACCCGTTCGGTTGATAAGACTATTGAGGTTTTTCGGGCCGCGGCGCGAGACAACGATGACCTCACAACTCTGCCCAGGCATCTTGGGCACGCCTATGTGGAACTTGTCGCTGACCGGGGCATTCTGTTGACTATGATGCATCTCTTCACGATGGGACATCATGAACGCTTCGGAAAACTTGCCCGCGAAGAGTTCGCGCGTATCTACCGGGTTCTGCATCATGAACTGGGGCTTACGGCGCAGAAAACCGAGAAGATTCTAGCCAGGGGCATGCTCATTAACACGGTTTTGGGCATGCGACTCACGGACGTCATAGATACCGACCCGGACGTGGAAGAACTGCTGTCCTGTACTTTTGCGGATGAAGCCCACATCGTAGCGGATCTAATTTCCGGGTATGAACCGCTGCCTCCTGCGGCACGGGGACGCACATCATCATAAAACGTATCTCATATGCGCGAGCAGATAATATTTCGGCGAGCAGATAACGAATTGCTATCTGCTCGCCGAAATACTATCCGCTTGCGGGTCCTACGGTAGGGTCTTATGGGCGGGTTCCACGGGGATTAGACGCACACCATCAGTCACACGATACGAGTAGGAAAGACCTACCCCAGCCCCTCTTCGAGGTCTTCATCGCGCAGCATGATATTAACGGTGCGGGTGCGCAAATCCTCCTCTTGAGCGCCCGCAACATCAGCCTGCACAATCGGAATCTCGGAGGTACGCGGCGCATGCTCCATCACGGCCTCGCCCAGCGGTACCAGCGCGGCGACTGCATCCTCATGATCCATACCGGTAGCCTCTAACATATCCACGGTTATAAGCCTCAGCATAAGCACCAACGACTCGCCCTCGAAGGTCTCTACCCCCAGATGCTTCGGTTCCAGGGTCTCGGCGAGAGAAATCAGGCGCTCGCGGGCAACCTCCATATAGTGTTCACGCTCATGTTCGGTACTGGAATACATGCCCAGTCCCGTGCTCTGGGCGGCAAGCGCCAGTTCTTCGAGCGCCGCCGACAGCGTTTCAAGGGCCTTCGGGCGCAGCTGCACATGCGCAATCGTGGATGCCATGCGCCGGTTAAACACGCGGGTGTTGCGAATCGCCAAATCGATAGCCCCGAGAGTCTGAGCCAGCCGATCAAGCTCGATTCGGGTCTTCTTTCCCGCCCACGAAAGCTGCGCCATACCGCGCGCCGTCACCAAATCGTTCTTACTCGCCTCATACAGCGGCTGAAGTTTACGCGAATCCTGCAGGCTCTGATACGCCTGATCGTAGTTGTACCGGCGAATCGCCTTCGCAGCCAGAAAGAAGACATCCGAGAAAGCGCTCATAAGAGCCTCGGCACGCTGACGTGACCCACTTCGCGGGTCTTTGGGCATCAAAAACATCATGAGGAACGCCGCAACACCACCGATCACGCCGTCAAGGCTGCGGGTAAACGGCAGATCTGAGGTTGGCGGCAGCAGAATCACCAGGCAGGCCTGAAAACTGAGCTGAATCGTAAAAATAATGCCGTTATCTAAGAACCTGGCCAGAAGCACCGAAATAAACAGGGCAAGCGTGGCCTGCCAGATGCCGCGCCCGAGCATCTGCAAAAACAGATCGCCAATCAGAATACCCAGGCTCACCCCGAACGAAACCTCTAGGATGCGCCGCGAATGGGTAGAGCCGCTCACGTACCCGAGTGACACCAGCGCCGCGACCGCCGCAAAAATAGGTTCCTCATGCCCCAGCACCCGCTCCGCAAAAAGATACGCCCCCATCGAAGCGATCGTGATCTGAATAGACTGAAAAAATCCCGCCCGAACGCGGTGAGCCCCGGCGCGGACATAGTTTAAGGACTGTTCTTTCAGGGATGCGTGTGCCATAGTTCTAGTCTACCCGCCCTGAAATTGTGCCGCTGCGGAGCGGGTGATACTTTCGGTTAGCCTGGATTTCTATTTTGTACGTTATTTTGCATCCGGCGGTTATTTAAGTCGCCCAATACAAAATAACTCGCAAAATGCCAGGTGACGGTGCAGAAAAAGCCCGCCGCATCCGACAGCCATACCGGATGCGACGGGCTTTGCTATGTGCGCCCTGTGGGGCTCGAAACTGTAGCGTTGAACCTTACAGTAACAAGGCGCGCAGATGGAGAATACTCTCATTCGTGATGGGTTTTCCCATCTGCGCGCTTTTAAATCCCGTTTACTCGGAGTCAGTCTTCCGCTTCTTCATCCCGAAGAAACCAAGTACTGCTGCGCCCGCCAAAGCTATAGCTCCTATAATCAAGCCAGCCCATGGGGTCGTCGAGATACCTGAAATGACGGTTGCTACCGGATTTTTAGTTTCCGGTGCAGGAGGTAGGGATGCGTGCGGGGTAGGCACAACTGTGGGGGTGGGTTCTGGGGTTACCGGAGGGGTCGGTTTGGTGACCTTTTTAGTGGCGTTATCCCAGTTGTCGGTGTCTTCCTCAGCAGTGTTGTTTGGCTGCTTCGGCTTGGACGGATCGTACTTATCCCACCGGGAGTTCACGGTAGCGGTATTTTCGACTTCGTCGGTATCGTCAGCGACTACTGCGGAGACCGTAGCGGTGACCGTTTCGTCTGCCTTGAGGTCGCCGATGTACCAGTATTTTTTATCAGCCTCAACAGCATCAGCTTTGGCGGCACCGAGCTTAACGAGTTCTGCACCCGTGACGAGCTTACCTGCTGAAGGTTTCTCGCCCCACTGAAGCGTAGAAGCATCCAGACCCTTCAGCTCCCCTTCGGAGACGTATACGTCATGGGCAGTGTGGGTGCCCTTATTAACGACGTCAAAATTGAAGGTTGCGCGTTCCCCCGCTTTAAGTTCTGCGGTCGTGTCGGTCTTAGCGATACGGACATCTTCGTTAATGGGGGTCACGACGACATCACAGCCATCAGTATCCGCTACGACAGTGGGGTTAGGCTCACACTGGGTAGGCGGTGTGGGGTTGCCAGGATCCTTAGGGTTGGGTTTCTTAGGATCATAGCTACCTGTGACGGTAACCGCGTTTTCAATACCGGCTTTAAGTTCGTCGATATTGATCGTCTCTTTGACCTTGAGCTGTACGGTGAAGGTGATGGTCTCTCCCGCGTTGACGTTCCCTACCATCCAGGTGTTGCCGGTGACGGTGCCACGGCCGTTGTTCTTGATAGTGGCTTCAGGCTCAAAATATTTGGTGTTAGGGAATTCGTTGAAGATGAAGTTTGGCTCTGCGGTGGAGGAATCGTTCATGATTTGAACGTTGTATTCGATAGTGTCACCGGGTTTGATATTGGCGACATCGGTTGCCAACTCTTTGTGCACCTTCACGTTGGTAGCTAGCGGAGAGAATGCGGAGGTTGCGTTATCCCAGTTGTCGGTATCCGCATCTAACGTGTCGTTGGGGACGCGGGAGTTGCCGTCGTAGGGGTCGCGCACACCGGTGATGTAGGCGGAGTTCGTGATGGTGCCATTGACGAGTTCCTGTGCTTCAGCAGGGACCGTGAATTTTACGGTTGCGGTTGCTTCTTCGCCTGCTTTGAGCTCACCGATGGTCCAGTCGGTCCCGGATGCGGTTCCCTTGGTGGGGTTAGAGATCGTGAGGTTTTCTCCGGTGATAGTTTTACCGTTTTCGTCCGTAATGACGAGTCCTTCATCCTTGACAGATGCTGCGGGCTCATCCCAATCGCCAGCATTTTTAACGGTCATGGTGTAGGTGATTTCCTGACCGGGCTGTACCTGAGTGAGATCTACATGCTTCTCGATCTTCAGATCGGTGGGGCAGGTCGCGGTGGCGGCATTGTAGAAGGCCTTAGCGACTGCATCGGAATCCGTAGCGGAGGTGATGTAGTCTACGCCCTCCATGGGGTTAGTTTTGCCGGTGATTTCCTTGATAGCGTTTGTGGTTTGCACTTCACGCTCGGGGGTATAAGCACCACCAAGCGAGTTCTCCTTAGTCTTAATGAACAGGGGAATCACCTTCGTGCCGGAGCCAGTAATTCTGGCGACCTGCTCTTTAGCAGAGTCAAACGCTTGCTGGGAGAACGTGTTGGAGCCACCATTGACATAGTTACCGTTAGCATCCACATACTTGTTGGGGGACCCATCAGTAGCCAGCACTACTGCATCGAAGGGACCAGCCTGGTCTGCTGCGGTTTTCAGAGCAGCAGCCCAGTTCGTTCCCGACCAGTTATCGGTCCAGCCCTTGAGCGCATCAGGCAAATCCTGATGAGCGGTAGCAGCACGCTGCTCAGAGTTAAGCACAAAGTCGAGAGCTTTCTGCAAAGCCCCCTCATCGGAGAGATTTACCGTGAGGATCTGGTTAAAGGCCGGGGACATCTGCCCGAAGTGGTACATGGTGACCTTCGCGTTCGGGATCTTCGCGTACTCCTTCAGAAACGCTTTAATGCCCTCTGCCTTCTGATTCTGCTCGTTATCGCCAAAAGACCAGGTCTCATCCATCGCCAGCACAATATTGGGTTCCCCACAAGAGAGCTGCGATACTGCGGCAGCATTAGGAGTGTTTTCCACAGCAGTCGCAGACGTCGTCAAAGTAAGAGGGGCAGCAACAATTGCTGCAGTTAGGGATAGAGAAGTCAGTCCTTTAGAGACGACACTGAATTTTCGCATGAGTGAGTATTCTCCTAAGCGAGAGTAGTGATAGATAGAGTGATTAGATAAACCGGCACTACGCCGGATCGGGTTCAGCCACCTCACTGCCCGTCTCTGTGCTCACCATGATGAGACAGAGAAGCTGAACGGTCAGATGGATGGATATATTTTATCATTTTATTTTAGGATTTTTTAGTAGATGTTTGGGTGGCTAGAAGGTTCTTCAAAGCGTTTTTGAACGGATCCGCCAGACGCCACTGATCCTGATCCTTCAAGTGCAAATCATCAGCCATATACGGGTAAAGCCTATAAGTTGTCAGCCAGCCGCGCGTATCCAGGAAAAGAACACCGGTCTGCGTGGCCGCTGTGCGAGCGGCTTCATTGTAGACGTGACGGCGTGCATGATGAGGCTGCTCTTTGGAAAGAATACCGCCTAAAACGATCGTGCTATTCGGGTACATCTGCTTGAGCTTCTCAATGGTTTTCACTGTTTCGGCTCGCACAGATTCTTGGGAGTTGTGGTATGTGTCATTGCCTGAGGCGTCAAGGTAGATTATGCCGGGGTTCCCTGACGGTAGTGCCCATTTATTATTGATCACGCCGTCAGTGTATGAGGGACAGGTTCCTGGTCGGTCGGCGATGAAGCCGGTGCCTCCGCATCGGTACATGGTGGGGGTGTAGCCTGCGGCACGGAGCCCTTGGCCTACCCAGGAGTTATCCCAGACTTGGGAGTCTCCGATGGTGAGGGCATCGTGGGGGCCGAGGTTTTGTGTGGTGCGTGCGAGGCGGGTGTGGGGATCCCAATAAAGTTGTGTGTGCTCGAATTGGGTGTAGATAGTGTCGCCGGTTTTGTGCCAGGTGGTAGGTAGTCCTTCTCGATTTTTGAAGTCGGAATATTCTCGTGCTTTCCACCAGTGGTCATAGACCATGCCGTGCATAGCGATGGGTCCGGTGGTTTTGGTGTAGGTGATGACTCCGCCCGTGAAGCGTTGGACTTGGATATCTTCGGGGAAGGGTCTGTAAATATCGCTGATGGGTTGCGCGCCTGCGGTACCGAAGGCTTCTTGGGCGGTATCGCGGATCTGTTGTTCAACAGTGAGGGTCTTACGCTCTACAATGGGCTGCGTTTTAGGGGCTGGTGTAGGCTGTGCTGGTTTGGGTGAGGCGGGCGGTGTGGTTGATACGGCAACAGTGACTGCACCTGCGGTTTCGGTGAAGGTGTAGTAGGTTTTTCCGTTACTGGTGGTCAGGGTTGTCCCAGTTGCGGTGGCGGTGACGCTAGAGGTCGGGTACCCGTAAACACCCATGTGCCCACCGTGATGCTCGTAGTAGCGGCTGATGGGGCCATTGGGTACGGTGTGGGTGCCGTATTGGGGATGCTGGTAGATTTTTCCGTGACGGAAGACTTGCAGACACCCGCCGTTCTGGTTGCAGCGGGCAATATCTCGTGCAGGGCCAAAGGAAGCTCTAACCTGTGGCTGCTGGTATGCGGCCAGGATGTCTCCTGTTACGGCGGGTGCAGCGTTCGCGGTACTGCCGCCGATCACGGCTGTACTAAGGAGCAGAACGGTGCCGAGCGTCTTGACTGTGAATGAGTGAGTTTTCATTTTTTCACCTTCTCTGGTGTAAAAATTATTGCGACGCTTTAGTATATGCATAAATAGTAATGTAAACCCCTAAAACATGCTAAGGAATAAACACATGTCGCCACAAAATACCTCAAGCTCTACCACTCAGGCAGCAAAGACTCAATCAAAGAACACAAAAATCACACGAAGAACCCTCCTGATCAGCGCAGGCGCCCTAGGCATCACAGGCGCCGGCACACTATGGTGGACCAACACCCCGCACTATCCCAACGAACAGCACCAGCACATCGCCGACACCATCAAAAACATCACCGACATAGGCGACGATAACAATCAAACACACCCGGTAAAAGTAAACATCACTACCGGGCTAAATCTGCCCGCTCCTGATACACACCAGCCCGCACCCAACGAGCGCACCCTCCAAACCGACGGCATCACAGCCCAAAAACACGCCAGCACACTCTCCGCCCCAACCGTCGGACTCAACATCACCTACACCGAAACAGGACTCACCCAAACCCCCGAATACTCCAGACCACAAATGATCCTCCCGCCCTCGCACCAGGCCGCGCTCGCTAACTTTTCTGCCTCGCTTGAAGATCCTGAAGGCCCCTCTGTTATCGCTGGGCACGTGAACTATGACAACAATACTATGGCCCCTATGTCGCTCATCACGCTCCTGAATGTAGGAGACCCCGTCTATGCATCCACTACTCATGGAGAAATCACCAACTGGCGTGTTCTCAACCGCCGCTCCTATGCCTATCGAGACCTACCCGAAGATACCTTCGGGTACCACGGCCCCAAACTCCTGCGCCTCATTACCTGCGGAGGGACCGATGGGCACGGGCACTACACCACCAACATCGTCATCACCTGCACACCAGCGTAAACAAATAGTCATGGGCGCTCGCTTTGGTATCGCTGACCTACAGGCATAGCGGCCACCAATTGCCTGTTGAGTGAGCTTCTGATCTTTAGCTTCAGCCCATACAGTCGCTCCAATAACTTGGGAGTAATACCGCAACAGAAGCCGTAGCCCGCGAGATTCGGGGGCTACTTGCGAAAGCTGGACTGACTCAAAAAGATGTCGCAAATATTCTTGCGATTACGCAGGCAGGCGTGTCAGACTGGCTTCGAGGAAAACAAAACTTCAGCTTGGATGAGTTATTTACACTTGCTGGTGCGCTTGATCTAACTGTTGGTGATCTCCTTGGAGACAGCATTGTCTCTGCACGGGTTCCTGAGCCTTCATATATTGAGGGACAGGAAAGAAATAAACGAAAAGTCGCCCCGATCGGCTTTGTACCGAACGGAGCGACGTACCAGATTCTTTCTGGTGAAGAGTGCGCCCTGTGGGGCTCGAACCCACGACCTGCGGATTATCAGACCCAGTCACCCAAAACGCGACACACCGCGCAACAACCAGCCCCACACCGGGGCTTTTATATTGCTCTTCTACTCTGGATGTGTAACCAATCACAACACAGAGAGAAGGGAAAACCATGCTTTGGGAACCGCATCAAAACAACTTTACGACCTGGCAACTCGCCTCCGGAAAAACGAACTCCACGACAAAAACCCGTGAACATTGGATTCAATACCTCGCGCGTACATATCCGGCGACCACCGCCCTAAATATCTCCGAAGAACAAGTAACTAAATGGCTCGCTAACCCCTGCTGGCAACCTGCCACACGCAAAAGCGCGCTTCAATCCATCCGCTTATTCTTTCGCTACCTTGTCGCCACAGAACAAAGGGAAACCGACCCAACCCACCTAATACCATCCATACCGCAACCGCGTTACCACGCGCGGGCAATCCCTACAAACGTGATCACCCAAGCCCTCCGAAGAACTACTTCAGTCGAAGAAGAATTCATGATCCTCCTCGGGGCATACGCCGGGCTTAGACGCTCAGAAATCGCCGCGCTCCACACCCAAAATTACGCCGATAAATGGATCAGCATCACCGGTAAGGGCGGGCACACACGGCACATCCCAGCACACGCGCTACTACTCCCCTATCTGGAAGCAAAACGAGTAGGTTACTATTTCCCCGGCCGATTCCGCGACCATCGCAGCGCAGACAACATCGCCAAAAAAATATCCCGCAATCTCGGCCAAGATTACACGCCACATCAGCTAAGGCATTGGTTCGCCACCACAGTCTACGCCGAATCCCATAACCTCCGCGCAGTACAAGAACTACTCGGGCACGCCGACATATCCACCACACAACGCTACATCGGCGTTCTCGATAATGATCTATCAACCGCCATCAACACACTACCCGACGTAACGTCAAAATAACGTCACATCAATTTAACGTCACGTCAGGTTTTTTGTGTGTGGTGCCGGGTTTACCCCCACCGGAACCGTAATACATAGTGTGAGCACCTCACCCGCTGTATATAGGCGGGTGAGGTGCTCACACAAAATCCTCTAAAAACGTTCATGGGTGAACAGAACACACTAAACTGTTCTGTTCACCCATGACACCCCACGCCGAGAAGGGAATCCGTGCCGACACCTGAAAGGACTCACACTATGGAGCCAAAATCCTGTGCCTTCTGCACCCACGAAACTAATTCACCATGGGTACTAACCGAAAACAAAAAAATACTATATTTTTGCGACACATGCCACAGCCATATGCAAGACATGATCAGCACACGTGGAAGCAGCTGGCACGAAGCAATAACCCTCATGTTCGGACGTATATTCCGCCACATCCTCACACCCGTAGGGCTTACACCTACCCGAGTTACACGACTCTCGTCGCACCTATAAAACCATACCCGCGACATACTAAACACCATGTCGCGGGCTTTTTACAAACATCAACATAACGTCACGTCAGAATAACGTGACATCACCACAACATGACGTCACTTCGACATCACACCATAATCGAAAGGAATAAAAATGATCATCGTTGTAGGCAATCACAAAGGCGGAACCAGCAAATCAACTCTGGCCGTCAACCTCGCAACTGAATTTCAGCAGCAGGGGAGTAAGGTCATCATCCTAGAGACTGACCCATCTGTTTCCACAGCCTCCCAATGGGCAGCCGACCGGGAAAACACAGATCAACCAGGCATAACTACCGTCCGGAAAACCGGACGACTTGGTAACACTATTGATGATCTCGCAGCCGCATACGACGCCGTAATCATTGATACCGCAGGTAAAGATTCTACAGAGCTCCGCTCCGCCGCCCATAGGGCAGATCTACTCCTTGTACCCACCAGCACTTCTGTCGCCGATCTGGACGCTACCAGGATCTTTCTCTCCTGGATGGACGAAGCCCGCGACATGAATCCCAAGCTCCAAATGCTTGTCGTAATTTCCAAAGCACCCACCTGGTGGCACAGCAACCACGTAGAAATCGCTTCTGAAGCTCTCGCGGAAATACCTGAAGACATTGAATTCTCCCTTGCAGATACCGTGATCTACCATCGAAACATTTATGCTCAGTCTCTCTCCGAAGGGTTGAGTGTCATTGAATCCGATAATCCCAAAGCGAAGGCTGAAATCCAGCTTCTCGCTCAGGAAATCACTGATGTACTCACCGAAGACAACTAAGGAAGAACAGTCCTATGGCTCGCAAAATCAATGATAAGAACCGTGCCGGGAACCTAAATCGCCGCCCAGTCGGACTTGACCAAGCCCGCCGCACACACAGCGATCCCGAAGCCTTCTTGAACGGCGCCGAGAAACACGACATCGACACTGCCGAAGAAACACGCAAGCTCAATACCAAAGCGCGAGCAAAACTCCGTGCCAACGGTAAAAACTCCAACCTCTACGCTCTCCGAGGCACCACACAGCAGCAACAGCTTATCCAATACGCGGCCGAGGAAGAAGGCCGCAGCATCCAAAAGCTTCTTGCCTCACTCGTATTCCCTGTGCTTGAAGAAAAATACGGTCGAGACCTACCCCTCAACAACCTCTAGAAAGGATGAACAAAAATGTGGGCTATCGTTGCCATCATAATTTTGGGCATTTTATTGATGCTTATTCTAAGGAATGAACGGCGCAAAGAAATCTTACGCCGACAAGAACACGAACGCAAAAAACAGCGTGTGCGAGAAGAAGAACGTAACCGAGTAGAAAAACTCGCCCAGGCGGGCACACCCGAACTCCTTCTGAATAAGGTCAGGAAACTAGAATATATTGAACCTATTCCAGCATACCTATGCATTAAGGAGTGCACTGATATATATGGTCATAATGGTAAGTTTGAGCTTCGACTAACCCGTTACTGGGACAAATTTAAATCTGCATGGCTTGTCAAGGCAGAAATTTGGTTTATCTACCCTGAAAAGAAGATCAAACAGAAAATTTACAAAGAAGATTACCATCTTCCGAAGGGGTTGCCTCTAGGAGAGAGTACTCAGATATTCACCTACACTGATAATCCTGGTGAAGCTGGGTCGGGGCTGTTCTACATTCTTGATAAATGTGTAAAAGTAGATGGAGAACCTGAGCAGATACGAGGCTCAATCTCTTCCGGTCCAGATATATACATCAGGATCAATAAACCTGTTACACAGAAAGGGGAGTGACGTACCATCAAAACAAAGCTACGCTACAGTCCTGACATGACGTCAAAATAATATGACGTCACAATAACGTCACTAGGAGGTGCAGCATTATGGCACAGCAACCACGATTCACCATCTTTCTAACACCCGGTCAAGCTCTCGGGGCATACGCCATTACCGGTATATTCCGTACCGTCGGAATAGTCTTCGCTATTAGTGGCTTCTTAAGTCTTACTATTATCACTATATCCATGCTGCGGGGGCAGCCGGGATTCCTACTCATCGGAATATTCCCCATACCCGTTTTCCTACTGGCCATACTATTTTTCCCCGGTATTGGGCCTGTTACTCTTGCCATTAAAAAGAACCGAAAGCGCGTAGCTGAAATACAACACCAGCGGCAACAACAATACTATGCTGCTCAACAGCAACAGGCCGAGTTCCAACAATGGCAGCAGCAAAAACAATGGACCGAATACCAGCAATTTCTCGCCTGGAAACAGCAACAAAACCTACACTAAAACCATCCGATAATAGCTCTTATGTAAAGTAGACGAGAATGCAGCTCCCCCTAACGCACGTGGTGGGAAGTTACCTCCGGGTAACTTCCCACCACCACACTATTTAAAGGAGGAAAAATAGATGAACCCGCATGAGATCTCACGGTTCTGGGAAAAAGTCATCAAAGGCCCTGGTCCCTCCGCATGTTGGATATGGACAGGTGCAATCGGCGACGATGGCTACGGCCGATTCTGGACACAAACCACCGGCGGCCAGCGTGTGCTGCGTGCGCATCGCGCAGCAGCAGAAATTATTTACGGCGTAGAAGCGATTACTGATCAGCTTGTTACGCACCTATGCGATAACCCGCTTTGTGTCCGCGCAGAGAAAGGTACTACTGGGCACCTCTTTATCGGTACTCATGCCGAGAACATGGCCGAGCGTGAACACCGGGGCCGAGGCAACCTGCACAACCCCCTCTGGCGACACCAGGGCCGTGCCGCACGCGCTACTAGCGCTAGACTCCTGCGCGCTCACGCCCTCACACGCGGGTATGATCAGCGTCAAGTTGACGAGCTTATCCGAGGCATCATCATGCCCGGCCAGCAACCACTTTTCTAAAAAAGAAGGCTCAATACCCCCTGTACATGGGGGGGTATTGAGCCTTCCAACCCCTAGCGGTCACCACCACTAATTCTGCTACCTCAATGGGGCATCGAAGGTAAATGTCACGGCCATAATGTAAGCCATCATTATTACTGTCGTGATCGCAATCGCCCGGATAGATGGCCATAGGAACTGAGCCCAGAGCCCTTCGAAAGGTGTTTTTGGTTCGGGGGTCATCATGGTCTGTCGTGAGTACCCAAGAACACTGCCGTCTTTATACGTGTGTGTAAAATTCTGAGTCGCACTTACGCTGCGCTGGAAAAAGCTCAGACTGTACCGGATCATATAGACGACACCGATAAAGAACCCCGCTATAGGAAGCATTGCATAAGCAAAGTCAGTAGCATTAGCGCCGTAATGCGTAGAAACTGGATTAACTAGCTTTGGCCCGCCACCAGCAAAGAACAAGAGGGAAGAAAGGGCACCCAAGCCAATAGAGATGAAAATACACATAGCCGCACCTATAATTTGCTGGACAAGCCGAAGCCACCATTGACCTGAAGATAAGTCTTCTTCCGCTTCAGGACTATAAGGAATATGTGATGAGGCACGGTTGTCTCGATAGAACAAAGTGCGGGCTTGCTTAATGTCCTTATCTTTTGCGGACTTAAAACCTTCCTGGGACTTGATGTAGACGATAAGAGGAACCTCTAGAAGAGCTCCTCCTTCTTTCTGGATCAAGACTGTATCAATATCTAGCGGGAAGATTTTCTCCTTCTCGGTATGCTCTCGAAGCATCTTGTGAATGCTCTCCGCTGTGACCTCCGAAGTAACAGAAGTAGTAGATTCATTACTCATTTGGTTCATTCCTTTCCTCGTTGTTTGAGTGAATACTTATCTCTGCTAGCTCATGATGAGTACCTTCTGAAACTGTGGACTCACTTTCGCCAACAGTGGCCTGTTTTTCTTTTTCTGCTCGTAAGGCTCGTGTCACTACAGCACGAGAAACATCAAGACGCTTAGCGATATTAGCCGGGGTTTCCCCAGCTTGTTTCATCGCATAAATGATGGGGGCTTGTTGCGCACGAAGCTCAGCTTCGGCTTCCTTACTTTGTGATTGCAGCTCTTCAAGCTTTTGCAAGCATTCCTGAATGCGTTTTTGAATCTTCCCGTAGTCACTTTTTTCCTCCAGATCAAAAAACTCAACTGCGAGATTCTGGAGTTCTTCTTCCCGCGCAGCAAATCCTGCTGAAAGCTCGGCAGCTTTCTTGCTCGCGGCAGTATTACGTCGAACCATCACCATTTATCCTTTCTTTTTATAGGTGTGGGCTCCGGTGCCGGTGTTGCTCTATTGTGGTGCGTTGGTGGTGGTGTAGCTTATTCTGGTGGTGGGTTTGCTCGGGTTTTTTGGTCTGTTTCTGTTTGGATGCTTCAAGACCTTTTTGTGCCCGCTCCTTCAACCGAGCAAGTTTCTCTCGCACTTCAACCTGTTTCGGATCCCGCACTTTCTGATTTTTTACGTCAGGTTGCCTTTGATCCTTCAAATGCTGTTTAAGGTTTTGAAGCTGAGATCGCTGTACCTGACGCTCACTGGTAACCGCTGAATTATTCTGTACCACTGATTGATCACGGAAACGTTCAGAAATAAGCCCGTGCTCTTCCTGAAACTCGTATGTGTAATAGTTCTCTTGCTGCTGTTCATACAGCTGCTCAGGACTTTCATCTACCACGTCAGACCCAAATGCTAAATCTAAGAAATCTTGAGCTGGCACATCCGTATGTTTACGAATATTGTGGATCGCAAATTCCAATGAGCGTTCCTCACCGGTTAAGAAAGAACTTAGTTCCTGATCCTCATATAGCTCTTTAACCGATAGATGTTGATACTGCTCAGGAGGGAAAAGTGTCACAGAGTCACCGTCCTGCTCGACCGCGTGAACAGACATCTCTTCCTGAACAGAGGCACCCCGTTCAGCCAGCGCTTCAATGTTTTCTTTTGCACCGAGCACTAGATAGTCTTCTCCATCTGTACGCACGCGCACGAACGCCTGGGAATAATTACCCAAAGCTTCAGCAATTCGCTTTGGATCACTCGTGCGTTCACCATCTTCTAACTGAGCCATTATCGTTGAAGCCTCCTTCAGATATAAAAGTGCGGGGTACCGAACAATTGCTCGGTACCCCACACTTGGGTTTTAGAGGATTTTGTGTGAGCACCTCACCCGCCTATATACAGCGGGTGAGGTGCTCACACTATGTATTACGGTTCCGGTGGGGGTAAACCCGGCACCACACACAAAAAACCTGGTACCACACCCAGATTTTTCTCACGGCCAAGGCCGCCCGTTCGTTTTTACACCGTTGAAGCGCTCTGCCGGTACGTGCTCTTTCCACAGCACACCTCCCTTCTCTTCTTCGTTCCTCATACGAGAGGTGCACTGTGGAAAGAGCACTCAAAGCCCGGCGGTGATGCAAAAAGTCCGTGGACGGCACGATCCACACCTAAACCCTTTGAGCTCAAGAATTTCTCCTTGTTCTTCCCCCGCTTCGCTCCTCCTGCACCGAAAAATTCTTTTCGCCCAATAATCTCGGTATCGTCCCGACCACCGACTATTTCACACACCCGCTCACCATGTTGCACAAACCTGCCTGCAACTCTTTTTCCTCCGCAAGCTCCCCCAAAGAGTCTTAGTTGGTTTGGCACACATGGACTTCGCCCGTGCAAAACCGCGACAACAATGTCGGACACCATACGCCGACCAGTTTGTACAATGCCTTTCCATGCTCCTTCGTCGCACCACGGCACAAACTGCCCAGCTTTTAGCTGTCACACCTCTTGCATCAAATAATTAAGGTTACTAATCTGAGTAATTCATGCTAAAATACTGTGCATGATGACCGTCCACAAACTCAGCGCAGGCGACGGTTATAAGTACTACACTCACGAAGTCGCCTCTGGCGATGCTTTGCGCGCAAATGACCGCGAGCTAGGCGACTATTACACTGTGGACGGTATGCCGCCGGGCCAATGGATAGGCACTGCACCGGAAGCACTGGGGCTTTCCGGTGAGGTATCCGAGGCACACATGCGTACCCTTTTTGGGCAGAAATTCACCCCGATAGAGACTATGGAAGTCAAGGAGATGCTGCACGGACTGCCCGAGTTCGATGACTACATGGCTGCCTATAACAACGCCTATGAGACGTACCGGGAGCACGCTGCGGAGCGTGCGTGGGAGATTCTTACCCGCGCCGAGGACGGCTTGAGCCAGCAGGAAATTGCGCACCAAATGGGTGAGATCGGGCACCCAATGAATCAAAAAACTGTCTCAAATTATTTGACGCGGTATGCAGCTGTGGGTAATAAGATTACTTCCGCACAGGCAGAACACAACGACAAGAACGGTGTTCAATCTGAGGGTAAAGCCTTCACTAAAGAGGAATTTATAGAGCGCTACCGTCTGACTCCTGGGGAAATTACCGCAGCACACAACGCCGGAAAACGAGCACACAACAAGCTCTATAAAGAACAAACCGCCTCCCAGTTGCACCCCGAATACGGGGCGGGAACCGATTTTACAAAGCGGGTTTCTGAAGAGATCGCCCGTCACCGTAGGACGCATGACGGGGCAGAACCGACCAAGGCGCAGATGCAAGAAATCCGGTTCCGTGTCGGCGGTGAACTCTACCGCCAAGAGCGCGGTATCGAACCCACACACGCACAGCTACGGCAGTTCATCGCCGAAAACAGCAAGAAACACCAAACCGCCATAGCGGGTTTCGATCTCGTGTTTACGCCGTCAAAAAGCGTTTCGATCGCCTGGGGTCTAGGCGATAAAGAGCTGCGGAAAAACATTGAAGCTGCTCATGAGCACGCTATCCAAGACGTGGTACGGCATCTAGAATCGAATGTGGTCATGACCCGGCGGGGCCATAATGGCATCCGGCAAATCGACACTAAGAACGGGATTATTGGTACGAAATTCCGTCACTACGACTCCCGCGCAGGTGATCCGAATTTGCACGATCACGTCGTGATTGCCAACCGTGTTGAAGGCGCGGATGATAAATGGTCGTCTATTGACGGCCGAGTTTTGTATCAGTACGGTGTGGAATGCAGCGAGCTTTATAACAGTAAAGTCCAAGAATACGTCACGCAGCTGACGG
>ERZ773038.917-NODE-917-length-18004-cov-18.925957_pt1 | contig 18004 bp, 15 predicted proteins | sample MGYA00511665_ERZ773038 | MGnify/ENA primary metagenome ERZ773038 (study PRJEB29015, sample SAMEA2737966) | human oral metagenome | biome: human oral; feature: human-associated habitat; material: dental | place: China | collected 2028 ... | reverse complement strand
TCATCGGCGACCGCGCGGCCTGGGCGCCGTACCCCTACTTCAACGGGCTCGCCGCCGCGCTCGGCCGGCAGCCGGGCGCGGCCCCGGAGGCGGGAGGCTGAACCGGCTGCGGTGAATGGGGCCGCCTGCGCGGGAGGGGCTCGGCGTTCGAGGCTGGCGGAGTGCTGCGGCGGGTCATGGCGATGGAGTCTCCCCGGTCCCCGGCTGCGATCCGGATCTGGACCTGCTCCGCGGTCCTCCATGAGGCTGTCGGTGCCAGGCATTCCAGGCCGAGCTGGGCCAGGTCCCGGTGCAGCGAGTCGCGCCGGGCCTGACCACGGGTGACGATCATGACGACGTCTGCGTGCGTGAGGCCCGAGGGCGCCGAGTCGGGCCCGGGCGGAGTGAGCGGCTCCTCAGGCGGCGTGGAAGCGCTTGTTCGCACCCTGTCGGGTCATGCCCAACACATCCCCGATCGCCTGCCACGACAGGCCGATGTCGCGTGCGGCCATCACGGCCTCATCGAGTGCGCGCTCGGCGGCACGTAGGCGTATCTGCGCGACCGCAATTTTTGCGAGAGCGGGATCATCGACTGTGGCCACGGGATCCGGACCAGCCCCGTTGTCGGCGTTCTCGATCTCGTCAAGCATCTCTTCGGTCGTCTTCATATTTACTTCCTCCTCAAGAACTTCTCACGTGCAGACATGGCATGAAAGACGAAGTCGTCATCGTTGACGCCAACTTCGATCAGATGACCGGACCGAGAGGGGCCAACGACGATGACATATCCGTCGAAATAATGGACCGTCGCAGGATTGCTCAGAGCATGATGATGTCCTCTCGTGCGAGGTCGTGCTTCCACGCGCTCTTCAAGAATCCCATCACGGCAACTATATTCGCCACATAACCCAGTTGTCAACACTTGTTACCAACCCGCGACGCGCACGAAGCACGACACAACCGCGTCCGGCCGCCCAACTCGCCCAACCAGCGCGCGTCCGCGGAACTGCACCCAATCTGGCGGGTCATGCGAGTCTGAGGTCCGCCTTGACCTCGTCCCAGGGGATGGTGCCGTGCTCGGCGATCTCTGCGCGGGCGGCGTGGGCCGCTTCGATATCCGCCAGGTCCTCCGCCGCCTGGGTGAGGCGCTCCAGGTCCTCCGCGCCCATCTTTCTGGTGAGAAAGGCTCATTTAACCGGAGCCTCCGCGGCCCCCTGCGGGGAGGGCGTCCGCGGGCCGGACGGCGACCACGCGGACCGGGTGACGCCTACGCGAGCCGTGATGCTGACTTTCCCCGATCCCCGGGGCGACTCCGATGCCGAGATGTGCACTTCGCACTCGAACGGGCACTTCCAACCGCTCGTCTCGAGAGCAAAATGCACATTTCGGCGAGGGAGAGGGTCGACCCCGCCCAGAACCCTTTCCGGCGAGAAAGCCTCAGTTCTCAGTAGAATCCCTCTTCATCTGCGAAGCCCGACGGTTCGGAGCAGATGAGTGGTCAGTCGTTTTGACGGGCCCGGCGCGCGAGGAAGTCCACATAGGGTCCGGTATCCGCCCGGGTGAGCATATCGGCCAGGACTCGGGTGTACTCATACCGCGACGTTGCCGGGATCTCGACGGCATCGTAACCGTGGCTCATGAGCAGCCCGTCGGCCATGAAGCGCGCGGTGCGCTTGTTCCCATCGGAGAAGGGCTGCACGTAGGAGATGAGGGCGGCGTAGTTGAGTGCTCGCTCCACCACATCCTCGATATGGGAGCACCGTTCGTGCGCGACTGCCAGTGCGGGTGCGGTGGTGGTGTCGTTGTAGCCGTAGAAGACCCGTCCCATGACGTTGACCGCGATTCCTTCCGGAGCGCCGTGGATGCCGCCGGTGCCCCGGACGATGCCCGGCTCCAGCAACAGCCCCTGCATGAGTGCGGCGTTGTAGCGCCGCAGATGCGCGGTATCGAGGGCGAAGGTTCCGGCGGCGACGTCGTCGTGCAGCAGGTTTACAGTCCGCGCCAGGTTGGACACCTCCAGAACCTCGGTGGTCTTCTTGCCCTCGGGGGTGAGACCGTCGAGCAGGGTGCGGACCTCGGGCAGCGTGAAGGTGGATCCCTCCAGCACGGCGTTGGTGAACGTGATCTCCGCCCGGCGGGCCTCGTAGCGGGCTAGTGCGCGTGCGGTGATCGTGCGCCTGAATGCGGCGTGTTCCCGCGGATGCAGGTGGTACAGCCGGACTTCGGCGATATCGGCCGCGCGCAGGGCCGGTTTCTCCTCCGCCGCCCGAGGCCGCGTCATTCGACGACTCCGTCCACGGCGGGGATGTAGAGGGTCTCGCAATCGGTCAGGTACGCGGCGATGCGCTGCGGGTCGTGGCTGTCGACCGCCTCCCACAGGGCCGGGTCGAACACGGTCGGCAGGAGGACCTGGCCCATGCCGCGGCGCGCGAGGTCGATGGTGAGGCCGCAGTGCACCGCGAACAGGTCCTCGCCCGCCGCGATGCGCCGGGACGCGGCCTCGATGAGGGCCCGTCTGCTCGCGCCGTCGGCGATCCGCCCGGCGTCCAGGAGCGCGTCCCGCATGTCGCGGTGCTCGCGGATGACCCGCTGGGCGCGCCAGTACAGGTCCAGGTCCATGCCGCCGACGCTGTAGTCCTCCATGAGGCTGTCGGCGTCCAGCCAATCCAGGCCGAGCTGGGCCAGGCTCCGGTGCAGCGCGTCCCTCCACGCCTGACCCCGCGTGACGATCATGGCGACGTCCGCGCGCGTGAGTCCCGGGGTCCGGGCCGGGCCGATCCCGCTCGATGCCGTCATGAGACCGATTGTGCCCCACCCGGCGCGGGACCGGGGCCGGCGGCGGACCGCAGGCGGTGGCCTCCTCATCGGCGGCGCGGGACCGGGCCTCAAGGCGGCGAACCGCAGGTGGTCGCATGGCCCTTCACGGATCCCCGTGGGCGACCGGTCCCGGGCTCCTCGGAGGACTTGCCCCTCGGAGTAATTCGTTCTCGATATGAACCCGCCCCGATCATCATGGGCCGAGTCCGGAGAGCCCCTCACTCCGGTTACTGCTGAGGCGCCTTTCTGGCGGTGACCACATCGCGGTCCGAGCCCATGGAATCGTAGGAGACGATGACCCCTCCCGGGCACAGTGCCACGAGGTCCGAACTGATCCGGAAATCGGGCATGCGGACGCTGACCCATGCGGGCTCGCTGCCGTCTGAGGCGGGCTCGTTGTCCTGCCGGGCGGCGTCGTTCTGCTGCACGACGAGCCGATCGGAGAAGTCGTGACGACCGCGGCCGTCCACGCGCGCCGAGAAGACGGGGGTGTCCACCGCGCCGGAGTACGGGGGGTACGCTGCGGGTTCATTGTTCTGCTTGATTGCGCGGTAGGTTCCGGCTGGATCAATGGCCGTCACCTCTCCCCGGCGGGTGTCGAAGACGTTCAGCGACAGCGGGTGGCTGAAATCCTTGGCCGGACCCTTGACTTCGTTCTGGACGCTCCAGACGGATATGGCCTGGGTGCTGGCCTGAATCCCGACGACGTTCCAGTTGTCGGGATCGTCCTCCCCCGTGAGGGGCACGGTCTCGCCGGTGTCGATGTTCTCCACCGTCCCGTCGTCGGCCTGATTGAGGACCCAGCCGCCCGCATTGACGGGCTGCCCGGCGATCGCCTGAGCCTTAATGGTTCGATTCCTGAAATAATAATCGTCATCGAGATTCGCCTCGGGTATCACCTCAAGGGTCATCATGGAGTGCAGATAGCGCCAGTCCTCATGTTTATTCCGAACAATGACTGAGGAGTGCCCTCCGGGCCCCGGGACCGCAATCTTCTCACTGTCCAGCGGGGAGAGTTCGAGTCCGCCGACGGTGTTGTAGACCCGGCGGTTGATAATGGTCTTGGAGTCGGTCAACTGCACGGCCGGCACCGCTCCGGCCACCTGGGTGTCAAGAGCGACCCGCCCCGTATCCGTACTCAGGACCACAATGCGGGTGACGTCCTCTCGCGAGTCGCCGCCGCCGCCGATAGACCTGCGGGGCGTGACGTCGAAGGCGTAGGCCAACCAGGCTCCGTCGGGCGAGGTGAAGGCGGAGTTCTCCATATAGAGATTCACTCTTTCAAGAGTGGTGCCATAATGCTGCTTATTCAGTCCGATTGTGGCGAAGGTCCAGATGACCTCCCCCGTTGAGGAGTCCAGCCCGTAGACGCCGTTATCCGTGACGAGGACGGCGCCGCGCACACCGGCGAGGATCTGTTGAACCCTGCTCGTGCCGACGACGGTCGTCCATATCGGGTCGGCGCCGGACTGGTTTCCGCCGGCGGCCGCAGCCGATATCTTCTCGACCGTTGGAAAACCGTCATAACCGGCCGCCGCGCCGGTCGTGACCCGGATGAACTGGTCGAAGGAATTGTTGATGAGGTTTGGGACCGTCGCCGCTATCACGGCGACCACCACGACGCTGACGAGCACCGACACCGCGTTGCGCACCCGACCCGCGGACGCCGTCGGCCCGGTTCGCTGCGGGGGCGCCGGAGATGGGTTGACTAGTCTCCCATCTACGGGTATGTCGCCCCCCGGGGCAGAGGCGACGGACCAGGGGGCCAACCCGTCCCACTCCGCCCGGGGCTGCGCCGCTGGCCGGTAGAGGTATAGGATCAGGTGACTCATGACGGCGATAACCAGGAAGGCCCACCCGACCGCCAGCCGGCCGATGCACCCGGGGATGCTCGCCCCCGACTCGACGATCGGCTCAACACCCCACGCGCCGATGAAGAGCACCAGGAAAGAGACCGTCATAAGAACAATGGCGGCGAAGCAGATGGTGAAACCCTTGCGTCGCGGTGAGGAGCGCTGCGCCTGGATCACAGAAAAGAACATCAGCGCAATCGATGGCACGATCGATGGAAGGAACTGTCGCGTGAAGCTCCACCACCCCTCGCTCATCGGGGCCGCCAGCGGTGAGCGCAGCATCTCCGCGGCGCCCCACACCATCAGAATGAGGGCCCCGCCCCCCGCCGCTAGATGCGCGCCGTCCAGAAGGCTGAAGATCCCCCGTCGCAGTCGCGAGGCTCGCCGGGGCGGCGCGGCCGGCCCGCTCGACGCGTCCGGTCCGCCCGGCCCAGCTGACGCACCCGGCCCGCCCGGCCCGCTCGACGTACCCGGCCCGCCCGGATGCCGGCCGGCGTCGTCGGCCGAACCGTAGGCGCCGTAGACGGGATTGCCGATGGCGTTGGGGTTACCGGGGTGCGGCGTCGCCTGGCTGCTCATGGGGTCAGTGTCGGGCCAGCGCGGCGTCTCAACAATGGGGAGCCCCGCCCGGCCCCGACCCCGGCGACGGCTCAGCCGAACCGCCCGTTGAGGGCGTCGGGACCCCCGCCCGGCCCCGGCCGCCACTCACCACGCCCCGATGACGTTCCACCAGATCGGGCCCGCCAGCAGCCAGATGGCCATGTGGACGACGCCCAGGACGAGCCCGGTCCGCCACCACGCCCCGAGCTCGACGTACCCGGAGCCGAAGTACAGGGGCGCCGGCCCGTTGCCGTAGTGGGTCAGGCACCCCATGAGGGTCGGGATCGCGCCCAGCATCACGGTCAGCGGCACCCCGGGCAGCCCCAGCGCCAGCCCCACGCCGAGGAAGACGGCGAACATGGAGGCCGTGTGGGCCGTGCCCGAGGCGAACAGGTAGTGGGTCAGCGCGTACACGCCCGTCAGCGCCGCGAAGGCGGTGATCGTCCCCAGGCCGCCCATCATGCCGCCCACGTGCTCGCCCAGCCACCCGATGAAGCCGAGCTTGTTGAGGTGGGTGCCCATCATGACCAGGGCGGCGAACCAGGTCAGGGTGTCCCAGGCGCTGCGCTCGGCCTTCATCTGCTCCCAGGTCAGCGCCCCGGTCAGCAGCAGGGCGCCGAGCCCCAGCAGGGCGACCGTCGTCGGGCTCATGAGGGACTCGCCGACCATCCACAGCGCGATCATGACGAGGAAGACCCCGAGCGTGACCCACTCGTGCGCCGTCACCGGCCCGAGCCGCTTGAGCTCGCGCGAGGCCATGGCGGCGGCGTCCGGGGTGCGGCGGATCTCCGGCCGGTTCAGCGCGTAGGTGACCAGGGGCACGGCGACGACGCCGAGGAGGCCGGGCACGACGGCGGCCAGGAGCCAGCCCGGCCAGTCGACGTCGACGCCGGCCTCGGCCGCCAGGCGCGCCGACATGGCGTTGGGGGCGGCGCCGGTGAAGAAGACGACCGAGACGGCCAGGTTGAGGTTGTAGGTCGTCAGCGCCAGGTAGGAGCCGAGGCGCCGGTGGGTCCGCGGCCTGCCCGGCTCGGACCCGAACGCCCTGGCCACGCTCATCATGACCGGGTACACGTAGCCCGAGCGCGCGGTGTTGGACGGGATCGCCGGGGAGGTGAGCAGGTCCGCCAGCCCCAGCCCGTAGGCCAGCCCGATGGTCGAGCGCCCGAAGACCCTGACGAACAGGTAGGCCAGCCGCTCGCCCAGCCCCGAGGCGATGACGGCGCGGGCGGCGAAGAAGGCCGAGACGATCAGCCAGATCGTCGAGTTGGAGAAGCCGGACAGGGCGGCGGCGATCCGGTCCCCGGCGTCGCCGTCGGGCGCCAGGACGCCGGTGGCGGCGCAGGCGGCCATGGCGATGATCGACAGCGCCCCCATGGGGGCGGCCTTGGCGATGATCCCCACGATGGTGGCCAGGAAGATCGCGAACAGGCGCCAGGCGTGGGGCTCCAGGCCCGGCGGCGTCGGGATGAGCCAGACGACGGCACCGATGGCCAGGCAGGCGGCCAGCGCCCACGGCCTGGTCTCGCGGCCCAGGCCCGGCCGGTCGGGGTCGGGCGCCGCGGGCGGGTTCCTCGGACTCCGGCCCCCGCCGGCCGGTGCCGGATCCGACTGCCCGCCGGGCTGCGGGGCGCGGGCGTCAATGGCGGCGACGGCGCCGGTGACTGCGGTGTTGGCGGCGTCGTCGGCGCTCATCTGATGTACCGGACCTTCTCGTCCAGGGCGGCCAGGGCGACCGCCTTGCGCTCGTTGTAGACGACCTTCTGCCGCTCGAACAGGTTGTCACCGCGGGCGTCGATGGACACGATGAGCGGGCCGAACTGCTTGACCCGGAAGGTCCACAGCGTCTCGGGCATGCCCAGGTCGCGCCACTGGGCGTCCTCGACCTCCTCCACGGCGGTGGCGGCGATGACCGCGTTGCCGGCCGGGAAGACGCAGTGCAGGGCGCCGTGCCTCCGGCAGCCGGCCTCGGTGCCCGGGCCCATGCCGCCCTTGCCCACGATGAGGCGCACGCCGGTGCGGGCGATGAACTCCTCCTCGAACATCTCCATGCGCATGGAGGTGGTCGGCCCGACGGCGACGACCTCGAACCGGTTCGCCTCCTCGTCGATCACGCGGATGATGGGCCCGGCGTGGAGGATGGCGCCGTCGCGGATGTCCACGGGCAGCTCGCGGCCGTACTCGATGAGCCGGCGGTGGGCGACGTCGCGGCAGGTGGTGATGTGCCCGTCGAGGAAGACGACGTCGCCCACGCGGATGTCCTCGATGTCCTCCCGGCTGATCGGCGTGGTCAGGGTGATGTGGTGGGCGGCGGTGTCGGTGGTGCTCACAGCTCGACTCCCTTGTGCGTGATGAGCTCGTAGTTCAGGTCGCGGTCGAAGCGGATGGTGCCGCGCCGGTGCGACCAGCAGCCGGTGTTGACGGCCACGGAGAGCACCGAGGGGTGGCGGGCGGAGTTCTCGATGTTGACGCCCATCGTGGAGCGGGTCCCGCCCAGGCCCTGGGGGCCCAGGCCGATGGAGTCGATGGCCGCCTGGAGGTCCTCCTCCAGCCGGGCGACCTTCGGGTTGGTGGCGCGGGAGTCCACCGGCCGCATGAGGGCGAGTTTGGACATGTAACTGGCGGCGTCGATGGACGAGCCGATGCCCACCCCGACCAGCAGCGGCGGGCAGGCGTTGATGCCGTAGGAGGTCATGACGTCCAGGACGAACTTCATGGCGGCCTCATAGCCCTCGCCGGGCATGAGGGTCCTGCCCTGGCCGGGCAGGGAGCAGCCGCCGCCGGCCAGGTAGACGTGCAGGGCGAGGTCGTCGCGGCCCTCGGCGACGTCCCAGTAGATCCACGGCGACTTCGTGCCGACGTTGGTGCCGGTGTTGAATTCGTCGAAGGTCTCCACGGTGTTGTGGCGCAGCGGGGCGAGGCGGGTGGCCTGGGCGATGGCGGCCTTGAGGGCCTCGGCCAGGCCGTCGGTGTGGGGGAAGTGGCTGCCGACCGTGGCGAAGATCTGGACCAGGCCGGTGTCCTGGCACGAGGGGCGCTTGAGCTTCTCGGCCAGTTCCTGGTTTCGCTGCATGGTGCGGTAGATCATCATCGCCATGGGGTTGGTCTCCTCCTCGGCCAGCGCCTTGAGCCGGGCGGTGACGTCGTCGGGCAGACGGCGGGAGACGAGGGCGGTGAAGCGGGCGACGACGTCGGCGAGCTCGGCCAGGGCGGCGGTGGGCGGGCCGGCCGACGGGGCTGTCGCGGACAGGGTGGGGATAGCGGCGGTGGCGGCTGTGTCTGCGGTGGTCACGGCGATTCCTCCTTCGGTGATCGAACCGATCGGACCCATTCACCAGCGTGGCGCGACAGTGCGTCAGAATCCTTCCGTTGCATCAGCACTCCGGCCGGATTCCGGGCCCGGCGGGGGCGGTCGGCGCGTCCGACGGCGCTGCGGCGCTGGACGGGGACCTGAGGATCCGCCCGGTCCGCGCGGCGGGGCGATGGGCGCGATTGCGCGCGAAGGGCGGGGACCCGCCCCGGGGGGAGGCGGACGGCGGACATGCAGATTCACCCTGTCGGGAACGCCGGCCCCGCCCGCCGTCGGGCCGCCCCGCTCACCCCGGCCGCCCGCCTCTCCTGCGCCGACGGGCCCCGCGCGCAATCGCACCCCGACTCGCTCCTATCATCGTGGCGTTGCGGGCCCCGCGCGCCCGTCCCCGTGAGCGCGGGCGCAGCCAAGGAACTGGTGGGAACTGCGAGGAGGCGGTATGCGGTGCGAACCGGGACCCATGGCCGTCGCAATTGAGGGGATGCCAGTGGTTTACTTGACTGACCGTCAGGACGCGCCGCGAAGGGGGTCTGCATGAGCGCCGTCATACGACCCTGCGTACTGGAGTGGGCACAACGTCGTGGAGGCCGCGATGATGATGACATGCGCGGCAGGTTCGCGAATTGGGACCGGTGGCTGACCGAGGAGGAGCGGCCCGGATTCTCCGAGGTCGAGGCCATCGCCGACTTCACCCATGTCCCCGTCGGATACCTGTTCCTGTCCGAACCGCCTCAGGAGGAGCTTCCGATCCCCGACTTCCGGGCCGGTCGAGGGCCCGATGTCGCACCGAGTGGCGATCTCCTGGAGACGATTTATCTCAATCAGCGCCGGCAAGGGTGGTACGAGGACTATCTGACCGAATTCGGCGACGCCGACCCGCTCCCCTTCGTCGGTTCTGCGCGTCACGCCTCTGTCGAGCGCGCCGCCGACATGATCCGCAAGGAATTGAATTATGGGATTGAAGTCCGTCTGAGAATGCGGTCCATTGATGAGGTGCGGACCCATCTCATCGAGTCCTTCGAGGCCCTCGGCGGCCTGGTCGTCCTCAACTCCATTGTCGAGAATAATACTCATCGTCCGCTGGACATAGACGAGTTCAGTGGGTTCGCACTGCATTCAGTCACGGCACCCCTCGTTTTCGTCAACGTCCGGGATACCAAGCGAGGGCAGGTGTTCTCCCTTCTTCATGAGTTCGCGCACGTGTGGCGGGGTGAGTCCGGCGTCAGCGCGGGCGGCGAGCCGTTGCGCGGTCATAGTGATCGAGTCGAGCGCTGGTGCGATGCGGTGGCCGCCGAGATCGCCGCGCCGGTCGCCGATCTGCGCTCCCAATTCGACTCCGGCATCGGCCTCGCCGAGGAGCTCGAACGTTTGGCCGACCGATACCGGTGCTCCACTCTCGTCGTTCTGATCAGGCTGCGCGATACGGGACTTGTGGGGCGCGAGGGATTTCAGAACATTTATGATGCCGAGGTTGACAGACTTCGGAAGGCGGCTGAACGTATTCCACGCGGTGGGGGCGGCGACTTCTACAACAATCAGCTATTCAGGGTGGGGAGAACGCTCAGTCGCGCAATCATCCGCGATACGATGCGCGGCTCCACATCCATGACCGAGGCACTGCGTCTGCTTTCCTTCAAGAGAGCGCCCATGTTTGATGAATATGCAATTCTTCTAGGGCTCCGGCCCCGATTCCGCCTCCTGCGGGTTTCCTCTACATGCCGTCCGCGGTCGGCAGTTCCGCGGAGTACCCCTCCAATCTCCACGAGGCGAGGGGATCTCTGCTGAAGATCTCCAGGATGCGTCCATCAACGAATCGCACGCGCAGATCGCAGACCTCCCCCACCGGGAATATCTGGAACTCCGCCACCACGGCTCCGAGAAGCCCGGGCCCGTCCGCGCCCCACGGCACGTCGCCACTGGCCAGAAACCCGCTATTCTCATCCAGGGCCCGCCACTGCCCCAGAGTCCGCAGATTCCACCCCCTCCCCCCGACTACGAGGCTGTACAAGTCATCCGTGAAGATCCCGTCCCAGGGCGGCGGGAGCGCGCCGTCGGCCCCGTCCCAGAAGAACTCGGGGCCCGCCAGGACCTCGAAGACGTCCACCGGGGCGAGAGGGCCCGCCAGCAGGCGGACGCCTCCTCGGGACATCGGCAGAACCGCTTTCAACGGCAGCCCTCCGCTCACGTCCTCCACGATTCTCCGCTCAGGGCCCATGAAGAACCACGCCCTCCAGAGACAGGCTCCACGTCTCCCAGGGATCCGTGTCGAACACCTGAATTCGGTAACCGTTGTCGAAAATGAATTCGATGTCCACGAGGTCCCCCTGCTCCGACACGTCCATCGCCACGATGGACGCCCCGTCGAACACCGACAGCGGCGAGGAGGCGTCCGAGGACGACGTCGGCGCGCACGAGTAGTACAGCACCACGCGACCACGGGGATCCAGGATCCGGAAGAACTCCATAGTGCCAAGACGAAGGCCCTCCGCCTCGATGAAGAGCGCAGTGGTCACCTCGACGTGCACCTCATCCACCCTGTGCGGGGAGAACGTTCGACTCGCCCGCCGCAGAGCCCCATCGATATCCCTCACCTAAAGCGCCTCGATTCTATCGGCCCGCGATCCTTCTAGGGCTCCGGCCCCTCCCAGGGGTTCTGGATGTACTCGCTCGGGCAGGGGTGGTCGGGGTGCACCACGCCCGGGTTCCCGATGACGGTCGACCCGGAGGGGACGTCGACGTTCACGAATGCTCCCGGGGCGATGAGGACGTCGTCGCCGATCTCGATTCCCCCGACGATGACGGCGTTCGTCCCGATCCACACCCGGTCGCCGATGCGCGGCGTGCCCGCGCGGCGGCCCACGGGGATCATGCCGATCGTCACCCCGGTGCTGATATTGCAGTTCCGCCCGATGACGGCGGCCGGGTTGATGATCACCCGGCCGAGGTGGCCGATGTAGAAGCCGGGGCCGATCTTGCAGGACCACGGAATATGGATGTGCGTCCGGGCGGAGGCGTGGGCGAGGCGCAACCGCCACAGCGCCCTGAGCAGACGCGAGGAGGTGTGCTGCGCCCGCCGCAGGAGCCGCAGGTACCCGAGCTGCTGCCTTTCCCGTACTTCTCCCGAAGGCCGACCCGCGTGCGGCCGAAGTACCGGAACAGATCGGTCTCGAAGTATCGTGAGGGGGAGTTCACAGGGCCTCGCTTCGGGTGTGGGCGTCGAGCGGCTCGCCGGGGACGTGCGCTTCCTCAGCATAGCAAGGGCTCCGTCCGCCGCCGACGCCTCGGGCAGCGGATACCGGACGGTCCTCCTCGGCCTCAAGGGGCTCCGCCGCCGGTGCGCCGCGCCCGGCCCTATTCGCCGGGCCCGCCGTCGGCCATCCGCTCCAGGCGGGCCGTCAGCGTGCGCGCGAGCTCCAGGGCCTCCTCCACCGGCGAGGGGCGCGCCAGCAGGCGCGCCGTCGCGCAGGGATCCGTCCCACCGGCGGCGCGCGAGGCCCAGGTGCGCAGGACCCGCATGACCGTCTCGTCGCGGCGGGAGACGTAGCGCTGGTGGAAGATCTCGTCCGCGGCCGCCGTGTCCGCCGTGAGCAGCCGCCGGTACGCCGAGGGCGTGCGCCCGAAGGTCCGGCGGAAGGCCGTGTTGAAGGCCTTGACGTCCGGGAAGCCGGCGTCCGTGGCGATGCGCGCGATGAGATGGTCGGTCTCGCCCAGGTCGCGGGTGGCCCGCCGCAGCCGCACCCGGCTCAGGTACTCGCTGAAGGTCATCCCCACCTGCTGGTGGAAGACCTGCGAGAGGTACCCGGGGGAGAATCCCACGTGCCGCGCCAGGCGGTCCAGGGTGATGCGCTCGCGGAAGGAGTCGTCGATGTAGGCCACGGCCCGCCGCAGCGCCTGGTGGCCGTCGGTCGCCGGCGGCTCGGGGGTGCCCGCCGGGGCGGGCGCGGGCGGGAAGTGGTCGAAGAGCGCGGCGACGACGTCGAGCAGGCGCGCCTCCCAGGCGGCGTCCGCGCCCGGGCCGGTGCGGTGGCTGGCGAGCATCATCCGCGAGGACAGGGTGCGCAGCCGCGCGAATCCGGCGTCCTCGCGCGTGGCCGGGGCAGAGCAGCAGGCGAAGCGGGGGACGGCGCCGTCGGGGGTGAAGGAGGCCAGGTAGTCCGCCTCGATGTGCAGGCACAGGACCGCGGTGCGCGGCCGGGTGGCCAGCGTGGCGTGGCCGTCGTTGGCGTTGATGACGACGACGTCGCCCGGCTCGAGCTGGTCGACGCGCCCCGCCGCGCACAGCTCCAGGGCGCCGGTGACGACGACGAGCAGCTCCAGGGCCGTGTGCCAGTTGTAGTGGTAGGAGCCGATCGCGTAGACGTACTGGCTGGCGCGCAGGCCGCGGGCGGGCGCCTCGTGGACCCGGTGGAGCTGGTCCGCGCCGGGCTGCGCCGACGGCTCGGTCGGCCCTCCTGGCTCGGTCGGCCCTCCTGGCTCGGTCGGCCCTCCTGGCTCGGTCGGCCCTCTCGGCTTGAGCGGTTCCGTCGGCCCCCTCGCCTCCGCATTGCGTTCCACAGGATCATGGTAGGCGGCGGGCCGCGCGGGGTGGGGCGCGCCCCACCCGCGGGGGAGCCGGCGTCCCACCAGTGGCCGGCGCTTGTGCGCCGGGGCGCGCCCCCGCCCCGGAGTACAGGAGCACCGTGATGTTCCCGGCGCTCATGTGCGCCGGGGCGCGCCCCACCCGCGGGGGAGCCGGGGACGCGGTTCGGGACTCGACGCGCCGTCCATCTGAGCCCCGCTGCCTCGGGGGGAGTCGCCGGCGAGGGCGGCGGAGGTCTCGTCCCACCCGGTGGGTCCCGCCGTCTCGGGGGAGTCGTCTGGCATGGCCCCGGGTTCGTCGCCTGCGGCATCGGCGCGTATCCGCCCCGGGGGGAGTCGAATTGGTGATGTCACCTGGGCTCGCATTGTGCGAGGCGTGCTCGCAAGAATCGAGTTCAGGCGGATTCCGTCACGCTGGGCTCGCACGGCGCGAGGTGGGGTGGATTTCGTTGCGCTGGGCTCGCATTACGCAAGCCGCGCCGGGTCGCCCGGGGTCCGCGGGGGATCGCGCCGGGTTGTCCGCTGCGCCTCTTCGCATCTGCTACGCCTTTTCCTGTCTGCTGCGCTCCTTCACCCTCTGCTACGCCTTCTTTTCTCGTACAGTGGAGGGTCAAGGGGCGTAGCAGAGTGAAAGGGGCGTAGTAGACGCGGGCGCGGACGGGCCCGCGGTCATCGCTGTGCATGGGGTCGCCACCCCACTCGCCCCTTCCGCCCCATTGGCCCTGCCCGTCTCACCGCGGACGCGGGCGGACCTCGCGGGTGCGGGCGGACCAGCGGGCGGCGTGATCCGGCGACCTGGAAAGGCGGCCGGCGCGTATCTTCCCGCCCCCGCCCCGCGGCCCACATCATCACACTCCAGCACGAACCCCGATGAGAAAGGCTCATTGAGCCTTTCTCGCCAGGGGTCGTGATCCGTGGGCCGGGGTCGGCGCAAAATGGTGTGGACGGAAGCTGTCCGGGGTGGTGAGGGGTGGGTCGGTCCTGTGATCGTCGAGATGTGCATTATTCTCTCGAGATGTGCATTTTGCACTCGAGATGTGCGGTTAAAAGTGCCCGCTCGAGTGCAAAGTGCACATCTCGGCGCCCGGGGACGGGTCCGACCCCCGGGGGGCGGGGCGGCTCGGGAGCGGGGTGATCGCCGCGGCCGCCGTCCGTGCAGGGGCCCGCGGCGGTGCCGTTTGTCCAAATCTGTTGCAAAGGCCCGGATCGCGCCGGAGCACCGGAAGAGAATCGTTGGTATTTCGCGCTTTTCTTCACGGCCGATCCCGCCGCGGAGCGCCTTTGCAACAGATTCGGACACGCTCCCGCCTCGGCCCGCCTCAGGAGCCCCACGCGCACCACATTCTGTCCCGTCCCCGGCCTTCCGCGCCATTGTGCCGCTCCGCGTCCTCGGTCCGGCGGTCAGATGTGCGCGCCCGAGCACGTGCACGGAGCCGGGCGACTGCGTCCCCGGCCCGGTGGTCAGTCGGCGGACGTCGCCCTATACTCCCCTGCCGGGAGTCGACTACTCGGCCCGGAGGAGGATTCATGGGTTATAGAAGCAGGTGGCTGGCCGTCTCCGCCACCGTCCCCCGCCTGGACCTCCTCAAGTATCCGGAGGGCGGTCCCCGGGCGGCTGCGAGCGCCCTCAAAATGCTGCTGCCGGGCTGGCATCTCACGGGCAGAACGGTCGGGATGAGGGGCGGTCGCGGGCCCGAGCACCGGATCTTCCTCGGCCCCTGGGGGTCGACGATCGTTTTAGGCGGGAACGGAAGCGTGTTCAGTGACCTGGAATGGAAGCTCTTCTCGAAGAGGCATCGACCGGATGCGCCCGGCGTGTGGTCGATGTGGGCCTCAACCGTTATCGACTCGATGGAGTTCTCGGTCAAGGCCACCGACTGGAATCGCTACGTGTGCACCGAGCGCAACGACTACTTCGGTGAGGACGAGGACGAGAGCGGGGGTGATATGTCCCTGGACTACTCCGGCGCGCCTTTGCCCTTCGAGCCCCGCCTGTGGGACGAGGAACGCTATCCTCCCGGGACCTACGACTGCGACGATCTTCCCTTCAGCGAAGAGGATTTCGCCTTTTGCGCCGACCAGTGGGTCCTCGGGCTCACCAGTCCCACGGAGGTCGTCGGATGGGGTGTGAAAGGCCTTATCGAGGAGCGGGCCCCGGACTCCGACTACCTCATTATGCACGAGGCGGCTCCCGGTCTTATTCGGCGTCTTACTCTAGCTACTTGATGAAGGCCGCTCCGGGACGCCCGGACGCATCTTCCAGGTGCGGATCCCGTCAAATGACGAGTCGGGGAGCACTGCGCACCTGTAGACTCACCGAGCCTTTCTCGCCAGGAATGGCGGTGCAGGGCCGGGGATCGGCGCGACGGCGCGGTAGGGCGAGTGCGGTATCGGGGTCGTGCTCGCGGTGTCGGGCGGGTCGGATGTGCGGCATCGGCTCGGTCGGGGAGGCGCTGCACATTCGACCGAGACCGGCCGGTGGTGGATCGGCTGAATCATGCGGAAATGTTCCGGCGTTCAACACTGTTGAGATCCTCCCATGTGCAGAAGGGTCCGCTCTGCACATGGGAGACCGTCTGCTAAAAACTGACGTTCTAGGAAGAGTTGCGGAATCGTGCGGAAAACACGGAATCCGTCTGCGCGGGCGCCCCTTTCGAATGTGCAGCACCCCCGCAACCGGCCCGAGAAGACCCTGCACCGTCCGAGAGGGGCCCCGCCGGGAGGTCGGTCCCGCCCGGACCCCGCGGGCGGGGGGGCATGTCCGCGGTGCGCGTGGTGGCCCGGTGGACCGAGGCCCGGACCCCGCGGGCGGGGCGGTGGTCGGTCGCGACATGCAGGACGTTGTTCCCGAAAGTCGTCGCGTCCCGGCGGCGGCCGCGGCCGGTCGAGACGCGCGGGACATCGTCGGCGGCGACAGCCCTGGCGACGACGCCGGTGAGCGGGGTGAGCGGTCGGGACACGCCGACCGGGACGACGACACCCAAGGAAATGTGATGCTGGTCACCTGAAGTTTTCGTCGCCCTCCTCGCGAGAACCCGGCGGAAGCCGCCGTCGGCCTTGGTGGCGGAAGGCGCGGCGACCACAACATGTTGTGGTCGCGACCGGGTCCGACCACCGGATATGGGTTGCGCGGGCGCGAGCAGGTTGTAAGGTCGGGCAGGTGGTGCCGCCCCGGACGTCGGTCGCCGGACTCCTCGGTCCGGCACCGGGCGCCGGAGCGGCGGCCCCCGCCGCCGTCGTCACGACGGCGACTCTACGTTCATCGAAACGAAACTGGAGATGCTCGTGTCAGACAGCAGTCAGACCCCCGCCGCCGCCCACCTCGCCGCGGCCCACCCCGAGCTGGTCGCCCGCGGCTCCGACGACTCCGCCGTCGCCCACGGCTCGCGCCCCCAGGTCGACGCCGTCGCCACCATCACCGAGTACCTCGACCGCTCCGACTGGCGCGTCAACGCCAACGCCAACCAGGGCTACTCGCTGGGCGGGATGATCCTCAACACCTCCGGCAAGATCATCGCCAACTACTGGCTGAGCCAGATCTACGCGCAGGAGGCCGGCGACGCCCACCGCTGCGGCGACCTGCACATCCACGACCTGGACATGTTCTCCGGCTACTGCGCCGGCTGGTCGCTCAAGTCCCTCCTCCAGCAGGGCTTCAACGGCATCCCCGGCAAGATCGCCTGCAACCCGCCGCGGCACTTCTCCTCCGCCGTCGGGCAGATCGTCAACTTCCTGGGCACCCTCCAGAACGAGTGGGCCGGCGCCCAGGCCTTCTCCTCCTTCGACACCTACATGGCGCCCTTCGTCCGCCTGGACTCGATGACCTACGACCAGGTCCGACAGTGCATGCAGGAGCTCATCTTCAACCTCAACGTCCCCTCGCGCTGGGGCACCCAGACGCCCTTCACCAACCTCACCTTCGACTGGACCTGCCCCGCGGACCTGGCCGACGAGCACCCCCTCATCGGCGACGAGCTGTGCGACTTCACCTACGGCGACCTCGCCCCCGAGATGGCCGTCATCAACCGCGCCTTCATGGAGATCATGACCGCCGGCGACGCCGAGGGCCGCGTCTTCACCTTCCCCATCCCCACCTACAACATCACCAGGGACTTCGACTGGGACTCGGACAACGCCGAGCGCCTGTTCGCCATGACCGCCAAGTACGGCCTGCCCTACTTCCAGAACTTCATCAACTCCGAGCTCGACCCCGGCATGATCCGCTCCATGTGCTGCCGCCTCCAGCTCGACCTGCGCGAGCTGCTCAAGCGCGGCAACGGCCTGTTCGGCTCGGCCGAGCAGACCGGGTCCGTCGGCGTCGTCACCGTCAACATGGCCCGCCTGGGCTACCTGCACGCGGACGACGAGGCCGGGCTCGTCGCCGCCCTCGACCGGCTGCTGGAGATCGGCCGCGACACCCTCGAGCTCAAGCGCGAGGTCATCCAGCACCACATCGACGCCGGACTGTTCCCCTTCACCAAGCGGTGGCTCGGCACCCTCGACAACCACTTCTCCACCCTGGGCGTCAACGGCATGAACGAGATGGTCCGCAACTTCACCCACGACGCCTACGACCTGACCGACCCGCGCGGTCACGCCATGTGCGTGCGGATCCTCGATCACGTGCGCGACAAGATGGTGGAGTTCCAGGAGGCCACCGGCCACCTCTACAACCTCGAGGCCACTCCCGCGGAGGGCACCACCTACCGCTTCGCCAAGGAGGACCGCAAGCGCTACCCGGACATCCTCCAGGCCGGCACCGAGACCAATCCCTATTACACGAACTCCTCGCAGGTTCCCGTCGGCTACACAGACGACCCCTTCGAGGCCCAGGAGATGCAGGAGGAGCTGCAGACCAAGTACACCG
>ERZ773038.916-NODE-916-length-18005-cov-8.683064_pt1 | contig 18005 bp, 15 predicted proteins | sample MGYA00511665_ERZ773038 | MGnify/ENA primary metagenome ERZ773038 (study PRJEB29015, sample SAMEA2737966) | human oral metagenome | biome: human oral; feature: human-associated habitat; material: dental | place: China | collected 2028 ... | reverse complement strand
TATGCGCACCATATACATGAATATTGATGTCATCCTTGCTTTCACAATATAAATTACCCGCCACATGATGACGTCGATCGATGACGAGAACGGATTTACCGCGCTTATGCGCCTCATGAGCAAATACGGCACCGAACGGGCCGGCCCCTACAACTAAATAATCGTATGTCATTAATACGCTCCCTTTCCCTTCACAACGGCCAACACCGTTTTTATCAAATATACAATATCAATCCACACGGACCAGTTATGCACATACCAGGAGTCCATTAGCACTCGTTCTTCATAGGTGGTATCACTGCGACCGCTGACCTGCCACACACCGGTAATTCCCGGTGGTACAAGATAGAAATCATTAATATAATCGCCGTATTTTACGATTTCATCTCGAACGATAGGACGCGGTCCCACAAGACTCATATCGCCCATGAGGACATTCCATAATTGTGGAAGTTCGTCGAGACTTGTTTTTCGAAGAAATTTTCCGATTTTCGTAACCCGCGGATCGTCCTTTAACTTGAAGTCCCGTTCCCATTCTTCGCGAGCTTCCGGATGTTCTTTTAAATAAATTTCCAACGCTTCCTGCGCATTGGGAACCATGGATCTGAATTTATAGCAGAAAAATTCCTTGCCGCCCTGACCGACCCGTTTATGACCGAACACGATAGGTCCCGGAGAATCGAGATAAATCAGCACCGCCACGACAGCGATAATCGGCAAGATCAAGATGCCGCCGCAGACGGTGGCCACAATATCAAAAATGCGTTTCATGATACGGTTGGACTTACGCGCTAAATTGTTCTGCACCCGCAATACGACAGCCTGTTCCTCCATCATGCCGCGAGCCGAAATATTGCTGGCCGGCAAACCGAACAGCTCCGGTACAAAGGAAACCCTTTTTACAAGCAGCTGTAAGCGATTGATTAAGGACACCAGTTTTTTAGATTCAAGACCGGGAGCACACACCAATACAGTGGATACGTTATATCTTTTAATGACGTCCTCCACGTCATTGAAGCCGCCCAGGCGCGGATACTTTTGCGCTAATAATGAGGACTTCGGATTATCGTCCACAAAGCCGATAATTTTATAGTAGTTAATAAGCATTCTATCGTGATACCGATCAACTAATTCCGCTGTTTTTCCCGCTCCGACCAATAAAATCGGAATATATAATAATTTCAGCTTTATCAATATTTGTACTAATATATATCGTAAAACGATAACATATAACAATATAAATATATAAGATAAGCCGACGAATAAACGGGATACGTTGTCGATAATATGCCCGGCATACATCAGAACGATGGATACAACTATACCGATTGTTATGGACCGAAATATAATTTTAATCTTATCCCAATAGGCCTTATCCATATTATATGCACTGTTTAATAACAGCACGATAATAAACACTATAGGGGTAATAACATATCCATAGAAAAAATCTACATGTAAACTATTAGCACCATTCCAGAACGGCAATGCGGTTCTGATATTATATGCGGAAATAATGCTACATACAATAGCAATATAATCGACGACAATCATTAAGGTCTGTACTAATAAGGGGGGACTAGCCCACTGTTTATTCATAGATTTTTCCTCTCTTAATAAATGTAACGAACAAACTGAATTATATCTTCCATGATAACATAATTTCATTTATTTTTCATAATTTATCTGGAATTTTCTTGTAGATTTCTCTACCGATAATCGACTTTATCTCATACTATAATCATCAACTTCATCTCATGTTATAATAATAGACAGTATTCATAGGTTTCTCACCTATGAACACAAATTATCTCTAATATTTACTAATAGAAGTCTCATTTAGACAGCAAAATAAAGTTTAGGTAACGACATGAAGCTTTCACAAATACATTCAGCCGGTGATTTAAAACAATGCACCGAAGCAGAGTTACTGGAAATAGCGCGTGAAATACGCGAAGCCATCATTCACAGAACATCGATTCGAGGCGGCCACGTAGGTCCGTCATTGGGCGCCACAGACATTATTCTCGCGCTTCACTACGTATTTAACTGCCCCGACGACAAAATCATATTTGACATATCCCACCAGAGTTACGCCCACAAAATATTGACCGACAGGTTCGAAGGGTTCACGCAGGAAAATAAATTCAGCACCGTTTCAGGTTACAGTAATCCACGTGAAAGTAACTGCGATCTGTTTCACTTAGGACACGCATCCACCGCCCTCAGTCTGGCGTGCGGGCTCGTAATCGGCCGCGACCTCAATCAAACAAAGGAAAACATCATCGCGCTCATCGGGGATGGCGCATTATCCGGCGGAGAGGCCTTCGAGGCCTTAAATCATCTCGCTACGCTGCGGTCCAACTGCATCGTAATCATCAACGATAACGACCGGTCCATCGCCGAAAATCACGGCGGTTTGTACACCCATTTAAAAGAATTGCGGGACACGAACGGAACTTGTACGAATAATATGTTTAAAGCTCTCGGCTTTGATTATCGCTATATCGAAGAAGGCAACTCGATCTTATCATTAATCGCGGAATTTAAATCAGTAATAAATTATCCGCGCCCCATCATCTTGCATATCCGCACGACGAAAGGGTTCGGTTATAAAGCGGCGGAAATGGCGCCGGAAGACTTTCATAATCCGTCATCATTCGACGTCACTACAGGCGTAGTCAATAAAAATTATAATAATACATACGAAGCTATCGCCGCAAAGGAATTGATTGCCGAGTTGGAAACAAACAAATCGACCTGCCTCATCACGGCGGCCACGCCCGGCGGATTTTGCCTGACGCCGGAGGTCCGTCAAAAATTGGGCCCTCAATATATCGATGTAGGCATCGCCGAGGAACATGCCATGACCTTATTGGCCGGCATCGCTCGCGCCGATGCAAAGCCGATTTTACCGATATACAGTACGTTCCTGCAACGGGCTTACGATCAGCTGATAAACGACGTATGCATTAACAACAGCAACGCTTTGATTCTCGTATATCGCGCCTCCATTTACGGTACAAAGGACATCACGCATCTGGGATTCAGCGATATTCCTATGCTCACCAACATCCCGAATCTGACCTATATTGCGCCTGCCACGGCGGAGGAATTACAGGCGTCCATTCAATTCGGCTTGCAACATCATGATTATCCTGTCGCCATACGGGTTCCCGTAGGGACACCGAATCACGAGCCTCTTCGGACACAAAGTATTACGGATGTTTCCATCCGCAGCTGGGAAACCGTCCGGGAGGGCAATGAAATCGCCATTATAGGTGTCGGTAACTTTTACCGACGTGCCATTTCCCTGGTCGAGGCGGTGAAAGCAAAATATGCTATCACACCGACCGTGATAAAGCCGCTTTTGATATCGGAACCGGATACAGCTCTACTCGACCGATTACGGAAAAACCATTCTCTCATCATCACGCTGGAGGACGGCGTCATTGACGGCGGCTTCGGGCAGAAAATTGCCGCATACTATGGCAGGCAGAACATCAAGGTCATGAACTACGGCATTCAAAAAGGTTTTTATGACAGATATGATCCCGATAAATTACTGAGAGACAATCATATGGAAATTGATCAGATACTGCAGGATATCATGCTACAGATCTAATCACGGATACATTCACTGCGGGCCTTTAAACAGAAAAGTGCTCTACGTTTACAACACTCGTAACTGTAGAGCACTTTTATTTTCAGTACGACTTATTCAGTTCGTTGTGCCTCATAGGCTCTAAACAGTTTAGATAACAATTCCGGTGCCAAGCGCAACAGTTCGGGATCTTCACAGAACGACACGCGAAGCTGTGTTCTGCCCGGATTATCTTCCTTGCCGCGACCGCTGTAGAAGCCGTTCAGCGGCGCCATGAGCAATGTATATTCCTTGCCGTCATCCAGGCTGATCGCACCGTGTTCGGCGCACCAGGACGCGAACTCTACACCGTCAAAGCCCGGTTTCGCTTCATTGCGCACATCGATAACGAAGTAAATGGACGCTTCCGGTCTGGACACGATAAAGTTCGGTTCCACCTCCTTGAATCCTTTATGGAGCTCAAAAATCATCTTGCGGTAATAATCCCGCTGTTGTTCATACCAGTTATGCAATTGCGCATGCGACTCATGCGCCAGTGCACCGAAGATATATTGTCCCAATGTATTGGCACTCAAATTCGCCGTATATTCGGCAACGGACTTTTCATAGCACATCTTATTATCCGTAATGATAGCCCCTATGCGCAATCCGCATGCATTCCACACCTTGCTGGCCGTTTCAAGGCTGATTCGGCGGCCTTCAATGCCCGGCACGTCCTTATCGGTTAACGCCCAGATACTCGACGTTTCCTTGCCTTTTTCATAAGCCAGTTCACGATACGCCTCATCGGAGATGATCCACAAATTGTGCTTTACACATAACTTCGTATATTCGATGAGGGTTTCCTTGCTGAACAGCTGTCCCGTGGGATTATCGTAAGGAATGATAAGCAATGCACCCGGTTTCGTTTCTATGATACGCTGCTCCACCGTTTCTACGGACGGCAGTTCAAATTCGCCTTCTTCATTAAGCTCACGCTCAACGGTAACCGTTTTACGTCCGATGCGATGACCTACCGCATCATAATTCGTATAGGACGGATTGAACATCAACAGGGGCCGTTCCTCTTCTCCGGCACCGCCGCAGACACCGAGCATGATGATTTCCATCGCCATCGATGCGCCATCCGTAACAAGCACATCAAGTCCCGTCGTATCAAAGCCCTGACTGCGCAGAATATGAAGGAACGCTTCCCGGCATTCCTCGGTTCCCGTCGTCGGCACATACGGAACAATACCCGATTGAAACGGACTGTCCGGTCCGCCCAGATTAAATAAACGACGCTGCATGGCGGGATGCATAGGACGCATAACATTACCGATGGAACCGTTCACCAGAATCGGCGGGTTCTTGCGCTCTAAAAATTTAATTTGTCCTAGTCGAATCCCTGACGGCTTGCGAGCCATCATATAAGGGGATAAGATTGGTTGTTCCGTCATAGTACAATCCAACTCCTCTTTAATACAATTTACGCCTCTAATCATACGAGTAGCAACACATATACCATATATTATAGTGCTTTAAGGTGATAAAATCTACACTTTTCTACTCGTGGACAAGGCTCTCTCTTTTGTAAGGATTATACTAACAGTCTTTTCTGAATGATTTATGATACCAATGCTCATCCCCTACATGCCGCGGTTCTGTACGCGACTATGTACTACTGAAAATATATCAAACTTTCACAATGCTACCTTATGACATTGCGGCCTCTGAGTGGCATCTGATAAATTGACTAGAACATAACCTCCATGCCGACTCTGAAGTTGCGACCTTGACCGGTCCACCAGTCACCTGGATTGCCGTAACGGACATTGGACTGTTCCGCATAGTACGTGTTGAATAGATTATTCACGCGCCCGAATACGGTTATGTTGTCATTGACGCGATAGTTGGCACTGAGATCCGTAATCCAGTACGTCGATTTAGGGAATGTATTCGCCCCCGTGCCCGGACGGTCGATATTGCCGCGAATATCAAGATGCGCATCCCACTTGGCATCGTTATAGTCGAGACCCGCATTGACCGCATGTTTCGGTACGTATCCGTCCACATTGGCACGTCGTGTCGGTGTCGCATCAATGTGCGTATAGGTATAGCCGACGCGAGCGGACAGATGATTCGTCAACTGCTTGCGTAAATCTACCGATACGCCATGGGCCCGTTCCGTATCAAAATTGCGATATTGACCTGTGAAAGTTGCCGGATCCGTCATAACCCAACCGATCTTATCCTTCGTGCGGCGTGTGAAGAAGTTAAGATTTCCGTTCCACGTACGCCCGAACTTATGATGTACACCGAGATCCCATTCGCGACCGCTTTCAGGTTTCAAGTTCCGATTGCCGTTATAACCGTCAAACAACTGGTATGGAGTCGGTGCCAAGAAATATTCATTATACGCTACATACACATTGGTGCGCTCATTCACGTCATATCCTAAGGATACATGTGGCGACGTATGCGTTCCGAATGCGGAATGATGGTCCACGCGAACACCCGGCGTCAACGTCCATTTAGGCGCGAATTTCCAGGCATCCTGCACGTAGTACGAACTGTTCGTCAACTTGACGCCGTTCATGGTGAGGACCTTATCCTGACGCCAGTCAAAGCCGCCTATAACGGTATGATCCTTGCTGTGGAATGTCACCTGATCCCCAATAGCACGTGTTTTCACGTCTGTCGTGTATCCGTCATAGGTGGTTTTATAGTGATTATTCATGCCATATAACTGATGACTCCACTTATCGTTGATCTTGCTATTCCATACGGCGCGAAGGGAATCATTGGCTTCATGGCCGTATCTGAGTTGATTCAACTGCCCCAAATGATTGGAATACATCGCATCACCGCGATATGTATCGTAGGAAATGCGCACATCATTATTCTTATCGATTTCATTACCGATCATGAAAGACGTGTTATGACTGTTTCCATGTTGCGGAATGCGCACATGATGGGCATCCTTATAGCTTCCGATGATGTCCTTTTCATAGCCTAAACGCCAGTACCATGTATCCTGACGTCCCTCATTCATCAACGCATACTGCTCCAGATCATAGCTGCCGCCCATGATGCGGGCCTTTGTTCTGACCCCCTCCTCAGGCTTTGCGGTAATTACGTTAACGACGCCGCCTACAGCACCGGACCCGTACAATGTGGACGCCGCACCACGCAATACTTCAATGCGTTCGATGCCTTCCATATTTTTAAGAATTGTCATCGGCGGATTAACCCCGGCCGCATTCATGTTGATGCCGTCCACCATGTATAGAACCTGATTGGATCCGTTGATACGGAACACATTGGAATTCGTATAGCCTACACCGCCGCCGTATGTGTTGATATCCACGCCCGGCGCTATGCGCAACGCTTCATTCATATTCGTCGCATGACGCTCTCTCACATCGTCTCCGCTGACAACCGCTACGCTGGCCGGTACTTTTGAAAGCTCCTGCTCGCTTCTCGTCGCCGTAACGACAACCGTATGCGTTTCTTTCACGTCATCAGGTTCCTCACCTTGCACCCCGGGAACCGTAAACATACAGCCGCCGACTAAAATCATCGCCACATAAGCGGCTAATTTCTGATGTTTAAATGCTTTCATCATAACCTCCACATTACTAAATACACACAAAATATGCAACCGAATCGATGTATATGCATCGCCGGGTATACATCACTGTACATTGTAAATATAACGCGTCATATCGAGCATCGCCTTCGTCATGAACTGAGAATAACTCATGAGCATGCGCGCATCCACTGTATACACACGATGATTCTGAATCGCTTTCACCCCCTGCAACGCGGGATCCGAGTATAGCTGATCAATATTCACCTCAGAATATTGATCCTGATTATAAGCATCCGAAGGAATGATTATCACATCCGGATTGATCCGTATCAAATCCTCTCTCGTTCCGTTATCAGTGAGGCCCAAACCGATTGCAGCGGCACCATTTTTGACATGCATATACCCGCACATATCGTCAAAGGTGGAGCCTTTACCGCCGGTCACACCCAATCTCGTATAGAGTACGGCTACCGGTTGCGCTTCATCGGCATGGGATTTCACAATGCCGTCAATTTCGGCCAGATCCTTATCCATGGCTGCAATCAGGGAATTATCGGATGCTTTCAGTACCTTGGCAATCTCACCCATTACCTCTTTTGCCTCTTTCACCGTTCCCGGCGTTTTATATACATATAAAGGTATATTCATACCTCGTATTTCGTTTATATTCTCCTGCGATACCCAGTCCGGCATAATGACCAGGTCCGGTTTGACCGATAACAGGGATTCGCTGCTGGATTTCACGCGCCCTTTGACCTGACTCGATGCATCGGGCACATTGTTAGGCAACGTCCCTATGGCCGCCACCCGGTCCGGTGTCACCATGGACAATACGATGTCCTCCGTGCTGACACCGATCGGCACGATGCGTTGCGGCCGCTCCGATATGTTAACTGCGGTACCCGTCGCATCCGTTACGGTGAAAGCCCCTGTATTCTGCTGATTACTTTGCTCGGGACCGCACCCGCATAGCAGAAACATCAGCATAAGAATAATACCGAAAATACTCCATGTTTGTTTTATGCCGATGGATTTAATGCCGATGGATTTAATACCCATGTCTTTCATAGCGCAGTCCTTTCTACAGATATAGTCGTTACGTCCAGAATTCCGGCGCATCTCTGACGCGGTGTGCCATCCGTGATTATTACTTCATTCATAATGTTGTCCTTTCAATGGATATTGACATAGATTCATCTGTCTCCGCACTGCGCCGGTACGGCGTAATATCCGTCGTCCCCTTAGGAAATATGTAAATGCGCTGCTGCTTGAAATACGGATCATCATATACGGCCGACGAAAGGTGAAAGGCGCTGTGCAGATGATCCGCCGTCAACACATCGCGAGGGTTTCCGGTCGCCATAATTTCACCGCCCGAAATAAGTACCAGCTTCGTACAGTACTTTGCGGCGAGTTCCAAATCGTGAACGACGATTAAAATCGTTTTACCCTGCTCACAAAATCTGCGCCCCTGATAGAAAATGTCATCCGCATAGACAAGGTCGAGAGCCGCCGTCGGTTCATCGAGAAGCAGCACATCCGTCTGTTGAGCCAAGGCCTTCGCGAAAAATACGCGCTGCCGTTCACCGCCGCTCAGCGATTGAATGGAGCGTTCTCTCAAATGCCATACGCCGGTTTCCTTCATCGCTTCTTCCACAATACGACGATCGTCGACGCCCTCCTGCTGCCACCATTTCAAATACGGATAGCGGGCGGTCATCACGATATCCTGCGCCTCATAACCGAAGGAAATATCTACGGACTGCTGCATATACGCTACCCGGCGGGCAATCTCCTTTTCTTTCATGGACGACAAATTGTCCCCATCCCACAGGATGCGTCCTTCCTCAAGAGGATACAGACCGCGCAAAGCTTTCAGCATCGTCGTTTTACCGGAACCGTTAGGCCCGATGATGCCGACAAATTCTCCCGCCTGCACACCGAGAGACGCCTCTTTCACAATCGTACGGCCCCCTAACGAGACAGATACGTTCTGAACATCCAGTTTCATCATACCCCTCCCTTACGGCGCAAACGATGCAGTAAATATAGGAAATACGGCGCCCCGAGCAATGCCGTCATGATACCGACGCGGATTTCCACCGGCTGTGCCACAACGCGGCCCAAAGTATCGCAAAATACCAGAAACAGCGCACCGCCCACGGCGGACATAGGCAACAATATGCGATGATCGGGTCCGACCAGCAGTCTCACAATATGCGGTACCACAAGGCCCACAAAGCCGATGGAACCGCTCACGCATACGGCGGTCGCCGTAATGAGCGACGCCAGAAATAGAAATAAAATCCTGTACAGCATCACGGGCAGGCCTAATGCACGGGCCTCCGTATCGCCCAGAACGAGCACATTCAGATGGCGTCCAAGCATCATGAGAATGACGCTGCCGACCGTAATCGGCCCCACTGCGAGCATGACATGGTCCCAACGTCTGAAATCGAGGCCGCCCACCATCCAAAACAGGAATTCTCTGAGGCGATATTCATTAATCATCGTCAATATCCCCGATGTGAAAGCCCCCAGCAGCATGCTGACCGCAACGCCGGCAAGCAGTAAGGTTGTCGTATCGAGGCGATTATTACGCCATGTCAGCATGATCGTAATCCCCACGGACACAAAGGCCCCTACAAAAGCGAATAAAGGCATATAGAACATGCCGAGCGAAGTCATGCCAAATGCGATGGCGATAACGGCACCCAGTGAGGCCCCTGCGGATACACCCATGATACCGGGATCCGCCAAAGGATTCGAAAATACCCCCTGCATAACGGCACCGGCCAACGCCAATGCGGCACCGACCAATAGCCCTATTATGAGGCGCGGCATGCGAATAAACCACAATACGGACTCCTGTTCCGCACTGATAGGCTCCGCAAATGAAATCGGAATCCCGATTCCGTGCAGGATACTCTGCAGACCGCCGCCGACGGGTATCATGATCGTTCCCACATGCAGGGCCAATATGACACATATACCTAACGCGACAGCGATTAAGGCTGCCGCCGTATATCCTTGATGCCGTTTATTCATGAAAATTCCTTTCTAATTGGGGATACACAATATACATAATAGAAAGCATCGCTTCCCCGATATGTTGATTTGATGCATATAAATATGAAGCGGGCAAAGACTGAACTTGATTATTTTTCATCGCAGGCAACGATTGGAAGGCCGGTGTATTCAAAAATCTATCTGACAAGCCTTTATCCATGCCCTTATAAGAAGGAATAAAAATATAATCCGGATTCATCTCTATGACCCGTTCATCCGTAAACGATGTATGAGGCGCATATCCAGCCGCAGACGGTGCATTATAAATGCTCATATAGCGGCACATATCATCAAATAAACTGCCCGTTCCCGTATATCCATCCATGGAGGAGACAAATAAAACGCGACGACGTTCATTCAAAGGGATAGTCTTTCCCAGTCTGTCAAGCTCAGCAATTTGCTTATGAATTGTATCCACATGTTCCCGTCCGATCTCAGCTTCATTAACGATTTCAGAAATGTCCTGTACATTGTGAATCACTTCATCCACCGTTTTTCCTGTATTAACGACGACCGTAGGGATCCCCACATGCCGTAGGCCTTCAATGACATCACTTGTTATATATTCAGGGGCAATTACCAAATCCGGATGTAATGCGATGATGCGCTCTAATGAATAGGAGCGCATTCGAGTCTTAACCTGTTTCGCCTTTTCCGCCTCCATCGAGTACTGTTCATACGTTGACAAAGAACTGATACCGGCAAAACGATCCGTATCTACAAGGCCAAGTAAAATCGTATCATATGCTGAAGACAAGGCTATAATGCGTTTTGGATGATCCGGTACAGCCACCATAGCACCGTCCGCACTTTTTACAGTTCTATTATATACGGTATTTCCGGGTTCTACGCTTGGACCGCATCCAGTAAGGCAAACACAAAGGAGAAATATCAAACTTAAAATATAATACCATCTCTTATATTTCATGATGTCACTCCTTATGAAAGTCTATGAACGGCTTAAAACTATGCATCTAAACAATATCAATATGCCTTCTAATGTAGGATATTGATACATTAGAATTTTTGAGTATAAGTAATCTGATAGTTGAAAGGTTCATCCCAGTATTCCCAATCTCCATTGGAAATAACATTATGACGGTTAAGAATATTTCGCGCATCAATGCGTAGCGATGAGGATTCATTAAATTGATACCCTACATACGCATTCCATGCCACGAGATTAGGGTTGATACCGCCATCCCGGTTTTTCATGCGTTTCGTCACAAAATTAAAGGATGTGCCTGCAAGCCACGTAGGACTCGTATAATGCAATCCACCGGTAAATTGTAATTTCGGATTAGCTTGCTTCCAATAAGACTGATCAATTTCCATCTGTTTCGGATTCGAATAGGATACACCAACATTAAACTTCAATCGATCGGATACTAATCGCCCATATTCGGCTTCTATACCTGCATTACGGTAACGCCCTCCATTGACACGAATTGTCATCCTACCATCTGTATCAGGTTTCCATGCGAAGAAATTTTTAAAGTCCATATAGAATAGAGCTACTTTCCAACTATCTTTTTTGGAAATATGTTTATATCCTAATTCATAATTCCATCCCTCTTCAGGCTTCAAATTCCGACCACTTACGGAATGAAATTGATTGCTTACCCGTTTAAAAGTATCGCTCAAATTAGGCATAGTAAAGGCTTTCCCCACATTTACATAAAGTGAGGATTCCTTATTAATAGAGTGAAGCATCTGGAATTGAGGCGTAAGTACATGTTGATCTTTTACAGGATCCTTAATATCCGTATAGCGAAGGCCTAAAATAGTTGTCCACTTCGGATTTATCTGATAAGAATAACTGCCATAAACAGCATAACTGCTACGATGAGGATTTGCATAAACAGGACCGGACTCCGTCTTATATGTCTCCCGTTTTCCCAATATACCGGCGATTAAATAATCCTTACCGCCTCTAAAGTCCCATTCATGTTGAATATCAATGCCATATTGACGAGCAATATATTCGCTGTCGCTAGGCTTATAAATATGACTGCTATGAACGCGATTCCATCCGCTCAAATCCCGATCATTATAAAAGATTGTGCCCGTCGTGGTTCCATTTTTATATATCAATGATGCTATATTCTTATCGTCTTTATATTTATATGTCGTGGAATGCTTTGCACGCTTTATCGCATTGCTCTCCGTGCTAAGTTGAGTAAATGCGGATTTTGATTCGGAACGGCTGTAATTTAACGTCCAATGATCAGATAACTTGCCGCTGAAGAATAGGCCTAATGTATTCCCCTTTTCACGAGCCGTATAGTATTCATACCCCTTCTTACGAAGTCCTATATCAGAGCGAACCGGTGTTGACGGATCTTGACGGCCGAAATAATTACGATCTACAGCGACAAAAAACTTTGGTGTACCATAGGAAACATTATAACTTTTACTACCCATATTACCGATGCCGACGGAAACGCTGCCCCCCTCCTTATCAGGCGATTTCGTAATAACGTTCACAACACCGCCCAATGCTTCAGAGCCATATAATACGGATGCCGCGCCTTTTACCACCTCAATATGATCGATAGATGCTACAGGGATGGAACTGAGCCCCCCTTTGCCGTTAAGATTTACAGGCACTCCATTAACGAGAATTAAAGCACCTCTTTCAAGACCGCGGATATTAGTACGACTATCCATTGCCCCGTATTCAAAGCCGGATGCACCATAGGAAAACGACGTAACACCGGGTATATCGGTAACAGCGTCAAATGCATTTTTAGCACCGCTATTCTTCAAATCCTCATGCGTGATTACGCTCGTAGCCGCCGGCGTATCCAAATCAAGCTGCTCCGTACGGTTAGCCGTGACATTTACCGTATGAACCTCCTTGACATCCTGCTCCGAAATATCAGCCGCCACACCGACCTGAATCTCTAATAATACCGCTAAAATACTTGCACATAATGCCTTTCTACGGGTATTATACATAATTATACCTCCCTATACACACCTTAATATACACATAATCTTATATCCCCAAATACATTATTTGAACTTATACACCACATCTACTTCAATAGAGATAGATTCTCCTGTTGAATTTTCTATCCCCCCTTGGCTCGACACTAAGGCATACCCCGCTTTATCCAAAAGACTTGATCCACTACTATTAATTATCTCTGCAGAATCGAAATTACCGTTGGAATCAAAAACAACCTTAAATGTTACAGTACCGGTTATGCCCCTTCTAATCGCCTGATCAGGCATAACAGTATTCTCTCTAACTCGTTTCATATATTCAGCCGTATTAAACGTACCTTTACCCGGTTGAGAGTCCGGTCCCGGAGGTCCATAGGAAGGCCCTTTTCCCTCATCTTCAAAGCCTCCATGCCCCTTAGTGTGACTTATACCCGGTCCGGGCTGATTATGTTGCCCCGGGTTTCCTACCGGTGCTTTTATATCACCGTTTACATTAACCGGTGCCGGTTCGTTACCGCCTAAATAGGGATTAAGCTCTTTCAGCCCCGGTGCCGGCTTTCCGGATAAATCGGGCAGTACAGAACCCGATTTGCCGCCGGCCGGGCCATGGTCTGTCGGCAATGGTGTTTCCTTCTTTTCAACCTGCTTTTTTTCCGGCTCCTCATATTGACTCATGTCCAAATCGACGACCAGGTCCTTATGAGTATGGCTGAAATCTTTCAAATGCTGTGCCCAATCGCCAACCCAGCCCCAATACAGGAGGTTTACCACAATCGCTGCAGCCAACGGAATTCTATAGCGTTTATTCAGCATGGAATCACTTCCGTTCCGTAGCAACGCTGACATATCTAGCGCCGCTCAACTTGAGGTTATCCAGGATTCCTATCACATCTTTATACGGCACATCCTCTGAAGCGCGAACGACGAATGCCTGTTGCGGCTCCTTTGACACCAGCTGTTGAATTTCCGCCTCCAATTGTGCAGGCACAATTTCCCGTTCATTAATATACATCTTATGCGTTGCCGTAAGAGAAATAGTAACCGGTTCAATCGTCTTGGCCGTCGATGACGATGCTTTAGGCAGATTCAACGGTATTTGCTCCTCCGTATTCATATACAAAGTGCTCATCATAAAAAACACGAGGAGGAAAAATACAATATCAATCATAGGAATGATCATGATGGACGGTTCTTTTTGTATACCTATCGAACTGCGTTTCATTTCATATGACTCCTGTTAAAGATATCCAAAATCGATCCTAAATTTTGTTCCAATACGGAAATATTCGTATTTACCTTATCGGAACACCAACTGTAAAAAGCCAATGCCACGATCGCCACAGATAAGCCCGTCGCGGTAGCAATCAGCGCCTCCGATACGCCGCCGGTAATCACCGTAGGGGCTCCTATATCACCGCCAACAGCGGCAAAGGAACGAATCATACCGACAACGGTCCCCAATAACCCCAACAAAGGCGCCATCGTAACCATCATATTAAGCCAGTTTAATCCACGTTTTAAACGAGCGTCCATGTAAGCCACCACATCTTGTAAGCGGTTCTCCAAACCTTCAAGATTATAAACGGAGTCAATAATAGGCGACATAAATTCAGATAACTCCTGTCGGTCATTATCGATAGCCTGCTGTAATACGTCCCAATTCTTTTCCGCCTGTGCCTGATCGATGCAAGCACGCAACGCCTCCAGTTCATCGTTGATCTTTCTATAGGTGCGTATCCGTTCAAACAGAATTGTCCAAGCCGCTACCATAAACAATACCAAAGGATACATAACGGCCCCGCCGGCATTAAATAAATGAATTGCATATTCCATAATAGCCTCCATGCATTTAACCACATTAATCAAAAAAACTGTTAACAAATCAGATTACTTTATATACCAGTAAAATAGTTCATTTTAGATATAACAAAAAGCATATCTATGCAATAGATATGCTTTATTACTGACTCCACGCGAACTTATCTACTGCAGACAGCCAAATTTGGAAAATCCGAATAACATATAATAAGACAGCTTAAGTATTTCTTCATAGAAAAATCTAAATAACTCTTATATAGAAATCCATATAAACCTTCATCGGAAAATCTAGATTAGCCTCTAATCACCGTTATTATCACACAAAATAAAGGCCTGTACAATAAACCTATACCCCTTATATGTATATGGATCTCGTCAATTTTAGTTCTTCCTTGTAAGGAAAATAGAAACAGAAAATCCACAATTACAAAAGTCAAAATTTTACAAAAAAAGAGGAATGCCCTAAAATAGGCATTCCTCCTGTAAAGTCGATATAATAAAGTTACGACTTTCATATTCTATATAGTACTGATAGCGATAAATACAGCTGTATTTATAAAAAGCAAGCAAATATGAATTAATATTATAGCATAATGATTCTATTTCATAATCGATTTACATCAAACTGACTACTCGAGTTTACTGTCTGAATTAAGATGAATTTATATAATCGTATCTAGATTATAATTATCCGCATTTAATTTATCAGTATATCTTTATTTAGATTATCAATCTATTTTATGAGCATTCAATTCATCGGTGTATCCGTATTCAGATTATCGATCTATACTACCTCTTCTGGAATCATCACGTGTTGTGTCTTTTTGCTTTACCGACTTCTGCTTCAAGTCTTTCTGCTTTATATTCTTCTGCTTAACTTCCGCCTTTTTAACGTCATTCTTTTTATCGGCTTTCACCTTAACAGGTTTCTTAGCGGTAACCGCCTTGCCTGCCGGTTTTGCAAAAGCATTGTTAAGATTTGTCGCCACCTGCAACGCCACATCGGAATCCGGTGTCGTCACGATGGATTGACCCGACACGGTAACCGTACCGCCGCTATACGATGCGGAACCCTGTCCGACCTGATTATCATGATACAAGCGAGCCAATTTCCCCGCCATGTAGTACGCCCGTTCCTCACCGGAATAACGACCGCTGTTAGCAGGTGTATAAATATTATCTCCATTTACATAAACAGTGCCGTTCGACACATTTACATGATTGCCGGAATATGTATACATGCGGCTAATATTATTATTTACACGGTCGCTCGTCTTCGGATGGTTATTAGGTGCAATGACCTGTGAAAGCCCTTCACGGTAATGATCGCCGTATTTATTGCGCAATACCGCCATCGCACCGGCTGAACCGCCTACATTATACGGTGACTCGCTGATAATCTTGAAACCTAATTCATCGGCCGCCTTTTCCTGTCCCATTGTGAAAACCTGATTCTGCAAATAGTTGCCCGCTAAATTAGATAAAATAGCCGCACTTTCACCACCGCCGGCCGCAATGCCCACAGCCGTGGATAAACCGACCTGTTTTTTTACGCCGTTGATAATATCCTTATGCTCGCCGTGCGCGATTTCATGGGCCATAACATACGCCAGCTGATCATCGTCAAGCGTGTCGAGCGCCCCCTTATTGACGGACATAACACGACCGATTGTAGCAAAGGCGTTGAATTCTTCACTCGGATTTGCATACACCACGTAAGAACGCTTAACGCTGGGCGTCGCCTCCAAAGTCTTCATAATGCGTTGTACGCGCTCTTGTGCCGCATTGTCCTCCAAATAGCCGGTTTGCTGTTTAGCACGTGCCAGACTCTCTTTCTGACCTTCCGGAGAATTATCCATTCTGTTAAGTGCTGTGCTCACATATGCCATGGCAACAGCCCCTCCCGCCAATGTCTGCACCGCATTGGACGCCGCAACAACAGGTGCCGTCTGCATAACTGCGGGCGCAAACGTCGCCGCCATCACAACAGACATAGCCGTAGCCGTTAACTTCTTCATACTCTCAACCTCTCTTTACTACCACAATAATCACCATAACGAGAATACTGATTAAACAATATATCGATGCAAATACACCATATAATATCGATTATCGATAAAATGTTATGTATATCTCTAGAGATATGATTGCCTATCTCTATTGTAATATACAAATTTGTATTCTCATATATTCATATGAACTCTAATCCTTATCATACGTCGTTACTGTAAAAGTAGCATGAACCGACTCTATTTATAAATTAGGATTATTCACATCGCCACAGGCAGATAGAATAACAGCCTCCTTGCCGTCCTTTGATACGGCTCCGCCATGCGTATATCCGACTACATCAAAGCCCGCCTCAGCACATTGCCGGGCGATACTTTCATACTGATCATTTTTACCGCGCGTACAGGTCGATAAATGAACCGCTGTAACGCCTTTCTTTTTGAAAGACTCAATTTTCTTCGCCAGATCCCCACCGCTGTGAGTAAACCCGACTAACTCGATATCCTCATCCCCATAACGCTCGAAGGAATCCGCTTTATTCATAAACGCTTTTAAACAACCGCCGCAGGAACAGCGCTGCATCGTATCCTCATTGACGAGAACCGCAATTTTCTTAGTCATAAGACCTCCTATGAAAGTATTGTATAAGAGATAGTATATCATAAAGGTACAGAAATGCTGTGCCTAAAGATACGTTTGGTAAAACAAAAAAATCTCTCAGATGTGCCTTTACTTTAATCAGTGAGTCCTTATGTACGGTTCTTCCCTCCAGGATACGGGGCATTGCTTAATCAGCGAATCCTTATGTACGGTTCTTCCCTTAGCCATACCGGATACCCCGGGAGGATAGGAAGTCGTACACACAAAAAAAGACACACCCTCAGGTGTGCCTTTACTTCAATCAGCGACTTCCTATCCTCCCGGGCCGTCTCCAGCCAAGTACTTTCGGCGTTTATGAGCTTAACTACTGTGTTCGAG
>ERZ773038.914-NODE-914-length-18032-cov-5.353619_pt1 | contig 18032 bp, 17 predicted proteins | sample MGYA00511665_ERZ773038 | MGnify/ENA primary metagenome ERZ773038 (study PRJEB29015, sample SAMEA2737966) | human oral metagenome | biome: human oral; feature: human-associated habitat; material: dental | place: China | collected 2028 ... | reverse complement strand
ACGGGGCGGTACGCTCATCGGCCGCCCACATGTACATGCCGACAGCGAGGGTGAACTGACCCTGATCCTGCAGGACGACCTTCGCGATCACGAAGTCACCGAGCGAGGAAATAAAGCTCAGCAGGCCGACAACAGCCAGAACCGGGCGGACCAGCGGCATGATGATCGTCCAGAAGGTCTGGGCGTGCGTCGCACCGTCGATCATGGCCGCCTCATCCAGCGAACGAGGGATCGAGTTGAAGAAGCCGTAGAGCAGGAAGGTGTTCGAGCCGAGAGCGCCACCGAGATAGACGCAGATCAGGCCGAGCTTGGAGTTCAGGCCGAGAACCGGGAAGATATCCTGGATGCCCAGGAGCAGCAGGTACAGGGCCACGAAGGCCAGCATCTGCGGGAACATCTGCACCAGCAGCAGGCCGGTCAGGGTCGCGCGGCGGCCCTTGAAACGGAAACGGCTGAACGCATAGGCGGCAGTGGCACCCATGATGACGGTGCCGACAGCGGTCGTCGTCGACACAATCAGTGAGTTGAGGACCCACGACCAGTACGCAGCATATTTCCCAGAGCCCAGGGACATGAAGTTCTCGAGCGACACCTTCGAGAAGAGGCTGTTCGAGCCGGTCAGCGTCGCACCCGGGTTCAGGGACACCGACAGGACGTAGAGCAGCGGAACCAGGCAGTAGATGATCATCACGATGGCGACAATGTGACGCCATCCGACCTCTTTCCACCAGCGCGCACCCTTCAGGGACGACTCACGGTTCTTCTTCACAGTTACAGCGCTCATCACAGCTCCTCAAGGGTCTTCGTCTGGCGGAAACCAAGCCACGCGATCACGCCCACGACGATGAAGATGACGATGGACATGGCCGAGGCCAGGCCATAGTTCGGGGAACCCGACTCGATCGCGATCTTGTAGACCATCGAGATCAGGATGTCAGTCTGGCCGACATCCATACCCGGGTAGTTCGGGCCACCGCCGGTCAGCATGTAGATGAGCGAGAAGTTGTTGAAGTTGAACGCGAAGGAGGCGATCAGCAGCGGCACCGTCGACTGCAGGACCAGCGGGAGCTTAATGGACCACACGGTGCGCAGGCCGGAGGCGCCGTCAATCTTCGCAGCCTCTTCGACGTCACCCGGCAGTGACTGCAGGGCGCCCAGGCACACGAGGAACATGTAGGGGAAGCCCAGCCACAGGTTCACGCCCAGGATGGAGAACTTCGCCAGCGTTCCGTCCGTCAGCCACGGCACGTTCGTGCCACCGAGCAGTACCTCGTTGATGAAGCCAAAGTCCTTGTTGAGCATGCCCTTCCACACCAGGGTAGCCAAGAAGGCCGGGAACGCGTACGGCAGGATCATGAGGGACTGATAGATCTTGCGGCCCTTGATGCGCTTGTCCGCAAAGACGAGGCCAAGGATGAGGCCGAGGGCGAAGGTCGACAGGACCGATGCCGCAGCAAAGATAAAGGACCACACGAGCGCCTTCAGGAAGGGACCAGCCAGGTCACCGCGGGCAAACATGTTCAGGTAGTTGTCGAAGCCGACAAAGACGCGCCAGCCCGGATCAATCTGGTTGCCGTCCGCGTCAACGAAGGCACCGATCTTGTTGTCGGCGGTGTAGACGACACCAGTCGCCGTGTCGGTCAGAGTGTCGGCGGCCTCGTCATAGTTGTAGCGAGACTTGGCCAGGTAGGCACTCGAGCCGTCGTCTGTGCGGTAGCTTCCATCGTTCGGATCATCGGAGGCCGGAACCTTGATGGCGGTAACCTTCTGCTGCGTCTCGGGCTGTAGGATTTCGGCAATCGTCAGGACCTTGTAGCCGTCGACCGCGCTCAGCATGCCGGCAGCGTAGGTACCGGATACCTCGTGCAGCGGCGTGTCAGAGTCACCCACGCGGATGGTACCCGTCGACGTGTCGACGACAGCCAGACCGAGGCCAGAGCTGTCCTCAACAATGGCGGCAGGCAGGCTCGGCGCACCCTCGGCACGCTGCTCGGATGCCTGCAGGATCGACGAGACGGCGTCATCCTTACTGGAGTTGTGACCCTGGCCGTAGTTCGTGAAGGATACGTAGCCCGTGTACCCCATGACGAAGACCTGGTAGATGAGCAGGAATACCATGCCGGGAACGAGGTACTTCGCGGGAATCATCCGCCGAGAGAAGTACACCCAGTTAACGGCGATGAGCAGGACGGCCAGGATGGCGAGAACCGTCCACGACCCCACCAGGTAAGCGGTGAACATACCGTAGATACCCAGGGCATCGATGAGCATCATCAGGACAAGTTTGACGAAGAAACCGGGCCTGGTTACTTCACTGGCATGTGAGGCCTTGCGCCTCTCTTTATTCTTTGCTGCAGCCTTCACTGGCTCAGACATCGTGTCCTCCACACGTGCGCGGTTTGCGCGTCATTGCGACGATACCCGCCTGGCGGCGGGTTTGGAAGCACCGTGAGGTGCGAGTGCGCCGCGATACGGCGCGAGCGGTCTGTATGCCTCGCACCCGCCCGCCGCGTGGGACGCGGGCGGGTGCGAGGCTGGGTGCTCACCTCAGGCGAGCGGGGTGTCACCGTTAAGCGGCGGCGAGTTCGATCACTTGGAGGCGATCGCGTTGTTGATGTTCGTGATCATCGTCGACCAACCCTCGGCGGGCGCCTCGGAGCCAGTGACGATGTTGGCCTCGGTCTGGCCCCAGAAGTTCCACACGGAACCCATCGCGGGGATAGCCGGTGCGAGAGCGCCTGCCTCTGCGACCTTCGAGAAGTCCTTGATGTCCTGGTCCTCCGACGCGGCGGCGACTGAGGGCATGGCGGAAGCGCGGCCACCGAGCTTCTGCATCTCGGTCTGAGCCTCGGGGGTGGCCATGTAGTTGAAGAACTGCTTGGCGGCGACCGGGTTGGCGGACTTGGCGCTCTGGTAGAACATCTGGACGCCAACGAAGGGCTGAGCAGCTTGAGAACCGGCCGAGGGGACCGACAGGACGGAGACATCCATGCCTGCCTCACGGAAGGCAGCAACATTCCAGGGGCCGGTCACCGTGTAGGCAGCCTTACCATCAAGGAAAGCCTGCTTGGCGATGTCGCCGGTGATGGACGGGGAGATGATGCCCGCGTCGCCCTGAGCCTTCAGCCAGTTCGCGAAGTCGGTGCCACCGGAGCCGCCCATGGCCAGCTCGGAGGTGTATTCGCCGTCAGCGTTGGTGTTGAAGACGGGGGCTCCGAAGGAGGTCTGGAAGCCGTAGAAGTGGTACGGATCGCCCTTGTCGCCCATCTGGATGATGAAGGGGTACTCAACACCGGCGGTCTTACCCGACGCGATCATGTCATCGTAGGTCTTGGGCTCGTCCTTGGTGAGAGCGTTATTGCGCACCAGGGCAACAGACTCGATGGCGTAGGGGACACCGTAGGTCTGGCCGTTGTAGGTGACGGCCTTGACGGCGACGTCTGCGAAGTTGGACTTGGCCTCGCCGAGGTCCACGGGGGAGACGACGCCGTTAGCGACGAGTGCGCCGAGCTTGTCGTGGGCCATAACGATCAGGTCGGGGCCGTTGCCGGTGGGAACCTGGGTGGTGAATTCGGTATCCATGTCGGATTCGGACTTCTGAACGACGTTGACCTTCACGCCGGTGCTGGTGGTGAAGTCCTCAGCGAGGGTTTCGACCTGGGTGAAGCGGGTATCGTCCGCCCAAATCGTCAGGGTCGCCACAGCGCCGGTCGAGGCGCCGTCCGAGGAGGAAGGGGAAGAGGTCGTGCCGTTGCTGCAGGCGGCCAGGGCGGTAGCCGCCGCGAAGACGCCGAGTGCTGCGATGCCACGTCGCATTATTACTCCTGTGTTGATCAGGTGGTCGCCACCATCAGCGACCGGCTACAGGACTCACTGTAATACCCCCGTTTTTGTTTCTGCAACAATTTTCGCAATTGTGTGCAAGCTGTTACATTTATAGGGAAACAGTCGCGCGCGATCACCCAAAGGAGCGTTGAGTCGATGACGAAAAATCGCACGAGCATGGCCGATATCGCCATGCATGCCGGCGTCTCAACCGCAACAGTTTCACGCGTTTTCAACGGCGTCGGCCAGGTCTCCGAAGACACGCGCCGCAGGGTCCTAACGGCGATCGATGAGCTGGGCTACGACCGTCCACCCAGCGAGCGCACCCCCAACACCCCCACCATCGGCGTCATCGTGCCCGAGCTGACGAATCCGATCTTCGCCACCTTCGCTCACCACCTCCAAGAGGAGATTTCGCGTGCAGGCGGCATCGCCCTCATTCGCTCCCAGACACCGGGCGCAACCTCCGAGTTCGATCATCTCGCATCACTCGTCGACCACCACGTCGACGGGCTCATTTTCGTCTCTGGCAGGCACGCGGACCTCCTCTCCGACCTTGCGCCCTACCAGGATGTCGCCGACCGAGGCATCCCCTTCGTGACGATCAATGGCGCACGCCCGGAGGTACCGGCCTCCGACTTTTCCACCGGGGACTCCCTCGGCATTCGCGCCGCGGTCAGCCACCTGCACGAGCTGGGCCACACGCGCATCGCGCTTCTCACCGGCCGCACGCACATTGTCCCAGCCCTGCGCAAGGCGGAGGCCTTCACTCAGGTGATGGGCGAGCTGATCGGGGACCACTCCCCCATCATCGAGGAGACCTTCTACACGTACGAGGCCGCAGCCGCCTACACGCACGCCCTCCTGGAGCGTGGCGTGACGGCAATCATCACAGGCTCGGACCTGCAGGCCCTCGGTGCCATCCGCACGATCTCCTCGCTCGGACTGTCGGTTCCCGGAGACATTTCGGTCATCGGTTTCGACGACACATTCCTCATGAGCCACCTGGATCCGGCACTCACGACGATTCACCAGCCCGTGCAGTCGATCGTCACATCCGCCGTGCGCGCTCTCTTCGAGGCATTGAACACAGCCAATTACGCCCCCGCGCACGCCGATTACGTCTTTTCGCCCGATTTGATCGTGCGGAGCTCGACGGGACACGTCCGATAACTCCCCAGATCACGGCGGTTCGGGCAGCGAGATTGACTTGACAAAGATTCTCAATGTCAAAGAGAATGATTTTCATGTCGAAGAGAATCCTTGCTGCCGCATGCGCGGCTGCCACAGCGCTCGCCCTGTCCGCCTGCACCTCCACGGCCACCTCCGGAGATAGCTCCTCCAAGGACGGCAAACTGGCCGTCATGGCCTCGTTCTACCCCCTGCAGTACCTGGCTGAGAAGATCGGTGGCGAGCACGTTTCCGTCACTTCCCTGACCCCGGACGGCGCCGAGCCGCACGACCTCGAGCTCTCCCCCAAGATGGTCGACTCCCTGTCCTCCGCGGACGCGGTTGTCTACCTCGCGGGCTTCCAGAGCGCCGTTGACGAGGCCATCGAGCAGCAGGCCCCCAAGACCGTCATCGACGTCTCCCCCGCAGCCGAGCTGGTTGAGGCCGGCACCGACGCCAACCACCCCTCCGAAGAGGAGGAAGAGGCTACCGACGAGGCTCAGTCCGGCGAGACCGAAGCCCACGACCACGATCATGAGGGCCACGACCACGATCATGAGGGCCACGACCACGAGGGCCACGATCACCATCACGACATGAGCGCGGACCCGCACTTCTGGCTGGATCCCACCCGCATGGCGAAGGCCGCCACCCTGGTGGGCGACAAGCTCGCCGAAGCTGACTCCGCCCACGCCGACGTCTACAAGGCGAACGCGAAGGCCCTGGCCGACGAGCTCAACACCCTGAGCGACACCCTGGTCACCAAGACCTCGAGCTGCAAGGTCAAGACCTTCGTCACCGCGCACACCGCCTTCGGTTACCTGGCGGACCGCACGGGCCTGACCCAGGTTGGCATCTCCGGCCTCGACCCCGAGTCCTCCCCCTCCCCCGCGCGCCTGGCTGAAATCGCCCAGATCGCCAAGGAGCAGGGCGTGACGACGATCTTCACCGAGGCCCTCATCGATCCCAAGGTCGCTCAGACCCTGGCCGACGACCTCGGCATCACGACGGCCGTCCTGGACCCGATCGAGTCCCAGACCGACGCGTCCAAGGACTACGCCGCGACGATGAACTCCAACATTGACGCCCTGACGAAAGCCCTCGACTGCCAGTGACAACGACTGACAACCCCACGACGGCGGGAGCCTCCTTCGCGGAGGCGACCGCCGTCGTGCGTCTCGACAACCTGCACGTGGCCTGGGATACGGACCTGATCCTCCACGGGATCTCGCTCGATATCCCCGCCGGCCAGACCGTGGCGATCACGGGCTCGAACGGCTCGGGCAAGTCCACGACCCTCAAGGCCCTGCTGGGCACCGCTCCCATCACGAGCGGCGACGCCCAGCTCTTCGGTCGCTCAATTTCCGCTCGCCGCCGCGTACCGTGGAACAAGATCGGCTACGTGCCCCAGCGCATCTCCTCAGGCGGCGCGATTAGCGCCAGCGCGATCGAGGTCGTGCGATCCGGCCTGCTCGGGCCTCGTCGCCTGTGGGCGCTGCCGGGTGACACCGCGAAGGCCATATCCGCCCTTGAGCGCGTCGGCATGGCCCACCGCGCCCACTCCCCCCTCAACATTCTGTCGGGCGGGCAGGCCCAGCGCGTCCTCATCGCACGCGCCCTCGTGCGCCGACCCGAGCTGCTCATCATGGACGAGCCGATGGCTGGAATCGACGCAACATCGCGAGCACGCCTCGCACAGATCGTCGCCGAGGCCAAGGCTGAGGGGACGACGATCCTCATCGTCCTGCACGAACTGGGCGAGCTCGGCCCACTCTTGGATCGCGAGCTGCACATCAGCGCGGGACACGTCTCGTACGACGGCCCACCCCACATTGAGGATGACCACGAACAGCATCACGGCGGCGGCGATCACTGCCACTCCACGACCGAGCCCGGCCCGGCGACGCGCGACCGCGGCCTCGTGAGCGGAATCTAGACGGGAGCGACACATGATTGACGCACTGACGACCCTCCTGTCCTCGCAGATGATGCAGCGTTCGCTGCTCGCCGCCCTGATCGTGGGCCTCACCGCCCCGATCATCGGCACCTACCTGGTCCATCGCCGCCTCGCCATGCTGGGCGACGGCATCGGCCACATCTCTCTGACCGGTGTCGCGCTAGGATGGCTGGCGGGCACGTTCGCGAACGTAAGCCCCGCCGACTCATGGGCGATCCCCGGCGCGGTCATCATCTCCCTGCTGGGCGCAATCACGATCGAGTTGGTGCGCCAGAGCGGTCGCACGTCCGGCGACACAGCCCTGGCCATGCTCTTCTACGGGGGCATCGCCGGCGGCGTCCTCCTGATCGGCCTGGCGGGCGGCACCTCCGCTCAGCTGAACTCCTATCTGTTCGGTTCGATCTCGACCGTGCGATGGAGCGACATTACGCTCATCACGCTCCTCGGGGTCGCAATCGTGGCGCTCGGGGTAGGCCTGGCCCCCGCGCTCTTCTCGGTGACCAACGACGAGGACTTCGCACGCTCGACGGGGCTGCCCGTGCGCACGCTGTCCCTGCTCATCGCTATCCTGTCGGCGCTGACCGTGGCCGTCGCGATGCGGGTCGTCGGCTCGCTGCTGGTCAGCGCACTAATGGTTATTCCCGTGGCTATCGCCCAGCTCGGAGCACGTTCGTTCCGCTCCACGATGGGCATCGCGATGGCTCTCGGCGTCATCATCTGCACGTGCGGGCTGTCGCTGACGTACTTCGTTGACCTGTCGCCCGGTGCGACCATCGTTGTCGGCGCAATCTGTCTGTACGCGATTGGATTCACGATCCGGGCTATTGTGGACCGTATCCGCAGGGTGCGCAGGCTTCGCGCAGCCCGCGGCCACAACCAGCATCCGGAGCGCGAACCTCTCGCTCACGCGGACGCATCATGAGGAAGGGAACACCATGCAGCGCATGACGAAGCAGCGTCAGGCGGTCCTCGATGAGCTGACCCGTGTCAGTGACTTCCGCAGCGCCCAGCAGATCTTCGAAGACCTCCACGTCCAGGGACAACGCGTGGGCCTTGCGACCGTGTACCGCTCGCTCCAGAGCCTCGCGGACGACGGTCGCGTCGACACGCTGCGCTCCTCCGACGGCGAAGCCCTGTACCGCTCGTGCACGACGCGCCATCACCATCATCACCTGGTGTGCCGCGAGTGCGGTTTTACCGAGGAGATCGAGCAGTCGCAGATCGAGTCGTGGGTAGATTCAGTCGCAGCGGCACATGGATTTGGAGATGTCGAGCATTCCCTGGAGCTCTTCGGGGTGTGCGCATCCTGCCAGTCGAAGAAGTGACCTACTTGAGGCTGCATCAGCCACGACGAGGCCTGGGAAGCGGGAGACGCTTTCCCAGGCCTCGTCCGTAGGTTAGGATAGGCTTCGTTTGGTTAGCCTCAGTCTGGGAGTGTCATGTTCACCGCCGGAATCGACTCCATGGTCCCCGCCTTTGCACGCGAGGGTATCTGGCTCTTCGTCTTCCTTTTTGTGGTCGTTTTCTTCCGCGCGCAGGCGACTTACTGGCTGGCTCGCGGCGCTGCCTCCGGCGCAGTCCTGGCGACAGGACGACAGGGCTTCCTGGGCGCCATGGCCCGCTGGTTCGACGGCCCGGTTCCCCGCAAGGGCGCGGCCATGCTGGACAAGTGGGGCATCATCGCCATTCCCCTATGCTTCCTGACGGTAGGCATCCAGACGGCGATCAACGCGGGCGCGGGCCTCGTGCGCATGCGCTGGAGCACCTACACGATTGCCATGATCCCAGGCTGCGTCCTGTGGGCACTGCTGTACGGCCTCGGCACGCTCGCCGTTGTTGCCGCGGCGATTCGAGCCGTCGCCGGTTCTCCCTGGGGCTGGGCTGGCCTCGCCCTCATCATCGCGTTGATCGGCGCGAAGATCGTGTGGGGCCGCCGTAAGCGCCGCGCGGTCGATGCCGCGCTGGCCTCCGACGAGGCCTAGGACTGCGCGACGCGGTCGATCGCGCCGCCGAAGCGGCGGTCTCGCCCCGCGTACTCCTCCAGGCACCCCCACAGCTCTTCGCGGTCGAACGCAGGCCAGGGGGTGTTGACGAACATCATTTCCGCATACGCCATCTGCCACAGCAGGTAGTTGGACAGGCGCTGCTCCCCCGACGTGCGGATCATGAGGTCAACGTCGGGCACGTCGGGCAGGTAGAGGTGGCGTGAGAGCGTCTTTTCTGTCACGCCGCGCGGGCTGAGGCGCCCCGCCGCCACGCCCTCGGCGATGGACCGGGCGGCATCCGCCAGCTCGGCCCGACCACCGTAGTTCACGCACATGATCAGGTCGAGAGCCTTGCAGTGCGAGGTCGCCCGGTCAGCCTTCTCCAGCGCGTTGATGACGCTCTTCCACAGCTTGGGCCGGCGCCCGCTCCACCGCACGTGCACGCCCCACTGGGCGAGCTGGTCGGTACGCCGCGCGAGCACGTCGGAGGCGTAGTTCATGATGAAAGAGACTTCGGCGGGCGAACGTTTCCAGTTTTCCGTGGAGAACGTGTAGACGCTCAGGTAGCGCACACCCGCGTCGATCGCGCCGGCGATCGTATCCATGAGGGCGTACTCCCCCGCCCGATGTCCCTCGGTGCGCGCCAGGCCTCGGCTATTGGCCCAGCGCCCGTTTCCGTCCATGATGAGGGCGACGTGCGCGGGCACCTCACCCTTACGAAAGACGGGCGCCTCGCAGTGCCACTGGCCGGGCCCGAGCAGCGGCGCGGTTGGGTCGTTCGGTGCGCGGTCCATGGGGGTGGGTCGCAGGTCCGTCATGGGTGACTCCTATCGATGACGCTCAGCGAGCGGAGGCGACGTTCCAGATGCCATTGAGTGTACGAGGAAATGAGGCCCGAGGCCTCGGTGCGCGCGTAGGGTTCGCACCGGTCGGCCCGCTCCCAGTCGCCGCTGAGCAGCTGACCGAGGAGGGCCACCGTGTCGGGCGCGGGCGAGGAGGCGCCGGGCGGTCGGCAGGTATCGCAGACGGTGCCACCGTCGGGGATGGAGAACGAGGTGTGCGGCCCCTGGGTGCCGCACACGGCGCAGTCGAAGCAGGAGGGCGCCCATCCGGCGAGAGCGAGGGCGCGCAGCGTGTAGGACGTGCGAATGAGGGTCGGGTCGTGTCGGCCTCGTGCCAGGGCGTTGAGGGCCCCTAGGAGGAGCAGGTATTGGGAGTGGGTGCCGTCGTGAGCGTCCGCGGTGAGGCGCTCGGCGGTTTCGACGACGACGGTGGCCGCGAGGTAGAGGTCGTAGTTGGCGGCGATGGCATCGCCGTATTGGGCGATCGAGGCGACCTGGGTGAGGGTGTCGAGAGCGCGGCCTCGATGGAACTGCGCATCGATGACGGAGAAGGGTTCGACGCGTGCGCCGAACTTTGAGGTCGTCTTGCGCACTCCCTTGGCGACGGCGCGCACCTGCCCATGCTCGGCAGTGAGCAGCGTGATGATGCGATCCGCTTCGCCCAGCTTGTGGGTGCGTAGGACGATCGCCTCGTCTCGATAGGACTTCATCACACGACCATTGTGTCACGGCCACGCGACTTGGGAGAGGAGGCCCGGCCCGCATCGCATGACGCGAAATCTGTTGTGAAGTGCGCTGTCACATCGCTCGACAAGCGCCCCCGCGTGCGCTGTCAACAATATATGAGAAACTGACAGCGTGGTCGGTTACACAGCCGGCAAACGGTTTTCGAGTAGCTAGTTTCTTCGTAACTGGATATGGTTTACCCACAACCGTCGAAGGAAGGAAACAAATGGCTCCGCCGATTGATGCCCGCGAAAAGCTTGGCACCGCACTGCGCCAGGCCCTGACACAGACCCCGCTGTCAAAGATCTCTGTCAGCGCACTGACACGCTCCGCCGGAGTCACTCGTCAAGCGTTCTACTACCACTTCAACTCCCTCAACGACCTCAATGCCTGGGTTTTCCGCACGGAAGTCACAGCGCACCTGACCACCAGTTCGGGAGAATGGCTCGACGCCATCGAAGCGACCATGACGTGGATGCACGCCCATCACGACGAGACCGCCGCCGCCATGAAGACCATCGAGGCGAACGACCTGTGGGCGTTCCTGGCCTCCCACATTCAGGAACTCATCGAGTCCCGCCTCCCCAGCTCCGCCTCGGCCACGGCGCGCGACGTCGTCGCCCAGCACTTCGCTCTGGCGACCACCGCCCACATGGCTCAGTGGATGCTCTCCGGCCTGGAGGTCAACCCCTCGCTCGCGATTGCGCGCATGCGAGTGCTCATGACCGACCAGACCACCCCCGCCCTGGCTCGCCTGGCCAAGTAACGCGGTTATTCCCACCAACCGCGCGAGGACAGACAGACAGTCTTCCCAGCCCCGACCTCGTTCCATCGACGAGGTCGGGGCTGAACCATACACTCCCCCAGCTCACCCCAGGCTTTCCGGATGCGTACAAGCCAATCTGAGCTATACAATTGGTCAGCCGAACATTGCACTGAAATTTCGCGGATCCGCGATTCAGCCTGCACAGTTTGCTCGTAACCTCTCTTTTCATGTCGACGAGGACCACCGATGCCCCACACCGATGCGAAAACGATGCTCGCGCACGCCCTGCGCGACGCACTTCAGACCGTCCCACTATCGAAGGTGACGGTCTCCGGACTCACGCGCACCGCCGGCGTGACCCGCCAGGCGTTCTACTATCACTTCGCGGACATCCGCGACCTGACTGTCTGGGTGTTCAAGCGCGAGGTCGCCGACCAGATCATCACCCACGCCACCCACGAGGACTGGGCCGACGGCCTGCTCGCCATGTTCGTGTGGATGCAAAACCACCCCGAAGAGACCCGTTCCGTCGTCTCCTCCCTCGGCATGGAGGACCTGCAGATCTTCCTCCACAAGCAGCTGCGCGCCGTCATGGAACCCATCGTCGATCAACACAGCATCGATCTGCGGGTCACCGAAGACGATCGAGTGTTCGTCACCGACCACTTCACTCTCGCCATTCTCGGCCACATCTCCCAGTGGCTCGCAACCGGCATGAGCACCGACCCCTACATCCTCACCGAGCGCATCGCCCGCGTGCTCGACGGCCAGGTGCGCCGCAGCCTCGAGCTGTTCGCCTCCTCCCCCCACCCGCCCGCGCGCGCCTGACCAAACGTCGAACCCCGGCCTCGTTTCTCCATCAACGAGGCCGGGGTTCGCCCTATCTGTCTGCGAGCGCTTAGCGCAGGGCTCGGTTGACCGCCGAGATGACGGCCTTGTAGGACGCGCGCGTGATCGAGGAGTCGATGCCAACGCCCCACACGATCTGCCCGTCGACCGCGGCCTCCACGTAGGCGGCGGCGCGGGCGTCGCGGCCCTGGCTCATCGCATGCTCGGAGTAGTCGAGGATGCGCACATCGAGATCGAACTCGTGAAGCGCCGAGACGAAGGCGTCGATCGGGCCCGTACCCGTTGCCTGCACCTTCACGGTCTCGCCGCCGTCCGTGAGCGTCGCGTTGAGCTCGACGTGCTCGTCGTCGATCGACGAGACCTGCGAGGAGCGCATCTCGAAGCGGCCCCACGGCTCCAGACCGGGAGCGGCACTCGTGGGCAGGTATTCGTCCGCGAAGATCTGCCACAGCGTGGCCGCGTTGATCTCGCCACCGTAGGTGTCGGTGTGGCGCTGCACGATGCGAGAGAACTCCACCTGCAGGCGGCGCGGCAGCTCCAGGGCGTGCGCCGTCGACATGAGGTAGGCGACGCCACCCTTGCCGGACTGCGAGTTCACGCGCACCACGGCCTCGTACGAGCGGCCCACGTCGTGCGGGTCGATCGGCAGGTAGGGCAGCTCCCACACGACCGCTTCCTCGTCGCCGCCGGCCGCGTCCACTTTGGCCTTGCGGGCGGTGAAGCCCTTCTTGATCGCGTCCTGGTGGGAACCGGAGAAGCTCGTGTAGACCAGATCGCCGACGTAGGGGGCGCGCGGCGAAGTCTCCATCTGCGTGCAGTACTCGACCGTGCGGCGAATCGCGTCCACGTCGGAGAAGTCGATGCCCGGATCGATGCCCTGGCTGAACAGGTTCAGGCCCAGCGTCACCAGGTCGACGTTACCGGTGCGCTCGCCCTGGCCCAGCAGGCAGCCCTCAATGCGGTCCGCGCCGGCCAGGAGTGCCAGCTCGGCCGTCGCCACGCCCGTGCCGCGGTCGTTGTGGGGGTGCACGGACAGGGCCACGTACTCGCGGCGGCTCAGGTTGCGGCTCATCCACTCGATCTGATCCGCGAAGACGTTCGGGGTGGAACGCTCGACCGTGGACGGCAGGTTCAGGACGATCTCGCGACCCTCGCCCGGCTCCCAGACGTCCATGATGGACTCGCACGCCTCGAGGGCGAAATCGAGCTCGGTGTCCACGAAGATCTCGGGCGAGTACTCGAATCCGAAGATCGTCTCATCGCCCAGGCGCTTCTCAGCCTGCGCAATAATCTCGCGCGCACCGGACTGGGCGAGCTCGATCGTCTGCGCCTTATCAGCGTGGAAGACGACCTCGCGGAACACGGGGGCCGTCGCATTGTAGAGGTGCACCGTCGCGCGCGGGAAGCCGACCATGGCCTCGACCGTGCGCTCGATCAGCTCGGAGCGAGACTGCGTGAGCACCGAGATCGTCACGTCCTCGGGCACCGCGTCGTCCTCGATCAGGGAGCGCACGAAGTCGTAGTCGGTCTGCGAGGCCGCGGGGAAACCGATCTCGATCTCCTTATAACCCAGCTTAATGAGCAGGTCGAACATGCGGCGCTTGCGGGCCGGATCCATCGGCTCAATGAGCGCCTGGTTCCCGTCGCGCAGGTCGGTGGACATCCAGCGCGGCGCCTTCGTGATGCGCTTGGAGGGCCACTGGCGATCCGGCAGGTCCACGGGATTCGTATCGAGGAACGGCCGATACTTACGAATCGGCATGCGCGAGCCGGAGGGGACGGGAACAGCGGATGTAGTCTTCACGCTTCGTAGTCTATCGACGAGGCCGGGCACGCGAGCAGGCGCTGCGCATACTGGACGTGAGATGCGGCGCGCTCCTCACCCAGCATTGACAAAGAAAGACGCTCAAAAATATGTACGCCTCTGCGTTCATATGTCATGATAATTGGGTCCAATGTCCCACACACTGACGCGCGGAGCAGCCATGACTTCTCTTTTGTTAGCCCAATCTTTTACCCCATCGACGACTGCCGTCGCGGGTAACGTCTTCCTGACGGCCGTCGTCGGGCTCCTTCCGCTCGTCGTCTTCTTCGTCCTCATGGGCGTCTTCAAGGTCGCCACCCACTGGTGCTCGATCATCTCCCTGGTGCTCTCCCTGGGCCTCGCGGTCTTCGCCTTCAAAATGCCCGTCGGTATGGCGCTCCTGTCCGGAACGCAGGGCGCCGCGATGGGCTTTATGCCGATCATCTACATCATCATCGCGGCCGTGTGGCTCTACAACCTCACCGAGAAGTCGGGACGCAGCTCCGACCTCAAGGCCATCTTTAATACGATCGGCCGCGGCGACCAGCGCGCCCAGGCCCTCATCGTCGCTTGGTGCTTCTGCGGCCTGCTCGAGGGCTTGGCCGGCTTCGGTGCCCCCGTGGCCATCACCTGCGCCATGCTGGTGACCCTCGGCGTCCCGAAGATCAAGGCCGCCGTCGTCACCGTCGTCGGCAACGCCATCAACGTTGGCTTTGGCGCCATGGCCATCCCCACGACCACCGCCGGCAAGCTCGGTGGTGCAGAGCCCGTCGTCGTCGCCGGCGACATGGGACACCTGACCTGGATCTTCTGTCTGTTCATCCCCCTTCTCCTGCTGTTCATCCTGGACGGAGGGCGCGGCGTGCGACAGCTCTGGCCCCTCGCCCTCGTCGCCGGCCTTGCTGCCGGTGCGGGCCACTTCTTCACTCCTTCCATCTCCTACGAGCTGACCGCCGTCGTCGCCTCCCTGCTCGGCTTCGCTGCCTGCTACGTCTTCCTCCTTTTCTGGGGCCCGACGACCCCCGCGGAGTGCGCAACCGAGGCCGACGAGGCCGACAAGCCCACCGGCTCGCGCATCGGACTGGCCCTGCTGCCCTACGTCCTCGTCGTCGTCATCATCGCGATCACGAAGCTGGCCAAGCCGGTCGCCGCTTTCTTCTCCTCGACGGACGTGAAGATCCCGTGGCCCGGTATCTACGGCAACCTGCTGACCGCCGACGGATCCCCCTCGACCGCAGCCAACTACAACCTGCAGATCCTGTCCAACCCCGGCACCTGGATCTTCGTCACCGGCATCATCGTCGCCATCGTCTACGGCACGAACTCCTCGAACGGCCGTTTCCAGACCTCCGTGGGTGAGATGTTCGCGGTCCTGCCGCGCACCATCTACTCGCTGCGCATGGCGATCCTGACTATCGCCTCCGTCATGGCCCTCGCCTTCGTCATGAACTTCTCGGGCCAGACCACCTCGATCGGTGCCGCACTGGCGACGACGGGCGCGGCCTTCGCGTTCCTCTCCCCCATCCTGGGCTGGATCGGCACGGCCGTCGCCGGATCCGCGACCTCGGCGGGTGCTCTCTTCGCGAACCTGCAGTCGACCGCCGCAGCCGGCGCGGGCCTCGACCCGTCGATCCTGCTGGCCGCCAACACCATCGGCGGCGGCCTGGGCAAGATCGTGTCCCCGCAGAACCTCGCGATCGCCGCGACCGCAGTCGATTCTGAAGGCTCCGACGCGGAAATCCTCAAGAAGGCCGCCCCCTACTCGATCGGCCTGCTCCTCGTGCTGTGCGCCCTGGTGTTCATCGCATCCCAGGGCTGGCTCGGCGCCTACATGCCGCACTGATCGACGGCGGATGGGCTCGGGAGGTCCCGGGAGGCAAGTTGCTTCCTGGGACCTCCCCCTTGTAGGCTCCTAACAGAAGTACGGACAAAGGAGACGACAGTGCGCCACAGGTCCTCCCTGCGAGCTATTCGGCCTCGGGCGGAAGCCCTGAGCCGGTGTTGTCTTAGCTTCGTCGCCATCGCGGCTCTCGCCACCGCGTGCAACCCATTCACACACAAGACTTCGGCTCCTCAATACCCGAAGGATTCTCGCTTCTCTGGATTCGTCTTCAAAAGTGACGAGACACTGACCGTCAAAGATCGGACCGACTCCGTCAACGTTCGGTGGCCGAACATGGAGGCGAGCGAGGCACACCTCGCCATCGCTTATTCCAGCCAAACGGGCTTCCTTCCCGACAAGGATCCCGAGTCCTGGCTGACCGCTGTTGCCACAGTCCCCGACGAAACAATCCAGCTCCTCGCGGAGGGCGCTACCACCGACACGCTCCTGCCCGGCATCTATCCCGATCTCTACGAGTACGTGCCGCAGGGGTGCCAGTTCACCACGATCGACCCGTCTGTCGCCGACAAGGCGCTCGCACCGAATAAGGAGAAGATTCCGCACGACTTCGGTCCCATGGACATCCAAGCGCTCGCCATGTCGGAAGATTGTCACCTTCTCGTGTTCACTGCCCTCGGCCATTCCTGAACACACTCGGTTACTCCCGCCTCGCCCCTCGCCCCGTCCTCTACACCGCGCCCCGGCCTCGTCCATTTCCGAGGTCGGGGCGAACGTCTGCGCACACGAAACCATCGCAAAACTGAAAAACGAAAACTCACCCTGAGCTAAGTCGCATCCCGAAGGTCCTAAAACGCCCAATGAGAGGCGAATTTTCGTTGATTACACGTGGCGATTTTTTCGCACGAAAAAGCCAAAAAAGCGCGCCCACCCGCCTTGTCTGAACAAAACCGGCCGCTGGGACCTCGGACCCAGCCATAACCTGGGCTGGACAGCACCCACGAGGAAGGATCCCCCAGTGCGCATCGCTCTCTTTTCCACCTGCCTGGCAGACGTCATGTTCCCCCAGGCTGCCCAGGCCACAGTGACCCTGCTTGAACGCCTCGGCCACGAGGTTGTCTTCCCCGAAGACCAGGTCTGCTGCGGACAGATGCACGCAAACACCGGCTACTTCGAAGACGCCGCGAAGATTACCCGCAACCACGTCAAGACCTTCGAGCCCGTGCTCGACGGCCAGTGGGACGCTATCGTCGTCCCCTCCGGCTCCTGCACCGGTGCAGCGCGCCACGAGCAGAAGATCGTCGCCGAGCACGTGGGCGACGAGCATCTCGCGAAGCAGTCCCAGCGCATCGCTGAGCACACCTACGACCTCACCGAGCTCATCACCGACGTTCTGGGCCTCGAGGACGTGGGTGCCTACTTCCCCCACACGGTCACCTACCACCCGACCTGCCACTCGCTGCGTATCGCCAAGGTCGGCGACCGCCCCTACCGCCTCCTGCGCGCCGTCGAAGGCCTGACCCTCGTCGACCTGCCCGATGCCGAGGTCTGCTGCGGTTTCGGTGGCACCTTCTCCATGAAGAACTCCGAGACCTCCACCTCGATGCTCGCGGACAAGGTCGCCAACGTCATGTCCACGCGCGCTGAGGTCCTCGTCATGGGCGACTACTCCTGCCTCATGCACGTGGGCGGGGGCCTCTCCCGCCTCAACTCCGGCATCCGCCCCATGCACCTCGCCGAAGTCCTGGCCTCCACCAAGGACCAGCCCTTCGAGGGCAACATTTCCTTCGCACCCGAAAGCGCACAGGTGATCTGACATGACCGCAACGTTCATCGGAATGCCCTCCGCCCCCGACTCACACACCGGCGGCTGGCGCACCACCGTCACCATCCCCGAGGACACCCTCCGCTGGGGCCCCTCCTTCCCCGAGGGCGCACACAAGACCCTGGCCAACACCCAGATGCGTCGCAACCTCGGGCACGCGACGCGCACGATTCGCACCAAGCGCGGACAGCGAGTCGCCGAGATGCCGGACTGGGAGGACCTGCGCAACGCCGCCGAGGCCGTCAAGTTCGAAGTCGAGTCCCGCATGCCCGAACTCCTCGAGGAGTTCGAGCGCAACGTCACCGCCCGCGGTGGCATCGTCCACTGGGCGCGCGACAAGCACGAGGCCAACCGCATCGTCGCGGCCATCATCAAGTCCAAGGGCGTCGACGAGGTCGTCAAGGTCAAGTCCATGGCCACCCAGGAGACCAACCTCAACGAGT
>ERZ773038.910-NODE-910-length-18075-cov-89.737514_pt1 | contig 18075 bp, 13 predicted proteins | sample MGYA00511665_ERZ773038 | MGnify/ENA primary metagenome ERZ773038 (study PRJEB29015, sample SAMEA2737966) | human oral metagenome | biome: human oral; feature: human-associated habitat; material: dental | place: China | collected 2028 ... | reverse complement strand
AGGTCGTCGTCACCAAGGACGAGACCACCCTGGTCGAGGGCGCCGGCGACAAGGACGCCATTGAGGCCCGCGTCGCGCAGATCCGCGGCGAGATCGAGAACTCCGACTCCGAGTACGACCGCGAGAAGCTCTCCGAGCGCCTCGCCAAGCTCGCCGGCGGCGTCGCCGTCCTGAAGTCCGGCGCCGCCACCGAGGTGGAGCTCAAGGAGCGCAAGCACCGCATCGAGGACGCTGTGCGCAACGCCAAGGCCGCCGTCGAGGAGGGCATCGTCGCCGGTGGTGGCGTGGCCCTTCTTCAGGCCGCCGAGGTCCTGGGCGGCCTCGAGCTCGCCGACGACGAGGCCACCGGCGCCGCGATCGTCAGGGTGGCCCTGGAGGCCCCGCTCAAGCAGATCGCCGTCAACGCCGGCTTCGAGGGCGGCGTCGTGGTGGACCGCGTGCGCAACCTGCCCACTGGTGAGGGCCTGAACGCCGCCACCGGCGAGTACGTGAACCTCCTGGCGGCCGGCATCGCCGACCCGGTCAAGGTCACCCGCTCCGCCCTGCAGAACGCCGCCTCCATCGCGGGACTGTTCCTGACCACCGAGGCCGTCGTCGCCGACAAGCCCGAGCCCCCGGCCCAGCCGGCCGCCGGCGGTGGCGACGAGATGGGCGGCATGTACTGATCCACTGATCCCAGTAAGTTCCTGCCCGGCTGTATTGAGTTGGTCGAGCCGGGAGTTGCCATCGGGCAATCGGATACGACTACGACGGCGGGCTGCTCCCCCATCTGGGGGAGCAGCCCGCCGTCGTAGTGCGCGAAGAGAGTCTCTCTGCTGAAGTGGAACCTGGTGTGTGGTAAGTTTCACGTGTTTGGTGGTTTGTTGTAGGTGTTGGTTTCTACGAGGGAGGGGTTGCGGTGACGGTGATGGCTGGTGGGCTTGGTGGTGTGGTGGTTGGTCGGATTGAGGGTGATCCGGGCGGGGTGCGGTCGGTGGCCCAGTCGTGGCGGTCGGGTGCGGGCAGGCTTGAGTCCGCTGTTGGTTTGAGTGGTGGTGCTCGTGGTGGGGTGGTGTCGTGGGAGGGTGAGGCTGCGGTGGCGTTTTCTGGTGCGGCTGGTGGTCTTGAGTCTGGGTTGGAGCGGGGTGTGGGGTGTTTGGAGCAGGGTGCGGGGGTGTTGGATGACTATGCGGCGGTGCTGGAATCAGCGATTCATGCGGCGGCAGCATTACGTGAGCAGGCGGGCCAGGTGGTGTTGGAGGCCATGGCTAATCCGCTTGGGGCCGGTGCCGCGGTGGGGGCGCTTTCGGCGATCGCGGGTGCTTGGGCGAGTTTGCGGGCCGAGGTGGATTTAGCGGCCGCCCGGGCCGCAGCCGCACTGGGCAGCCCAGGCAGTGGTGATGCTTCGGGGGGGCCTCAGGGGTCGCCGGAGAAGGATGAGAAAAGCGATTATGGATGGTGGAGCTGGCTGAGCGGTAAGGAGACTGAGAAGACCAAGGATCGGACTGCTTATACCGATGAAGAGTGGGCGCGCCTCAAGGAGCAGGCGGACGGCACGGGAGTGTGGGGGGATACCCATCAGGGTCACATTGGTGACTGTTACCTGTTGGCGTCGTTGCAGGCGTATTCGATGACGCCGGAGGGGCAGCAGTTCTTGAGGGATCACGTGCAGTGGGATGATACTGCGGCTGATGGTGCGGGTGCGTTTGTCGTCACATTATATGACGGTGACAAAGAGGTGACGGTCGAGGTGCAGTCCCAGTACGACCAGGGACTGCAGGGCGAGTCCAGTCTTCTGGATATTTATGAGCGCGCCTACGGCATCCATGTTGGGGGTAATGATCTTGATAATGGGGGGCAGGGCGAAGAGGCGATGGAGCACGTGTCGGGTCAGGAGGCCCATCATATCGATACCCATGGTGGCTCGGGGTTCTTGGGGTGGCCGTGGTGGGACGATCACAAGTACACCGACGAGGAGTGGAACGAGATCGACCAGGCCGTCGAGGACAACAAGCCAGTCGTCGCGGGAACTGCGGGTGGGGACTTCAACGGAGCCGATAATGCTGTTGTTTCAGCGACCGTGGACACGAACGGGAGTGGAGGCAACAAGATCGATAGTGGTGACGCCCAGGGAAACTACAAGCTGGTTAAGGGACATGTGTACACCGTGGTTGACGTTGACGATGATTATGTGACCCTCAAGAATCCATGGGGATACAACAAGGACCAGGCAGATGGTCAGAGCGATAACGGTCTCATACAGATCACTCGTGAGGATTATGAGAAATACTTCAACCGCACGGACATAGGCAGCCCGTACTGAGTAGCCGAAGGATTCTGTTTGGTCAAGGACAGGGGGTTTGGTTGTGGTGGCGGTGAGGTCGTGGGTTCGTGGTCGTATCGGGCATGCGGGCCAGGTAAAGGGGAGGGGCCGGCAGGTGGTGGTGCGTGTTGTTGTGGTTCTTGTGCTGCTGTGCGTGGTTGCTGTGATGGGGCGGGTGTGGTGGACCCACCCGTTGAAGCGCTCAGCAGCCCTGCCACCTGGCACTGAACAGGGAGAAACCTTCCCTATACGCGGTAATCTTCCGTCGCCTCGGACGATAGACGGCGGGATTTTTTATGCGGAGAATGTGCGGTCGGTGAATCATGAATGGGTCATCACGGCGAAATGGCACCCACACGGAGGCCCCACACAGGCCGTGGATCTTCGCCTGGGGGAAAGCGTCCATTTCGACGGCTTCGGAACCGTCACATGGATAAAAGCCGCCCCTCCTCCCATTATTGAGCTTGGGGAACCCGAACCAGGAGGAGGAAGAAGTCAGGAATTCAATCTTGTTCTCGACCCCGGCGTGAATCTATGGAAGTAGCTGTGGCTGCCAGTAGTTATGATGTCGCGGTCGCGAATGAGAATCGAGAATGAGGCGGAATTGGTCGAGAGCTCGTAATGCTGAACTCATTCGAATAAACTGTTGATATCGGTGGCGTTTTTCGGGTGCTGTTCGTGTTAGGGCTAGCCGCTTCCCGTTTCTGGGTCCAATGACCGGGTGCTGTGGTGAGGTAATGTAGTGGGGTAATGGAGCCGGCACGTATCCTACTCCACTACCTAGTGCGAGGAGGCCTCGGTGATCGAGTGGGGCCGATAATCATTCCCGGAGCGTAATCATCTCTTCGCGACGCTCCGCCCTCGTGCTTATCTTCAGCGCTCTCCGCGGGCTGCCTGTAGGCATGCCTCATGCGTTGCGTGAGATCGGAATCCTCTCCCCATACTTCGGATGCCAGAATGGAGGCGCGCTCCCGCGCCGATTCATGTGCCTCCTTAATGCAGCTGAGGATCGTGGAGGCCAGCACGGTTGGGTTCATGTATGTCACGGCGTCGTTCAACTGCAGATCGACGAGCCTCCCCGAGATATCCACCGTCACACGTACCGCTCGATCGCTCGAGGCGCAGGTCTGGCGGATCGAGGCCAGCCGATCGCTCAAATGACGGGCATCTTCGACCTGCTGCTCGGTGTCGTGCAGCAGCCTGCTGATCCGGGTGACTGCCCGGGCTGATTCCTCTCGACTGCTTCCGCTCGAATAGATGTCACTGTTCACCGGCAAGTCACCTCGACGCGGTTAGGAGTCTGTGACGCTCAACACCCAATCTATCATCGGTTGCTGACGCGATGCGATGCGTCGCCACGACAGCCACAAGAGTCTGTGGCGGCGCATCATCAGTCCGCGAAGGTCATGGCTATATCTCAGCGGCGATCCGGCAAATTGAAGCGACCGGCGTTGCATGTTTCGGCGTCATCGTAGGAAACGGCCGCCTGGTCGAGGGACTGGCTTATGAGGTCCAGACTCGACTGGACTTGGATGGCCGTGACGTGCCAGTCGGCGGCGCAGGTGGCCATGGAGTCCGAGGCGCCGCCCGTCCATGAGGACTGCAGCAGCGAGATGTCGCCCTTGAGGCCATCGGTCTCGGTCTGGATCGTGGCGATGCGGGTGCGGGTGCGGGCTGCCGTGTCGGCGACGGCCTGAGTGTCGACGGAGAAGACGGGCATGGCGGAAGCCTTTCGTGAGGGCGCCGAGGCGCTGTGCTGAGTGCGCCTCGACGTCGAGACGCACAATCACCGTAGGAAGGCGCAGCCTGGCCGTGCATCCGGAGTCTCGAGCTCTTGTGGACGCCCGCTGCGCGATCTCCTCTGTGGAGCCCCGCCCCTCTTTTTTCTCGAGGTTGACATTTTCGGACGAGGTAGACGGTGCCACCGTCGCCCTCGTCCGAAAAAGTCGATCTCGACGAGGTGGCGTGCCGGCGGGTGTGGTGTGGCGGCCTGGGGGTTGTCGTACGGTGGGAGGCCGTCTCAGAGATCCCCAGCGCCGTCCTCGACGAGAGGGGCGGTGACCGGGGCGATCTCGCCTGTCCGCGTCTCGCGCAGGGCCTTGGCCGCTTCGGTGCGCAGCCGCAGGCGCTCGGCGAGCTTGGCGCGCTCGGCCTCGACCAGGGCCGCCCGGTCCACCGTCTGATCGCCTTTGATCACCAGTCGGCGACTCGCCAGGAGACGGTCGAGATCGGCGGCGCAGGACTCCATCGAGGTCGTATGGCCCAAGTCCTCGTCGTCTCCGCGGGAGATCGGGGAGATCGGGCGGGACCGCCCCCGAGGAGGAAAGGAGGGCGGGATATCGGCGACGTCGACGCCGCCGGCGGGCGTACGCGGCGAAGAGGCCGATGTCGGAGACCTCCGGGGCGAAGCGGAGGCCGGGAACGGGATCGGAGAACCGGATGCTGAACGTGTGCGAGGCGGCCGGCGGCCGCGATCGCTCGGGTCGTTCCGGCCGCCAGTGCGTTCGACGTGCTGATCCTGGCCATCGCGGGTGGTGCCGCTCGTCCTCCGGGGCGCGGGCGACACCGCCTCACGGGGCTTCTGCGCCGGAGCGCTTCCCCCGGCGGAGGCCCCAGAACCAGGGGCGTTCGCGTTGTTGATACCGGCCCCGTCAGCCCTACCGGTTTTGCTGGCACTGCCAGCGCTGCCAGTGCTGCTGGCACTGTCGCTGTCGCCACTGCCGGCGCTATCAGCCTCATCAGCGCCGTCGGGGCGCAAGCGGGCGAGCTCGTCGGTCAGCCGCTGCTTCTCCGCCTGCAGGTTCTGACGGGCGGGCCGCTCCCAGCGCTGACCGAGAGGTGAGGAGAAGAGCATCTCGCGATCCAGGAGTCGAGTGATGATCGTCAAGCGGGCGCGCAGATAATCCTCGACCGGGATGTGGGCGTACTCCTCGCGCACCATTCGGCGATAGCGCTTGTACTGCTGGGGCTCGACCGCCAGCGCGCCCAGGTCGGCGTCATTGAGGGCCAGGGCGTCGATGTCGTTGTGGGGCAGACTGTGGTGCTTGAGATTGAGGATGAGTGCGCAGATGCGGTCCACCGTCGCATCGGGCAGGCCGAGCCCATGCAGATCGCCCGCCGCATAGGCAGCCGAGGCGACCTCGTCCTCACCGCCGTTGCGCCTGTAGGTCTGCTCCGATGCGGAGGAGAAGACGCAGCCGTGATACCAGGTGGCCATGCGTATCATGTCGGGGTCGTGGGACTCGTCGGCCAGCTCATCAACACGGGCCAGCATGTTGATCGCGTGCTTGAGGTTGTGGAAGTGGCGATCCGGGCTCGACCACATCTCGATGAGGGCCCTCCCCGACTGCCCGATGTCCTCAACGGGAGCGGAGGCTCCCAGCGCCCTGACACTGCGGACATAGGCCGGAAGAAGCCACTGTGGTGCGTCGATGACGCCCATACGAGCCTCCGAGATAGGGTGCAAGATGCCAAGTATCGTATTGCCGGTCGCGAAGGTTGTGAAGTTGAGAGCGTGTTCGGCCGACCACCTTTACGGCCATCTTCATAGTGTTTCATGGACCCATAGGCTGCACAAGGAACAAGAACCACTCGGGTCACTCGGGCACCTGCGGGCTCAGGGGCGTCCCGTCTGCCGGCTGAGCTGTCGATGGGAGTGCCGACCGGGTTGCTGGCCGGGCTGTTGAAGGGGCTGCTGGCCAGGCTGCTGAAGGGGCTGCCGGCCAGGCGCCGGCGGCGCGCTGGCGATGCTGGGGAGCAGGGCCGGGATCTCGATGTGAACCGTCGCGCCGCCCCCCGGAGTGCGGTCCATGCGCACCGTGCCCCCGTGCCGCTCGACGATCGCCGAGACGATCGCCAGCCCCAGGCCCGATCCCCCCGTCTTGCGGTTGCGGGAGGTGTCCGCCCGATAGAAGCGCCGGAAGACCTTCTCCACATCCTGGTCGGAGACTCCCGGACCGTGGTCGCGCACCTCGACGACGGCGACGGTCCGGGCGTTCTCGCCGGAGGCCGCCGAGGGATGCGGGGCGGCACTCCGCCCCGCCGCTGCCCCGCCCGCCGTCGTCGCGTGCACCGCCGGAGCCTCGGTGCGCACGCCAACGGCGACCTCCACCGGGGAATCCTCGGGGGTGTGCCGCAAGACGTTGCCCAGCAGGTTCGTCAGCACCTGGGAGAGCCGGTCCTTATCGCCGATGACGACGATCGGGGAGGGCTCCTGGCCGGATGCCGCCGCATCGTCGTCGAGCGGGATCAGTGCGCAGTCGCGCTGAGGGGCGAGGACCATCATGTCGGTCAGGGCGCCCGTGGCGATCGCCGTCAGGTCGACCTGCTCCATGGTCATCTCCCGGCCCTCATCCATGCGGGCGAGCTGAAGAAGATCATCGACGAGGCGCCCCATGCGCGAGGCCTCGGACTCGATGCGCCCCATGACCTCATCATTCCGCTCGGGCGGCACACCCCCCATGCGGTAGAGCTCGCCGTAGCCGCGGATCGCGGCCAGAGGGGTGCGCAATTCGTGCGAGGCGTCGGAGACGAAGCGGGTCATGCGCTCCTGAGCGACCAACTGGACGTCGAATGCCTGCTCGTTGCGCTGAAGCATGATGTTGAGCGCCCTCTGGAGGGAGCCCACCTCGGTGGTGGACGGCTCGGTGTTGGGCACGCGCGCCGACAGGTCCCCCGAGGCGATTCTGCCCGCCACGCGTTCGATCTGGCGCAGGGGGCGGAAGGATCGGCGCACGAGGTAGGTCGCCGCGGCCGCGCCCAGGACGATCACCGAGATATTGGTGAAGGCCACCATGAGACGGGTCTGCTCCACGGTCTGCATGACGTTCTTCAGCGGCAGGCCGATCGCAACGACGCCGGTGAACTCGCCCTCCGACGCGATCGGCAGGGCGATCACGCGCCACTCCTGTCCGGGCAGGCTGGAGGCGGCGGTGAAGACCTCCTGGTTCTTCGCCTCCTCCAGGGAGAGCGTGCCCAGCACGGGGGTGCCGTACTCCCCGGCCGTCTCGTCGGAGACCATCTTGCCCGACGTGCCGTCGAGGTACTGCGCCTCGACGTAGTAGGTCGACGGCAGCTTCTGGCTGTCGCCGGTGCGGATCTGGCTCAGGCCCTGACGCCCGATCGTCCCGGCCGTGGACTGCAGCTGCTCGTCGATCTGGGTCATCAGGTGGGTGGAGAGCAGCGAGGTGACCGATAGGGAGGCGATGAGCAGCCCCGTGGTGAGCAGCCCCGTGGTGATCAGGGCCAGACGGCTGCGCAGAGGCTGGGCCATCCAGGCGCGGCGCACCGTCGTCAGCGGATGCCAGCGCCCCTTCTTGGTCGGGCGGTGCTGACGGGTTCTGCGCGTCCGGCGGGAGGTGTTCTTCGTGGTGGTGGCGTTACGACGGGCAGGGCCGGCCCCGGATGGGCCGGTGCGAGTGTTCCGCCTGGCGGTGCGCACCGCTCACTCACCCTTGGGTTCGCGCAGCATATAGCCCACTCCGCGGCGGGTTTGGATCAGCGGGGTGACGATCTGCCCGTCCTGCCCCTCGACCTGATCGATCTTGCGCCGCAGGTAGGAGATGTAGGACTCGACGATGGCCGCATCCCCGTTCCAGTCGTACTCCCAGACGTGGTCGAGGATCTGGGCCTTGGACACCACCCGTCCGGCATTGAGCATGAGGTAGCGCAGAAGCTTGAACTCCGTGGGCGACAGCTCGACGTCCACTCCGGCGCGGTGCACCTCGTGGGCGTCCTCGTCCAGCACGAGGTCGGCCACCCGCACGACGCCGTCGTCCTCCTCGGCGCCGTGCGTCCGACGCAGTATCGCGCGGATGCGGGCCACGACCTCCTCCAGGCCGAAGGGCTTGGTGACGTAGTCGTCGCCTCCGACCGTCAGGCCCTGAACCTTGTCGGCCATGTCGTCGCGGGCGGTCAGGAAGAGGATGGGGGTGGTGATGTCGCGCTCGCGCAGGCGCCGCGCCACGGTGAAGCCGTCCATGTCCGGGAGCATGACGTCGAGCACGATGAGGTCCGGATCGGCGCCATCGACTCCGTGGAGTGCGCCGTTGCCGTCATCGGCCGTCGTCACCTCGAAGCCGGCGAACCGCAGCGAGGAGGCGAGCAGGTCGCGGATGTTGGGCTCATCGTCGACGACGAGAAGATGAGCCTCGTGAGACGTGGAAGAGTCCTGGATGCGATCCATATCCGCAACTGTGCCCCGGGATTCTGAAAGGTTCCTGGATGACGGTTGTGGCGTTGATCCCGGAGGGTGGGCGTGGAACGTCTGGGATCGCTCAGATCCAGCCCTTGGAGCGCGCGATCTCGGCGGCGGCATGCCGGTTGGGCGCACTCAGCTTGAGGGCCGCCGCGGACAGGTAGTTGCGCACGGTCCCGGGGCTCAGGTGGGCGCGTCGGGCGATCTCCTCCACGGGTGCGCCGTCCGCGGCGAGCTCCAGGACGTCGGCCTCGCGCGGGGTCAGCGGCGAGTCGCCGGCGGCGATCGCCTCGGCGGACAGTTCGGGATCGACGTAGCGCTGACCGGCGTGGAGGCGCCGGATGATCTCGGTGAGTCGTGCCGCCGGAGTCGTCTTGGGGACGAACCCCCGCACGCCTGCGGCCAGCGCCCGCTTGAGGTACCCCGGGCGCGCGTGAGAGGTGAGGATGAGGCACTTCGTCTCCTGCGGGGTCCGCTGTGAGGAGTGCGAGGAGTCGGAGATCGCCGCCGCCACCTCGATCCCGTCCGCACCGGGCATGAGCAGGTCGAGCACCGCCACGTCGGGCCGGTGCCGCTCGATCTGGACGATCGCCTCGGTGCCCGAGGCGGCGACGGCGACGACGTCGATGTCCGCCTGCAGGGACAGGATCGCCTCCAGGGCCTCCCTGATCAGGGTCTCGTCGTCGGCGACGACGATCCGGATCGCAGGCGCCGGGGACGGCGGGGGCGCCTGGGACGCCGGATCCTCTGGGTACCCTGGATGCTCAGTCAAGGGGGTCAACGAGCTTCTCCTGCCGTCTGGGCGATCGCCGCGGGTGCAGGCTGAGCCGGCTCGGTGGACGGGGCCGGCGGGCGCGGAACCCGGGCAGTGACGGTGAAATCATCCCTCTTCCGGTGCGCTGCCAGGGTGCCGCCGACCGCCTCGATGCGCTCGGACAGGCTCGCCAGCCCGGAGGCCGTTCCCTTGTGCGTCGGCCCTGGGGCGGCCAGGGTGATCGCGTCTGCCGAACCGGCCTCGGCCGCCGGATCGCGGGCGCCGTCGTTGGTGACCGTGAGGGCGGCACCGTCGTCGTCGAGGGCGACCCGGATGGTGCACGACCGCGCCTCCGAGTGGCGCACAACATTGGTGACGGCCTCCCGCAGCACCAGGGCCAGTGGTTCGGCCGCCCAGACGGGGATGGCGGTCTCGCCTATGGTGCGGGTGGCGATTCCCGCCGAGGCCAGCAGGGAGTGGGCGCCGGCGAGCTCGGTGGCCAGGTCCGGGCGGCGGTACTCGGCGAGCACTGCCCGTACCTCCTTGAGGGCGTCGTCCGCCAGGGTGCGCACGTTTCGGGACTCGGCGGCCGCCCGCGGAGCCTCCTCGGCGTCGGCCAGGGCGGCGGCGAGCTCGGCCTTGACTGCGACGGTCGTCAGCGCTCGCCCGAAGACGTCGTGCAGGTCCCGGGCGATGCGCAGTCGTTCCTGGGCGACGGCCAGGTCCGCCCGCATCAGGTCGAGATCCTCCTGGGCGCGCACCGAGGACAGGATGGCGAAGGACCAGCGCGTGGCCATGGGCATGAGGACCAGCATGAGGGAGGTCGGTAGCAGGCCGCCCAGGATGATGTGGCCGGTCGGAGGGGAGCCCGGACTCGGGATGAGGTGGTGGGCGAGCGCTGACCCGGCGGCCACGGCGCCCGTCGAGGCCAGGCCCAGCAGAGCCATCCGGCTGGTGCTCAGGAGCGGGGCGAGGACGCACAGACAGGCTCCGATGGTGATGGTCAGCTCCGCCGTCGGGTGGGACAGGGAGGTCGCACCCGGTGGGAGCGCCCCGATGGCGGTGACGGCGCCGGCTGCGGTGGTGGCGGCCAGGAGCGTCAGGCACCACCGGGGCACCGGGGTGTCCTCGATTTCGTAGGCGGCCACGTGGTGGAGGGTGATCCCGCAGGCGACGGCCTCGGCCGTCTGGCACGCGAGGAAGGGGAGCGTCCAGGGGGTGTAGACCGGCGCTCTCGCATACGACAGGGCCAGGCACGGCGGCCAGAGCACGAGGAGGGCGTACATCGACCACAGGGTGTATTCGCGCAGCCTGGTGGTGCCCTCGCCCCGGCGCCCTCTGCTGGGAGGGCCGGCAGCGGGCGGGAGCGGGGCGCTGTGGATCATGAGTGGGTTCCTTCTGGGTTCCTTCTGCGTCGAGGTCGACATTCTCGAACGAGGGCGACGGTGGCACCGTTGCCCTCGTTCGAGAATGTCGACCTCGACGATGGGGCGGCGGGCGCGGCTGCGGCTCAGCGACGGCGGGCGAAGCGCATGGTCCGACCGGCGATCGCCCAGGCGGCCACGCACCAGCAGGCCAGGAGGAGCGCCGGCCGACCGGCCGCGATCAGGGTGCCGGTGAACCCCTCGGCAGTGATGCCCCCGTCCAGGCTCGTGCCCGTCATCCCCAGCGAGACTAGATCGGACATGGCGTACAGGGGACTCCCGGCGGCGATGGCGCGCATGCCCGCGGACATGGAGGCCGCCGGCAGGCAGCTCCCCGATAAGACGATGAGCACCAGGAACAGCGGCATGGTGGAGTACTGGGCGCCTTCGACGGTCGCGGTCCACGTCGAGCTCCACGCCGCCGTCGCCGCCAGAAACACGATCCCGCCCGCCAGGGCGACCAGCATGAGCAGGGGGTTGGCGAGCGAGTGCATCCCCATGAACGCCATGGCCGCCGCGGTCCCGAGGACCACCTGGGCGACGGCGACCGCGGCCGACGGCAGACAGGCGCCGATGAGCGCCTCCCAGGGGCTCGCCTCCCCGGTGGACATGCGCTGGAAGACTCCCTCCTCACGCCTGGTGACGAAAATGACCGTGAGGTTGTAGTAGATGACCATCAGCGTTGACCAGGTCGCGAGCATCTCCACCAGGAAGCTCGCGAAAGTCGGACCGGTCAGGTCCCGCCCGAGCATCGGGCCCATGAGGCCGACCGTGACGGGTGCGAACAGGAGGGCGGTGGCCAGGACGGTGGGGTTGCGGACGAACAGCCGGATCTCCGCCCGACCGATGGCGGTGATGCGGCGCAGGGCGCGCGGGCTGACGGGAGCGGTGGTGCTCGACCACGTGCGAGGGGCCGCCGAGGCGGTGGCGTTGTCGGCGAAGGCGGGATTCATGGTCTCCTCCTTGAGGCTTGATGGGGGGCGGGGCACGTGCGGCGCTCGCAGGCGGGGCGCTGCAGGGAGCTCAGGCGGCTTCGGGGGCGCGGCGGCCGTCGTCGTCAGTGTTGTCAGTGTCTTCAGCGGTGAGCGCGAGGAAGGCCTGCTCCAGGGAGGCCGAGCGGGCGTTGAGGCCCGTCAGGCGGACGCCGCGGGTGTCCGCCAGGTGCATGAGCGCCGACAGGGTCATATGCAGGTCCGAGCTGAACAGTCGGATCCGGTCCCGTGCCCGCTCCGGGGCATCGACGAGCGCGGGGAGAGCATGCAGGTCGGCCTCCCCGATCGGTGAGGGGGCCGGCAGGCTGAATGACAGGTGGGAGGGGTGGTTCGAGACGATCTCGGCGACGGTGCCCTGGGCGCGAACACGACCGGCGGCCATGATCAGGACCCGATCGGCGAGCTCCTCGGCCTCCTCCAGGTAGTGGGTGGTGAGTAGGACGGTGGTGCCCTCGCCGAGCATTCGGCGGATGAGATCCCAGGTGCGACGGCGCGACGCCGGGTCCAGGCCCGTGGTCGGCTCGTCGAGGAAGAGGATGTGAGGGCGGCCGAGGATCGCCATGGCCAGGTCAAGACGACGGCGCTCACCGCCGGACAGGGACTTCACGCGAATGTCCGCGCGGCGAGTGAGGTCCACCAGCTCAAGGACCTCGGTCACGGGGCGCGGACTGGTCAGGGTCCCCGCCCACATGCGCAGCGTCTCGGCGACCGTGAGGGCCTGGGCGAAGCCGGCCTCCTGAAGCATGATCCCCATGCGGGGGCGGATGAGGGGCCGGTCGCGCACCGGGTCGCGGCCCAGGACGCGGACCGTGCCCGATGCGGCGGGGGCGATGCCCTCGATGACCTCGACCAGGGAGGTCTTGCCGGCGCCGTTGACGCCGAGGACCGAGACGAGCTCCCCGCGCGCGACCGAGAGACTGACTCCCGCGACGGCGGTGAAGGCGCTACTGCCCTTGCTCCCCTTGCCGTAGGTGCGCGTCACGTTGGCGGCCTCGATGATGGCCATGTCGTCCTCCTGGGCCGATGCTTCTGATCGGCTCCAGGCTCTCCCGGATTCCGGGCCGCCGTTACTGAGAGGCGTCACCGGTTCTTATGAGGACCGCATGGGGTGGGCATGACAAACGTCATGCCCACCGGCTTGCAGCATGGCTCTGGATGGCTTGTATGGCTCTGTGCGGGGCGCGCTCAGATGAACTTGAGCGGGTCGAACTCGTCCAGCGGGATGATCCGTACGCGCGGCAGCGGGCTGGTGAAGGCGTCCACATCCTGCTCGAGGTCGTGGATCACCAGGCCGTTCTCCTCCAGCGCCGCCAGCTGGGCGTTGAGGAACTCTCGGAAGCACAGCACGCCGACATAGGCGCCCGCGGCCAGAAGGCGCTCGACCTGCGGGATGTAATCGCCGTCGTGCGAGCCGAGCAGGACTTGAGCCCTGTGCCCCGACTCGGCGCGCGAGGCCAGCGCATCCAGCGTGCGCTGGATACCGACGTCGACGACCTTCTCCTCGGTCTCTCCCGATCCGGCCAGTGGCAGGGGGCGGTACTCCATGGCCATGAGGGCCTGGACGAATCCCATCGGCATGTGCCCCGAGGTGGCGTTGAGGAAGAACAGGGCGGTGGTGTCGGCGCCCTCGCCGCCGGCACTGGCATCGGACAGCTCGTCGCAGAAGGAGAGCACGCGGTCCCAGCGGGGACGCTCCTCTGGCTCGGGCCGGCGTCCCAGAACGCTCATGCCCAACGTGGCGTCGATGTTCTCCCCGTCGACGAGGAGGTAAGTGGGGGTGCTCATAGCGCTCATGCTAGCGCTACCAGGGGCCGGCGGCCGTTTGTCGGCGGTGTGCGGCGATCGGCGTGGCGCCGCCGGCGACCCGCATGAAGCGGCGCCCCGAGGGAACAGGGTCCTCGGAGCGCCGAGTTCAGCGAGAACCAGAAGTAGCCACAAGCAATCAGTAGGAGGACTGCTCGGGGTCGATGGGCTGGGCGGCCGGCTGGGCGTTCTCGGCCTTGAGCGCGGCGAAGGCGGCGTCGACGTCATCGCCGTCCGTGATCTGCGCCGGAGAGGACGCGCCGGGCAGCGCGCTGTTGCCGCCCGACTTCAGGGCCGCCAGGCGGGCCTCGGCCTCCAGGTCCGCGCCGGAGGCCTCCAGCTCGGCGAACTGCGATTCCAGCGAGGAGCCGGCCAGCTCCATCTGCCCGGCGGCCTGCGCCTCGACGCGGCGGACCTGGTCCTCGTAGCGGGAGAGCTCGCTGGTGGGGTCCATGACGTTGATCGAGCGGATCGCGCCCTGGACCTTGACCTGGGCCTCGGCGGTCTTCTTGCGGGCGATGAGCTGGTCGCGCTTGGAGTGCAGCTCGCCGAGCTTGGCCTCCATCTGCTGCAGGCCCGTCTTGAGCTGCTCGACGACCTGCTGCTGGGAGGCGATCATCGGCTCGGCCTCTTTGGCCTCGTTCTCAGCCGTGATCTGCTTGGTGAGGGCGATCTTGGCCAGCGAGTCCCACTTGTCGGCGCCGACCGAGTCCCCGCCGGCGCGCAGTTGATCGGCCTTCCGGGAGGCCGCCAGCGCCTTGTTGCCCCAGTCTCTGGCCTCGGCGATGTCGGCGGCATGGTCCTTCTCGGCCAGTCGCAGGTTGCCGATCGTCTGGGCGACGGCGTCGCGCGCCTCCGAGATGGAGGCGGTGTAGTCGCGCACCAGCTGGTTGAGCATCTTTTCCGGGTCCTCGGCGCGATCCAGGAGGGCGTTGACGTTGGCCCGGGTCAGCTGGGCGATGCGCCCCAGGATCGACTGCTTCTCGGCCATATGCGGTGTTCCCTTTCTCTGTGCCCGGCTGCCGGGGACGGCGCGCGAGCGGGTCTGTAGTTTCGGCTCTGTTCTATTCGGCTCTGTGGCTCGGCGGAGTGTCTTCGGACCATCGTTCCAGAAAACCCGGGTGCCGCCCAGCGCCCGGGGGTGGGGGAGGGGACGTATCGCCGGGAGCCTCGCGGACCCGTCAGGCCGGCTCGTAGAGTTGGTCGTGCAGGTCTGTCAAGCCGGCCGGACCGGCCGCGCCGGCCTCGATATCAGTCCAGCCCAGCACGGCGTCAGTCGAAGAAGTCGAAGTCCAGGTCGGGACCTCCCCAGCCGCCGTGGTGGCCTCCGCTCAGTCCTCCCATGAGCAGTCCGCCCAGGACCAGGGAGCCGACGTCGAGCCCGCCGCCGCGACCCTGGCCGCCGCCCGCGCCCGAGTCCGAACCCCACGACCCGGACTGGCGCACGTCCGCCTCGGCCAGTGTCTGGGCTTGGGCCACCAGCGGCTCGCCTTGGGCGACCTCCGACAGGGCAGCAGATGGGTCGGTGTCCTGGATCGAGTTGGCGGCTCCCGCGTGCCTGGAGGCCTCCGACAGCGCCGTCCGCGCAGAGGGGCCCACGGCCCCGCGGTGCGTGGTGATGTAGGAGGTGACCGCCGTGATCTGGGAGTTGAGACGCACCAGGCGCGAGCCGAGCGAGGCGCGCGCGCGAGAGTTGTTCTCCTCCTGGGCGCGGGCGGGCGCGAGTGCGGCGTCGAGCGCGGCCTCGGCCTGGGCCAGGTGGTCCAGGGCGGCCAGCGGGTCTCCGGTGGCCCCGGGGCCGGAAGCGGCCCGGCCCTCGGCGACGGCGGCCTCGGCATCCGCCACCAGTGGGTCCAGGGATGCGGACGGCACCTGGGATCCCAGCCGTTTGGCGTCGACCAGGTCGGAGGAGATCGAGGCGATGGCCGCCGTCAGGTCCGCGGTGGCGCGCTCGAGGCGCTCCCGCGCCCCGGTGACCTGGGCGGCGAGTTCGCCCGCCTGGGCGATCGTGCCCTGGGCGATGCGCACCTGCTCCACAGCGGTGGGGTGCTGGCCCGCCTCGATGGAGGCTCGCGCCTGGTCCAGGGCGGTGCGCCCGGCCTCGAGCAGACGACCGGCGCGCTCGGGAGCCTCCGAGACCGAGGTGAGCGAGCCGGCCGGATAGGTGGCGTGGAGGGTGACCAGCAGGGTGTTGGCCATGGCGATCGCCTGCTCGGTCTCATCGGCCCTCTGGGCGGTCTCGGCCACGGACGTCGGCAGATTCGCCTCCAGGCCGCGGCGGGCATTGAAGGCGGACTCCTGCTCCTTGATGATGCCGACGGCGTCGTTGCACCGCTGGAGGATCTCGCTGTACATCTGGCGCTGGACGGGCTCGGTCTCAGGGATGTCGTCGTCCAGGAGCTTGCGCAGCTCGAAGGAGCGGGCCAGGTGCCCGCGGGCGGTCTCCAGCGCCGCGGTGAAGGGGTCCGTCGCCGACAGGCCGAACTGGGCCTGGGCGTAGGACAGCTCCTCGGAGGCCGAGCGCACGGCGTCGTCGGCTGTGACCAGCGCCTTGCCCGCCCGGACCCGAAGGTCCTCGACCGTCACCACCTGCGGTGAGACGACGGGGGTGTCGCGCTTGCGTTTCCAGAACACGTCGGGCTCCTCGGGTGTGGGTGCGAGCAAGCTTATCGTCCTTGCAGAGGTGCCGGCCGGGCAAGCCGTTTCGCGTGGAGCGGGCCTGGGCCGGGTGTGGAGCGCGCGTGAAGACGTGAAGATGGGCATGGAGAATGGGCGTGGGGCCCGAGCGGTAGGGGGTTGGGTGAGGGCGGGGCGGATTTGGACTGCTGCCGAGCGTCACCGACCGCGGTCGAGTCAACGAGCGGGGCGGTTCCTCGTGACTGAATCGTGATCGAGTGGTACCGTCGTCGCCGTCCCAATCCGCGATGAGTGGTGACACGACGAGTAGCGAGAGGCCGTCGGATGACGAGTAATTTAAAATGGGATCACAATCAGGCCATGTCAGCCAAGTCGAGCGTGGATTCGGCAAATAGTTCTATTAGTGGGGATTCGGTAAATTCACCATCGGGCTGCGGGTGGTCGGCGGCGGATGCCTCGGCGGTGGTGTCGAACCTTCAGGCAGCGTTGTCGGGATTGAAATCGAGCATCCCGTCGCTGTCAACCAGTTTATCGAATGCCGACTCGACTATGACGTCGGCTGATACGCACAGCGCGAGCACCGTTCCGCAGTGCTCTCCTGCCCAGTCAGGCACGGACCCGGGGACGACGTTGGGCACAAGTTCCTCCTCGAAAGGGAGCGGGAAGCCTCATTCATCTTCTTCTCCCGCGATGTCCGCAGATGCGGGGTCCACGTGGGGTGGTTCTTCCTCTGGGGGTGGGGGGACGACGTCGGGATCGCACTCGGGGACGCCTTATGCGGGTATGAGCTCGAATCCAAACGGGCGATAAATAGGCCATCGGGTCTACACGACTGAAACGATTCCAAACACAAAGGATAGTAGCCTTGTCTATTGACACCCATTTGGATGCGACGCCGTCTGATATCACGGCGTCGGCAACGGAGATCGGTAATATCAAGACGCATGTCGATAGCGCCGAGACCGATTTGATCAGTGCGCGCAAGACGATGGCCAGCATGGACGGGGCGACAGCCATAAATGCTGCTATTTCGATCAGCCAATCGGCCGATAAATGCAAGGATATGGTCTCTACTTTAGGCAGTTATAAGACTGCTCTGGATAATCTTGCCAGCGCTCTGGGTAAAGTTAAAACGGATTTGGAGGGGATTCGCAGCAGGGCCACCGAAGGCGGGTTGACTCTTTCCGGAGAGACTATTCTTCAGCCGACAACTTCTTACCCGTTCGGACCAGATCGCAATAATTCATATGAGGTCTACGAAAGTAGTATTGAACAAGAAAAAATCACCTTGTACAACACCCTGGAAACCGATACCAGCGATATTCGAGATAGGGAGACCGAGGCAAGGCAGGCATTCGCAGATGCTTGCAAAAAAATCACAGACGGAGGCCCTGTTGCCCAAGCGGTCAAGAGTACGGTAGGTGGCTATTTCGTTCCTTCGGTCAATAATGGCGACTGGAGGGATCCAGTAAATGCAGCCAAATGGGCTGTCGGTCGTGCTGGTAATATCAAGACGGTAATGGAAGCAGGCGGCTTGAGGGCAACAGGCGCAACCTTCAAAAGGGCGACGGATGGTGCTGGATGGGCCGGCAAGATAAAAGATGGATTCCATAATACCGTCGGTCGAGGGCAACTCAAGAACTGGAAAGTACCCGATGCAGCGAAAGGGTCCACCGGTGCAAAAGCAGTTAGCGCAGCGCGAGGCGCCGCTGGTACTGCTCTCAAGTGGGGTGGCCGGGCAAGTACGGTGGCGACTTTTGCGGTTGATGCGTACGGGCAGTGGAAGAAAGACTCGCACAATCCGTCCATAGGTGAAGGCGAGAAAGTAGTCCGGGCGACCACTAAGGGAGTCGGCTCAGCTGCAGGTGGGTGGGCCGGCGCTGCGGTAGGCGGCAAAGCCGGTGCCGCTATCGGTGCCTGTGTCGGTGGTCCTGTTGGTGCTGCGGTCGGTGGTATTGTCGGCGGTG